>Ga0123328_1003484_pt1 | contig 13390 bp, 10 predicted proteins | sample BioC12SIPDNA_2_FD_89702 | JGI IMG/M metagenome (GOLD analysis project Ga0123328, IMG submission 89702) | Anaerobic biogas reactor microbial communites from Washington, USA - Biogas_R1_A C12 SIP DNA | ecosystem: Engineered > Bioreactor > Anaerobic > Unclassified | place: Washington, USA...
AGTCGGTGCTCGCGTGTTTTCTTGCCACCGTCGGGCCGGGGATCGTGCTCATGATCCTTCTCAGCATTCTGAACCTCATTCTGCTGAGGAACGACCCCAACATAAACGTGACGCCGCAGATCACCTTCCAGGAGAAGGTCGAGCTTCTCGGAAGCCGCGGGAAAAAGGCGGTTCCTGCCCTTTTCATGCCTGTGATCGTGCTCGGCGGCATTTACGGCGGCATCATGACCCCGACGGAGGCGGCGGCGGTTGCCGTTCTGTACTCCATACCGGTGGGATTCCTGATCTACAGGGGGCTGAACCGGAACAATTTTATCGAGGTGATTATCGAGACTGCGACGACTACGGGAGTCGTCATGCTCATGATGTACTGCATCATGATGCTGAGTCGGATTTATGTCCAGGAGCGGCTTCCGGCCATGATCATAGCCTTCCTCACGGCAATCTCCAGCAACAAGTACGTTATTATGCTCATGATCAATATCTTCATGATCATCATCGGAATGATAATGGATGACGTGAGCGCCATGTTGCTGTGCACGCCCATTCTGCTTCCGGTCGTGGTTTCGCTCGGGATCCACCCGATCCACTTCGCGGCGATCATAGGAACCAACCTGGGACTCGGAAACGTGACTCCGCCTACTGCGCCCACGCTCTATTTCGGCGGGCGGATGGCGAAGACGCCTGTTTCACAGATGATGAAGCCGGCAATGATATTTATAGTGTTTGCCTGGCTTCCCACGCTTCTGCTGGTCACGTACATTCCGGAGCTTGCACTCTGGCTTCCCCGGCTTGTGCTCGGGGGCAGACTATAGGAGGTTATGCCATGAATGGGATGGAATATCTCGGGAACAGGCCCGTCGCAGTCCTCGGAGGAGGAGCCACGGCCAGGGGCCATGCCGCGTGCACGGCCCTTGCCGGCAGGGAGGTTCGGCTGTACGAGCTTCCCGACTTTTTTGGCGGTCTCGGGTGTATAGCGAAGAACAGGGAGATCCGCGTCAGCGGAAAACAGGAAAGCCTGTACGGATTCAAGCGAGAGGGGCTTGCCAAAATAGACGTGGTCACCAACGACATAAAGGAAGCTGTCGAGGGGGCAGGGATAGTGATTATAAGCTTCCCGGCAGTTGGGTACAGGGCGTTCCTCGAGAAGCTCATTCCCTGCCTCGAGGACGGAATGGCCATCCACTTCACTACGGCGAACTTCGGTTCTCTCCTTCTGCGCAAAATGATGCGTGAGGCCGGATGCAGCAAAAAGGTCATCGTGGGGGAATGGAGCAGTCAGCCCTACGGCATCCGGATAAAAATGGCCGGAGGGGAACAGATGCCAGAGGTAAGCGTCAACTACTGGGCCATAAGCCTCCGGGGCGCCGCGCTGCCCATGACGGACCAGGATGCCTTTTTCGCGTCAAAGGAGTTCGTGCCTTCCCTGGATTCAGTGGTCCACCCTGTCCGGGGCGATACGATAGCGGACATAGGGTTCAGCAACGTGAACCCCATACTGCACTGCCCGGGAACCATCCTGGGAGTGGGCGCCATGGAGAACTGGGGCGTGGTCTACGGTGAGAACAAGTACGATTTCTCCATTTACTCCCATGCCTACTGTCCGTCCATTTCACGGGTGCAGCTTGCCCTGTACCGGGAGGAATGCGCCATTGCCGAAGCCATGGGTGTGGGGATCCAGGATTTCCCGGAGAAGGCCTTTTTCTCCCGGTCGAATATACTGGGGGCCGAGCACATGGGGGAGAAGTTCGAGGTCCCCTTCAACGAGCAGTACACTCTTGCGCTGGGTACAGGGCCCTTTACGATCCACAACAGGTATATTACGGAGGATATTCCCGTGGGATGCCATATTTTCAGCGAACTGGCAAAAAAGTTCGGAGTGGATGTGCCGGTGATTGAATCTATGATAACGCTGGCCTCCGTTATGACGGGAACTGATTTCCGGAAAACGGGCGTCACCCTGGAAGATCTTGGAATTGCCCGTATGGACAGGCAGATGCTGAATGCATATCTGAGGGAAGGTGTCTATTCGGAGTGACGTTCCCGGGAAAGGCAAAAAAAATGAACAGATATGAAGGCAGCGAACTGTACAGGCTTCTGACCGATCTCGTGAAATTCAGGAGCGTTTCCCCTTCACGGGAGGGCGAGAACGCAATCGCACGCTTTATCTTCGATACTCTTTCGGTGCAGCCCTATTTCCGCGGGCACCCGGAAGACATCCGCCTTCTGCCGCTGGACAACGACCCCCTGGGAAGACATTTCGTCTTCGCCATGGTGAGGGCGCCGGAACCCACCGCCGAAACGGTGCTGCTTGCCGGGCATATGGACGTGGTGGGGGTTCAGGCATGCGGTTCCCTCGCTCCATTTGCATTCGATCCGGAGGAATATACAGAGAGGATTCGGGCTGCGGATATTTCCCCGGAGGTGCGGAAGGATCTCGAAACGGGGGAGTGGCTTTTCGGACGGGGCGTTGCCGATATGAAGAGCGGGCTTGCCGGCGGCATGGAACTGCTGATGCGGGCTGCCGGGGACGGCACGGGGCTCGGGGCGAACATAGCCTTTCTCGCCGTCCCCGACGAGGAAAACAATTCATGCGGCATGCTGTCCGCTGCGTCATTCCTGGCGCGCATCCAGAAAGAGGAAGGGCTGCGATTCCTGGCATGCGTCATGCTCGAACCCACATTCGCCGCCGGCGGGGAGGCAAAAATATCAATATACCTTGGAAGCATAGGTAAAATCAATCCTTTTTTCTTCTGCGCCGGCAAGGAAACTCATGTAGGGGAATACTACGAAGGATTTTGTGCCGCCCCCATCCTGTCACACATCAACCTCATGCTCGACGGCAACCCTGAGTATGCGGACTCCCTTTTCGGCAGGTCTTATCCGCCTTTCGGCTGTATGCGCCAGACGGATCTCCGCCGGGAGTATTCCGCGACCATAATGACACGCGGTTTCGCATTCTACAGTTATCTCACGGCAACCAGGCTGCCCGGGCAAATACTTTCGGACATGCGTTCCATAGCCGCCAAGGCCCTTGACCAGTCCATCAGCCGGTACCGGAAGAACGCCGAAGCGTTCTCTTCCCTTGACGGAACAAAAAATCCTCCAGGGAACTGGAATCCCCGGGTGATTGATTTCGCCGATCTATCACGCATGGCGGCGGATTTGCTTGGGAGCAATTTCGATCTTTTTGTTGAGGAATCTCTTGCCTCGGGGACCAAAGATGCCGACGAGAGGGACCGGGCAATCGCCCTTGTCGAGGCCATGGTTGAACTGTGCGGTCTCGCCGGTCCCCTTGTGGTTGTCGGTTTCCTGCCGCCCTGGTACCCCCACAGGAGCAGCCTCGGAGATTCAGAGAGAGAGCGCACCGCAGCGTGGGCGGCAGGAGAGACGGTGCGGGAGGGGGAGATCAGGTTCGGAGAAACGCTGCAGCTCCGTCCCTTTTTTGAAGGCGTTTCCGACCTGAGCTACTGCGGCTTCCAGGGGCCGCCATCGGAAATGGACGTTTTCGCGCGCAACATGCCGGGCTGGGGAAAGCTGTACAGCCTTCCCACCGATGCCCTCGCCGAGCTCGACATCCCGGTGCTGAACCTCGGCCCCCTCGGCAGGGATGCCCACAAGAACACGGAAAGGATCCACCTCAGGTACACTCTGGAAGTGTTTCCCCATCTTCTGGCGTTTCTCGTGAAAAAGATCATCGAAAAAAACCGGGCCGGGAACTGAAGATTTTTCGCCCGGGGCCTGATGTCAGGATGCCCGCACCGTATGGTGCGGGCATTTGTTTTTCTATTCGTTGTGATAGAACCTCTGGTGTTCCCTGAACAGGGCGTAGTGCTTTTTCAGCATGTCGGGAATGGGAAGGTTGTAGGGACATTTCGGCAGGCAGGCGCAGCATTCCACGCACTGGGGGAGCGTTTCGAGAGCCTTTGTCACGTACCCGCATGCCACCTTCGGCGACATTCGGGAAGCGAGCAGGGGGTAGGTCATGCCGAGAGTGATCGAAACTCCGTGGGGGCACGGCTGGCAGTACTCGCACCTGCGGCAGAATGCCTTCCCCATGGTGTCCGCGATGGATTCCATGGCCCGGCGGTCATCATCGCTCACAGTGTTGGGCGATTCGTAGAAAGACGTCACCTGGTCGACGGATTCCACCGAGTCGTACCCTGGGATGGGCAGGATGTACGGATGGGACCTCAGAAATTTGAAGGCGAGGGAGGCGTCGCTGATGGCCCCACCCGCGAAGGGCTTCATGGCGATGAAGGCGAGACCCATTTTTTGGGCGAGGGGGAGGAGTGTCTCCGCAGCTCCCGTTTCTATGAAATTGAACGGGAACTGGATGGAGACGAACTTTCCCGTGGAGATGGCCTTCAGAGCCGTGGGGATGCCGTGGGACGTGATGCCGATGAACCGGACCTTCCCCTGCCGCCGGGCTTCCAGCGCTGCGCCGAGAGCTCCGCCGGGAGCGATGATGGCCTGCCAGTCCTTCTCCTGGACGACCTGGTGGAACTGGAAAAGATCGACATAGTCGGTCTTCATTCGTTTCAGGCTGAGGTCAATATGCTCTGTCACGCCTTTTCCGTCCCGGTTCTTGCTCTTGATGGCGATGAAGATTTTCTCGCGAACGCCGGACAGGGCTGATCCAATTTTTTCTTCGCTTCCTTCGTAGGAATTCGCGGTGTCGAAGAAAGTGATTCCCCTGTCATAGGCCCTTTTGAGGACCCGAACCGCATCCTCGGTAGTGAGCCTGATGATGGGAATGCCGCCGAATCCGAGTTCCGAAACGATGGCGCCTGTGCTGCCGAATGGAAGGTAGCGCACGAATACCAGCTCCTTCGGAAAAACAAGATTTCCTTAAGGATACCAGAGATTCACCTTTCAGTGAGCAACCTGATTGCGTGATCAGGGCTCCGCAGCAGGCACAGATGAAAAAGGCTCCTCCAGTGATGCGGGAGGAGCCTTTTTCATCATCTTTTTCCGTATAGCGGCTTTTCTATGCTTTCGCCTCTACTCCGCAGAAGACCTCCGCCATCTTCCCGAGGGCGATGTCGATCTCCTGTTTTGTTATTACCAGTGGGGGAGCAAACCGGATAATCCAGTTGTGGGTCTCCTTGCAGAGAAGGCCCTTTTCCTTGAGAGCGGTGGTGTATTTCCTCGCTTTTCCGGCCGATTCGTGGAGCACTACGCCGATGAGAAGGCCCTTTCCCCTGACCAGCTTGATCTTGGGGGATTTGAGCGCCCTGATGCCCTCCATGAAATAGGCGCCGAGCTCTGCGGAGCGTTCGGCCAGCTTCTCCTCGATGAGGACGTCGATCGAGGCGGACGCCACGGCGCAGGCGAGGGGGTTCCCTCCGAAAGTCGAGCCGTGGGTTCCGGGAAGGAACACTTCAAGCACATTCTTGTCGGCCGCGATGGCGGAGACCGGCATCACTCCGCCGCCCAGAGCCTTGCCCATGATGATGATGTCGGGCGTGATCCCTTCATGCTGGAAGGCGAAGGTCTTTCCCGTGCGGCAGAATCCCGTCTGGATCTCATCCACCGCGAGGAGAAGGTTGTTCTTCCTGGCGATGGATTCAAGTCCCTTGAGGAATCCTTCGCTCGGCACGACCACGCCGGCCTCTCCCTGGATGGGTTCCACGAGAATGCCGACCGTATTTTTATTCACGGCCTTTTCCACCGCTTCGAGGTTGTCGTAGGGGACGACGACAAATCCCGGGGTGAAGGGTCCGTAATTTTCCTTCGCATCGGGATCGACGGAGAAGGAGATGATGGTGACCGTTCTGCCGTGGAAATTATCGGCGAAGACAATGATTTCTGCTTTGTCCTTTTCAACGCCCTTGACCATGTAGCCCCATTTCCTCATGGTCTTGATGGCCGTTTCGACAGCTTCAGCACCGGTGTTCATGGGGAGGATCATTTCTTTCCCTGTAACACCGGCGAGTTTTTGGGCGAAGAGGGGCCACTTGTCGTTGAAGAATGCCCTCGAGGTGAGTGTGAGGATATCGGCCTGATCCTTGAGTGCCTTGATGATCTTCGGATGCCGGTGTCCCTGGTTCACTGCCGAGTATGCCGAGAGCATGTCCATATAGCGGCGGCCTTCCGGATCTTCGACCCAGATGCCCTCTGCCTTGGAAATGACAACTTCCAACGGGTGGTAGTTGTGGGCACCATATTCATGCTCCATTTTCATCAGTTCGTCTGATGTGTAACGAGTCATCATGTCACCTCTTTCCAAGATTTCGATTCTTCGCTCCTGAAGTTCATTCGATTTGTTTTTTATGGAAAGCAGTTCATTACAGGAACGAAAAGAATCCAGTACTATTCTCGCCCAAGGAGACTTTTTTTTCAAGTTTTGGATTTAGGGCCGAAAGAACGGTATTCTCAGGTGAAAAGAACAGCGAAAGTGGTGTAGCGGATGTCGTTTTTTGATATACTGATCAAAAAGGGAGTATTGCGCATTTTGTATCCCTTTTGAAAGGAGGGTGCCGTTTTCGGGATCAGTAGTTTTTCGTGTGTCCTATTTTTCTGAAGGGAGTTGGTTTTGCATGAGAAAGATGTCCCGGATACTGATGTTTTCGTTCCTTTTCGTTTTTCTGGCCTCGGCTGCCTTTGCCGCCTTCCCTGAAAGGAGCGTATCCGTCGTCTGCCCCTGGGGAGCGGGCGGCGGAACGGACAGGCTGACCCGCTTCATGGCGGCTCAGCTCGAAAAGGAGCTCGGCAAGCCTTTTCCCGTCACGAACAAGACGGGCGGGAACGGTGCTGTGGGCCATTCAGCAGGAGCCTTTTCAAAGCCGGATGGATACACGATCACCATGGTGACCCTGGAGCTGGCCACCATGCACTGGATGGGGCTTACCGAGCTCACCTACGCGGATTTCGACTACGTGATCCAGCTGAACCAGGACCCTGCCGGGGTGATGGTGAAGGCTGACGCTCCCTGGAAGAACCTCGGTGAACTTCTTGAAGCGGTGAAGGCAAATCCCGAAAAGTTCAAGTTCTCGGGAACTGCTGCCGGCGGCGTGTGGGACCTTGCACGGATAGGGATGCTCGACAAGGCCGGCATTCCCGTCAATGCCGTCAGCTGGATCCCCACTACGGGAGCCGCTCCTTCGATCATCGAGCTTCTCGGAGGTCACGTGGAGGTAATCACCTGCAGTCTTCCCGAAGCGGCCTCCCAGATTTCGGCCGGAGAAATACGGCCCCTGGCCATTATGGCCGATTCCCGGGACCCCGCTTTCCCGGACGTTCCGACACTGAAAGAAAGCGGCATCGACTGGTCGGCCGGAACGTGGCGGGGATTTGCCGTCCCGAAGGGCACTCCTGCTGAAGTAATTGATGTCCTGTACAACGCAATGAAAAAGATTACCGATTCCGGTGAATACAAGGAGTTTATGAGCAAGAACGGCTTCGGCTTACTGGTCCGCGGTCCGAAGGAGTTCGCTGAATTCGCCCGCCAGCAGGATACTGACCTGAAAAACGTCATGGAGCTGGGCGGATATCTTAAAAAATAGTACCTTTACAAGGGAAAGCACCCCGCCGCATTCCGGCGGGGTGCCCTTTCTTCCGGAGGCTGTCAATGAAAAAAACTCTGAGAATACTCTTCGGCGTATCTTTGGTCCTTGTTTCCCTGTGGGTCATCCGCACCAGTTCCACCTTTCCCGAGGCAGTTTCGGCCGGAAAGAAAATCCCCGGCCCGGCTTTTTTCCCGGTGCTTCTTTCCGTGGTGCTGATTCCGTGCGGGCTGCACCAGGTGGTTTCGGCCCTGAGGTCCGGGCCGGAAACCGCCGGCAGGGGATGGGGTCCCGGAGCGGCCAACGGGGCGATCGTCATTCTGTCCCTTGCCGTGTATGTTCAGCTTATGCAATGGATGGGATATGCTCTTTCCACCGTTCTTTTTTCCATGTTTCTTCTTCTCCGTCTCAGGGTAGGATTGCTGAAAGCCCTCACGGTGACAATTTTTTCGGTGGTTTTTATTCTTCTTGTCTTCGGCCGCCTGTTTCAGATACAGCTTCCTCTCGGCGAGCTGGGACTTCCATGGTAGGAGGGGCCTGAAATGTTTGAGGAAATACTCGCTGTTTTCCGTCCCGCCATACTTTTTCCGTGGCTCCTTTCCATGGCCTTCGGAGTCCTCATTGGAGGTACCCCCGGCCTGACTGCCACCATGGGAGTGGCCCTCATCATACCTGTAACCTATTACATGGAACCACTCGCAGGAATGTCCATGATTCTCGGCGTGTCCTTCACGTCCATCTTCACCGGGGACATACCTGCGACCCTGCTTCGGATTCCAGGAACCCCGGCTTCAGGAGCGGCCACACTCGACGGCTATGAACTGACCAAACAGGGCCGCGCCATGGAAGCCCTCTCGCTGGATCTACTCTGTTCCGCCATAGGAGGCTTCATCGGAATACTCCTTCTCATGGCGGTCGCCCCTCCGCTGGCAAAATTCGCCCTCAAATTCACCAACTTCCAGTATTTCTGGCTCGGGATCTTTGGCTTGAGCATGAGCGCCGTTCTGAGTGCAGGGAGGCCCCTCAACGGCGTTTTGTCCGCTACGCTGGGGCTTCTTGTTTCAACCGTGGGGATGGACATCACCACCGGGCTTCCCCGGTTCACCGGGGGAAATATGGAGCTTCTGGAAGGAATCGGGTTCATACCCGCCATGGTGGGGCTATTCGGCCTCTCCGAGGTACTCAAGAACGTGGGAGACCAAAAACTCCTCGGAAAAAGCAGCATTCCTGAATTCGGACGCATCTCCCTTTTGGGAACCCTGAAGATCGTTCTCAGAAACAAAATGACCGTTTTGAAGGCCTCGCTCCTGGGCACGTGCGTCGGCGCCCTTCCCGGTGCCGGAGCCGACATCGCCGCATGGGTCGCCTACGGCATGGAGAAAAAGACATCCAAAAATCCCGAGGAATTCGGGAAGGGATCCATAAAGGGAGTCATTGCCCCTACGAGCGCCAACAATGCGGCCCTGGGAGGAACGTGGATTCCGGCCCTTGTTTTCGGTGTGCCCGGAGACTCCATCACGGCCATAGTCCTCGGGGCCATGCTCATGTACGGGCTGAGGCCGGGACCGCTCATTTTCCAGGAGAACCTGAAACTTGTTCACGGTATTTTCGCGGTTGGACTGATTTCTCAGCTTTTCCTTATTCCAGTTGGGCTTATCGGGATTAAGGTTTTCGGGAAGATCCTGAGAATGCCCCGGAATATCGTTATGGTCATCGTGCTCATCTTCTCGGTCATCGGCTCCTACGCCATCAGAAACAGTTTCTTCGACATCTACATCATGGCCGCGTTCGGCGTTGCCGGTTTTTTCTTTGAATACCTCGATATTCCCCTGCCTCCTCTCATTCTCGCCATTATCCTGGGGCCGATGATAGAGAACAATCTGAGGGTCGGGCTCATCAAAACCCATGGAAGGCTCGGCGAATTCATCTTCGACCCGATCTGCCTTACCCTGATTTTTCTTATCCTTTTCGTCTTTTTCGGAGGCCCTGTCATGGAATTCTTCAGGAGGAAAAAAGGGGAGTAAATTTTCTGTCCCGTTATTTGAGGCTGTCCTGGGAAAAGGTAACCGGGAAAATTCGTTCATCTGCATGAGATTCCCTTCGGGGAATCTTTTTTCTATTTCGTCTCTTCCTTGTATTATTGCATTATCCTTCGCATATGCTATCATGCTAAAGTGTTTTTGATGGTTCTCCGGTAAAAGAATTCCTTCAATGGTTTTCCAAAAATGACAGGAAAAAGGAGTTTTTGACTGACATGACGGCATTTCTCGAACAGTTCTCCCTCGCCGGCAAGACTGCGGTGGTGACCGGCGCGGGCCGCGGTCTTGGGAAGGGATATTCTCTGGGGCTTGCTTCGGCGGGCTCAGCAGTGGTGTGTGCCGATATCGACGGAACAGCCGCCGGAAAAACAGCGGACGAAATCCGCCGTTCCGGCGGAAGGGCCGAAGGCATCCGCCTTGACGTGACGAAACCAGCCGAAGTGCAGGAGTGTTTCCGTGCGGCGGCCGACAGACTGGGAAGTCTCGATATCCTTGTGAATAACGCGGGTGTGGAGGAGATCAACGATTTCCTTTCCGTGACGGAAGAACAGTACGACAAGATCATGGCCGTCAACCTCAGGGGGGTGTTTTTCTGCGCCCAGGCGGCGGCCAGGATCATGGCGAAGCAGGGCCGGGGAAAAATCGTGAACATCGGTTCTCTCGGCAGCACCATCGGCCTGGCGAAGTCCTCGGTATACTGCGGAACCAAGGGCGGAGTGGTGCAGATCACGAAGACCATGGCCATCGAGCTGGCACGGTCGAATATCCAGGTGAACGCCATGGGGCCGGGATACTTCAGGACACCCATGACCGAGCCCTTTTTCCTCGACCCGGGCCACAGGCAGTGGATCGAGGAGCGCATTCCGGCGGGAAGGGTAGGTACTGCCGAAGATCTCCTGGGCACGCTCGTGTTTCTCTGCAGTTCGGCCTCGGACTATATTACCGGTCAGATCATCTATATCGACGGTGGCTGGCTCGCGAGCTGACCTTCCGGAAGGAGCAGGAAAATGATCGTATTCAAGGAAGCGGAAAAAAGCGGAGCAGCGGAAACCGCGTCGGTGGAGAAGACCGTGAGGGACATCCTCGAGGATGTCCGGTCTGGTGGCGACGAGGCCGTCAGGAATTACACCGAGAAATTTGACGGTTTCCGCCCCTCTGCACTGCGGGTCGACGAAAAAACGGTCCGGGAGGCCTACGGGAAAGTGTCCCGTGAAATGGTGGAGACGCTGCAGTTCTCAGCCAGAAGGATCCGCGGTTTCGCCATCAAGCAGAAGGAGTGCATGAAGGAACTCCGATGGGAGATCTCCCCCGGGGTCGTTCTTGGCCATCGCCTGATTCCGGTGGCTTCGTGCGGGTGCTATGTCCCTGCCGGGAGGTACCCCCTTCCGTCCTCGGCGCTCATGTCGGCCATTCCCGCAAAGGTGGCGGGAGTGAAACGCATAGCCGCCTGTTCTCCGGCGAGCAGGGGGCAGGAGGGCATTCACCCTGCCGTTCTCGTGGCCATGGATATTGCCGGTGTGGACGAAATCTACTGCATGGGAGGAGCCCAGGCCGTTGGGGCTTTCGCCTTTGGAACAGAAACATTGATGCCGGTCGACATGATCGTCGGCCCCGGAAACCGGTATGTGACCGAAGCGAAGCGGCAGGTGAGCGGGTCGGTGGGAATTGACATGCTCGCCGGACCGAGCGAGGTGGTCATCATTGCGGACGGATCGGCAAAGCCTGAGTGGGTGGCGGCGGACACCCTCGCCCGGTGCGAGCACGACCCGAACTCGTGGACGGTCATCGTGACCACCAGCAGGGATCTTGCGCTGAAAACCTCCGAAGAGATCCTCAGGCAGGCGGAGGTTCTCCCCACAGGAAAGCTTGCCCTCGAAGCATGGAGGAACAACGGAAGGATCCTGCTGGCTGATTCCCTGGAGGAAGCCGTGGCAATCACCGACGACATCGCCCCGGAGCACCTCCAGGTGATGACGGAAAACAGCCGGGAAACCGCGGAAAAGCTGACAAATTTCGGCTCCCTCTTTATCGGTCCCTATGCCCCGGTGGCTTTCGGGGACTATGTGTCCGGCCCGAACCATATTCTGCCCACCGTCCGGTGCGCACGGTTTTCCAACGGAGTGTACGCGGGAACCTTCATCAAGGTCAGCTCATACCAGGAAATCTCCCGCGATGGGGCCTATTCCCTTGCGGAAAAATGTTCCGCTTTCGCCGATCTCGAGGGCCTTTTCGGCCACAAGCGGTCTGCGGAGCTTCGGAAAAAAGACGGCAGGAGCGACAGGGAACAGGAATGAAAGCGCCTGCCCTTTCCCTGAACGGGATCTCGAAAATTTACCCCGGAACGGTCGCCCTGGACCGGGTGTCCTTTGAGGTCTGCCCAGGCGAAGTCCACGGGCTCATCGGGAAAAACGGGGCGGGGAAATCCACCCTTGTGGGCATTCTCGCGGGGCTCATTGAACCGACCGAGGGAACGATCTCCCTGGGAGGCCGTTCCTTTCGATCCCTTTCCCGTGCCCGGGCGAAGAGGGAAGGGGTGGCCATCGTTCCCCAGGAACCGGAACTTATCCTGGATCTTTCGGTGGCGGAAAACCTTTTTCTCGGGGATCTTCCCTCGAAGAAAGGCATTCTGGACAGGAAAACAATGCGCGCCCGAGCCGAGGAAGCCCTCTCGGGCTACAGGACCGGCATAAGCGCCGACCTGATGGCGGGGGACCTCTCCCTGAGCGAAAGGCAGCTTCTGCTCATACTCAAGTCCTGCGTGGTGGAAGATGCCCCCATCGTCGTCCTCGACGAGTCTTCCGCACCTCTCAGCGGCAGGGACGCCCTGATCCTAAGAAAAATAGTCGACGACATGCGCTCCCGGGGAAAGGCGATTGTGTATATATCCCACCATATCGACGAGCTGCTCGACATCTGCGACAGGCTGACGGTCCTGCGGGACGGGAAAGCCGTCGCCGTGAGGGAGAGGAACTCCCTGGACCACGCCTCTCTTTCGGAGCTCATCATAGGCGAGGAAGCGGGGCTCTCCTGTGGCCGGCATGAGGACGCCCCGCTTCCGGGAGAGGAAATTCTCCGGGTCGAGGGACTTTCCAGGTGGGGAATCTTCGGAAATGTTTCATTTTTCCTGCGGCGGGGAGAGATCCTGGGACTTGCAGGGCTCCGGGGAAGCGGAAGGACGGAACTGCTGAAAGCCCTCGCCGGCATCGAACCCGCCGACGAAGGAGAGATCTTTCTCCGGGGAAACCGTGTCCGTTTCCGTTCACCGGCGAAAGCCCTCGAGGAAGGGATCGCCTACCTTCCCGAGGAGAGGGAAAAGGAGGGGCTCCTCAGGTCTTTTTGCATACGGGACAACCTTCTTCTCAACAGCCTCGGGAAAGTCAGCGACGGCAGGTTCATCAACTGGGAAAAGAGCGAGGAGCGGGCACTGGCCGTTTTTCGTGACGTGCGGATGAAAGCCTTCTCGATCCACCAGGGGGTGGACGAGCTTTCCGGAGGCAACAGGCAGAAGGTGGTCATCGGACGGATCATGGCGAACAGCCCGGATATTTACCTTCTGGACGAACCCACCAGGGGAGTGGACATCGGCGCGAAGAAGGCCATTCTGTCCATTGTGTCCGAAAGAATCAGAAACGGGGCAGGCGTCATCATCACCTCCCCGGGACTGGATGACCTCATTGAAGTATGCGACAGGATTCTCGTCCTCTCGAAGGGCGGCATCTTCCGGGAATATGAGCGGAAGGATTTCAGCGAACACAGGCTGTTCCTCGATATGCAGGGATTCGGACAACAGGAACGGAGAGGTGGAAGAGAATGTCAGGCAGTTTGAAGCTCAGGCTCGCTTTA
>Ga0123328_1003485_pt1 | contig 13388 bp, 11 predicted proteins | sample BioC12SIPDNA_2_FD_89702 | JGI IMG/M metagenome (GOLD analysis project Ga0123328, IMG submission 89702) | Anaerobic biogas reactor microbial communites from Washington, USA - Biogas_R1_A C12 SIP DNA | ecosystem: Engineered > Bioreactor > Anaerobic > Unclassified | place: Washington, USA...
TCGACGAGGACGGCCAGGTCAACGTCATCCAGTCGACGTCCTTCGCCTTCCTGCTGCTGCCGCAGATCTTCTTCTACGGCATCTTCTCTCTGTTCATGGCGGTGCTCAACACCAAGGGCATCTTCAAACCGGGTGCCTGGGCGCCGGTGGCGAACAACGTCGTCTCCATCACCGTCCTCGTCCTCTACTGGACGATCCCCGGCTCCCTCAACCCCGCCGCCCCCTCCGGCCTGAGTGACCCGCACGTTCTGCTCCTCGGCCTGGGCACCACCCTCGGCGTGGTGGTCCAGGCCCTGATCATGCTGCCGTACCTGAAGAAGGCCGGCGTGGATCTGCGGCCGCTGTGGGGGCTGGATGACCGGCTCAAGCAGTTCGGCGGCATGGCCCTGGCCATCGTCGTCTACGTCGCCGTCTCCCAGGCCGGCTACCTGGTGACCACCCGCATCGCCTCCATCTCGGACGCGGCCGCCCCGAACATCTACCAGCAGGCGTGGCTGCTGCTCCAGGTGCCCTACGGCATCATCGGCGTCACCCTGCTCACCGCGATCATGCCGCGGCTGTCGCGCAACGCCGCCGACGGTGACGACGCCGCCGTGGTCGGCGACCTCAACCTGGCCAGCAAGCTCACCTTCATCGCCCTCATCCCGGTCGTGGTGTTCTTCACCGCCTTCGGCCCGCAGATCGGCAACGCGCTGTTCGCCTACGGCAAGTTCGACACCGAATCGGCCACCCTGCTCGGCCTCACCCTCAGCTTCTCCGCCTTCACCCTCATCCCCTACGCGTTGGTCCTGCTGCACCTGCGTGTGTTCTACGCCCGCGAGGAGGCGTGGACCCCGACCTTCATCATCGCCGGCATCACCGCCACGAAGATCCTGCTGTCCATGCTCGCCCCGCTCGTGGCCACCTCCCCGTCCCGGGTGGTCATCCTCCTCGGTGCCGCCAACGGCTTCGGCTTCGTCGCCGGCGCGGTCATCGGCGCCCTGCTGCTGCGCCGCAAGCTCGGGCACCTGGGCACCCGCTCCCTGCTGCGCACCACCCTGTGGGCCGCCGCCGCGTCCCTCATCGGCATCGCCGTCGCCCTGGTCACCGACTTCCTCCTCCTGCTGCTCGCCGGCGGCATCCTCGAGCCGCTGGGCTCCGTCGGCTTCCTCCTCCGGATCGGTGTCGACGGCGTCATCTTCCTCATCGCCACCGGCATCGCCCTGTCCTTCTCCGGGCTGCCGGAGGTGCAGAACCTCGGTCGCGCCCTGGCCCGGATCCCCGGCCTGTCCCGCTTCGTCCGCCCCGACACCAGCCTGGCCATCGAGGTCGAGGCCCCCAGTGCCACGGAGCGCTCCGCCCAGCTGCTGGCCATGGACGCCTTCAACTCCTCGCCCGTCCCGCCGCCGATGTCCGCCGGCGTCGTCCGGGGCCCTCGCCTGGTGCCCGGTGCACCGGTCTCCGACGGCCGTTTCCGGCTCCTCGCCGACCACGGCTCCGTGCCCGGCGCCCGCTTCTGGCAGGCCAAGGAGCTGGCCACCGGCCGGACCGTCGCCCTGACCTTCGTGGACACCACCGGCAACGCCCCGCTCGCCCCCGCCAGCCCCGCCGCCGCCGCCGGCGTCGCCGCCGAGGTCTCCCGCCGCACCCGCAAACTCACCGAGATCGACGGCGTGGCCGCCGACATCGAGGTCCTGGCCTACCGTTCCGGCTGCCTCGTCGTCGCCGACTGGGTGCCCGGCTCCGCCCTCAAGGCCGTCGCCGAGGCCGATGACCGCCTCGACCCGCAGGCCGTCGCCCTCGCCCTGGCCCCGCTGGCCGACGCCGCCGCCGAGGCCCACGCCCGCAACACTCCGCTCGGCCTGGACAACCGCGCCCGTATCCGCATCTCCACCGCCGGTTCGGCCGTCCTGGCCTTCCCGGCCGTGCTCGCCGACTCCTCGCGCGACCGCGACCGTGCGGCCATCGCCTCGGCCCTGACCCTGCTCGCCTCATCGAGCACCGGCCTCGATGAGCTGGTCGAGACCGCCCGCGACGAGGACACCGACATGTCCACCCTCGCCACCCGTCTCCGCGCCTTCGGTGGGGTCGAGGAAGAGTCCGTCCCGCCGACGGAGGCGGACGCGGAGAGCACCGGGGAGATCCTCGTGGTCACCGAGGATTCCGCCCCGAAGCCCTCCGAGCGCCCCGGCTTCGGCTCCAAGTCCTACTCCGGGAAGATGACCGCGGTCATCGCGGTGCTCGCCATCACCGCCGTCGTGCTCGTCGCCGTCCTGACCACCTACGTGGCCAGCCTGTTCAGCACCTCCGACGACGGCCCCGTCAACCCCGAGTCGATCCAGGGCTCCCGGACGGAGACCGCCCCACGCGCCCTGCCGGTCATCCTCCCGCTGGCCGGTTCGAGCAGCCCCGAACTCGTCGACGACGACCCCACCACCGGCTGGCGCAGCGACACCGTCCCCGCCGGCGTGAGCCTCACCCTGGAATCCCCGGCAGACCTGCAGCACCTCGTCGTGGAGACCGACTCCCCGGGCGCCACATTCCACGTCTACCAGCTTCCCGCCGGCACCGACCCGGCCACCGTCGACACCGCGTCCCTGCCGGAGCTGGCCGCCGGCACCTTCATCCCGGGCACCAACAGCATCGAGCTTGTCGACGCCGCCGACGTCCCCGGCGTCCTCCTCTGGGTCACCGGTGGACCCGCGACCGGTGACCCCGTCACCGTCGACGACGCACAGGTCATCGGCTTCGACTGACCCTCATGCGCCCACTGTGGTGGGCGTCATATCCCCTCGGGTGGCGGGGACCCCGGGCGTGGGTTGAAATTGGGTCGAGGTGCGGACGCACCATTTCCGGGGGGAAATAATGACACAACCAGACGGGGAACTGGTCGACGCCTATGTCGCAGGTGACATGCGGGCATTCAGCGAGATCGTGGAGCGTCACCGGACACGACTGCTGTGGGTCGCCCGGAAATATGGTCACAATGAGGATGATGCCCAGGACATCGTCCAGGAGGCCCTGCTCCGCGCCAGCCGCAAGCTCCACACCTACCGGCACGAGTCGAGCCTGAGCACCTGGCTGCACCGCCTGGTGATGAACACCGGCTGGGACTTCCGCAACCACCGCCGCCAGGTGGAGACGACCACCCTCGACGAGGAGGCGGTGCCGCATGAGATCAACCTCCGGCTGTCCATCGACCCGATCCGTCAGCGCGAGGTGATCCTCCAGCTGCGGGAGGCCCTCGACCGGCTGCGCCCGGACCAGCGCACCGCGCTGTGGCTCATCGACGTCGTGGGATATTCCGTCGCCCACGTCGCCGAGCAGGAGGGCGTGCCACCGGGCACGATCAAGTCCCGTCGGGCCCGGGCCCGGACCGCGCTGCGGGAGGACATGTGGGGCGCCGCCGCCCAGGCGGTGTGAACGCACGGGTGACGGAATGTTCCCGGGGCGGGCAGGGTTGCAGTGGGAGGAGCCGGGCGGTGAGCCGTTAGACTTGCCCCCGGACGAAGAATGACATCAACCCAGGAGAACCCCACCATGACGGCACCTGCCACCATCCACGACGTGGCCATCATCGGATCCGGCCCCGCCGGTTACACCGCCGCCCTCTACGCGGCGCGTGCGGAGCTCAAGCCCATCGTCTTCGAGGGGTACGAGTACGGCGGCTCCCTGATGACCACCACCGAGGTGGAGAACTTCCCGGGCTTCAAGGGCGGCATCATGGGCCCGGAGCTCATGGAGGAGATGCGTGCCCAGGCCGAGCGCTTCGGTGCTGACCTGCGCATGGAACTGGTGGACAGCGTGGAACTGGCCGGCGACGTCAAGCGCATCCACGTCGGCGACCAGGTCCACGAGGCCCGCACCGTCATCCTGGCCACCGGTGCCGCCCCCCGCCTTCTCGGTGTCGAGGGCGAGGACACCCTCATGGGCCGCGGCGTGTCCACCTGCGCGACCTGCGACGGTTTCTTCTTCAAGGGCAGGGAGATCGCCGTCATCGGCGGCGGTGACTCCGCCATGGAGGAGGCCACCTTCCTCACCAAGTTCGCCGACAAGGTGACCATCGTCCACCGCCGTGAGGAGTTCCGCGCCTCCGCCATCATGCTCGAACGCGCGAAGGCCAACGACAAGATCGAGTTCGCCCTCAACAAGGTCGTGGACCACGTCATCGACGACGGCGGCAAGGTCGGTGGCATCATGCTGCGCGACACCGTCACCGGCGAGGTCTCCGAGCTGCCGGTCGCCGCCATGTTCGTCGCCATCGGCCACGATCCGCGCTCCGCGTTCCTCGAGGGCCAGGTGGCGCTCAAGGAGGGCGGCTACGTGGAGGTCGCCGAGCCGTCCACCGCCACCAGCGTCCGCGGCGTGTTCGCCTGCGGTGACCTGGTCGACGACCATTACCAGCAGGCCATCACCGCGGCCGGTTCCGGTTGCCGCGCCGCCATCGACGCCGAACACTTCCTCGCCGCCCTCTAGAGAAAGGCACACCGCCATGAGCACGAACAACGTCGTCGACGTCACCCAGGACACCTTCAAGTCCGTCGTCATCGAGTCCGACAAGCCCGTCATCGTCGACTTCTGGGCCGAATGGTGCGGTCCCTGCAAGAAGCTCAGCCCCATCATCGAGGACATCGCCGCGGAGATGGGTGACCAGGTCACCGTGGCCAAGGTCGACGTCGACTCCGAGCGCACCCTGGGTGCGATGTTCCAGATCATGTCCATTCCTTCTGTGCTCATCTTCAAGGACGGGGAGAAGGTCGACGAGTTCGTCGGGCTGCGTCCGAAGAAGGAGATCGTGGCAAAGCTGGAGTCACATCTGTAACTGGTAGCCTGAACAGACGACAAACGAGCAGCACCGGCCGACTCCTGACGGCTGGGATAAGATCTGTGGCATCTGACCCAGGGAAGGAGTGTCGTAGTGAAGACATTTCATGTCGGCGACCGCAGCCCCCGAGTGGCAGAGGCTCGCTCCACCCTGGCCAGGCTCGGCCTTCTGCCCGATTTCCAGGACGATCTCACGGACTGGAACTCCCAGAAGTACTCGGAGGATGACAAGCTCTTCGACGAGCACCTGGCTGAGGTTCTCAAGGCCTTCCAGCAGTCCCGGGGCATCGTCCCCAGCGGCAACATCGACGAGCTGACCCTGCGGGAGCTGCGCCTGGCCTCCTACAAACTCGGCGCCCGCGTGCTGGCCTTCCAGCCGGGCAATGAGTTCGTCGGTGACGACGTCTCCCAGCTGCAGCAGCAGCTGCAGGAGCTCGGCTTCTACGCCCACCGCATCGACGGCCACTTCGGTGAGGCCACGCACGCCGCCCTGGTGGAGTTCCAGCTCAACTCGGGCCTGCAGGATGACGGAATGTGCGGTCCGGACACGATCCGCGCCCTCAACCTCCTGGGCCGCCGTATCACCGGCGGCAACCCCCAGGCGATCCGGGAGCGGGAGCACGTCCGCAGTGCCGGTCCCCGTTTGGCGGGCAAGCGCGTGGTCATCGACCCGGCGCTCGGTGGCGCCGACAAGGGCCGCACCGTCACCGGCATGCACGGTGCCATCTCCGAGGAGGAGATCCTGTGGGATCTGGCCTCCCGGATCGAGGGTCGCATGATCGCCGCCGGCATGGAGACCATCATCTCCCGGCCCCGGATGGATTCGCCGTCCCCGAAGGCGCGGGCGGAGATCGCCAACGCCTTCGGCGCGGATCTCATGATCTGCCTGCAGTGCGACAGCTACCAGAACGAGCTGGCGGAGGGTGTGGCCACCTTCTACTTCGGCTCCGAGTTCGGGGCGAGCTCCCTGACCGGGGAGACGCTGTCCGGGTACGTGCAGCGCGAGATCGTCGCCCGCACGGAGTTCCTCAACTGCGGTAACCATGCCCGCACGTGGGAGCTGCTGCGTCTGACGCAGATGCCCACCATCGAGGTCGTCGCCGGCTATCTCACCAACCCCGGGGACGTGGAGAAGCTCACCGACCCGTCGGTGCGTGACGCCATCGCCGAGGCCATGGTCGTGGCGGTCAAGCGCCTGTACCTGCTCGACGAGGACGATCAGCCGACCGGCACCTTCAAGTTCGCGGAGCTGCTCAAGGCCGAGAACGGCCTGTAGTCAGCACACGCTCGCCCGGGTGAGCAGTTCCTCCACGTCGGCCGCGCTGAGCAGGTCGTGCTGCGGGGGCAGGTCGAGTCGCAGGCGGGGCAGGACCGGATGGTCGGCGACGACGCGGAATCCGGCGGCCTCCAGCACGGGGACGGACATGAGGCCGATCTCCGGGGCGGAACGCAGCAGGTCGCCGACGGGGCCGCACAGGAGGCTGTCCACGTCGGTGCGGGCGAAGAAGTCACTGCGCCAGCCGAACGCCTCCACGGCGGAGGCGTCCTTGTCGGTCAGTTCCATGATCGCGGCGTCGAGAAGCACGCTCTCCAGGCCGATGCCGGCGAAGCCGGGATCGATGTAGAGGGAGGTGAGGAGCTCGGCGTCGTCGGAGACGGGGGCGGTGGGCAGCTGGTTGGCACCGGGGGCGTCGGTACGCGAGCAGTAGAGGATCGTCGCGATGGTGTGGCGGGTTTCGGTGCGGACCAGGGAGAAACCGCAGCAGCCGTAGTCCATGAGGATCCGGGCGAGCCAGGCCTCCTTCTCGAAGGCAGGATCGCCGGTGCTGAGCACGGTGGTGGCGGTGTCCGCGTCGAGTTCCCAGAAGATGCTGCGCGCGGCCTGGGCGTGGATCTGCCCGAGGGTGTCCTGGCTCAGGGGGACGAGTGACGTGTACACCGCCGGCCCCGTCCCTAGTCCCGACCCTCGATGAGGCCGAGGATGCGCTGGAAGTCCTCCTCGTCACCGAATTCGACGACCATGCGGCCCTTGCGACGGCCCATGGTGACGGTGACGCGGGTGTCCCACTCATCGGCCAGGCGGTCGGCCGCGCGGGTGAACACCTCGGCCTGCGGGGCCGGGGCGGTGGGTTTCTTCGCCTCGGGCAGGCCGGAGCGGTTGAGCAGGGTGACAGCCTCCTCGGTGGCACGCACGCTCATCCCCTCGGCGACGACGCGGTCGGCGAGCTGCTCCTGCGCGGCCGCGGTGTCCTCACCGAGTTTCACGCCGGCGAGTGCCCGGGCGTGTCCGGCGGTGAGCACGTTCGCCGCCACCCGACGCTGCACCGGGACGGGCAGTGCGAGCAGGCGCAGCGCGTTGGTGATCACCGGGCGCGAACGGCCGATCCGGTCGGCAAGCTCGCCCTGGGTGACACCGAACTCCTCGAGCAGCTGCTGGTAGGCGCTGGCCTCTTCCAGCGGGTTGAGCTGGACGCGGTGGATGTTCTCCAGGAGGGCGTCGCGCAGCATGGCGCCGTCCTCCGTCTCCCGGACGATCGCCGGGATGGACTCCAGTCCCGCCTTCGCGGACGCCCGCCAGCGGCGCTCACCCATGATGAGCTCGAAGCCGGTGCCGGTGGGGGACCGGCGCACCACGATCGGCTGCATGAGCCCGAACTCACGGATGGAGTGGACCAGCTCCTCGAGCGGTTCCTCGTCGAAGGTGGTGCGTGGCTGCTGCGGGTTGGGGACGATGTCACCGAGGGGAATCTCGCGGTAGGTGGCCCCGAACTCGACCGCCGCAGGCGTATCGACGCCGCCGTGGTCCGCCCCTTTCTCCGGCCCCTTCTCCGCCGCCTGCCTCTGCTTCTTCTTCGGCTTGCTCTTGCCCGGCTCCTTCGCGGATTCCTTCACCGTCTCCGGTGTCGGACCGGTGCCCGGCAGGCCCGGCTTCGGGGCACCGGGGACGCGCTCGGCGGCGGTGTCCCGGGCACCCTTGGCACCCTTGGTGCCGCCGAGGATGACGTCGGCCGCGCCGTCACCGAGACGGGGCGAGCCGTTGGAGGGACCGGAGGGGATGAGGGCGGCGAGACCCCGGCCGAGGCCACCCTTGCGAGTTTCCTGGTTCATTGCTCCTCCGTCTCTTCCTGTGGTTCTTCTGCCTCCGCCGTCGCTTCCGCGATGAGTCGGGCGGCGGTGGTGGGGCTGACGCCGATGGGGCCGGTGGACTCGACCGGCTGGTAGTCACCGCGGCTGGCGAACTCGCGCGCGGCGTCGAGGTAGGCCAGCGCGCCGCGGGAGGAGGGGTCGTACTCGATGACCGTCTGGCCGTAGCCGGGCGCCTCGGAGACCTTGACCGACCGGGGGATGACGTTGGTGAGCACCACGTCGCCGAAGTGGTCCTTGACCTCGGTGGCCACCTGCTCGGAGAGCTTCGTGCGGGCGTCGTACATGGTCAGCAGGATCGCCGAGATGTGCAGATTGGTGTTGAGGTGCTGCCGGATCATCGAGATGTTGTTGAGCAGCTGGCCCACGCCCTCGAGTGCGTAGTACTCGCACTGGATGGGGATGAGCACCTCGTCGACGGCGGTCATGGCGTTGATGGTGAGCAGGCCGAGGGAGGGCGGGCAGTCGATGATGACGTAGTCGAAGCCGTGGGTCTCGATGAACTTCCCCCGGAGTGCATCATGGAGCCGGTACTCGCGGCGGACCAGGCTGACCAGTTCGATCTCCGCACCGGCGAGATCGATGGTGGCGGGGACGCAGTAGAGGTTCTCGTTGAACGGCGACTGCTGCAGCGCCTCATCGGCGGTCGCCTCACCGATGAGCATCTCGTAGCTCGAGGTCGTTCCGGCCCGGTGTTCCGCGCCGAGTGCGGTGGAGGCGTTACCCTGCGGGTCGAGGTCGATGACCAGGACCTTCTGGCCGTGCATGGCCAGTCCGGCGGCGAGGTTGACGGAGCTGGTGGTCTTGCCCACCCCGCCCTTCTGGTTGGCCACGGTGATCAGCCGGGGCTGGTCCGGCCGGGGCAGCTTCCGCACGTTCAACGTCATCCCGGGTGTCCTCACCTGTGCGTCCTGCTGGTCATCCATCGACGTGACCTGACCTCTTCCTGGCTTCACTCCACATAGCTCTTCCTACCTTAGTGCGTCCCACTCACCGCACCCGCGAGATACGGATGAGTGTGGTGGGTTCGCTGAGCAGATCGGCTCCGACGGTGAGGATCTCAGCCTTCCCGCCGCCGGCGCGGGTGATGTCGCGGGCGTCACGCTGCAGTTCCTCGGTGACCGAGGAACCCTTCATGGCGATCATGTGTCCGCCGACCTTCACCAGGGGCAGCGACCAGCCGGCGAGCTTGCCCAGCGGGGCGACGGCGCGGGAGGTGACCACGTCCACGGTGCCCACCTGTCGGCGCACCGCCTTCTCCTCGGCCCGGCCCCGGATGACGGTGACGTTGGCCAGGCCGAGCTGCTCGACGACCTCGCTGAGGTAGACCGAGCGCTTGAGCAGCGGCTCGATGAGGGTGATGTCGAGGTCGGGGCGGGCCAGGGCGAGCGGGATGCCGGGCAGCCCCGCGCCGGAGCCGATGTCGACGACCACGGCGCCGTGGTCCATGGCCTCACCGATGACGGCGCAGTTGAGGATGTGGCGTTCCCACAGTCGCGGTACCTCACGGGGGCCGATGAATCCGCGGGTGGATCCGTCGGTGGCCAGCGAGCGGTGGTAGGCCTCGGCCAGGGGGAGTCGGTCGCCGAAGACGTCGGCGGCTTCCGGTGGCGCGGGGATCTCACTCATGCCCATGAGAGTACCCGGCCCCGGAATCGGGACAGCCACCGCTTCTCCCGCGGCGGGCGGGATAACGGTGGCTGCGGTGCCTCGTGGTCTACTTCTTCTTTTTCTTGTTCTTCTTCTGCACCCGGCGGGCGCCCGGGGCGGGGGCGGTGGAGCGCTTGAGGGCGCGGCGGGCCTCCTCCTCGGCCTCTTCCTCGGCGTCCATCTTGGCGAAGACGATGCGCTGCTGGAAGAAGGTCCAGATGTTGTTGGAGACCATGTAGAACAGCAGGCCGATGTGCCAGAGGACACCGGTGAACAGGATGGTCAGCGGCATGAACCACAGCATCATCTTGTTCATCATGGCCATCTGGGTCTGCATCATCTCGGCGTTGTCGCCGGAGGGGGCGGCCTGCTTGCCGGAGGCCAGGCGGGCCTTCTGCCGGTCGATGGACATCCGGGCGTTGAAGTGGGTGGCCACGGCGATGATGAGGACCAGCGGGATGGCCACGAACATGATGTCGGTGCGGGTGAAGTCCACCTTGGGGAACGCGGCGTACATGTCGGCCGGCATGGAGATGTAGGCCGACAGCGGGACGCCGAAGAGGGTGGCGTCGAGGAAGGACTGCACGTCGTCGACGGAGAAGATGTAGTTCGGGGTGTTGTAGTTCTGCTCGATGGACAGCCCCAGCTGGCCGACGCCTTCACCGGTGCGGTTGAAGGAGCGCAGGACGTGGAACAGGCCGATGAAGACGGGCAGCTGGATGAGGACGGGCAGGCAGCCGAGGACGGGGTTGACGCCGACCTCCTTCTGGAGCTTGCGCGTCTCCTCCATCATCTTCTGCTGGTCGTTCTTGTACTTCGACCGGATCTCCGCCATCTTCGGCTGCATTTCCTGCATCTTGCGGCCGGAACGCAGCTGGTTGATGGTGGGTTTGACCATGATCGCCTTGACCGTGAAGGTCAGGAAGATGATCGACAGCACCCAGGTGACGCCGGAATCCGGGTCGAGCACAAAGCTGAAGGCCTTGTGCCAGAACCACAGGACGGCCGAGATCGGCCAGTAAATGAAGTTGAGCACTGTGTGTCAGAACTCCTCGAGGTTGGTGGATGTCAGGTCGCGTCGGCGCTCGGGCCGCACGGGGTCGTACCCGCCCGGGTGCCACGGACCACACTTGCTCAGCCGCGCCATCGCCATGACTGTGCCGCGCAACGCCCCGTGTCGGGCGACCGACTCCAGGGCGTAGGCGCTGCACGTGGGTTCGAAACGGCAGGTCGACCCCATCTTAAGGGGGGAGATGTAGTTTTGGTAGAAGCGCACCGCCGCCACGAGGGCTTTCGCCATCGGGCCCCGCGGGGCCGGCATCTCATCGCACATCCGGAATCCCGACCTTGCGCAGGGCCTTGCGGATGTCCCGCGTCAGCTCGCTTGTCGACGCCGTCCCTGCCGCAGGCAGGGCCCGGATCACCACGTCGCAGGTGCGGGGGATGGTGGGGGAGGGGGCGTCGATAAGCGCGGCGCAGACATGCCGAAGCCGCCGGGACGTGCGGTGACGGATCACCGCGTTCCCGACGGCCTTGGAGACGATGAGCCCGACGCGCGGACCGCCGGTGACGGCGATGTCGGCGTCGGGCGTGCCGGAGCGGTCCAGGAGATGGACCACGACGGTGCGGGATCCGGCGCGGCGTCCACGCTTGATCGTCCGAGAGAACTCGGCCGGTGAGGTGAACTTGTGCTGCTTCGGAAGCACCGTCGGTGTGCTCCTTTACGCGGTCAGCTTTGCGCGACCCTTACGACGACGTGCCGAGACGATTGCGCGACCGGCGCGGGTGCGCATGCGAGTACGGAAGCCGTGCACGCGCGCGCGACGACGGTTGTTCGGCTGGAACGTCCGCTTGCCCTTTGCCACGGTAAAACTCCTCTGTGTAACACGGTGACCGAGCGGGATCGGCCGACCGAAGCTATGAAAATGACGGTTCGAGATGCCCCCGACGGAAAATGCTCTTCCGTCCGTGGCGTGCAGGGCCCGCACAGACGCGCAGCTGGATGGGGCCGGAAAGGCCCAGGGTGCCGCGGCCCGGATTCGGTGCCGACTCTGCTCTCACACACAACCGCCGGCGGCCGAGTGATCGGCCTGCCCGACGGTGTGACAGACCATGCCAGACTACGCGACGGCAACCATGGCGGACAAATCGACACGCGGAGCCGAACCGGGGGTTCCCGTGGGTGCCCCTGAAATGACAACAATGAGATTATCGGCTGGTCACCGGGGACTTTGGCCATCGGCCCAGCGCGCCTTCGCGGTCGCCCGCGCCGAGCCGGGGACGTGACGACGGGGTCGCTAGACAACGCTTCCGGCGGGCGGGTAACAATAGAGCAATCAGCACAACTCACAGCCGGTGAATCAACAGGCCTGTGGATAACCTTCAATCTCAAGTTGAGACTTTCTCATCTTGACGGGAAATCTGCAGGTCACAGCCTTAACGGCGGTCGACGTCACTATCCACAGCCCATCGACTAGGCTGTGGATAAGTTTCATCGTCGGCGTTGTCCACAGCTGTGGACAAGATTGTGGATGGCGAGGTCGAGGCCATGATTCCCACCGGGAAGGCCTGTGAATGACACGGTGCACAACCCTCCGACGGACGGCGTCACCCGGGTCATGTCTGTCATTCACCCACCCGCACGACCGGCAGGGCACCCCGCGCCCACACGAGAAGTAACAACCGAGGAACGAGGACGACGTGGCGGATCAGCAGCCATCGCTGGCGCACACCTGGCAGGACATCAAGGGCGAACTCCTCGCCCGCTCGGAGGACCCCGCCTCCGACATCCCCGCCTTCACCCACCAGCAACGTGGCTTCCTCGGCCTGGCCCAACCCATCGTCCTGGTCGACGGCTACGCCCTGCTGGCCACCCCGCACGCGATGGCCAAGGAGGTCATCGAGGACGTCTTCGGCGACCACATCGTCAAGGTCCTCTCCGAACGCACCGGCCGCCCGTGCAGTCTCGCGGTCAGCGTCGAGCCCGAGGCGATCCCGGCTGTCCCCGCCACGCCCGCCACTCCCGAACCCCCGGCTCCGGCACCGGTCGAGCAGCCCGCCCCGCAGGACACCGGCTGGACCACCACCCACGCATGGGTCGACCAGCCCGTGGAGACCCCGGTACCTGCACCTGCACAGACGCCGGTCACCGCCCCGGAACCCGCCGCACCCGTCTACCACCAGAGCCAGCGCCTCCACCGCGAGAAGCCGGCCCACGACCCCAACCGGGACAAGTCACTCAACCCGAAATACACCTTCGAGAACTTCGTCATCGGATCCTCCAACCGCTTCGCCAACGGTGCCGCCGTCGCCGTCGCCGAGAACCCCGCCCGCGCCTACAACCCCCTGTTCATCTGGGGCGGCTCCGGCCTCGGCAAGACACACCTCCTCCACGCCGCCGGCAACTACGCCCAGGTGCTGCAGCCCGGACTGCGGGTCAAGTACGTCTCCAGTGAGGAATTCACCAACGACTACATCAACTCGGTGCGCGATGACCGCCAGGAGACGTTCAAGCGGCGCTACCGCAACCTCGACATCCTCATGGTCGACGACATCCAGTTCCTCGAGGGCAAGGAAGGCACCCAGGAGGAGTTCTTCCACACGTTCAATGCCCTCCACCAGGCGGATCGCCAGATCGTGCTGTCCTCGGACCGTCCGCCGCGCGAGCTGAAGACGCTGGAGGAGCGCCTGCGCACCCGCTTCGAGTGGGGCCTGACGCCGGACCTGCAGCTGCCGGACCTGGAGACGCGGATCGCCATTTTGTCGAAGAAGGCCCAGCTCGACCGCCTCAA
>Ga0123328_1003486_pt1 | contig 13388 bp, 11 predicted proteins | sample BioC12SIPDNA_2_FD_89702 | JGI IMG/M metagenome (GOLD analysis project Ga0123328, IMG submission 89702) | Anaerobic biogas reactor microbial communites from Washington, USA - Biogas_R1_A C12 SIP DNA | ecosystem: Engineered > Bioreactor > Anaerobic > Unclassified | place: Washington, USA...
AAAAATCATGGCGCCTGGCGGCCATCGCACCTACGGTGACCGCGATTCGGCCCGCCTCCGTCCCGACCCCGCCCCCCATCCCCTCAAAACCACCTCATCCGCTGAACTGGTGAGAAATGCGGGTTAGGGACACCATACTCAATCCCGAACAGATTCTCCCCCCACAAACCCGCCGCCGTCCCCTTTCTCCGTCCCGCGCGATTACCGCCGCCCGCATCGGGCTCGCCGCCTCCGGCCGCCAGCCCACGCTCCGCCCACAGCGTTCTCTTCCTTTCCTCTCTCTTCGCTACCTTCGCGACCTTCTGTTCAACCCTTTCTTCCATCCGGTCCGACCACCGGATTCCTAAGCCGCCCGATCCCTTCAATCTCCACCACCGCATCATCGCCCGCCTTCAAATACTTCGGCGGCTTCAGCGCAAACCCGACGCCCGGCGGCGTCCCGGTCATAATCACCGTCCCCGGCAGCAGCGTGAACTGCCGCGACAAGAAGCTGATCAACTCATCCACCCCGAAAATCAACTCCGACGTCCGCGAATTCTGCAACGCGGCGTTGTTCAACAGCAGCTTGATCGCCAGGTCCGACGGATCCAGCGCATCCGCCGTCACCAGCCACGGCCCGATCGGACAGAACGTATCGAAACTCTTCCCGCGCGCCCACTGCTTGTCCCGCTTGAGCTGACAATCCCGAGCCGACACGTCATTCCCGCACGTATACCCCAGAATCACCCCTCGCGCCTCCGCCGCCGACACGTCCTTCGCCCGCTTCCCGATCACCACCACCAGCTCCGCCTCATAGTCCACCTCGTCCGGCGCCTCAGCCGGCAGCACGATCGCGTCCTCCGGCCCCACCACCGACGACGTCGCCTTCAGAAAAATCACCGGCTCCTCCGGAATCGCCATCCCCGACTCCTTGGCGTGATCCCGATAGTTCAGCCCGATCGCGATCACGTTCGGCGGACTCACCGGCGCCAGCAGCTTCTTAACGCCAACCACCACCCCGCTCGGCGAAAACCGCCCGAAAATGTTCCCCTCGATCACCTCCGCCCGAACCGCCCTCCCATCCGCCGACGGCTCCACCACGCCATACTGAACCTGCCACGACTCATCCACAAACCGCGCAATCTTCATCGTCAAGCCTCCGTTTCTGTATCGTTCCAAGCGTCGCCTTCGCGACCCCGCATTCTACCCGCCAATATCAAACCGTTGTATGATTTCCTGCTGCAACTCCGGTGAAAGGTTCACGAAATAATCGCTGTACCCCCCCACCCGAACCAGCAAATCCCGATGCTCCTCCGGCTTCTCCCGCGCCCGCTCCAGCGTCTCCCGGCTCACCACGTTGAACTGCAGCTCAAACCCCCCCTTGGCGAAATGACTCCGAATCAGATGCTTCACCGCCGCCGCCAGCTTCGGGTCCCGCTGCGACACCGGTATCGTCACGTTCACCACCACCGCCCCGATCGCGTTCGCCAGATCGAACTTCTCCACGCTCTCCAGCATCGCCGTCGGACCGCGACGCGCCATCCCCTGCACCGACGCCAGCGAATCGCTCAACGCCTGACCCGCCAGCCGACCGTCCGGCGTCGCTCCCGTCTGACTCCCCAACACCCCATGCATCTGCCACGACAAAAACCCCGCCACATACGGGAACCCGTACGGATTCTTGTACCGCCCCACCTCCTCAAAGTAAAACTCCGCCAGCTCCCCCGCGATCCCATCCGCCTCCGGATCGTTCGTCCCGTACTTCGGCAGCGTATTGCGAATCAGACTTCGCAGCTCCTCATGCCCCTCAAAGTTCTCCCGCACGATCCGCGCAAACTCCGCTAATCCAAGCCGCTTCTCCTCAAACACCAGCCGCTTGATCGCCACCAGCGAATCCACCGCCGTCGGCAACCCCACAAGCTGCGGATAGAAAAAGTAATACCGCGCACCGCCCCGCTCCAGATCAGCCTCCCGCTCAATGCAATCGTTCACAAACAGCGACAACAGCGGAAACGCCCCCTGAACCTGCCGCGACCGCGCCCACTGATTCTGTACCCGAACGTTCTCCCGTATCACGTACCCCAACAGCCGCTTGACCACCTCCATCAGCCGCTCAAACGACCCGATCTCCCCCAAATCCGGCACAAACCGGCCATATCCGCCCTCGCCATACCCCAGCCACTCCACGCCCGGCGGCCCCACGTCAAGACCGCCGCACAAACTCCCCTCGCTCCCCTCCGCCCGACCGGCGATCCACTCAAACACCCGCCCGAAATTCATGTACGACGCCACCACCCAAATCCCGCTGCTCCCGCACGTCGTAATCTCCGTGCACGTGCAATGCTGATGCCACCGCGCATCCTCCGGCTTCACCCCAAACCGCTCCAGACCCTCGATAATCACCCGATCGTTGAACAACGCCGGATGGCAATACCCGCTGCAGATCATCTCCGCCGACCTCTCCAGCAACGCCTCCGGTGTCTCCTCGTTCACCGCCAGCCCCACCGACGGATTGTGAAGCCGCAACAAATCCATCGCCTCCAGCAGCAGATACGTCAGCTCATTGACCGCCGCCCGACCCTCCCGATCCACGCCCCCGCTCATCAGACTTAACGGCACCTCAGCCAACTCCGAAATCTTGATCGACAACGCCCCCAACAGCTCAATCGCCCGCTCCCGCGTCAGCCGCCCTGCCGCCACGTCCCGCTCATAGAACGGCCACAGCACCTGGTCCAGCCGCCCCAGCGCCATCGTCACCCCATCCACCCCGTTGAAGATCGTGAACATGAAGTAAATGCTCTGCAGCGCCTCGTGAAACGTCCGCGCCGGATGCTCCGGAACCCGCTCCAGCAACCCGATCTGAACCCGGACGTTCGCCTTGAGCTCCGAATCATCCACCTCATCCAGCAGCCGCCGGCACGCCTCCACATACCGATCCCGCAGCCGCAACACCCCGTCAATCGCGATCAATCCCCCACGCAAAAAATCCTCCCGCTGATACCGCTCCGGACCGACCTCCCCGATCCGCCCCTCCAGCCCCTCCGCGTGAAGCGACGACTCCTCGCGCATCAACCGCTCAAGCTTCCTCTGCAAAATCTCCCGAATCCCCGCCAACCCCATCGAAAGCAGCCGATCATAGTCGATCGCCATGTGCCCGTATATCCCCCCCATGTGCGACGCCGCCCCGACCCAGTCCGCCGTCCGGTCCGGACCCTCCGACGGCTGACGCGCGTACGTCCCCACCAGCAACTCCTCCGGCCCCACCACCACCTCCGCGATCTCCATGATCCGTCCCAGCGTCGCCGCCGTCCGAATCCCGGGATGCGGAATCCCCGACAGCTCCGGCGGACAGCTAAACCGGTCGCTCAAAAACCCGTGCGTCCGGTCGAACGGCCGACGCCTCTCGAACATCCGGCGAAGTCCCGGAAAACCGTCGAGCTTCGCCGCCCTCGCCTCAACAACATTCACGCCCATCGTCTATCCTTTCGCAACGCTCTTGCCGCAGCGGCCAAGCAACTCGTGAATCCGCGCCAGCCGATCCGCCCTGATCTCCGTCAACCCGCGACGCGCCTCGTCCACCCGCAATCCCAACCCCTCCATCTTGCTGATCCACAACCGGTGATACGGCAGATACTCCACGCCAACCACCCGATCGCATCCAGCCGCCAACTCCGCCACCGCCGACCAGTGCCCATCGTCCTCCGCGTTCACCGTCGGTATCACCGGACACCGCAAAACGATCTTCCCGCCGCCGCGGGCCAACCGATCCAGACCGCTCCGAATCCGCTCAAACGATACCCCGCACTGCTCCGGGCACCGCGCCGGATCCGTCTGCTTGATGTCCACCAGAAACAAATCCACCAGCTCCAGCATCCCGTTCGCCGACGCCATATCGACGCCCGCGTTCGTGTCCAGACACGTGTGAAGCCCATAGTGCCGCGCCAGCGACAGCAGCGCGTGCGTAAACCCCGCCTGGCACAGCGGCTCGCCTCCCGAAATCGTCATCCCCCCGCCCGACGTCTCGTAGTAGTGCTTGTCCTCCAGCACCTCGTCGATCACCTCGCCCGCCGTCCGCGACTGACCCACAATCTTCAACGCACCGGCCGGACACGCCGTCACGCACGCCCCGCAAAGCCGGCACCGCGCCCGGTCGATCGTGTGCGCGCCGCCCTCAATCCGATGCGCGCCCACCGGACAAACCTCCACGCACCGCCCGCACGACGTGCACCGCGTCGCATACAAAAACAACTGCGGCTCCGCCCGCTTCGACTCCGGATTGTGGCACCACCAGCACGTCATGTTGCAGCCCTTCAGGAACACCGTGGTGCGAATCCCCGGACCGTCGTGGATGGCGAACCGCTTCACATCAAAAACCGTTCCGCGAACCTCGCGGAGTTGCTCAATCGTCTCAGGCATGAACCGACCTCTCCAGTATCGTCTGCTTCAGAGCCTCCGACAGCTCGTTGAAATACGCCGAAAACCCTCCGGCCCGGATAATCAAATTCTCGTGCCGCTCCGGATGCTCGATCGCGTCGCGAATCGTCGCCTGATCCACCACGTTGATCTGAATCTGCATCCCGCCACGGGCGAAATACGTCTCCAGCAGCGACCGAAGCTTCCCGCACAACGACGGCTCCGTCAGCGTGTCCCGCGTAAACCGGATATTGATCACCAGCGTCCCCGGCGCCGCCTGGTGCGGATACGACGTCACCGAATTCAACAGCGCCGTCGGACCCTTCGTGTCGCGACCCTGATACGCACCGAAACTGTCCGCCAGCGGCTGACCCGCCCGCCGACCGTCCGGCGTCGCCCCACAAATCTTCCCGCGATCCGCGTACGTCGTGAACATCAGGCACGACGCCAGAAACTTCGTCCCGCGAAATCCCGTGTACCGCGCGAACTGACCGAACGTAAACTCCGCCACCCGCGCCGCGATCCGATCCACCTCCGCGTCGCCCTGCCCGTATTTCGGCAGCTTCCCGATCCGCGCCAGCAGACCCTCATGACCCGCAAAATCCGCCTCCAGCGCCGCCAGCATCGTCGCCGCCGAAACCTCCCCGCCAAACACCAGCTCCCGAAGCGAAAACAGCGAATCGATCACGTTCGCGAAACCCTCCAAACCCACCACCTCCCAGTTGTACCGCGCGCCGCCGTGACAGAACTCCCGACCGCGATCGATGCAGTCGTCCACCAGCAGCGTCCGGATCATCTGCGGAAAAAACCGCGCCTTCGCCTCGCTGTCCTCGCTGATCGACGCGCACACTCCGCCGATCTCCTCGCCCAGATCCACAAGCCAACCGTCCAAAAACTCCTCGAAACTCGCCGAACCCGCCAACCGGCCCGGAAGGTTCCTCTCCAGATTCCCCAGCATGTGCAACAGGCCCGCCAGCGACCCCACGTTGCTGCAACCCTGAATCATCGTCTCCGTGCAGCCGCCAAAACATACGTCGTGCACGTCCTTCTCGCTCAGGCCCAACCCGTAATTCCGAAGCGCCTCCAGATACGCCGCGTTGTTATACAGCGGCGGCATCCCGTTACCCGTCGCGATCACCTCGAACGCCGCGTTCCAAAGCCGATCCTCCGCGCCCGACGGCATCCGAAGCGCCAAATTCGGCCGACGGCGATGCTTCACCGTCTCCAGAATCAGATACGTCAACTCGTTGACCGCGCTGTCGCCCTCCGGACCGCGCGTCCCGCCGATCGCCACGTTCCACGCCCCCACCCGGTCCATGCTCGTCCAGAATTCGCCCAGCAACTCCTTGGCGAACTCCTCGTCGATCAGCCCCGCCTCCCGGTCGTGCCGATAGAAATCCAACAAATACTGGTCCATCCGCCCCGGACTGTCGCAGTCCTCGAAGTAGAACGTGAAACTCAGACTCAGCATCGCCTCGTAAAAACTCCGCGCCGGCCGAAGCGGAACCTCGTTCAACGCCTCGATCAGCTTGAGCTTCACGTCAAGCCGATCCGGTAGGTCCGTCTGCTCCACCTGCGCGATCATCCGATTCCGCAACACCTCCGCCGCGTCCAGCACGACCAGCAGCGACTCCTCCAGCACCCGCTGCGACTCCTCCAGCGACGGATCGGCCAGTTGCCTCTCGATCCGCCGGCGATGACCCTCGAACCCTTCCTGCATCACCCGCTCGTGGTTCACCGTGCAGTGCGTCCATCCGCCCGGCGCCCATCCGCCAGCCAGCGCCGTCAGCTTCGCCCAGACCCGCTCCCAGAACACCGTCAACGCCTCAACCTGCTCCGGCGCCGACCCGCACGCCGCAACCTTCTCGTCCAGAGGCGCGCGGCCGAGGAAACCGAAAAAAAGCGGGATGAAATACTGGTAGCAGCAAACCGGCTGACGACGCTTGTCAGAGGCCTGCCAGTTCCAGAAACGCCCCGCGTACTCCGGCACGTCGCCACGCCACGGCGGCGTCGCCGGATAAAGCCACGTCCCCTCCCACGCCGGCAGCGGCATCCGCTCCGCGCACCGAAGCAGCGCCAACGCGTATCGCCGATACAGCGGCGCGTCCGCCTCCTCGATAAAACCCGCCGAGTAAAACTCGCTGACCTCGTTCAGCGACGAAACCATCGCCGACCGCCGGTCCGCGGCGATCCCGTCGTCAAAAGGCATCCACGGCCAGTACGTCTGACAGATTTCCCGTGACATGATTGACTACTCCTTAATACCATCCGAACGGCGCCGAACCGCCGTAAATGATCGCGTTCTTGATCTGCGTATACGCCAGCAGCCCTTCCACCCCGCACTCCCGCCCGATCCCGCTGTGCTTGTACCCGCCGTACGGTGCCGCGTTGAACACGACGTTGTGGCAGTTCACCCACACCGTGCCCGCCGCCAGCTCCCGAACCGCCCGCTCAGCCGTCGGCATGCTCTCCGTGAAAATGCTCGCCGCCAGACCGTAATCCGTGTCGTTCGCCGCCGCCAACAGCGCGTCGAGCCCGTCAAACACCGTCACCGCCAGAACCGGACCGAAAACCTCCTCCCGGTAAATCTCCATCGACGGATCCGCCTGCATCACCACCGGCGGATACCAGAACCCGCCCGCCGCCAACCCGCCGACCTCCCCCCGATACAGCACCTTGCCACCTTCCCGCTCTGCCCGATCCACGTAACCAGCCACCCGATCCAGATGCTCACGGCTGATCAGCGGACCCATCGTCGTCTTCTCCTCCGCCGGATCGCCCAACACGATCTTCCCCTTCACCGCCTCAATGAACCGATCCAGGAACTTCTTGGCGATCGGCTTGTCCAATAGCAGACGCGTCGCCGCGCAGCAGCATTCGCCCTGATTCAAAAACGCCCCGAACAGCACCCCGTCCACCGCCTTCTCCATGTCCGCGTCCCGGCACACCACCGCCGGGCTCTTGCCGCCCAACTCCATGCACGTCGCCTTCAAATCCCCCGCGCACGCCGCCATCAGCTTCGAGCCCACCTCCGCCGAACCCGTCAGACTCACCTTGTGAACCGCCGGATGCTCGCTCAACACCTTCCCCACCATCCCGCCCGATCCCGTCACGATGTTCGCCACCCCCGCCGGAAGCTCCGCCTCCGCCAGAACCTCAGCCAGCAGCAGCGTCGTCAGCGGCGTCACCGTCGCCGGCTTCAACACCGCCGTATTACCCGCCAGAAGAGCCGGAGCAAGCTTCCGCACCGCCAGCATCACCGGAAAATTCCACGGCGTGATCAATCCCACCACCCCAATCGGCTCGCGCCGCGTGAAATCGATCATCCCGTCGCCCACCCGAGGCGACTCGCCCGACAGCAACCCGGCGATGCTTGAATAATACTCCAGCGTATCGATCGCCGCCGCCACGTCGATAAACCGCGACTCCTTCAGCGGCTTGCCCACGTTCGCCGTCTCCACCTGCGCGAACTCCTCCGACCGACGCCGCAAAATCCCCGCCGCACGGGACAACACCGCCGCCCGCTGCTGCGGCGTCTTCGATGACCAGACCCCGCTCCGGTACGCCCGGTCCGCCGCCGACACCGCCTCGCCAATCTGCTCCGCGTCAAGCTGCGCGACCTTCGCCAGACTCTTCCCGGTCGCCGGATTCAGCACGTCCACCTTGCTCTTGCCATCAACCCACTGCCCGTCAATCCACGACGTCTTCCTGAGTTTCATTCGGCTGCTCCTTTGACCGAAGTCCCATCGCCTGCATACTCAACATCACGGTATCGAACGCGAAGCCCGCGCCGCGTAAACGCCCCCACCCGCTCCCGCATCGTCGCCTCATCCGGCGCATCCAGGCCCATCAACGGATACGCCAACCCAAGACGCCCAAACTTATCCTCACCCAACCGGTGATACGCCAGCAACTCCACCACCGGCAACCGCGACAGACCCGCCAGAAACTCAGCCATCCGCGACAGCTCCTCCGGCCCATCATTGTGACCCGGAATCACCGGCACCCGCACCTCAAACGGCACATCCGTCGCCGCCAGCTTCCCGAGATTCTCCAAAATCAACTCGTTCGAAACCCCCGTAAGCCGCTGGTGAACCTCGCCGTCCACCGCCTTCAGATCCGCCTGCACCCAATCCAGCACCGGCAATAACCGCGCCATCGCCGGCCACCCCGCGTGAAGGCACGTCTGCACGCATGTGTGAATGCCATCCTCACGGCACAACGACAAAAACCGCTCAGCGAAATCCGCACGCATCAGCGGCTCGCCGCCCGACAGCGTCACCCCACCGCCCGATTCGTCGTAAAAAGCCCGGTCCCGCCGAACCTCTCCAAAAAGCGACTCCGCCGTCACCAGCCGGCCCACCAGCTCCAGCGCCTTCGACGGGCACGCCGCCGCGCACGCGCCGCACCGGATGCACGCCTCCTTCGACCACCGACGCTCCCCGCTCGCCGAGTCAAACTCGATCGCCTGCGCCGGACACACCGAAACGCACCGCCCGCACCCCAAACACCCCTGCGCCGACCACCAGAGCTCCGGACGCCCATCCCACGACTCCGGATTGTGGCACCACGCGCACCGAAGCGGACAACCCTTCAAAAACACCACCGTCCGAATACCCGGACCGTCGTGCGTCGAACAACGCTGAATGTTGAACACCACCGCTTCAAACGCGTGGCCCGCGCCGCGGCGGGCGGATGGGATACGGGGCTTGTTCCTGGTCTTGCTCATGGCGGCTGTCTTCGGCAAAGGTCCTACTGGTGCTTCGTCCGGGCAATCACGTGCTCCTGCAAGTCCGGGCTCAGAAGCTTGAACATCTGCGAATAACCAGCCACGCGGACCGGTATGTTCCCATATCGCTCCGGATCCTGCTGCGCCTTCCGCAGACGATCCACCGTCACCACGTTGATCTGCATCTGTCCCACCCCCATCCGCATCGCCGCCCGGATGATCTGCCCCAGCCGCTGCGCCCCGTCCGAACCGGCCAGCATCGAAGGGTTGATGTCGATGATCGCCGCCGACGCACCCGCCGCACGATGGTGCGGCAGCTTCGCCAGCGTGTTCAGCATCGCCGTCAAACCCCGCTCGTCGCGCCCCTGATGCGCCGAAAGCGAATACGCGATCGGCTGACCCGCCAGACGACCGTCCGGCGTCGCTCCAAGACCCTGTCCGAACATGATGTTGCACAGGAACGTGAACAGATGCACGAAAAACCGGCCGCCCAGGCTGCTGCGGTACTGGTCCATCTGGTCGATAAACCAGTTGTCCAACCACGCCGCAATCTGGTCCACTTCATCGCAATCGTTGCCGTACTTCGGCGCGTCCTTCAGCAATCGCTGACGCAGAACCTCGTAACCCTCGAAGTTCGCCCGCAACGCCGAAAGCAGCTCCTCCTTGCCCACCTCGCCCCGCTCAAACACCAGATGTTTGACCGCCGCCAGCGAATCCGCCACGTTCGCCGTCCCCAGAAAACAGATCGAATGGTAGTTGTACACCGGCCCGCCGTTCGTGATGTCGCGACCGCGGGCAATGCAGTCATCCGTCAGCACCGACCACAGCGGCAGCGGACCCTGCTCCCGCTGTCGCAACTCGCCCCGGTTGATCAGATAGACCATCCGCTCGATGAAAAACTCCATCTGCTTGCGGAACGCCTCCATGAGCTGATCGTAACTCGCAAAGTCCGTCAGCAGCCCCGTCTCGGGCCCCATCTGCTCGCCCGTCCGCGGATCGCAGCCGTTAAACAACGCCAGCTCAAGGCACTTGGTCGCGTGAAACCATCCCGATACCGCGTGCGGAAGCGCACGGCCCGGAATCGTCAGCTCAATGCAGCCGATCGGCGCGTAATCCCGGGCGTCCTCCAACGCAATCCCCCGATCCGTCAACGCCGGAATAAAACTCTCATCGTTGAAAAAGAACGGAATCCCGCCGCCGCGGATCACCACCCCTGCACACCGGTCGACGAAATCCGACGGCGTGTCCGGCGTCAGCCGCACCGACACATCCCGCACGAAACCCACGTTCCCCGTCGCCTCCAGGATGATCTCGCTCATCGCGTTCACCGCGCAACGCCCGTCCCGCGTCCGCCCGCCCAGCACAATCGCCTGGACGTCGTATTCCGCGTACAGCTTGCACGCCAACTCTTCCATCAACTCGACCGCCTCATCCCGCGTGATCCGACCTGCCGCCAGGTCCGCCTGGTAGTACGGCTCAAGCATCTGATCCAGCCGCCCGATCGAATTCGCGTTGATCAGGTCCTCCCCGCACGTCAGAATGTGCCCAAACCACAACGCCTGAACCGCCTCGAACAGCGTCCGAGCCCCCTCCCCGGGTACCCGCTCGCACGCCTCCGCCATCCGCGTCAGACGCGCGCGCTCCTGCGGATCGGACGCCTCACCCGCCATCCGACGAGCCAACTCCGCATACCGCTGACCCAGCAGAATCCCCGCCTCGCATACCCATAACCCCGCCTGCCAGAAATCCTCGCTCTCCGGAAAACCCGGATCGCTGATCCGCGCCGACCGCATCCGCTCCAGAATCTCATCCCGCAGGCCCGCGAAACCCATCCGCACCAGCTTCGGATAGTCACGGACCGAATGGTTCTCGCTCCACCCGTACGCCCAGTAAGCCTTGCTGTCCGCGCTCCACGTCCCCAACCCCCGGCTGTACTCCGGCGTGCCCGGCCCGATCGCGTAGAACGGACCCCTGTGAAGACCAAACCGCAACACCCGATCGCGAAGCCGCCCGACCCGATCCGCCGGAACACCCAATCTCTCCAGTTCCGGTATCCGCGCCTCCCACTTCTCGTCCGCCAGAGGCCAAAACTGGCACAGATGCTCGCCCGCCAGCGACCAGTCCTCGTAAACCTCCAGTCGCGACAGCTTCACCAGCTCCAGCAGCATCCGCGCACGCGTCTGGACCGCCGAAAGCTCCTCCGGCGCCCGATACAACGCCAACTCCCGCGCGAACGGCTCCGCCTCCCTGAGGAACGAAACGCCCCGCGACATGATCTGCTCGACCAACCGGCCCACCCGCGGGCTGCGGCCGCTGTAGGTCCGTGCTTCCTCGCAAACGTCAACCGTCCCGGTTCCGCTCATCGCATCACCTGAAATAATGACTTGAATCCATTATACCTTCTGGGGTGTGATCGTCGGGCAGTGCTTTGACGAGTATCAACCTCTACGATTCTTGATCGACCCGGTTCCAGACCACCTCGATATGGCCCAGCATCGCTCGGTACGCCCCCTCCCCGTCCCGGCTGCGCACCGCGCCTAAAATCTCCTCGTGGAACTCCACCGAACGCGTCCGGTCCTTCACCGTGTCGCGATACGCCCACTGGGCGCTGCGGCTCAGGTCCTTCAATATCGCGCTAATCACCTCCAGAATCCCGTTCCCGCACTCCCGCGCCAACACCATGTGGAACGCCATGTCGTGCTCGATGAACGCTTCCTTGTGATTCAGGTTGATCAGCATCGCCCGCGAATGCCCCGTCAGTTCATCCAGGCCGGCCGCGCTGATGTTCTGGGCCGCCAATTGCGCGATCGCCGGCTCCAGGTTCACCCGAACCTGCATGATCTGATTGACGTCCGCGTGCGAAAAACTCTTGAGCAAAGGCGATAGCTGCTGAAATATCTCAGCCGGGCTGAACTTCCGGTAATACCACCCCGACCCCTGCCGCGCCTCGACCAGACCCAGCGCCCGAAGCCGAATCATCGCCTCCCGCAGCGCCATCCGACTCACCCCCGCCATCTCCGTGAGCTGCTGCTCCGTCGGCAACCGATCACCCGGCTGCAACCCGGCGTTGCTCAGGTAGTCCACCAACACGTTGACCACCCGCTCCACCAGAGTCGACCGCTCAACCGACGCCATCGCCGCCCCGTTGGCCTGCCCGGCGGCCCCCGATGGGCTACTCAATAGCTCAACTGTAGCTGATTTAACTGCATTGTTGGCCATAAGCCGCGTCCCGCTCCAAAATTTGTATGACAACCATATCATCATATCAATTTGCCATCGAGTCAAGGCCTTTCCAAAATCCGAAAACTCTTGGGACCACACCCGTCAAACAGGATAATAGAATCAATCAGGTGTCAATATAGGGGATTTGGGGAAATAGGAAGGAGACCAAGCCATGACGCGAATCTACCGTTCCCGAACCGATAAAGTCTTCGGTGGCGTCTGCGGCGGACTGGGCCACCTGCTCGACGTGGACCCGACTATCCTGCGGTTGGGACTGGTGTTTTTGACCATCCTGACCGGGATCGTTCCGCTGGTCGTCACGTACATCATCGCCTGGGCGATCATTCCGGAGGAGCCGACCCGCACGCAAACACCGATGGAACAAGGACCTGCGCAAGAGAGCCACCCCCAAGGCGACTACCAGCGCCGCGAGTAGAACCGCTGGGGGTCCGGGGGTCCGGTGAATCCGGGGGGCCGGTGAATCCGGAAGTCCGGTGGTGGGTTGGCGATCAATCTGTTGGTGTGGTATTCTATGAGCGGGTCAGTCGCGATGAGGCTGGGCGGGTATTGATGGTTGGTGTGGGAGTGACGGCGATGGGTGCGGCGAAGTATTACGCGGCGTACGAGGATCGTTATCGGCGGGTGTATGCGCAGAGGGTTGAGTATTGGACGGGCGATCCGGATGAGATTGGCGCTGTGGTTCGGTGCGTTGATGAGTTTCTTGAGCGAGTCGGCGCGCGGGCGTCGTCGAGCGCGGTGGTTGAGTTCGGCTGCGGTGAGGGGTTTCTGGGAGCGCATCTTTTGTCGAGGGGCTTTGCGTATCTGGGCATCGATCTATCGCCTTCGGCGGTTGAGAAGGCGCAGCGGCGCGTTGCTGGAAGCGAGGCGTGTTTTGTCTGCGGCGATGTGACGGATCTGCGCGAGGTGGTTGCGTCGGGTTCGTTTGACATCGGGCTGGACAACTACTGTCTGCATATGCTGGTGTATCGTCTCGGGTTATCTGGAAACGGGTTGTGAGAGACTTCTGGGATGTGGAACATGGTAG
>Ga0123328_1003487_pt1 | contig 13383 bp, 12 predicted proteins | sample BioC12SIPDNA_2_FD_89702 | JGI IMG/M metagenome (GOLD analysis project Ga0123328, IMG submission 89702) | Anaerobic biogas reactor microbial communites from Washington, USA - Biogas_R1_A C12 SIP DNA | ecosystem: Engineered > Bioreactor > Anaerobic > Unclassified | place: Washington, USA...
TGGAGAGATCGGGGAAGGGGGCGGCCTGTGCGGCGGGTGCGTTCAGTCCCGCTGTGCCGACCGTGCCGACCATGCCGACCACGGTGAGTGCGATGGCGGTGGTGACGGCGACCGTCCTCATCATGGTGGTCCGTGCGGTGTGTCCCACTGACTGGCTCTCTTCCGGGTGATCTCGGGGCGATGTCGCGAATGTCACGGAGGGCCCTGCGGCGCGTCAGTCACAAACGCAACTTGGGTAACGGTAGTTTCGATACCCAACAATATTCACTTGCGTGATGGATTCAACCGGAATGGAGAAAACCCGGTCACTCCTACTGTCGCTCGTCGAGATTGTTTCGTTACATTTGTCAGGAAAGCCATCGTGAGCTGCGGGGTAGCGTGGGGGCATGATGAAGGTGACGCGGACAGGCCGGGCGGGCACGGTCCTCGCGGGGGTGGTCGTGCTGACGGGGGTCACGGCGGGCGCGTGCGGCAACCTCGTCGACACGAGCAACTACGACACACGTGGCGGCCTGGCCCTCGGTATGAACGGGGCCGGCGAGATCATCGCCCACGTCGAGGCCTGCCAGTTCCGGGTGAGGGAGGTGCGTGTGGTCCAGGGCCGCGAACTGCTCGGGGGTGAGCCGAATCCGCGGCTCGGACTCCTCGTCACCGATCAGCCGCAGACCGGCAGATTCGAGGTCAACCTCAGCAACCCCCGGGCACCCTGGCGGGCGGAGCAGCCGCTCACGGAGCCGCCGGACCCGGAGCACATCGTCATCGTCGACGCCATGCCGGACGGCTCGACCTCCCCGAGGATCGAGGGCATCAGGCAGGAATCCGCGTCGCGGGTGGAGCTGGAGGCACTGGCACCGGGCGAGGTCATCGTCAGTGAGTGGAACCCGGACGCCGGTCCCACCGAGAGTCCTCTGCGTAATCTCAGGATCCGGCTGGAGGACTTCCACCCGGAGTGCCCCGCGGGGTGACCGCCGGCCGGTGTTCCACGACACTCGATAGTGCAATACCCCCTGAATGCGAGTATCGTCAAGGGCTGTTCACCATCGCCGCCGCCGTCTCCCCAGTGAAGACCGTGGCCGCGACCCTTTCTATAGGAGCAGCCCACTCGTGTCCCATCCTGAGTTCCGCAACGTCGCCATCGTCGCCCACGTCGACCATGGCAAGACCACCCTCGTCAACTCCATGCTGGAGCAGTCCGGAGTGTTCGACGACCACGGTGGCGTCACTGACCGCGTGATGGACTCCGGCGACCTCGAGCGCGAGAAGGGCATCACCATCCTGGCCAAGAACACCGCCGTGCGCCGCAAGGGTGCCGGCAAGGACGGCCGCGACCTCATCGTCAACGTCATCGACACCCCGGGTCACGCCGACTTCGGTGGCGAGGTCGAGCGTGCCCTGTCCATGGTCGACGGTGTCGTCCTGCTCGTCGACGCCGCCGAGGGCCCGCTCCCGCAGACCCGCTTCGTCCTCGGCAAGGCCCTGGCCGCCAAGATGCCCGTGATCATCCTGGTCAACAAGACCGACCGCCCGGACGCCCGCATCGACGAGGTCGTCGAGCAGGCACAGGACCTCCTCCTCGAGCTCGCCTCCACGCTGGAGGACCCGGAGGCCGCCGAGGCCGCCGAGCAGCTGCTCGACCTGCCGGTCCTCTACGCCTCCGGCCGTCACGGCAAGGCCTCCACCGAGAACCCGGGCAACGGCAACCCGCCGGAGGCCGAGGACCTGCAGGCCCTCTTCGACGTCATCTACGAGGTCCTGCCGGAGCCCTCCGCCGAGATCGACGCCCCGCTGCAGGCGCACGTGACCAACCTGGACTCATCCTCCTTCCTGGGCCGCATCGGCCTGGTCCGCATCCACGCGGGCACCCTGCAGAAGGGCCAGCAGGTCGCCTGGATCCACTACGACGACGAGGGCAACCCGCACACCAAGACCGTGCGCATCGCCGAGCTGCTGCGCACCGTCGGCACCGAGCGTGTCCCCGCCGAGGGCGAGGTCGTCGCCGGTGACATCGCCGCCATCTCCGGCATCGACGAGATCATGATCGGTGACACCCTGGCCGACCCGGAGAACCCGGTCGCGCTGCCGCGCATCACCGTCGACGAGCCCGCCATCTCCATGACCATCGGCGTGAACACCTCCCCGATGGCCGGCCGCGGCGGCGGCGACAAGCTCACCGCCCGCATGGTCAAGGCCCGCCTGGACCAGGAGCTCATCGGCAACGTGTCCCTGCGCGTCCTGCCGACCGAGCGTCCCGACGCCTGGGAGGTCCAGGGCCGCGGCGAGATGGCCCTGTCCGTCCTCGTCGAGACGATGCGTCGTGAGGGCTTCGAGCTGACCGTCGGCAAGCCGCAGGTGGTCACCCAGGTCATCGACGGCGTCGTCCACGAGCCCTACGAGCGCATGGTCATCGACGTCCCCTCCGAGCACCAGGGTGCCGTCACCCAGCTCATGGCCGCCCGCAAGGGCCAGATGGTGTCCATGGACACCGGCTCCGGCGACTGGGTCCGCATCGAGTTCGACGTCCCGGCCCGTGGCCTCATCGGCTTCCGCACCACCTTCATGACCGAGACCCGCGGCACCGGCATCGCAAACTCCTACGCCATCGAGCAGCGTCCGTGGGCCGGCGAGATCAAGGACCGCGCCACCGGCTCCCTGGTCGCCGACCGCTCCGGCCAGATCACCGCCTACGCCCTGCAGCAGCTGGCGGACCGCGGCAACTTCTTCGTCGAGCCCGGCACCGACGCCTACGAGGGCATGGTCGTCGGCGCGAACAACCGTGACGAAGACATGGACATCAACATCACCCGTGAGAAGAAGCTGACGAACATGCGTGCCGCCTCCGCGGACACCACCGTCACCCTCGCCAAGGCGCACGTCCTCTCCCTCGACGAGGCCATGGAGTTCTGTGGCCAGGACGAGTGCGTCGAGGTCACCCCGGAGATCCTCCGGGTGCGCAAGGTCATCCTCAACGCCACCGAGCGTGCCCGCGCCCGCTCCCGTGAGAAGGCCCTCAACAAGTAGGGTGGCCTCTCCCGCCAGTCACCGCAGCCCCGTTGGTGTCGCACTGCTCTTCGCGACCAACGGGGCTGTGTTTTCGTCCGTCCTGCCCTGGTACCCCACCCTCAAGGACCAGTGGGGCCTCGGGGACCTGACCTTCGGCACGATCGTCGCGGCCTTCGCCGCCGGCTCACTGCTGTCGACGGTCCTGCCCTCCCTGGCGGTCAACCGCTACGGTCCGCGGCGTGTCGTCTGGTGGGGCACCGTCGCCGTCGCGCTGCTCGTCGCCGCCGTCGGCTGGTCCTCCTCGGGGCTCATGCTCGCGGCGCTGCTGCTGGGCATCGGGCTTCTCGACGCCATCGTCGACGTCTCACAGAACGTCGCCGGGGTGCGCGTCGAGGCCCGCCTCGGACGCTCCATCCTCTCGTCGATGCACGCCTGCTGGTCGCTCGGTGCGGTGGCCGGCGGGGTCGGCGGCACCTACGCGGCGAGCACGGGCACGGACATCCGCCTCCACCTCGCCATCGTCGCCGCCGCCGTCATCGCGGTGGTCACCCTCGGTGAGTGGCTGACGGGGCCGCTGCCGCCGGACCCTGCGGAGACGACGGAGGGGGACCACGGGGGCGTCGGCACGCGGGGGAGCATCCTGCGGCTCATGTGGATCACCCTGCCCGTGGCCCTGGTGGCTACGTCGGGCACAAGCATCGAGGACATCGCCAACAACTGGGCCGGGCTGGCCTCCGTCGAGCTTGCGGGGGTGGCGCTCGGGCAGGCCGGCGTGGCCTTCACCGTCGTGCTCGCCGCGCAGACCGTCGGGCGTTTCACCGGCGACCGCCTCATCGACCACTTCGGGCGCGTCACCGTCGCGCGGACCGGTGGCGTGCTCATCGCGCTCGGTGGCGTCCTCGTCGTCGCCGCGGCCACCCCGTGGCTGCTCTACCTCGGCTTCGCCCTGGCCGGTTTCGGCTGCGCGACCCTCGTGCCCAGCGCCTTCGCGGCGGCCGCGACCCTGCCCGGCGTCAGCGAGGGCGAGGGCGTCACGGCCGTGAGCTGGCTCATGCGCATCGGCTTCCTCGCCACCAGCCCGGTCCTCGGCGCGCTCTCCGACGCGACCGACCTGCGCTGGGCGCTGCTGCTGCTCGTGGTGGCCGGAGCAGTGGTCGTCGTGCTCGCCCCGGCGCTGCGGGACCAGCCCCGCAGCGGGGCTGGTACATAATCATCAGTGTGAAAGCCCGACTGTTACCCGCCCTCCTGCTGACGCTCGCCGTCTCCCTCACCGCCTGCGCCGCCAACCCCGGGCCGCCGCCGGTCGAGGACCCGGAGCCGGTGACCAGCACCTCGGCGGCGGAACCCACGCAGACCACCACGCCCGTCTCACGGGCGGACAAGGTGATCACCGTCGGCGTCGATCCGCTGCCCGCCGGGTTCCACCCGCACCTGCTGGCCCACGAGTCGCACCTGACCCGTTCGCTGGCACAGCTGGTGCTCCCCAGCGCCTTCCACGGTGGGGCGATGAACGCGGACCTACTGGAGTCGGCGTCGCAGGTGGAGCCGGTCCCCGGGGTGGCGCAGACCATCAGCTACGTCATCTCCCCGGCGGCCCAGTGGTCGGACGGCACGCCCATCACGGGCGCGGACTTCCGGTACCTGTGGCAGGGGATGACGAACACGCCGGGTGTGAGCAACCCCGCCGGCTACCAGGCGATCAGTGAGATCCGCACGAGCGCCGACGGCCGCACCGTCGACGTCGACCTGCACACCTTCGTCTCCGACTGGCGTTCCCTCTTCAACCACCTCGTTCCCAGCCACCTGCTGCAGAACGACGTCTCCCGCTTCGCGACGGCCCTGTCCGACGGCATCCCCGCCTCCGGCGGCCGTTACATGGTGCGGGCCGTCGACCGTGCGCGCGGCATCGTCACCCTCCACCGCAACGACCGTTTCTGGGGTGCGGACCCGGCGGAGACCGACCGCGTCATCTTCCGCGAGGTCCGCGGCGTCACCCAGGGCGTCGAGCAGCTGCGCTCCGGGCAGATCGACTTCCTCGACACCATCCCCACCGAGACCTCCGTCGACTCCTACCGGCTCATGCGTGACACCCAGGTGCGCCTCGTCGACCAGCCCCGCGAGCTGACCCTCACCCTGTCGACGACGTCCGCGCTGCTGGCGGAGCAGCCGGTGCGCGCCGAACTGCACTCGCTTCTCGACGTCCCTCTCATCGCCCGCCTCGCCGCCGGACGGTCCGCCGAACTGCCCGTCCCGGGGCATCTCGACGCCCGCGGCCTCGACGAGGGGGCGCCCGCGCTCCTGCCGGGCCTGACGGGGGAGGAGGGCCGCCCGCTGCGCATCGGCGTCGACCCGACCGACGACTCCGCCCTGTCGGCCGCCCGCACCATCGTGGACCTGCTCTCCCACTTCGAGGTCCGCGCCGAGATGGTCACCGCCGACCTGCGGGCCCTCACCGCCGAGCACCTGCCGGCCGGGGACGACGGTGGAGTGGACGCCGTCATCGCGTGGCAGCACACCGGCGGCGCCTCCCTCGGGCTGGCAGGCCGCTGGCTGTGCCCGCCCGCCCCCGACAGCCCGCGCGCGGGCAACCTGTCCGGCTACTGCGCGGAGGACACCCAGACGATGGCGGAGGCCCTCATCACCGGTGAGGCCACCGTCGCGGAGGGGGAGGCGTTCTTCGCGGCGGTCAACGACCGGGAACACGTCGTCGTCCCGCTGCTGGGGGAACGTCGGGTGCTGGTCCTGGGCGCGGGTATCGTTGGTCCGGACCCGGATCTTGAGAACTGGACCGCCGGCATTTCGACGGTCGCGAGCTGGAGGAAGCAATGACGACCCGTGATCTGGTCGGCTACCGCGTGGTGGCCGTCCATGCGCACCCCGACGACGAGGCCATCACCACCGGTGGCTCCCTGTTCGACCTGGCGCGCCGGGGTGCCGACGTCCTCGTCGTCACCTGCACCCTCGGTGAGGAGGGCGAGGTCATCGGCGCCCCGTTCGCGCACCTGACCAACGACCACGCCGACCAGCTCGGCGGCTTCCGCATCGGGGAACTCACCCGGGCCCTGGAGATCCTCGGGGTGCGCGGCCGCTTCCTCGGCGGGGCGGGCCGGTTCCGTGACTCCGGCATGGCCGGCAGCCCGGCGCACGAGAACCCCCGGGCCTTCGTCAACTCCGGCGACGAGGCCGTCGAGCTGCTCACCCGCATCCTCGAGGCGGAGCGCCCCCACCTGCTCATCACCTACGGACCCGACGGCGGCTACGGCCACCCCGACCACATTCGGGCCCACGAGATCACCCACGCCGCCGCCGGGCGCGTCACCGTCCCCCGCATCCTGTGGACCGTGAGCTCCCTGCCGGAGACCCGGGAGGGCGTCGACCGGATCACGCAGGTCCCGGAGGGCTGGACTCTGCCGCCGCAGGAGTACCTGGAGAACGCGGGCGTCGAGAAGCACGACCTCGTGGTCACCCTCGACGACGCCGCCCTGGCCGCCAAGCGGGAGGCCATGCGCGCGCACGCGACGCAGATCTGGTTCGCGGACGGGTCCGTGTCCGCCACCAACCCGCGCGCCGCGTGGGGGCAGGGCGCGCACCCCGTGTGGGCGCTGTCCAACCTGTACGCCCAGCCGCTGCTGGGCCGCGAGCACTACCAGCTCGGCTCCGGCAGCCTCCCGGAGGCGGACCTGCTCGGCGGACCCGGGCTCCTCGACGGTCTCGCCCGTGACGGAGAGGTCGCATGAGCACGCAGCAGGGGTTCGTGCGCACCGACTTCAGCCGCGGCGAGGCCGTCGGCGGGTTGATCTGGCTGTCGGTGGCGGCGCTCATCTCGGTGCTTCTCGAGGTCGTCTACCTGGGCACCTGGGTGACGCTGCCCGGCGGCGCCCGTCTGGCCGTGCCGTACACCATCGTGCTGGCGTTCCTGTTCAACATGGTGCTCACCCGCACCGCCCGGCTGTGGAGCCCCCAGCAGATCGTCGCCGCGATCCCCCTGTACGTGTGGCTGGCCGGATACCTCGCCCTGATGATGGGGGTCGTGGTGACGGGGGACCAGCTCATCGGCAGTAATATTCGGAGTGTTCTGCTTCTTTTCGCAGGTCTGGCCGGAGGCGTCTGGCCGCTCGTGCGGGGGAAGTGACATACTAGGTTGCATTATCTGCTGATTTCCAGGTTCTAAAGGAGTGCCCGACACCCATGACCTACATCATTGCCCAGCCCTGCGTGGACGTTCTCGACCGCTCCTGCGTCGAGGAGTGCCCGGTCGACTGCATCTACGAGGGCAAGCGGATGCTGTACATCCACCCCGACGAGTGCGTCGACTGCGGTGCCTGCGAGCCGGCCTGTCCGGTCGAGGCCATCTTCTACGAGGACGACGTCCCGGAGGAGTGGGACGACTACTACAACGCCAACGTCGCCTTTTTCGATGACCTGGGCTCCCCCGGCGGTGCCGCCAAGACCGGCCCCGTCGACAAGGACCACCCCTTCGTCGCCGCCCTGCCGCCGCAGAACCAGGAGTAGCCGGTGGCCCGCTCGCCCCTGGGCGCCCGTCTGCCCGACTTCCCCTGGGACACCCTCGACGCCGCGAAGGCGACCGCCGAGGCGCACCCGGACGGGATCGTGAACCTGTCCGTCGGCACCCCCGTCGACCCGGTCGCGCCGGGCATCCAGCTGGCCCTCGCGGCGGCCGCCGCGGAACCCGGCTACCCGCAGACCGCGGGCACCCCGGAGCTGCGGGAGGCGATCGCGGCCTCGCTGGAGCGCCGCCACAACATGAGGGGCCTGACCCGCGACGCCGTGCTGCCGGTCGTGGGCACCAAGGAGGCCATCGCGCTGCTGCCCACGCTGCTGGGCATCCGTGAGGGCTTCGTGGTCATCCCCGAGGTCGCGTACCCCACCTACGAGGTGGCGGCGCTGCTGGCCTCCAACCGGGTGCTGCGCGCCGACTCTCTGCTGCGGATCGGCCCGGAGAAGCCCGACCTGCTGTTCCTCAACTCGCCGTCCAACCCGACGGGCAAGGTCCTCGGCGTCGAGCACCTGCGCAAGGTCGTCGGCTGGGCACGGGAGCGCGGCGTCATCGTCGCCTCCGACGAGTGCTACATCGGACTCGGCTGGGACGACGAGAAGGAGCCCGTCTCCATCCTCGACCCGCGTGTCTGCGACGGCGACCACACCGGCCTCATCGCCATCCACTCGCTGTCGAAGAGCTCCAACCTGGCGTCCTACCGCGCCGGTTTCCTCGCCGGTGACCGCGCGCTCATCTCCGAGCTCCTCGAGGTGCGCAAGCACCTCGGCCTCATGGTGCCCGGCCCGGTCCAGGAGGCCATGCTCGTCGCCCTCGCGGACGACGACCAGGAGGCCGGTCAGCGTGTCCTCTACGGTCGCCGTCGCGCGGTGCTCATGCGGGCGCTTCTCGACGCCGGGTTCACCGTCGACGACTCCGAGGCCGGCCTCTACCTGTGGGCCACCCGCGGCGAGCACTGTCGCGACACCGTCGACTGGCTGGCGGAGCGGGGCATCCTCGTCGCCCCCGGCGACTTCTACGGCCCCCGCGGCGAGCAGTACGTCCGCGTGGCGCTGACCGGCACGGACGAGCGCATCGCCGCCGCCGCGGCCCGCCTCACCACCGGTGTGTAGCGCCCCGGTCCCCGCGCGGGAGGGCATCTCCCCGCAGCGGGTCGTGCTGCGCGACGTCGTCCCCGCGGACCGGGAGTACTGGGCCGGTGCCGCCGGCGACGCCCCCTTCCCCTTCGGCACGCCCCTGGTGGCGGGGGCGACGCTGGACCGCCCCCAGCCCGCGTGGTTCCACCCCGACGTCCCGCCCGAGCCGGAGATCCCCTTCCGGCACACCGTGCTCTTCGCGGACGAGGACCTCATCGTGGTGGACAAGCCGGGCTTCGTGCCGTCGACGAGCAACGGACGCATCGTCCGCGAGACGGTGCAGACCCGCCTCCGCGTCGAGTTCGGTGAGGACGAGATCGTGCCCCTGCACCGCCTCGACCGGCTGACCTCCGGGGTGCTCGTGTGCTCGCGGCGCGCCGCGACGCGGGGCTCCTACCAGCGGCTGTTCCAGGAACGGGCCGTCGAGAAGCTCTACGTGGCGCGCGTGGACGGGCCTGTGGCCGTGGGGCCGGAGTGGGAGCCCGTGGCACTGCCGATGCGCAAGGAACGGGGTGCCCGGCAGGTGACGGTGGGGGAGGGCGGCACGGAGACGCTGACGTGGCTGCGCGCGGTGGGGCCCGACACCGTGGAGGTGCGGCCCGTCACCGGGCACACGCACCAGATCCGCGTCGTGCTCAACCACCTGGGCATGCCGATCATGGGCGACGACACCTACCCCGTGGACCGGGGGCTCGTACTCTACGACTACAGCTCGCCGCTGGCGCTGCGGGCCGTGGCGGTGGCCTTCGACGATCCGCACCGCGGTAGTCGCCGGGTCTTCCGCGTCGGTGGGGCAGGCGGGTTGTAGGCTGGAGGACTGAGCAGCACCCACCCACCAGAAAGAGGTTCCGTGAGTTCCCCAGGCACACGGGGCAGGTCTGACAACCGGTCCAGGGCACTGGCCCGCATCCAGAACAACGCCCGCCAGTTCCTCATGTTCGGCCTCGTCGGTGGTTCCGGCACCATCGTGAACCTGCTGGTCAGCGTCGCGTCCAAGAAGATCGCCGGCTGGACCGCGGGCGTGTCCGAGTACGACGTGTTCCTGCCGCTGGTGGGCACGGACTTCAACATCCGCTGGTTCAACATCTTCATGACGATCGCCTTCCTCGTCGCGAACACGTGGAACTACCAGCTCAACCGCAGCTGGACCTTCCGGGGCCTGCCGCAGCGCACGTGGTGGCGCGGCTTCTTCCCGTTCCTGCTCACCGGCATCGGGGCGTTCCTGGTCAGCCAGGTCGTCGCGACGCTGCTGATGAACCCGCTGTCACCGATCGCGCTGTCCTCGGAGATCTTCGACGACTCCAGCGGCCTGCGCACCAAGTTCTACTGGGCCACCGCGATCTCCATCGTCGTGGCGATGCCCGTGAACTTCCTGGTGAACAAGCTGTGGGCGTTCCGGAAGCCGCGCCGGAAGGGCACGCGCGTGGTGCTGGACCAGCAGCCCCGGTAGCCTGCGCTACCCGAGGTCGACGGCGCGGCCCGAGCTGGGCGTCGCCTCCACGGCACCGGTGAGGGAGTTGCGGCGGTACATCACGCCGCTCACACCGGAGAGCTCGGACGCCTTGATGCGGTGGCCGTTGTCGGCGTCGATGCTGCGGGCCACGGAGTCCCACACCGTCACCTTCGTGCCGGAGGTGACGTAGAGGCCGGCCTCCACGACGCAGTCGTCGCCGAGGGAGATGCCGATGCCGGAGTTCGCGCCCAGGAGGCAGCGGCGGCCGATCGAGATGACCTCCCCGGAGCCGCCCGCCAGGGTGCTCATGACGGAGGCGCCGCCGCCGATGGCGGTGCCGCCGTCCACGACGACGCCCGTGGAGAGGCGCCCCTCCACCAGTGAGGCGCCGAGGGTGCCGGCGTTGTAGTTCACGAAGCCCTCGTGCATCACCGTGGTGCCCTCCGCGAGATAGGCACCGAGGCGGACGCGGTCAGCGTCGGCGATGCGCACGCCGGCGGGGACGACGTAGTCGACCATGCGGGGGAACCTGTCCACCGAGAGGACCGTCACCGGGCCGCGGGCGCTGAGGCGGCCGCGGATCATCTGGAAGTCGGCGACGGGGCAGGGCCCGTAGTTCGTCCACACGACGTTGGTCAGCAGCTCCTGCGCACCCTCCAGGTTCACCTCGTGGGGGCGGACCAGACGGTGGGAGAGGAGATGCAGACGCAGGTACACGTCGTACGCGTCGACGGGGGCGTCGGTGAGCGCACCGACCGTGGTGGTCACGGCGACCCGGGCGACGCCGCGGTCCTCGTCCGGGCCGACCAGGGCGGCGAACTGCTGCGGGGTCTGCTCGAGGCGGACCGTGCCGCCCTCGAGGGGGTCCTCCGACAGGCGGGGGGCGGGGAACCAGACGTCCAGGACGGTTCCGTCGTAGGTGATGGTCGCGAGTCCGCGCGCGATGGCTGAAGTCATGGCCGTGACGATACCCGACCCCGGGCCCATCTCGTCAGGTGTGCGAGCCCCACCAGCACCACGACCACCACCAGGACGGAGAGGACCTGGGAACGCGCGGGGGCGTCGAAGAGCATGAGCACCACGAGGCCCCACAGCGCGAGCATCGTGGCCCAGCCGAGCCACGGCCAGCCCCACATGCGGACCGTCGAGATCTCGCCGCGCTCCTCGAGCTGCGGGTGCAGGCGCAGGTAGCTGGCGGTGATCATGATCCAGATGACGATGAGGCAGCCACCCACCGCGTTGAGCAGGAAGGTGAGCAGGCCCGCCGGGTTCCAGTACTGCAGACCCACCGACGCGAAGGCGAAGAGCATCGACAGGACCACCGCGTTGATCGGGACGTTCTCCCGGTTGGTCACGGCGAAGATGCGCGGCGCATCCCGGTCGAGCGCCAGCGAGTGCACCAGCCGCGACGTGCCGTAGATCTGCGCGTTGAACGCGGAGAGCAGCGCCAGGACGATGACGGCCTCCATGAAGCCGACGACGCCGGGGATGTTCGCCATCGCCAGCACCGCGGTGAAGGGGGAGTCGGCGGCGGTCTCCGCGCCGCCGAGCTGGTCGTAGGGGAGCAGCAGCGTGATCACCAGGACCGAACCGATGTAGAACACCGCGATACGCCAGATCACCGACCGCACGGCCACCGCGATCGCCGACTGAGGGTTCTCCGACTCGGCCGCCGCGATGGTGACCAGCTCGATGCCGCCGAACGCGAAGGCCACCGCCAGCAGACCCGCCGCCAGCCCCGGCCAGCCGTTGGGCATGAAACCGTGCTCGCCGAGGAAGGTGCCCAGGCCCACCGGCGTGGAGCCCGGCAGCCACCCGAGGACCAGGGACAGTCCGACGGCGAGGAAGGCGATGATCACCGCGACCTTGATGAACGCGAACCAGAACTCGAACTCACCGAAGCCGCGGACCTGCGCGAAGTTCACCACCGCGAAGAACACGACGGACACCAGCGCCGGGATCCACGGGTCCACCCCGAACCAGGAGCCCATGATGGCGGCGGCGCCGGTCATCTCGGCGCCCATCACCATGATGAGCATGAACCAGTACAGCCAGCCGAGGGTGAATCCGGCCCAGTGGCCGAACGCCTGCTTGCTGTACGTGGAGAAGGAGCCGGAGGAGGGGCGGGCGGCGGCCATCTCGCCGAGCATCTCCATGACGAGCACGACGACGATGCCGGCCGCCAGGTAGGCGAGGAGGACGGCGGGGCCGGCGGCGCGGATGCCGACGCCGGTGCCGAGGAACAGTCCCGCACCGATCGCGGAGCCCAGTCCCATCATGGTGAGGTGGCGGGTCTTCAGTCCCGTTCCGAGGCGGGTTTTCTCGACAGGTTGATCCAGACTTGTGGTCATACCTGTCGAGAATAATGCCCGGGGCAGGTGCCCCCGCGCTCAGCCCCTGCGTGGGCGGGGCCGGGATCAGTGCCAGATGCGGCGCAGCACCGGCTCCGGGTGGCCGACCTCGCGGCGCACCGACCAGTTGGACTGGCCGTTGAGGGTGGAGGCGGCGACGTGGCGCTCGGCGTCGGCGTCCCAGACCTGGGTGTCGGCCTCGAGGACGATGTTCGCGCCGAGGGTGCAGTTGTCGCCGATGGTCAGGCCGATGATGCCGGAGGAGACCCCGAAGGTGCAGTTCGCGCCGATGGTGATCGGGTCGCGCAGGCCGTCGGAGCGGCGGCGCGCCATGATCGTGGAGGACAGGCCGACGTCGGTTCCCTCGCCGATGACGGTGGAGGAGGAGAGGCGGCCCTCGATGCGGGCGGCGCCGAGGGAACCGGAGTTGAAGGAGACGTAGCCCTCGCGCAGCACGCGGGTGCCGGGGGCGAGGTAGGCGCCGAGGCGGACGCGCTCCGCCTCGGCGATGTTCACGCCGGAGGGCACGACGTAGTCGACCATGCGGGGCAGTTTCTCGATGCCGTACACGTGGATCAGTCCGCGGGAGCGCAGCGCGGTGCGGACGAACTCGAAGTTGTCGGGGGTGCAGGGGCCCTTGTTGGTCCACACGACGGTGGACAGGCGGCGCAGCGAGCCGTCCATGTTGAGCTCGAGGGGACGGATCAGGCGGTGCGAGAGGAGGTGCAGGCGCAGGTAGACGTCGTGCGCGTCGATCGGCAGCGCCTGCAGGTCGGCGATGGTGGTGCGGACGGCGACCTGCTCGACCATGCGGTCCTCGTCGAGCAGCACGAGCTTGAGCATGTTGTCCGGGATGTCGGCGGCGCCGAGGCGCTCGGTGCCGGAGACCAGGTCGGTGCCGTCGACAAGTTCGGGTTCGGGGTACCA
>Ga0123328_1003490_pt1 | contig 13375 bp, 9 predicted proteins | sample BioC12SIPDNA_2_FD_89702 | JGI IMG/M metagenome (GOLD analysis project Ga0123328, IMG submission 89702) | Anaerobic biogas reactor microbial communites from Washington, USA - Biogas_R1_A C12 SIP DNA | ecosystem: Engineered > Bioreactor > Anaerobic > Unclassified | place: Washington, USA...
GGGCAGCCGTAGAGCGTGCGCATCTTGAAGTCCTGCTCCATGAAGCGCCACGCCATCGCGCCGTAGCTGAGCGTGCCGCTGCCCACGCAGGCGGCGTTGTTGCCATAACTACCCTCGCTGGGCAGCACGATGCGCGTTGAGCCGTTCGGATGCTCGACGACCCGCCGGTGGCGGGCGTTGTCCGGCCCGTAGGCGTTGCCCAGCACCGTGGTGCGCTGCGACCGCAGCTCGTCGTCGGTCGTGTCTTCAAAACTCTGCCAGCGGCCGCGCTCGAGCAGCACCACCGAAAGGCCAGCCTCGGCCAGCACCTTCGCCACCACGCCGCCGCCCGCGCCTGCGCCCACAACGACCGCGTTCACGTGTTTGTTTGGCATAGACGTCCTAATACCGATTCTGTCCGATGAGGCGAGGGTATTCGAGCCCCATCATTTTGAAGCTGGCGTAATTGCGGTTGCCGCCGTGGCGCGGGCTGCCGTAGAAGCCCTGCATTGTCAGGTCGCGGCACAGATTGAAAAAGTCGCGCGCGGAGGCGTCGGTCCAGATCTCCTTGGGCGCCTTGTTGCGCTCCAGCTCCTCAAGCAGGCGTGTCTGCTCCGGCCAGCCCAGCGCCTCGAACGGCTTGCCGTGCCGCGCCTGGCAGGTCTGCTGCAGTAGGCGCAGGCCGGCGCGGAACGGCGCGGCGAAGCGGGCGAGCGGACCGTCGAGCTGGCGGTCGATGTAGTGCACGACGCCGGCCTCGTGCGCGCCGGGATCGCGGTCCGCCGGAACGATCTGCTCGGCGATCGCGTCTGCCAGGCGCGCCTCCTCCGGCGTGAGCAGGCGCCAGGGGCCTTCGGGCGCGCGGCCCAGGCGCCCCACGGCGACGGCGCCGCCGACACCGGCGGCCGCGCCGCCCGCCGCTGCGGCGATGACTTTCAGACAGGTACGGCGCGACGCGCCGTTTCGGGGCTGTTCAGCCATTGACACTCCTTGCCGCAGCCGCGCGGGGATGCCGACGGTTACACAATTTCCCAGCCCGGCCGGCACGCGCGCGTCAGATACGGAGCCGCCTCTGGCCGGTTCATGCGGCTACTCGCCGTATACGACGGTGGTGGTCTCGTTGTACAGATAGAGGATGTTCTTCACGAGATAGTCGACGTGATGCACCTTGCGGATGCCGCCGTTGCGCATCGCCTCGGCGATCGTCGCGTCACCGCCGCTGAAGAAGAGGACGCCGCCGCTCCACGCCTCGCCGCGCTTGAGCGGACGCACGCTGTTGTCCACGATGGGATCTGAGGCGGCGTGGTTGAGGGTCAGGGCGGAGTGAACGGTGCCTTTGGTCGGAATCACGCAACCGGACAGAACGAGCGCGCCGATGCAGGCGGCGCTCAGGGCGAGCATTTTTTTCATCGTGAATTCTCCTGTTGTGAGGCCACAGAATCGTGACCATCTTTCTGTGCATGATCGTCGCACGTTTGAGTGCTGAAATCAAGCGTCTGTTCACAAAAACGGGCTTTGACTCTGGGCGGTTGCTTTTTGGCAGAAAGTGCGATATTCTAGAAACACTCAAGGAGGTTCGGAGTTTATGAGCAGAACAATCTGGTGCAGCAACGGTTTTCCCAAAGTGGGCATCCGCCCGATCATCGACGGCCGGCGGCGCGGCGTCCGCGAATCGCTGGAAGACCAGGTGATGAACATGGCCAAGAGCGCGGCCCGGCTGATTTCCGAGAACCTGGCCTATCCCGACGGCTCGCCGGTGCAGTGCGTGATCGCGGACACCAACATCGGCGGCTGCGCCGAGGCCGCCGCCTGCGCCGCCAAGTTCGAGCGCGAAAATGTGGGCGTCTCGCTGACCGTGACGCCCTGCTGGTGCTACGGCACCGAGACGATGGACACGACCCCCCACACGCCCAAGGCGGTCTGGGGCTTCAACGGCACCGAGCGTCCCGGCGCGGTCTATCTCGCCGCGATGCTCGCGGGCTATGCGCAGCGCGGCTTCCCGGCTTACGGAATCTACGGACGCGAGGTGCAGGACCGCACCGACACCTCGATCCCCGCGGACGTCAGGGAGAAGCTGCTGCGCTTCGTCAAGGGCGGGTTGGCGGTCGCGATGATGCGCGGCAAGTCTTACCTCGCGGTGGGCACGTCGTCGATGGGCATCGCGGGCTCGTTCGTCGACCCCGACATCTTCCAGGACTACCTCGGCCTCCGCGTCGAGAACGTCGACATGTGCGAGCTGGACCGCCGCATCGCCGAAGGCATCTATGACAAGGCCGAGTACGCGAAGGCGCTGGCGTGGGCCAAGATGTTCTGCAAAGAGGGCAAGGATCTGAACAAGAAGGCGCTCCAGAAATCGCGCGCCGCCAAGGATGCCGACTGGGCGTACGTCGTCAAGATGACGCTGATCTTGCGCGACCTGATGGTCGGCAACCCGGTGCTGGCGGAGATGGGCTTCGGCGAAGAGGCGGTCGGCCGCAACGCCCTCGCGGCCGGCTTCCAGGGGCAGCGCCAGTGGACCGACTACAAACCCAACGGCGACTACTCCGAGGCGATCCTCAACAGCTCGTTCGACTGGAACGGCATCCGTGCGCCGTACCTTGTGGCGACGGAAAACGACGCGCTCAACGGCGTTTGCATGCTGCTGATGTATCTGCTGACCAACCGCGCCCAGATCTTTGCCGACGTGCGCACCTTCTGGAGCCCGGACGCGGTCAAGCGCGTGACCGGCAAACGCCTGACCGGGCTCAACGCCAACGGATTCATCCACCTGCTGAATTCCGGCGCGGCCTGCCTCGACGCCACCGGCAAGCAGCGCGTCAAGGGCAAGCCCGCGATGAAACCGTTCTGGGAAATCACCGAGAAAGAGGCGCAGGCCTGCCTCAAGGCGACGCGCTGGGAACCGGCCAATGTCGAATATTTCCGCGGCGGCGGCTACTCCTCCAGCTTCCTCTCCGAGGGCGGCATGCCGATGACCATGACGCGCATCAGCCGCGTCAAAGGACTCGGCCCGGTGCTGCAGATCGCCGAGGGCTGGTCGACCGACCTGCCGGCGGGCGTCACTGAGACGCTCATGGCCCGCACCGACCCCACTTGGCCCTGCACCTGGTTCGTGCCGCGCCTGACCGGCACGGGCGCCTTCCGCGATGTCTACAGCGTCATGAACAACTGGAGCGCCAACCACGGCGCGATCAGTTTCGGCCACATCGGCGCTGACCTGATCACACTCGCGGCCATGCTGCGCATCCCTGTCGCAATGTCCAACGTCCCCGAGGAGCAGGCCTTCCGCCCGCACGTCTGGGGCCTGTTCGGGGTGGACGATCCGATCGGCGCGGACTACCGCGCCTGTCAGAATTTCGGTCCGCTCTACGGCTGAAGACGCGGCGGGAGGAGCGCGCGATGACCCCTGGCGTGTGCACGCGGCGGCGTTTTCTCGCGGGCGGGATGGCCCTCGGCGCCGCCGCGTCGTCCGGCGCGGAGGCACCGGACGACTTGGCCGGGTTGGCGCGCGAGATCGGCTGGCTGCCCGGCGCGCCGGACCGTTTCTTTTTTCTGCAGGCGACTGACCTGCACGCCAGCGAGCTGACCAGCGGCGCGCTCAAGATGCCGGACAAATTCGGCGGCCGGAATTTCACGGACGACATGAACGCGCTGCGGCCCGCGCCGGCCTTTGTCGCGCTGACCGGCGACCTCATCGCGGCGACCTCGCGCCAGCCTGCCACCTGGCCGCAGGCTGAGGCCGGCTTCCGGCGCGTCAACGACCTGATCGTCTCGCGCCTCGCGACGCCGTGCCACATGATCGTCGGCAACAACGACTGCTCGCCCGAGGCGTTTCACAAGGTCTGGCCTGACCGTCCGCTCACGTGGTCCTTCGACTGCCACCGGCTGCATGCCGTCGGCCTGTACGGCTACCACACGTGGCGGCCTGAAAACACCAACCACGCGGGGATTCTGCTGGATGACGCGCAGCTCGCCTGGCTGGCGCGCGACCTGGCTGCCGCGTCCGGCGCGCGCACGCTGGCGCTCTTCACGCACGAGCCGTTGAAGGATCCCGACAGCCACCGCATCCGCAGACAGCTCGCGCCGGTGCTGGGCGCATTCCCCGGGGAGATCTGGAACATCGCCGGTCACAATCACGGCAATGCCGAGTGCGTGGTCCGCATCGGCGGCAAACCGGTGCGCGTGGTGGAGACGATCACGCCGGTGGGCGCGTGGACGCCGGACAAGGGCGCCTATCGGCTGTTCTTCGTCAGCGACGGGCGCATCGTCGGAACCGGGCTGCGCTGGTTGACCCAGAACGGCGAACCGCTGCGGTTCGAAGCCGTGCCGTCCGGGCGTGCGCCCGCCGAACGGGTCCCGGTCGAGACGGCACTGGCCGACAGCGCACTGCGCGACTTCATGGTCGGCGAGGAAGAGACGGCGTTGCGCGACGCGCAGACGCTGCACATCCGCCTGGAAGCGCCGCCCGACCAGTCTGTTCAGCTTTACGGGCTCGCCTTCTTGCCGGCGTGATCGCAGGCCAGGCGCCAGGCCGCCGGCAGCACGAGCAGGTTGAGCAGCGTGGCGCTGATCAATCCGCCGAACTGCACGATCGCCAGCGGTGCCAGCAGCTCGCCGCCCGGCTTGTCATGGGCCAGCACGATCGGCACCAGCCCGAAAAGCGTCGTCAGCGAGGTCATCAGGATCGGCACCATGCGTTCGAGCGATCCTTCGATAACCGCCTCGTGCAGACTGAATCCTTGCATCTGCAGGTCGCGGTAGCGGTTGAGCAGCAGCAGGCCGTTGCGGATCACGAAGCCGGCGACGGTCACGAATCCTACCAGCGCCGCCACCGAGAGCACCGGCGCGACATACGCGGCGTCCCTGCGGGCCAACGCTCCCAGGTTGGCCCATAGCGGTGCGGGCGCCGCCAGCAGCATCGCCGCCACGCCGCCGATCAGGCAGAGCGGCAGATTCACCAGCACCACCAGTGCGGCCCGGAAGCTGTCCAGCGCATAGCCCAGCAACAGGACGATCGTCAGCAGCAGCCCCAGCGCCAGCCAAGCCAGGCGCCGCGACGCCGACTGTTGCGCCTCGTAGCTGCCGCCGTAGCTGACCGTGCAGCCGTGGGCATGGACCACCGGTTCGACGTGCTCGCGCAGAGCCGCGACCAAATCGCCGACGTTCGAGCCCGGCGCGACATTACAGGAGATCAGCGCCTTGCGCCGCGTGTTGTCGCGCACGATCAGGTTCGAGGCCTCCTCGCGGTAGACATCCGCCACCTCGTCCAATCGCACGCGCGCACCGTCTGGCGCGGTGAGCAGAAACGCGCCCACGTCTGACAACCCTTTACGGCCCGGCTCCTCCAACCGCACCACGATGTCCCAACGCTGCTGGTTACGCGCGACCTGTCCGGCGGTCACGCCGTCGAAAGCAGCCGAAACCTGTTCGCCGGCCTCCTTCAAGCTCAGCCCGGCGCGCGCCAATGCCTCCAAGCGGTAGCGGATGCGCAGGGTATCCACCATGATTTCGCGGTTGGCGCGTGCGTCGGCCACCTGTGGCAGGGTGTCGAGCACCTGCTTGACTGCGGCTGCGGTCGCGCGCAGCGTGGCCAGGTCGTCGCCGAAGACGTTGATCGCCAGCTCGGCTTCGGTACCGGAGAGCACCGAGCTGATGCGATGCGCGATCGGATAGCCGACCATCGTCGCCACGCCGGGGATCTGCCGGATCACGCCGTTGATCGCGTTCCGCAGCCGCAGCGGATCGGCCTGCATGTCCACGCGCACCAGCAGCTCCGAGGCGCTGACCGGCTCGGCGTGCTCGTCACGCTCGGCGCGGCCGGTGCGCCGCGTCACGCTCTTGACGCCCTCGATGCGCCGGATCGCCGCCATCGCCCCCTGCGTCACGCGCTCGGTCTCCTCCAGCGAGGTGCCGGTCGGCGTGCTGACAAAGACCGTGTAGCAATCCTCATGAAAGGGCGGCAGGAAACTGGTGCCGAACGTCGAGCCCAACCAGAGCGCGCCGGCGGTGACGGCCGCCATCACGAAGCACACCAGCCACGCATACCGCACGCAGACGCGCAGCAGCGGCCGGTACAGCACCTTGAGCGCACGCACCGTAGCCCCTTCCGTCTTCTCTTTTTTACCCTCTCCTTCGCGACCCCTGAGTGGTCGCATCCCTTCTTTTTTACTCTCTCCTTCGCGACCACTGAGTGGTCGCGAAAACAGCAGGCTAAGCACCGGCGTCACCGTGAGCGCCACCAGCAGCGAGGCGCCGAACGCCAGCAGGTACGCCATGCCCAGCGGCCTGAAGAACTGCCCCTCCAGGCCGGAAAGGAAGAGCAGCGGCAGAAAGACCAGCACGATGATCAGCGTGGAGAAGGTGACGGATTGCAACACTTCGGCACCGGCCGCGCGAAGCACGGTCACCTTCGGCATACGTTCCTCCGGCGGTCGACGCGCGTTCTCATCCAGACGCCGCCAGGCGAGCTCCACAAAGATGATCGCGTTGTCCACCACGTCGCCCACCGCGACCGCCATTCCGCCGAGCGTCATGATGTTGATGCCCAGTCCGAGCGCCGGGAAGCAGAGCAGGCCGACCGCCACAGAGAGCGGCATCGCCAGCAGCGTGATCAGCGTGGTCCGTACGCGCAGCAGCGTCAGGCCCAGCACGAGCACCACGATGATCGCGGCGTCGCGCACGATACGCCCGCCGTTGTCGATCGAGAGGCGGATGAAGTCGGCCTGCCGGTAGGCGTCGCGGTGCAGTGTCGCGCCGACCGGCAGCCGGGCGGCCTCGAAGGCGTCCAATACCTTTTCAATGCGATCAGTCAGCGCAAGCGTGTTGCCGCCGGGCGCCTTTTGCACCGAGAGCACCACTGCGTCACGACCGTTATAGGCGGCCGAGCCACGGCGCGGCGCGCCGCCCAGCGCCACGTCCGCCACCTGGCCGAGACGCAGCGCGCGCCCGTCTCCGGTCGGCACCCGCACGCGCCGCAGCTCGTCGACCGTCTCGACGCGGGCGGTTTGGCGCAACGGGATCTCCTGTCCCTTGACGTTCGCAAGATAACCTGCGCCGGCCATGGTGTGCGATGCGGCGGCGGCCTCGATCACATCGTTGAGCGTGACGCCGTACGCGGCGAGCCGCTCCTGGGCGACATTGACTTGGAATTCAGGCAGGCGTCCGCCGATCACCACCACTTGGCCGATGCCGGGAACCGCCATCAGCCGGGTGCGCAGCTCATACTCGGCGAGCTGGCGCAGCTCCAGCGCCGACACCGTACCGTCGGCGCTGGTGAGCGCCAGCAGCATGATTTCTCCGGTCACAGAAACGATCGGTGTGATCTCGGGTTCCACCCCCTCCGGCAAGGCGGACCGCACCGTGCTGAGCCGTTCCGCCACGATCTGCCGTGCGCGGTAGAGATCCGTGTCCCAGTCGAAGTCGACCCACACAAACGAGAGTCCGCCGCCCGACGAGGAGCGCACCGCCTTCACGCCGGGCAGGCCGTTCATGGCGGACTCGATCGGCACCGTGATGAACTGTTCGACCTCTTCGGCCGTCAGTCCGCCGGCTTCGGTCTGCACCACCACGCGCGGCACCTTGAGTTCGGGGAAAACATCCACCGGCAGCCGCCGTGCCGTCGTGACAGCCAACACCACCGCGATCACGGTGATGCCCAGCGTCAGCCAGGGATTGCCCAGGCAAAAATCAATCAGTCGTTTCAACATGAGGGTTTCTCCCGGGCGTTTCAGTGCTCGCCTTCATGAAATTGTCCGTCCGCATGGAAGTGCCCCGCCGCGCGCTGCGAGGTGCCGGCCGAGGGTGCGGCCAACTTCAGTTCGTACGCGCCGTCCAGCACGACCGCCTCGCCGGCGGTCACGCCCTCGACGGCTACCCAGTCGCCGTCGCTTGCGCCGAGCGCGACCGCGCGCTTGATCAGGCGCTGCGCGTCGTGCGGGTCGCGCACGAACACGATCTGCCGCAAACCGTCCGTCACCACGCACGCTTCGGGCAGGGCAATCTGCTCCGGCGCGCTTTCTTCGATCACCACGCTCAACACGCCCGACCGCCCCGGCCCGGCCCAGTCCGGCCACGTGCCGGCGAGGAGATAGAGCGGATGGATGCGCACCGCGTCGTCAGTCGCAAAGCCCAGTTCGACGCGCCCGGCTGCGGGCGGCTGCGCGCCGTGCGCCGTGAGCGGCTCGACGAAGCCGGTCTGGCCGTCGCGCACCTGGCCCAATTCGGCCGGGATGCCGTCGGCGCGGAACCAGAGCCGGTCGGAGCGCACGACCGCCGCCACTTCGGTACCGGCATCGACCCAGGTGCCGGACGCGACCGGCACGCGTTCGATCACGCCCGCCTCGCGCGCGGTCACCGCCAGCACGCCATCCTGTTCGCGGCAGAGCGCCAGGATAGCGGCGCGCGCCGCGTCGGCATTCTGGCGGGTCTGCTCGGCCCGTTCCGCTTCGGCCGCTTTCACGGCGAGCTGCTGTTCCAACTCGGCATGGCGCACGCCGGCCTCGCGAAGCTGCGACAGCCGCTTGCGCAATGCCTCGCTCTCGGCCTTGAGCAGCGCGAGCGCAGCCGCGGCATCGCGCACCTCGCCGTTCACCCGCGCCCACTCCGGGGCGTGCAGCGTGAAGATCACCTCGCCGGCCGCGACGCGCTGCGGCGGCCGGACGCGGACCTCGACTACGCCCGGCAGCGGTGCGCTGTATGCGCGGCGCGCGTCCGGCATCAGCTCGAAGCGGCCGGGGAAACGCACGGTGCCGGTGACGCGGCGCGGCATCGCCGTCACGACGCTCAAGCCGAGCAGCCACTGGGCGCTCTCTGGCACTGTGAAGGCCTCTTCCTCTTGGGCATGGTTGCACGCCTCGCCGTGCTCGTGCTCCTCGGCTTGCGCCTTGGTCGTTTGCGCCTCGTCATGCGCGTGTCCCTCGCACGCCTCGCCGTGCTCGTGCTCCTCGGCTTGCGCCTTGGTCGTTTGCGCTTCGTCATGCGCGTGTCCCTCGCATGCCTCGCCGTGCTCGTGGTCATGCGCGTGCTCCCCGCAGCCGACCAGCCAGAGAGCAGCCGGCAACAGGGCTAACAGAGTGAAGAGCGTGAAACGTTTCATGGTGTCCTCCTGGGTTCAATCAAGATATGCAATCGTGTGTGATCGGTAAGTGACAGAGGTACGCGATTCGATCGCGTATTTGATGCGAAGCGTTGTCCTTTGTGGAGTGCGGGAGCTTGCTCCCGCTTTCCAAAGCGGCGGCAAGCCGCCGCACTCCAAAACGTACAAACTTCGCTCATTCCTGCCTCCCACCGGTTGCCAGCAGCGCGAGGCGGATGCGGGCTTCGTCCAGCCCGCGTCCGGCCTCGATCCATGCTTCATGGATGGCATAGACTGCGGCTTCGGCCGCGATCAGCTCGGTCAGGGCGGCCTCGCCCTGACCGTAGAGGCGCTCGGTGCGCGCGGCTGCCGCCTGCGCGGCCGCCAGACGCTCTTCGCGCAGGCGCCGCTCCAAAGTCTCGGCAGCCAGCAGCGCGGCACGGGCCTCGCGCCACTCCGCGACCAGCGCGCGCCAGGCGGTGACCGCCTCGAAACGCGTGCTGTCGCGGGCGCTTTCGGCTGCGGCGACGCCCCGGCGGTTGCGGTTCCAGAGCGGCAGCGTGAAGCCCACGCCCAGCCCCGCGCGTGCGCCGCCCTCCTCGTGTCCGGCCAGCGGACCGAGTTCCAGCTCGGGATACTGGCGGCGCAGCTCGGCGCGCAGCGCCTCTTCGCTGCCTTCGAAACGCGCCAGCCGCTCCTGCACGCGCGGATGGCGCACGAGATCAAGGTCGGTCGCAGGCGGAGTGCCGAACGCGGCGGACAGCGCGTCGGGTTGCGGCTCGGCCCCGACATCCAGCTCCACCGGCGCGTCGGGATGCAGGCCGAGCGTGCGCAGCAGGGCGTGCCGGCGCGCGACCGCCTCGGCCGAGCAGCAGGGGCAGGCCGTTTCAAGGGTCAGCCGTTCCTGCGCGAGGCGTTCGCGCTCGTCGGGCGGCAGCTCGCCGGCGGCCACCAGTGCGGCGACCTGCCGCTCGCGCTCGGCGAGGCGTGACAGATAGGCCTCTTGCGCGGCGGCGCAGCGAGCGTCGGTCGCGCAGGCGAGCCAGCGCCGCTCGACCTCCGCCAGCAGTTCGCGCTCGGCGGCGACCACGGCCAGGGCGTCGGCGCGCGCATAGGCGAGCGCGGCGCGCTTCTCGAGGCCGGGCACGCCGGACAGCGGCAGGCTGAAGCGCAGGCCGGCGCCGAGGATCCAGGGATGCGGGCCGCCGCGCAGCACGCGCAGCGACTCCAGGTCGAAGGCGGGGTCCTCCCACCAGCCGGCGGCGAGGGCCTCGCGGTCGGCGTTCTGGCGGCTGAGGCGCAGCGCGTTGATCTCGGGATTGAGGACCCGCGCGAGGTCGCGCGCCGACGCGGCCGTGAGCGTGACGCGGTTCGTGACGGCGGCCGACCAGGCGGCGGCTTCGCGGGGCCAGTCGATCGGCGCCGGGGCAATGCTGCGGCATCCGGCGGCGATTAGGGCCCCTACAGACAGAATAAGTGAAGCGGGGAAAACCCGCTGGACAATGCGGAACATGGCAAACCTCCTCGTGGGAAACGGTGTTCAGGAACCCGCCGGACCCGAGCGGGCGGCGGGAGACGAGCGTCCGTCACGAAGAGGCTTCAGCAGAGGATTTGCGTCGAGCGCGCGAGAAAGAGGAACTGCGGCGCCAGCACGCCCGGCGGGCGCTCGCTGTGACACGTCGGCGCGGTCGGCAGAGCGACCGGCACGCAGGCAACCGGCGGGGCCGACGCGAGGGCCAGCAGCAGGCCGGCGAGTTCCCTGACCGCGGCGGGCACCGGCTCGCCCGGCGGAAGATCGGCAAGCGCCAGGTGTTCGCAGAGATGCTCGACATGCGTGTCAGAGGGAGCGGGCGGCGTACCGCAGTCGTGGCAGGAGTCCCCGCAGGCGTCAGGATCGGGCGCGCAGAGGCAGAAGGTCAGCCCCTGGAGCACGGTCAGCGCAAACAGGCAGCACGCTGCCGCGAGCCGCACGCCCTGTGCGGCCCAGCGCAGCATCCCGGCGCTATGACGCTTAAAAAACATGCCCCCATGATAACAGCCAGCCCTCCCCCGAACAAGAGAGATGAACGAAAGATGAAACTTGAAAAATGACGCCTTGCATACCGCATGTAATCATGCTATGTCAGTAGTGTCCCAAAGATTTTACAGCAGCAATTCCCCTTGGATCAGGCGGTTTTCAGTTTTGGACTCCGGCACCGTTTCTGAAAACACCTCGATTATAAGGGCTTTTTCGAAAATTGACACGCTCAGAAACTGTAGAACGTCGTACATGCTTTTCGTCAGACGCAACTCCTTGATCAGGATGGCGACCAAGGTGTAGGTGGCGATTGCGATCCATATCTGGACGTGGACGGCGTTCTGCGAGGTTCCCAAGAAGCGCTTGATCCTGAGGTGTTGCTTGATCCACTTGAAGAAGAGTTCGACCTGCCAGCGCATCTTGTAGAGCCTGCAGACGTCGATGGCGGGGATCAGCATGCTGTTGGTCAGGAAGCACAGGCGTTTGTCCGTCTTCGGGTCGCGGTACGTCACGCGCCGGACCGGGGCGGGATACTGCTTGGGCGCCTTGACTCCGCACAGCACGCCCTGCTGGTCGCTGCGCAGTCCGAGCGCCTTGTCGACCGGACTGGAGTAGCGCCGCCTGAAGAGCGTGTTTTTCTTTGCCCTTGTCACGAAGAAAGAGCCGGCGGCGCTTATCCCGTAAAGCCGCTTGAAATCGAGGTACCCCCGGTCGACCAGATAATAAGCGCCCGGCTCGAACGCGATCTCGTCCAGAGCGTTGACGTCGTGCTGTTTCGCGTCGGTGATGTGGATGAACGACGGGATGTTCCCCCGCACGTCCACGGACGTATGCATCTTGATCCCGGCCTTGGTCTTCCGGAAACTGGCCCACGGGAAGAGCGACAGGCACAGCTCGACCGTGGTCGAGTCGAACGCGTAAATGGCGTTGCTCAGGTCGACGTCCAGCGGCTCGCCCGCATACAGCCGCCTCGCCAGTCCGATAAGCAGAAGCGCGACATCCCGGTAGATGCGCCAGTCCCGCGTCTCGTTCGCGTGGGCGAGGTTGTTGCGGGAAACGCCGGACTGGATGCCCATGTGGTGCAGATGCCGGCTGTTCGCCGCAAGGCACGTCTCGATGTCGCGCAGGCTTTCGCGCCCCGTGAGCTGCGCGAAAGCCATCACGTTGAAATGGCTCCGACACGTGAACGATTGGACCCACTTGTTGCCCTCGTACCGCTCCACTATGCTCTGGAACTCCCGCTCCGGAAAGTAGTCCATCACCTGACTGAAAACCGATCGACCCCGATGCATAGCCGCCCTCCTCCTGTTTCGAAGGAGGAAACGGTAGCGTCTGAATTGAAAAGGTCACGGACTTTTTCACATCGTTAACTCGCCAATATCAAAGGGTTATGCTAAATTGCTCTCGAATCTTTGGGACACTACTGAAGTGGAAGGATAAAATGGATAAACATCTTTCAGAATACAATACACTCAACACCTATGCTTTTGAGCAATGGCAAGGGGCCCAGGCGAAGGGCAGGGGTATGTTGTTTTTGGCTGTTAGTGGTGGCTTTGTCATAGCTCTTGGAGGGTGGTTGATTACACGGAAGAAGTCATAATCGCGTGGTCGTCTCGACGCTAGTCTCTGGTGGGCAAACAGGTGTAGTGCGGATAGGACGAATAATCGGCATTTTCGAGCAAGCGGGGGGATACGGTAAGGGCGGGGCGGTTATGTCAAGTCGCCGGGCGGGGTGAAAGGGTGCGGGTACGGCAAGGCGGGCGTTTTTTCGAGGCCCGGCGTTGACGGCGGGCACTAATAGCCGTAGGATGGCGACGTTTTCCGGTCGGAGAGGGAAAGCCGGTCGGACGTGCGGGCGCGGACGCGTCTGCACGGAGAACAGAGGAGGTGCGGATGTGTACGACGAAGAGGCACGAAAACGAATTGTGATAAGATAATTTTAGAAGCCCCCGACCGAGTGTCGGCTTTGGAAGATCATGTGGCCAAACTGGACAAAGCGCTTTTGCATGGTCAGCAGGATGATATTGGTTCGGAGACAAATAAAAAGACGGCTAAGTCCGGCAAGGACACGACCAAGTATCTTTTCAACGGTCAGACCTATGGCAAGAACAGGCTCGTACTTGCCGTGGTTCAGAAGTATGCTGAAGAGAACCCAAACATTTCAGCCGATGATTTGATGTATGCATTTGATAACAGCCTGCAAGGTACGGATAGGACGGATAAGCTGCATTTTCGAGTGAGCGGAGGGATACGGCAAAGTCGGATAACGGTGCTTCTGTCAAGTCGGGCGCGGGCCGGAAGGGCGGGGA
>Ga0123328_1003496_pt1 | contig 13364 bp, 7 predicted proteins | sample BioC12SIPDNA_2_FD_89702 | JGI IMG/M metagenome (GOLD analysis project Ga0123328, IMG submission 89702) | Anaerobic biogas reactor microbial communites from Washington, USA - Biogas_R1_A C12 SIP DNA | ecosystem: Engineered > Bioreactor > Anaerobic > Unclassified | place: Washington, USA...
CCGACCCTCTGGGAAACGGGAGGATCTCCAGCCGGTGGAAATCAAACTGAAGGTACCCGCCTATCGCAGGATCCTCATCATAGCGGATCTTAATCATGTTGTTGCCCTTCTGCAACAGCCCGCGGCTGAGGGGCAAGGTCACGAGGGTGCCGTCCGGAACCGGATCGAAACTGGCGAGTGTTGTTTGGTTGAGATCCACGCTGAAGGCGTGGTTGGTGCCGCCGTTTCCTTGGCTGATGATGCGCGTGGTGTACACAAAGTCGTATTTTTCTGCGAGTTCGCCGGAGAGGCAGAAGTGCACGTTGACGTTGGTGTCGCCGGAGGAGATTGCCCTCTCCAACTGTTGCCAATTCGGATTGGTCACGAAAAAATCGTCCGGCGCGGAACCTTCGACGATGAACTCGGCCTGGTTATTGTCGTCGTAGCCGACTTGCCAGGAACCGGCGAGTTCGAGCCAGTCGAAGCTCATGTAAGACGATGGCCCCGAGACGTATTGGAGCGTCACGCTGTTTGTTCCGTCCACCAGACTGCCGGGGGCGATATGCCAGAAGAGATCCTGGCCGGCCACTGCGGTCCGTGTAGCATTTGTCACGGCATTGACGATCAGCCGGAGGTCCGCCGATTTGCCGGCTTCCGCCGATTGGGTCCGAAGGTGGAAAAAGTAGCCGAGCGCGGCCTGGCGCGCGTTCAGAGGCAGCTTGATCGTGGCTTTGGGAGAGCCTGCCGTGACCGCGCGCCGCATGGTGTGCCAAGGGTCGCCGGGCAGGTAGTCGGAGTCGGTTTCCGACTCGATCCGCAGGTCCTCTGACCGGTTGTTTTTGAGGCCGATGTGAAAGAGCGGCTGCGGAGAGCCGAAAGCCTCGTTGACCTCGACCGATGAGAGCGCACGGTTCCAGACGGCCAGGTGGTTGACCGCGCCTTTAAAGGACTTGCGCGCATTGCCGCCCGTATAAGAGGTCGGAGATGCCTCACATCCGACGATGCAGCCCATCGTGCCGATGGCATTCGTGATGGCGGCGGTGGTGTATTTCCGGTAAGAGAGCGCCCCGTTTTGCGGCCACAGGTAAAACTCCACGGTGTCGGTGGGCTCGGTCACGCTGTTGTCTTTCACGACCAGCGCCACGTCATACCAGATGCCGGGCGTGACGGGCACATCCATCTGGTAACTGTTTTTCTGGCTATAAAACATCAGGCGCGGATACGTGTTGCTGCTCACGCCGAAGAGCCATCCGAAATACTTGTTCCACTCCATGCCTGTGTTGAAGAGCCAGCTCGTTTTTTCAAGCTCTGTAGGATACCCGTCCCAACGGAAACGCGTCACGAGGGTCACATCGCCCGCGAGCTGGAGATTCGACACGAGAAACGTGTCCGGCCAACAATTGGTCTGGCTCTGGACGGCTGTCTGGAAAAGCATCGATTTACGGCCGTAGTTCTGTCCGCCGGCCGGCGTCGCCTCCGGCGTGTCGATCCATTGCGGTCCGCCGGACGCGCCGCGTATGGCAGTCGCGTGCTTGCCGCTTGAACCCTTGGTCGCCGTGGTTCCCCAGTCGCGCTGGTCTCGGATTTCATCAAGGTCCGCCCGGTTGTCGGTATCGGGGTCATAATCGAAGTGCCACCAGGCTACGCAATCGTCATAGACTCCTCCCCGCACGGAAGCGGCGATCAGGGTTCCCCACGCGATCAAGAAGATTAGAGCATTCGATTTCGTAGTCATGCGCTTCTCCTCATTTCTGGATGATTCGTCCTGCCCATCTTCCGTGCGGCTCAGTCGCTGACAAACTTACAGATCAACCGTAACGGGAACGTCAGGATCGATGTAGCGTGGATTGTAGCATAAGGGTGCAAGGTTACGAAAGACGGGTTTTGAAGTCCTGATAACCGAAGGCGCGCACGGTGCGCAGCGTTCCGTCCGGCTCGCGCAGCATGATCGAAGGTAGGCGGATGCCGTTGAAGGTGTTGGTCTTGACCATCGTGTAGTGCGCCATGTCTTCGAAGATCAAGCGGTCGCCGGGCCGGAGCGGCGTGTCGAACGACCAGTCGCCGATGATGTCGCCCGCGAGGCAGGTGGCGCCCGCGAGCCGCACGGTGTGGGCCTTGACGCCGGGGTCGCAGCCGGGGTCGGCATCCGGCCCGGGTTCAGCCTGGCCCTGCCAGGCGGCGTCGCGGAAGACGCGCGGCCGGTAGGGCATTTCAATCACGTCCGGCATGTGGCAGGCGCACGAAGCATCAAGGATGGCGATCGGCATGCCGTTCTCGACCACGTCCAGCACGGTCGCCGCGAGCGTGCCGGCGTTGAGGGCGCAGGCTTCTCCGGGTTCGAGATAGACGGTCTCGATGTTCGGATGGTGCGCGCGGAACGCGGCGAGCGTGCCGCACAGCAGGTCGAGATCGTAGCCGGGCCGCGTGATGTGATGGCCGCCGCCAAAATTGATCCAGGAGAGGTGCGGCAGCAGGTCGCCGAAGCGCAGCTCGATCGCGGCCAGCGTGCGCGCGAACGGCGCGGCGTCCTGTTCGCACAGGGTATGCGCGTGCAGGCCGGTCACGCCGTGCAGCGTTTCTCCGGCGAAGGCCGCGCGACGCACGCCCAGGCGCGAGCGCGGGGCGCAGGGGTCGTAGATCTCGGCCGCGCCCTCGGAGTGCTCCGGGTTGATGCGCAGGCCGCAGGTGACGGCGCGCCCGCTTTCGGCCGCAATGCGCTGGAACAGGCGGAGCTGCGCGAAGGAGTTGAGCGTCACGTGGTCGGCCAGCGTTGCGATCTCGCGCATGTCGGCTTCGGAGAAGGCCGCGGCAAAGGCGTGGACCTCGCCGCCGAAAGTCTCGCGGCCGAGGCGCGCTTCGTGTACCGAACTGGCGCAGCAGCCGTCCAGCACGCGCCGCATGCGGGGAAAGACGCTGAACATCGAGAAGGCTTTCAGGGCGAGCAGGATGCGGCAGCCGGTGCGACGCTTGACCTCGGCCAGGATGGCGAGGTTGCGTTCGAGGGCGGCTTCATCGACAACAAAGGCGGGTGTGGGATGGGGAAACATGGCGAAGTAATAAGTAAAAGGTAATAAGTGATAAGTGCGGAAGGAGAAAGGAAAAAGGAGGAAGGAGAAAGGAGGAAGGAGGAAGGAGAAAGGAGGACGGAAGGCGGATGGGAAGGGAGAGGGGGGTTAAAGGGTTTGGGCGAGACGGGCGAGAAAAGCGTCGAGCAACGTTGCCATGACGGGCAGGGTTTTGCGGGTCTGTGCGAGCACCTCCTCATGCGACAGGTGTGGGCCGCTGATGCCGGCCGCCATGTTGGTGATGCAGCTCAGGCCGGCGGTGAGCAGGCCGGCGGCGTTCGCGACCGTGGCCTCGGGCACGGTGGACATGCCGACCGCGTCGGCGCCCATGCCGGCGTAGGCGCGGATTTCGGCGGGGGTCTCGTAGCCGGGACCTGAGGTGAAGGCGTAGACACCGTCGGAAAGGGCCGCGCCGGTGTCGTGCGCGGCTTTGCGCAGCAGGTCGATGAGCGCCGGCGAATAGACCTGAGATTGGTCCGGGAAGCGTGGCCCCCAACCGGGAACGACCGGTCCGATGAGCGGCGAGATGCCGACCGTGTTGATGTGGTCGCGGATGACCATCAGGTCACCGGGGGCGAGCGAGGGCGAGATGCCGCCCGAGGCGTTGGTGATCAGCAGTTTCCGGGTGCCCAGGCGGCGCAGCAGTTCGACCGGCAGCACGACCGGTCCCCAGCCTGCGCCCTCATACCAGTGGCGGCGGCCGAGAAAGGCCGCGACGCGCAGCCCGTGGCGGTCGAAGAGCAGGAATTCGCCCGCGTGGCCGACAACCGTGCTGGCGCCGAGTCCGGGGATCGCGCTGTAAGGCAGGCGCAGCAGCGGCGTATCGATACTCAGTGCCTGGCTCCACCCCGAGCCGAGGATCAGGCCGCAGGCCGGCGGCTGGTCGCGGCAGAGGTCGGGCAGCGCGGCGGCGGCGGCTTCAAAAAAGGCGGGGGTCATGTCTGGCCCTCCAGAGCGGCGAGAGCCGGGGCCGTGAAGGTGACGCGGCCTTCGCACACCGTCAGCACCGGTCGGGCGTGCAGCGTCCAACCGGCAAACGGCGTGTTGCGCGAGAGCGAGCGGAAAGAGTCCGGCGCGACACGCCACGGCGTCCGCGGGTCGACCACCACGAGATCCGCGAGCACACCGGCCGCGAGAGACGGCGCGGGTCGGCCCAGCAGCGCGGCGGGGCCGGTTGTCCAGCGGGCGACCCACGCAAGCGGAGGCAACCCCTCTTTGAGGACCACGATCTCCCATGTGACGCCGACCGCGGTTTCGAGTCCGATGATGCCGAACGCGGCTTTGAGGAAGCCGCGCGTCTTGGTCTCGGCGGTGTGGGGCGCGTGGTCGGTTGCGAAAAGGGAGAGCGTGCCATCCAGCACGCCGTCGCGGATGGCGCGCACGTCGTCGCGGTTGCCGAGCGGCGGATTCATGCGGTAGTGGCCGTCGTCGCCGGGAATCTCCTCGGCGGCGATCGCGAGATGGTGGGGCGAGGCCTCGCCGGTGACCGGCAGGCCTTCGGCGCGCGCGGCGCGGAGGGCCGCCACCGAGCCGGCGCATGAGATGTGCTGGATGTGCGTGGCGCAGCCGGTCTCGCGGCAGAGACGGATGTCGCGCAGCACGGCTTCGACCTCGGCTTCCGGCGGAAAGAGCGGCAGGCCCAGGCGGCGTGCGGCCGGGCCGTCGCGGACCACGCCGTTTCGGGCGAGCGCCGGCACGACCGCGTGGTCCATGACCGGCTTGCCGAGTTGACGGGCACGCGTCATCGCTTCGCGCATGACCGTGTCGTCGTCGACCATCGCGCCATCGTCGGTGAAGGCGGCGGCGCCGGCGGCGGCGAGGGCTTCGAGGTCGGCGACCTCGCGTCCTTGGCGGCCTTTGGAGATGCAGGCGGAGGGCAGAATCCGTACCGGCAGGTCGTCTTCGATCTGTTCGCGCACCCAGGCGGGCGTGTCGCCGGCCGGCACGGTATTGGGCATGGTCACGACCCGCGTGAAGCCGCCGGCGGCGGCCGCGGCAGCGCCGGTGCGGCGCGTCTCGGCCGCACCGTTGCCCGGATCGCGGAAATGGACGTGCACGTCCCACAAGCCCGGCGCGACCAGCAGGCCGGTGCCATCGATGCGCGGCACGCCCGCAGGAGGGGCGGTGCAGGGTAAGATCACCCCGTCACGCACATAAAGGTCAGAGGTTTCGTCGCGGCCGTACGCAGGGTCGAGAACCCGCACATTTTGAAGGTAAAAAGTCGTCATCACGTAACCAGTGTACGGGGTGCGGTAGAGAAATGCAACCGCGCAAAAAAGCGAGGCAAGGCTTGTCAACCTTGCGGTGGCCGTGTTACAGTTGAGCTGTTTTCAAATCTAAGGACGGAGAATTATGCCGAGTGATGATGCCATTGAGGTGATCGGAGTCGTGGTCAAAGTGTTGCCCGCCACCATGTACAAGGTGAAGTTGGATAATGGCCACGAAGTGCTGGCTCATATTTCCGGCAAGATGCGAAAATTCTTCATCAAGATTGCGGCGGGTGATAAGGTGACCCTAGAGATTTCGCCGTACGATCTCACCAAAGGACGGATCATCTACCGTCATAAGAACTGAGTCGTGCGCAAAGGGCGGAGCCCCTGTGCGGAGCGTAATCGGTTTAGGCGCGTATCCTGTCAGGGGCGCGCTTTTTTTATTGGTTAAACCATGTGCTTTCACGTGGTGGCGACCGGATGCGGAATAACACGGTGGAGGTAAGTGATGAATGCGGGCGGGTTAGCGGTGGCGTGCGGTATGGCTCTTGCGGTGCTGTCTTGGGCGGCGCATGCCGCAGGATTGCAGGGACGTGAAGACGCGGCTGGCAAGGCTGTCTGGTATGACGGCCAATCGTTGTTGGTCGAGGGCCGGGCCTTCACAGACACCGACTGTTTTTATGACCGTTTGCCCGCGCGCGCCAAAAAAACAGTGCCGCCCGGCGTGTGGGGGTTGAGCCGCCATTCGGCCGGCATGGCTTTGCGCTTTGTGACCGATGCGCAGCGCTTGACAGTGCGTTGGGCCGTGCGCAATGCCTCGCTGGCGATGCCGCACATGCCTGCCACCGGTGTCAGCGGCGTAGACATTTATCAACGCACGCCTGAGGGCTGGCGCTTCGTCAAGAACGGGCGCCCCACGGCTGTGACCAACACCGTCGACGTGCCGATCACGCCGAAAGCCGAGTGCTTGATCTATTTGCCGCTCTACAACGGGACCGACCTGATCGAGGTCGGCATTCCCACGGGCCATTCACTCAGTACGCCGCCGCCGCGAGCCAACGGACAGACACGGCCGATCGTCTTTTACGGAACATCGATCACGCATGGTGCCTGCGCCTCGCGTCCCGGCATGGCCTTTACCGCGATTGCGGGCCGTCTGGCGGATGCGCCGGTGGTCAACCTCGGTTTCTCTGGCAGCGGCAAGATGGAGCCTGCGCTCTGCGATCTGGTGGCTGAGATTGACGCGGCGGTCTATGTGCTCGACTGCCTGTGGAACATGAACGATGACCTGCTCCGCGAACGCGCTGAGCCGTTCATCCGTGCCCTTCACGATAAGCGGCCTGACACGCCGATCCTGCTGGCCGAGGACGGCAACGTCTTCGGCCGGGCTCCGACCTCAAAGGCCAGAGTCCTGCGCGCGCTGTTTGAGAAATTGAAGGCAGAGGACAGCGCAAAGTGGGCATGCCTGCACTATCTGGAAGCCAAAGAGATGCTCGGTCACGATGGCGAGGGTACCGTGGACGGATGTCACCCCAACGACCTCGGCATGATGCGGCAAGGCACGCTATTTGCCCAGGCGCTTTTGAAAATCCTCGCGCAGAAGAAATAGGGGGAGTAGAGCGAGTGTTTGATGAGAGGCGTGAGCGGCTTATGGAGTGCGGGAGCTTGCTCCCGCTTTCCAAAGCGGCGGCAAGCCGCCGCACTCCGTATGCGGGAGACCCCACTTCCGATTGTACCGCGTTCTTTGCAGCGCAACACGTTTTGTGATTTAATACAACCGTCTTTTGTCCGTAACGTTCAACCAGAAACCTGTAACGTGTAACCTGTGACCAGAAACCCGAAACCCCAAAGGTGCCCCCATGGCCATTGACCTGAAAGCCGCCTACAAGACGATCATGGACGACCACTTCACGCCGCGTATGGAGATCTCCTTCATTGACGGCGATTCCCGCCAGACGCTCTGCTACGAAAAGGTCTCCTGGGTGATCGACGGCGAGGAAAAGGGGTTGCGTTACGGCGAGAATCCCGGCCAGGAGGCGGCGCTCTACAAGCTCGTGAACGGCAACCTCGCGCTGGGCGAGGTCACGGCCCTGGCGCCGGGCCGCTATCTGGCCTCCGATCCCGAGCTGCTGCAGTCGGGCAAGCATCCCGGCAAAACCAACCTGACCGACGCCGACAACGCGCTCAACATCCTGCGCTACCTCGACGACACCCCGTGCGCCGTCATCGTGAAGCACAACAACCCGTGCGGCGTCGCCCGCGGCGGCACGCTGGCCGAGGCCTATTTCCGCGCCAACAAGGCCGACCGCCTGGCCGCGTTCGGCGGCTGCATCGCGCTCAACCGCGAGGTCGATCTGGAGACGGCCCGGCTGATCGCCGAGAACTACGCCGAAGTGGTGGTCGCGCCTGAGTTCGGTCCGGGCGTGATGGAGCTGTTCGCGACCAAGAAGAACCTGCGCGTCATGCGCATCAACAACATGGCGCGCCTGACCGCCTACGTGGCGCAGCGCGTGGTCGATTTCAAATCGCTGATCGACGGCGGTCTGGTGGCGCAGTGGTCGTTCGTGCCCGAGGCGCGCACCGCGGCGCAGCTCATGCCGGCCGAGTGCACCCGCAAGGACGGCACGGTCCACCGCATCCGGCGCCTGCCCACCCCGCAGGAGTACGCCGACCTGATTTTCGGCTGGCTGGTCGAAGCGGCGGTCACCAGCAACTCCGTGCTGTATGTCAAAGACGGCGCGACCGTGGGCATCGGCACCGGCGAGCAGGACCGCGTGGGCGTCGCCGAGATCGCGCGCGACAAGGCCTACCGCAAGCTGGCCGACTGGATCGCCTGGGAGAAACACGCCACGCCTTACAACGACCTCATCCTGAAATTCGGCGAGTCGGGCCGGAGCCTCATGGCCGAGATCGACGAAGAGGTCAAGGCGCGCAAGGGCGGGCTGCCCGGCTGCAGCATGGTGTCGGACGCCTTCTTCCCGTTCCGCGACGGCGCAGAGGTCGGCATCCGCGAAGGCGTCACCGCGATCGTTCAGCCCGGCGGCGCGATCCGCGACTGGGACGTGATCGACTGCTGCAACGACGCCAACGTCGCCATGGTCTTCACCGGCCAGCGCAGCTTCAAGCACTGAGCCTTATTTTAGGAACAGCATCGAGCCGACCGGCGGGTAGGTCACGACCAGCGTGCCGGGGCCGGTGATCCACGCGGCCTTCGCGGCCGTGTACACGCCGCCGGGCATCGGTGCGCTGTCCACGTAGAGCGCGTGCACATACTGCTTGCCGGTGAAGGCCAGGCCGAGCGTCGCGCCGGTCGAGACATGCAGGTCCGTCGCGCGCGGCAGCCGCGCCGCGTCGAGCGCGAGCGTGCCGGCCTCGATCCGCGTGTCGCCGGCGTAGGCGGCCGTCGCGCCCGCGAGCGCCAGCGTGCCCGCGCCGCGCTTGACGAGCGGCCCCGTCCCGGTGGCGGGACCTGCTTCGCAGCGGGCGGAGGCGGCCACGTCGAACACCCCCTCGCCGTCGAGCGCCACCGTACCAAGTGCCAAGGTCGGAAGGAAACTGTCGTGAGCGGCCAGCGTGAACACCGCCCCGTCGCCAAGCGCGAGCGCCGGCATGTTAAACGTGCCGTCCGGCACGGGCGAGTCGAGCATGACCAGGCCGGTCGCCCCGGCGGGCAGCTCCAGCGACGCGAGCGAAGCGACGGCGGCCATGGCGTCGGAAGGCGCGTCAGAGGCGAAGCGCACGTCGCGGACGCGCATCTCGGCATTCACGCCGCCGGTGCCTCCGCCGAAGCCGACATACGCATACTCGCCGCCGACGCGCTGGGCGATGTCCACGTCGGTGAACACGTTCGTGACGGCGCGGAATTCACGCGCCGGATTCAGCGTGTCGGAACGGGGGCCGTCGTTGCCGATGATGCTCGTGAGCGTCTTGGCGACGGGGTCATACTGCACGGTGACGCGCGTGACGGCATTGCTATAGAAGAGGACCGGCTCGTACAGTTGCCTAGAGCCCGCGACGAACTCGCCGTTATAGCCGATCGTGACGCGGTTCTTTTCCCCGGAGGTGTTGCCGGGATAGAAGTACCAGCGCACGCCGACACTGTTCTGCATGCCGCTGAAACCGGCCTGCCCGGTGTTGCCTTGCGAATAACCCGGTCCGCGCGGGTCGTTGTGCAGGAACATGCAGAAGGCGTCGGCGGGGAAATTCATGCCCGCGCCCCACGTGTAGTCAAACGTGCACGTCCAGGCGTCTGATACGCGGACGCGGCGCGTCGACGTGACGGTTCCGTTGGTGTTGTTGATGGCCGCGCAGAATTGCATGGCGCCGCCGGGCGCCCACTTGCCGAGGGCGCTGAACAGCCACTCGGAGCGCGTGCCGAGCGCGGAGTCAAGCGGGGCGAGGGACGCCTTGCCGAGCAGCAGGCCCGCGCCGTCCTCCAGCTTGACGGCGAGGTTCGCGGTCGGGCGGCCGATGTCGCCCGGCAGATTGAGCGTGCCGCCGCGCACGGCGAGCGCACCCGCACCGCTGTAGCTGTCGAAGGCGAGGGACGCGGGGCCGCTTGACGACGGCATCGGCATGAGAGCGGACGCCGACAGGGGCGTGAACGAGAAATCGGTGATGATGTTTTCGGTCCACTGGCCTCCGGTCGCGCCGTTGAAACCGACATAGGCTTCGGTGGTGCCGAGGACGGCGGCGATGTTGATGTCGGAAATGGCGGTGACATTGGTGCCGACGCCGTCCTGAATGGAGGTGACGGTCAGCATCTTTGCCGGCGCGTCGTAACCCAGAATGAAGGTCGCGGGGATGCGGTTGGTCAGGGTGACCGGCGCGATATCATCGGTGATGACGGTTGTGACGGTGTTCGAGACGATCTTGAGTCGTGTGGAGTGGATGCTGCCGTCGTAGTAACGCCACTGGACGGCGAAGACTTTGTCGGCGTTTGTGAGGCGGAACTGGATGTAATCCGCCGGCAGGCTGCTCGCCTCACCGAACGCATAGCCGATCCGCGCGGTCCACGAGCCGGCAACGGGGTATCGGTTGGTGGTCTGCGACGTGCCTGCGGGCTGGCTGTTGGCGGCGATGGTATGGGCGAGCGTGCCGTCCGGCAGCCAGCGCGCCGATCCCGAAAGGGCCCACAGGGGCTGGTCGGCCAGAGTGATCGCAGGCAGGGCCGCGGGCACGGGGATGGCGTCGGCAGACGCGGTCGAAAGGTCGATCGCGGCACCGGCCGAGTAGGTCAGCGACCCGAGCGCGAAGGCGGACTGCGCGGCGGAGGAGCGAAGCGCGACTGACAGCGTCTCTTCCGCGCCGAGGGTAAAGGCGCCCCCGAGGCGGTGCGGGAGGGTCGCGGGCCGCAGGCTGGCTGCGTCGTTTTCGAACGTGAAGTCGGTGATGGTGTGCGCGCCCCAGGCCCCGCCGGTTCCGGCGGCAAACCCGACATACGCCTCGTCCGCGCCGATCTCGTCGGCGAGGTTCACGGCATAGGTTTGCGCGTGGCGGAACAGGCGGTCGGGCCGCTCGACCTCCACGCCAAGCGTTCCCGCCCCGTCGTAGCGGACGGTCACTTGCCAGGGGGCTCCGGTATTGTCAAAGGCGGGCAGCACGGCATTGGTGGCTGTCCAGAGGCCGCCTTGGCCGAGGGTCAGCCAGCGGTAGTTGGTGTAGCCGAGCAGGCCGACAGCGACGGAGTCGGTGATGCCGGCGACGCCGGCGTTGAACTGATAGCCCGCGTTTTGGGCGCCGCCGCCGAGCGCGGCCGTGCCGCGCGGATCGTTCTGGATGATGAACGCTACACCGTCGGCCGGCGTGGCCGTCTGAGCGAAGACTCGGTAGGTGAAACGGGCGGTCCAGGGACCTGTGACGGCGCGCTTGCGCACCAGCCAGGCGCCGCCGGTACCTGCGTTGAGGTCCGGCGTGAGGCGCACGTGCCCGTCGGTGCGTCCGGCCTGGGCGGTGCCCAAGAAGGTCCATTCATCAGGATAGGCGGCGAGCGTCGGCGCTTTCAGCAAGAGTGCATCCGTCGCGACGGGGGTGACCGAGAGTGCGTTGGCGCCGGACACTTCGATGGATGCGCCGGGCAGCACGGTGACCGGCGCGGAAGGCGCCGGCGCGACATTCACGGCGTCGGCCGCGAGCGCGAGCGTGCCCGCGGCGACCGTGACCGGGACTTGCGGCGGCGGAAGGGCCAGCGTGCCCGGCCCGGTTTTTGTGATCGCCCCGCCCGTGCCGGACGGTTTGAGAGCCGGACCGATCCAGGCGTATTTGCTGACATCGACAGTCAGTCCGCCGGGGCCGACGGACAGGCCGTGGCTGCCGGGGAACCAATCGGACGATCGCGAAGCGGTGCGCTGCTTGAGCGTCGCGTTGTCGAAGGTCACGGTGCCTTCGGTGTTGCCTCCGGCGGTGGCGTTGATCGGCGACCCGTCGAGCTCAAGCACGCTGCCGCCTTTGTAGGTCACTTTGCCGCCGCGTCCCACGCGCATCAAATAAGCCCGGTTGGTAGAGGCAGAGTCGAACGTGATCGTCATGTCCGCGCCGGTCGAGGGCGAGACGATCATGCCGCGGTCGCTGGACTGATTGTCGGAGATGAAGGTGGAGCCGTTGACGACGTCGACCGTGCCGGTGGCTTTGTCGTTTTCGCCGAGAAAGACGTGGCCGTTGACTTTGAAGGTGGAGCCGCCGTCGACGCGCAGCCAGGGGCGCCCGCGATGGTCGGGCTGCCCCTGTGCGTTGTCCATGACAAAACCAGAGCCCTCCATGACGACCGTCGCGCCGCCGTCCACAATCATGCCGGGCGACTGCGGCGATGTGGCAGTGCCGGTGCCGCGGGCGATCGTGAAGTAGTCGTTGACGAAGCGGTGGTAGCCGCCGTTGATTTCGAGCGTCGGCGAATAGAGGCTGCGGCAGCCGACCCAGCCGGCCTGGATGACGTTGGTCTGGCCGGGTGCGCCGAGGCGCACGGTGCCGCGCTCAATGGTGAAACGGTTGTTGCCGTTCGTGAGGATGCCGTCCGCATCGAAGGCAAGAACGCCAGAAGCCCCGCCGTAATAGTTCTGGCCGATGGTCTGCGCGCCGGGAAACGTGAAGGCGACGGTGCCGGGACCGGTCTTGACGAACGCGCCCCCTTCGGTGCGGACCTGACCGGAGACGGTGAGCGTGGCGGCGGGATCGGTGATATCGATGACCGCGGCGCGGTTCGTGGCAGCCTGCACGCCGGCGCGCAGCGTGAGGCCGCGGGCGAAGGCGGCGGACGGCCCGGTGTAGCGGAAGGCGCCCTCGCCGAGCACGGCCGGCGCGGCGTTCAGGCCGAGCGCGACGGTATCGGCAAAAGACACAATGCCGCGGACATGGGTGAACGGGCCTGCAAAGGTATTGGCCCCGACGAGCGAGAACTGAGCGCCCGTGAGGGTGAGACCGCCCGCACCGTCGATATCGCCGTCAAGCGCGAGAGCGGTGCCCGGTGCCGCCGTGACGGCCGTGTCGCCGCCCAGCGTCAGCGGCAGCCCGACGGTGTGGCTGCCGCCCAGCACCGTGATGAACCCCGCCGCGTCGAGCGCCAGCGCGTTGCCGGCGAAGGTGTAGCCCGCGCCGCCGAGCTGCACGCCGCGCAGGGCGAGGCCGGTCATGTCGTTGTTCACCGCGCCGCCGGCGGCGGCGAAAGTGGCGGTCGCCCCGCTGCCCTCGGCCACCGCCTGATCCTGCCAGTTGGCCGTGTCGCTCCACACGCCCCCGCCCGGCGCGATCCATGTGCCGTCCGAAGCCCGCAGTGCCGCCGCCGCGCCGATCAATAACCACGCAGCCGATCCAAGATGCCCGAATTTCATGACGTGACTCCTTTTGCTGAAACGGGGAACACGTAACCACTCCGCACAATAAACCATCAGAGTATAACCAACCGAAGGATTTCAGGAAAGTGCGAATAAGCAATTATTCGGGTGTGAATCGACAAACTAACCGCGCCCCCCTGACACGTCCGGGGGTGCGGTTAGTCTGCCAGGGGGCGGGGGCGCGGACGGCCCCGTCCGCGATGTGAAACCTTGCGCCAGGCAGACGCGCGGTTGGCGTCTGAACGGGTGGCCCTGCACGCCATCTTGACCGCCCTTCCCGCGGA
>Ga0123328_1003501_pt1 | contig 13354 bp, 12 predicted proteins | sample BioC12SIPDNA_2_FD_89702 | JGI IMG/M metagenome (GOLD analysis project Ga0123328, IMG submission 89702) | Anaerobic biogas reactor microbial communites from Washington, USA - Biogas_R1_A C12 SIP DNA | ecosystem: Engineered > Bioreactor > Anaerobic > Unclassified | place: Washington, USA...
CAGCACGGGTGCTGAGATTGTCGTTATCGGCAAGGTCTATGGGGTCGGCCTCTACACCGCCTTCCTCGGCGCGACCGAAGGGAGTGAGACACTGGCTCTGCCGTACGTCCGCTGGACCGAATCTCAGTGGACGCCGGGTGGCCGCCAGCGCGCCTACATCGCCATCCAGAACGTGGGTGCGAACCTCCCGGCCGGCGCCGTGACTGTCCGCTATGTGGACAAGAATGGCGACGTTGTTGGTACCCACTCGCTGCCCGCGATTCCAAGTGGTGGAAAGGTCAACTCGTGGGCCGGCCTTCCCGAGGTAACGGGCAACCGCGCCGCGCTGAACGAGTTCGGCTACGCCGGTGGTCAGTTCGGCGGTAGCGTGATTGTCGAGGGCCCGGCCGGCAGCCAGCTGGTTGCCGTCGCCCGCGTCGCTTCGGCTGCCCCGTCCAATCTGGTTGGTGAAGACTACAACGGGGCGACGATCGTAGACTAGGGGAACTCATAACCCCAACGGGCTACACGCTCTGTAGCTGAAGAACAGGAAGGGAGATAGGCGCGACCTATCTCCCTTTTTTATTGCTCGTTGATTCGCGCTGTTTCGTCCAGATGCACCAGCGTGTCGATCAGGGCGGACCAGCCAAATCGCCCTTTGAGCCGGTCGATATTCTCCTCAAACGGCCGCCGGAGTCCCTCGTTGAAGTAGCGGCAGATCGCCTCCGCCAGCGCCGCCGGGTCTTCCGGCGGCACCACCAGTCCCGTCTGCCCATCCTCCACCGCCTCAGAAAGCCCGCCCACGTCGGTCGTGATTACCGGCCGGCCGTGGCCGAAGGCAAGCTGGACGATGGCGCTCTGGGTAGCCTCACGATAGGGAGCGACAACCACGTCGGCAGCGTGTAGATAGGCACTCAGCTCTTCGTCGGGAATATAGCGATTGTCGATGGTAACGGCTGCCTCCAGCCCCAGGCAGTCGATCTGCCGCCGGTAATCCGCTTCGCCGGCCCAGAACTCGCCCGCGACCAGTAGATGGACCGGTTGCTGCGCCAGCACGGCGGGGAGCGCCTCCAGAAGCACGTCAAGTCCCTTATATGGCCGGACAAATCCGCAGAAGAGCAGCAGCGGCCTATCGGGCCTACCGGTTGGTAGCGCCATGTGAAGCTCAGCGGGCGAGCTACCCACGCCCGCAAACGTGGGCAGCGGGCTAACGGCGACCGGCTTTCGCGGAAACTGGCCTCGCAGTTCCGCCGCGTCGCTTTCGGCATGGGCCAGCAAGCCGTCAGCGGGGCCGAGCGCTGCCCTCATTGCCAGCCGGTCGAACCGGCTGGCCTCGTGGGGGATTGCGTTGTGGCAGATGTAGATGAGTCGCGGCGCGGGGTGCAGCCGTTTTACAGCGCGACCCAAGACGGACCACGCCGGCGCCCAGAATGGAACCCACCAGGGAATGACGACGAGTTCGGATTGCCACGCAGCAATCCTGCGCCACGTGCGCCGCCATGTCAGTGGATTGAGGGGGTCCAGCAGGTACTCGGCCTCCGTCCGCAGAGGATTGCGGCTTGTATCGCGGTCGCTCGCGCCCTTATAGAGCCAGCGCGGGTACTGCCGTTTAAAGCTGATCAGCAGGTGGTCATGCTCGGGGTCGGCGGCCAGATGGCGGGCCAGCAGCGTGGTGTAATGAGCGATACCCCCCCGGTAGGGATAGGTGGGCCCGACAAGGCAGATGCGCATGGCGTCGATTATAGCTCTACGAGATGCGCCTGCCATCGCCTAACGGCAGCGCTACAATAGAAGCCCATGGCTGGAGAGAACATCCTGGTTACCGGCGCCACCGGCTTCATCGGCAGCTCACTCATGCGCCTGCTCGCCCGGCAGGGTTATCAGGCACGCGCCTACAGCGGCCGGATGAACGATCCCCTGCGCCTGCGCCAGGAGCTGGAGGGGATTGAGATCGTCTACCACCTCGCCAGCGCTGAACGGCGAGGCCGGCGTCGCCTCTTGCAGCACGTTGACGTGGAAGGAGCGGAACGCCTCGTGGAGGAGAGCCGGCGTGCCCGCGTGGGCCAGCTCATCGTCGTGAGCCGGCTCAATACCGATCCCAACTCGCACTACCCGCTGTTGCGGGCCAAGGGAGAGATGGAGCGGCTGATCTGGCGCAGCGAACTGTCTTACACGATTGTCCGTTCGGCGACAGTCTTCGGCCTGCATGATCGCTTCCTCAACGTGATCGCCGGCCTTTCCGCCTGGACGTGGCCGTTTGTCGTCCTGCCGGGTGGGGGCAAGACGCCCTTCCAGCCGTTGTGGGTCGAAGACCTGGCGCGCTGCCTCGTGCAGATTCTGGATCGACCTGACCTCCGGGGCGAGATTGTGGAAATTGCGGGCGAGGAGCGTATTCGTTTCGCCGATCTGGCCCAATTGATCATGCGTACGGTTGGGATGCAGAGTATTCCCGTGCCCGTTGACCTGCGCCTACTGCGTCCCACCAACCGCTTGCTCATGTCCTGGTGGCCCTACCCGCCTGTGACGCCCTTCTTCATGGACCTGTTTTCCCAGTCGGACATCGCGCCGGTCGATAGCGTTCTGCGCACCTTTGGCTTCCGGCCCAACCGGTTGATCGACAACCTGGGCTACCTGCGCCGGCCCGGCCTGCGCCGCTATCTGTTCCGCCGCTAGCGCAGCCGGTCTCGTTTGTCCACCGGCGAGCCAATGGCTAGAATACTCCTTCGGCGCCGTCCCGCGACAGCTGCCGCCGGTCGCCGCCAGAATCGCACCTGACAGAAGGCAGAATCATGGCTCAAGAAATCCGCATCGAAGACATCGGCGACTACGTAGGCCAGGAGGTGACGCTCAAAGGCTGGCTCTACAACAGCACCGGCAAGGGCCGGCTCCATTTCCTGCAGGTGCGCGACGGCACCGGCATCGTCCAGGCGGTGGCCTTCAAGCCAGAGCTGGGCCCGGAGCTGTTCGAGACGATCAAGCGGCTCGGCCAGGAATCGTCCCTGATTGTCACCGGTACGGTGCGCCAGGACCAGCGAGCGCCCGGCGTGCCCGGCGGCTATGAGCTGGGTGTCTCCGATCTGACGGTCCTCCAGGAAGCGGAAGATTATCCTATTACGCCTAAAGAGCACGGCGTCGAGTTCCTGATGGACAACCGTCACCTCTGGCTGCGTTCCAGCCAGCAATGGGCCATCATGCGCGTGCGAGCGACGATCAAGCGGGCGATCATCGACTGGCTGGACGACAACGGCTTCCTGAATGTCGATACCCCGATCATCACACCTTCGGCCGCCGAAGGCACGAGCACGCTGTTCGAGGTCCAGTACTTCGACGACAAGGCTTACCTGGCACAGACCGGCCAGCTCTACAACGAGGCCAACATCATGGCCTTTGGCAAAGTCTACTGCTTCGGGCCGACATTCCGGGCCGAGCAATCCAAGACACGCCGCCACCTGGCCGAATTCTGGATGGTCGAGCCGGAGATTGCTTTCTGTGACCTCGACTGCCTCATGGAGATTGAGGAGCAGTTCGTGTCCTACATCGTACAGACCACATTGCGTGAGCGGCGCGACGAGCTGGCCCTGCTCCAGCGCGATCTGACCGCACTGGAAATGGTGCATCCGCCCTTCCCGCGCATCAGTTACGACGAGGCGCTGGAACGTCTGGCTGCCATCCGCGAAGCTACGGACGATCCGGCGCTCAAAGAGCTGCTGGCTATCGAGTGGGGCAGCGACTTTGGCTCCCCACACGAGACAGAGCTGACGAAGCAGTTTGACAAGCCGGTCTTTGTCTACGGTTATCCCTCGGCGGTGAAGGCGTTCTACATGGAGCCGTGGCCCGGCCGGCCGGAGGTCTGTAAGAGCGTGGACCTGCTCGCGCCCGAAGGGTACGGGGAGATCATTGGCGGCAGCGAGCGGATGAGCGACCCGGAGATGCTTGTACAGGCCATCGAACGCCACCAGTTGCCGCTGGAGCATTACCACTGGTATATCGATCTGCGCCGGTATGGCAGCGTGCCGCACAGTGGCTTCGGCCTGGGCCTGGAGCGGACTGTGGCCTGGATCTGCGGCATCCCGCACATCCGCGAGACGAGTCCGTTCCCGCGCACGCTGAAGCGCATGTATCCCTAGCGCCGGACCACTCAGGAACGCCTTGTAAGAATTGGGCCGGCCGGCACCCACTCCCAGAAGTGGCGCTGCACCGGCTCGCCGGGGCCAGGAGCCACTTCCAGCGTGCTGAAGGGCCCTTGCGGCAGGCCGGCAACCATCGCTTCCACCCGAAAGAAGCAATAACAGGTGCGCAACCCGGGGTAAGAGATGCTGTCGCGTTCCCACTGCCACGACTCCAGGCTGCCGGCGACTATCGAGACGTCCTCTGCCGCTACCCCCAGCTCCTCCTGCAGGCCGCGCAGGGCGGCCTGTTCTGGCTCCTCCTCTGGATGCATTTTCTCGGATGGGAGCTGCCAGCGCCCGCGCTGGCGTCCATCTTCCAGCTCCTGACCCGCTTCGACCAGGACAAGCTCGCCACGGCGGATGATCATCTGCACGACGCTGACGATCCGGCGCGGTGGATCGCCTTCCAGCCTGCTCTCGCCGCTTAATAGCTCGGCCCACAGCGCGGCGAGGCTCTTGCTGCTGCCGCGCCCCCACTCGGCGACTGAGACCTGCCGGCGCTCCAGCCAGGCTTCCAGCAGCTCTATGCGGGTAAAATCAGTCATGGGGCGGATAATACGGTTCCCGGCGCGGCCTGGCAATGATCGGCTTCTCATTTTTCGCTCTTACACAGGGCAACATCTGGAGGCGAACGATGGCTAACATAGTTGTATCCGGCCTGATTAACGTCGAGACGACATTGCGCGTCGATGGTTTTCCGCTGCATTACCAGCCTGTGCGGTTCCCGGTCCACAGCGTCGAGACCACCGTGTCGGGTGTCGGCTACAATGTGGCGCGCGCCCTGTCTACGCTGGGCAACCGGGTGCGCCTCCTCTCCCTGTTCGGCGCTGATCCGGTTGGCATGCTGGTCCCGGCGGCGCTGCGCGAGGCGGGGCTGGACGAGCAGTATGTACTCGCCACGATGCCGGCGACGGCCCAATCTGTCATTCTCTACGACGGCAGCGGCCGGCGCTCGGCGAGCACCGACCTCAAGGACATCCAGGAGCGCAACTATCCGGCGGATCTGTTCCATCAGGCGCTCGCCGGAGCTGACCTTGCCGCCCTCTGCAACATCGGCTTCTCCCGCCCATTCCTGCAGCGGGCGCGGGAGGCGGGCGTGCCCATTGCCACCGATGTGCACACGATTGCCGATCTCGATGACCCCTATGACCAGGATTTCATGGCGGCGGCGGATATTCTCTTCATGAGCGACGAGAAGCTGCCCTGCCCGCCGGAGGAGTGGGCGCGCCGGGTTCAGGACCGCTACGGCACGCCGCTAGTGATTATCGGCCTGGGTAGCGCCGGAGCGCTGCTCGCCGTCCGGCAGGATGGTTATATTGGGCGCGTGCCGGCAGTCCAGACCCGGCCGGTCGTCAACACCATCGGCGCGGGCGACGCGCTCTTTTCGGCTTTTGTGCACGGCTATCTGCGCACGCGCGATCCCTATGCAGCGCTGCGGCGGGCTGTCGTCTTTGCCTCTTACAAGATCGGGGAAAAGGGGGGCGCTGCGGGTTTCCTCGACGCGCGGGCCCTGGAGGAATGGGTTGGACGGACGAATTGGTAGGGCCGGGAGCAATAGCGGCGCCCGGCCCTCTATCATCTGTCAGGTCAAGTCTAGCCGGCGAGCCGGGCGTTGAGCGTGATCTGCTCGACTGCGCCCAGCGCCTGCGACACGGGACAGCCCTTTTTGGCCTTCTCGGCCGCTTCCTGGAACGTTGCGTCGTCGATGCCCGGCACGACAGCTTCGGTCTCCAGGTCGATGCGCTCGATGCGGAAGCCGCTCTCGCCGCGATTGATGTGCACGCGCGCCGTGGTGCTGACCCGCTCCGGCGTGTAACCGGCCCGCTCCAGATTGCCCGAAAGGGCCATCGAGAAGCAGCCCGCGTGTGCCGCGGCAATCAGCTCTTCCGGATTTGTGCCCGCGCCTTCTTCGAAGCGCGAGCCAAAGGAATACCGGCCCTCGTAAGCGCCGCTGGCCATCCGCATGGTGCCGTTTCCGCCCCTTAAGCCGCCTTCCCAGGTTGCATCCGCAGATCGTACAGGCATGGTTGTTCTCCTTTTCCTTTAGGACTGTCGTGTCTGGACTTCGCGCCCATCTTAGCGGAGGCCCGGTAAGGCAGCAAAGGCGCGAAACGCGGCGATAACCCGGTTCTAACGCGCGCGGCCTACGTTGTGGAGGCTTATCAGGCGACCGGCGACAATCGGCCGGTTACGACGAGGAAAAGACGATGCCGACGACAAAAAAGATCTGGCTCTGGCTGTTACTCATTCTACTGCTGGCCCTGGCAGCCTGCGGTGGAGAAGATGAGGGTGAAGGGGAGGCCGACCCGCAGGATCTGGCCGAGCCGCCACAGATTTACCTGCTGACCGAAGACGGGCGGCTGGAGAGCTTTTCCGCAAACTACTGCTGGCAGGTAGAAGCCGAAGCGCCGGCCGACTTTGAAGCCGCCACGGAGCGTTGTGGCGAGACGACCATGCCCACGTTCGAAGGGGCCGCCTATACCACAGTCGCCGTGGGCGAACCTTTCCGCCTGGAGATGGAGGAGCCGCTGCCGGAACGCGTAACGCTGGCGCTCAGCCCACCCGACAACATCTTCGCCGAGACGAGCGCCGACGAGAACACCATTGAAGAGCCGATCCTGGTATGGACGCCGGCCGATGTTCCGGCCGGGAACTACATCCTCATTGCCCTCGCCTACTGGCCTGAAGCCGGCGGCGCCGTCTACTACTACCCGGTCACGCTGGAGTAGGTGCGTTCGTAGCCTGATCTGCCCCGTCTACGCGCGTAAATCGATGAGGATCGGCTGCAGGCTGTCGATGATTGCCGCCAGCCGCCGGGCAACCTTGTCCTGATAAGCAACGGTCAGCCGCTCCGCGGGAAAGACCTCATAGACCTTCGTCCAGCCGCGGTCCCACATCTCGGCCTCGAACTGCTCGCCCAGCGTCTCTTTGATCTCAAACAGGTGCCGCCGGAAGCCCTCCAGCAGCGCGCGGTTAAGGGCGGCGTCGCGCGACTCGAAGTGCAACCCCAGCTCCCAGCCGCCCTGGTACTTGGCCGACGACACCTCGTAGTGGAACTCGGGTTCGTCGAAATAGAACTGGACCAACCAGTTGTACGGCTGTCGCGACTGGATCTGCTGCCAGCGCGCCGGTAGATGGGCTTGTATGGCTTTGGGTATGCCCTTCAGAAATTGCGCTTGATAGAGCAGAACGTCGGCCATGTTGGCACTATAGCATTGCTGTGGAGCGGCGCCAAACAGGGTATAATGCGTGCAGGGAGGCGGCAATGACTGAGAAGGCCCGTACGTTTGGCCAGTTTGAGACGCCGGCCAGCCTGGCCGACCTGTTGCTCGCGTTCTGCGTGCGCCGGGCGAGCGACCGGGTGCTCGATCCGAGCTGTGGGCAGGGAGCGCTGCTGGCCCGCGCTGCCGGCTGGCAGGCGTGGCTCGGAGACGCCGCCACGACGCAGCCCGGCCCTCTTTTCGGCGTCGAGCTGGACCCCGAGGCCGCTGCCGCTGCGCGGGCTCGTTTGCCTCAGGCGCAGATCGCGCAGACGAACTTCTTTACCCTTACCCCGGCCGACCTCGGCGACGGGCAGCCGGTGGATGTGATCGTCGGCAACCCGCCCTACACCCGCTCGCAGGCCATTGCCCGGCTGCAGGAAGCGGCAGCCGAGCAGCTTGCCATGTTCGACCTGCCCGAGGATGGAAGGGACGGGGCGGAACGCCGGGCGCTCATCCCGGCCCACCTCTGGAACCGCTACGTCGGCCGGCGCACCGGCCTGCACAGCTATTTTCTGCTGCACAGCCTGCCCTTCTTGCGGGACGGCGGGCGCTTTGGCTTTGTCCTGCCCAACAACTGGCTTGACGTGGAGTACGGCGCCGGGTTGAAGCAGTACCTGCTCGATCACTTCCGCATCGTCGCCGTGATCGAATCGAATGCCGAACGCTGGTTCAGCCACGCGCGAGTCAACACCTGCCTGCTCATCCTGGAGCGCTGCAGCGATCCGGCCGGCCGCACGGCGAACCGGGTGCGTTTTGTGCAGCTCCGCCGCCGGCTAGACCGGCTTGTGCCGCAGCCACTCGGCGACCCGGACCGCTATAACGCCCTGGAGTCGTTGGTCGTTCGCCTGCTCGCGCCCCAGGATGTCGAGACGGCGGCGCTGCGCGTGCGCGTCGTCCGCCAGCGCGAGCTGCACGCTACCGAGAAGTGGGGGCTGGCCTGGCGCGCTCCGGCAGCCTTTCGTCAGGCCCGGCGCGAAGCAGGCCGCCGCCATCTCGTCCCGCTGTCGGAATGGGCGACCATACGGCGCGGTTACACGACCGGCGCCAACGATTTCTTTTACCTGGATCCCGGCGTGGTCGTAACCTGGGGAATCGAGCCGCACTTCCGCCAGCCGCTGCTAAAGTCGCTGCGCAACGTCGATGGCCTGACCGTGACCACAGCCGCCTGCGAGCAGGAGGTGCTGCTCATCCCGCCCACGGCGACCGTCGCCGGCACCGCGGTTGCCCACTACATCGCCTGGGGCGAGCAGCAGGGCGTCGCCCACCGCAGTACCTGTTCCCGCCGCCATCCCTGGTATATGCTGCCCATCCAGGAGCCGGCGCCGCTCGTGCTGCCCAAGGGCATCTGGGGCCGCCATCTGGCGCCGGTCCTCGCGGACGAGGTTCTGGTGGACCAGCAGCTCTACCAGATACAGCTCGCGCCCGGCGTCAACCGGCTGGCGGCGGCGGCGCTACTCAACAGCAGCTGGGCGGCGCTGCAGATGGAGCTGCTCGGCCGGGTCAACTTCGGCGAAGGTGTGCTCTGGCTGGCAGGCTACGAGGTCGAGCGCCTCTTGCTGCCCGATCCGCGCTATCTATCGGCTGCCGAAAACGACGAGCTGGCAGGGCTGTTCCGCGCTGTAGCGGCCCAGCCACTCGCTTCCGAGCCGGTCGTAGAAATGGCCCGTCCGGAACGGGAATCCCTCGACAGAGCAGTATTTGCCCTTTGCGGCCTGAACGCAGCCGAGGGCGTCGAAATCCGTGAAGCCCTGCTGGAGCGAATCGGCACGCGCCAGCGACGCGCCCGCTCGCAGCAACCAGGATTAGCCCGATCGGGTCACGCGGGCTAAAATGGCGTATGGCGAGGAACGTGCCCGGCGCGTGTGAGAAAGTTGAGGCGATTTACCCGCTGCTTGTCGAGACGTATGGCGAGCCGCAGTGGCGGCGCTGGCTGCCGCCCGTCGATCAGCTCGTGGCGACAATCCTTTCGCAGCAGACCAGCAGCGTTAACCAGCGCCGCGCGTTTGAGGCCCTGCGCGAACGGTTCCCCTCCTGGGAAGCGGTGATGGAGGCGCCGGTGGAAGACGTACAGGCCGCCATCTATCCGGCCGGGCTATCCGGGCAGAAAGCGCCGCGTATCCAGGAAGCGCTGCGGGCGATTCTGCGCGAGCGCGGCGAGCTGAACCTGGACTTTCTGGCGACGATGCCGGTAGACGAGGCCCAGGCCTGGCTGCGGCGGCTGAAAGGCGTTGGGCCCAAGACGGCGGCGATTGTCCTGCTCTTTACCTTTCACCGGCCCGCTTTTCCGGTCGATACGCATATTCACCGTATCGCCCGGCGCGTGGGGCTGGTTCCGCCGCACAGCTCGGCGGAGCAGACGCAAAAGCTAATAGAGGCGATGGTCGAGCCGGAACGGTATTATCCGTTACACATTATGCTCATTCAGCACGGGCGCGAGATCTGCATAGCGCGCGATCCGCGCTGTCACATCTGCCCGCTGCAGGCCCACTGCGACTATTATCAAGGTCTCGGTTATTAGGACAAACTGATCATGAGCGAGCAGGCGGAGACATTACAGCAAGAACGACTTGCCGCCCTTTATGCGCTCAGCGCGCAGCTGGGCATGACGCTGGACCTACCCTTGCTATTGAACCAGGTCATGGATGCGCTCGTCCAGCTTACGAGTGCGGAACGGGCCTTCGTCGTGCTCGTCGATCCTCTGGGCGGCGGGCTGGAAACGGTCGTCGCGCGCAGCGTCGATCAGGAGACGATTGGGGACGCCCTGCCCCAGTTCAGCCACACTATCGTCGAGCACGTCATCAAGAAGGGCGAGCCGGTACTGACTGGCGATGCCCAGGAAGATGAGCGCTTTGCCACCGGGGAGAGCGTCGGCTCCCTCAGCCTGCGTTCGATCATGTGTGCTCCGCTGCGCGCGCGCGGAAAGGTTGTCGGCGCCGTTATTGTCGACAACCGGCTGAAGGTGGGCGCCTTCACGCGCGAGGATCTGCAGCTGCTCATCGCTTTCGGCACCCAGGCAGCCATCGCCATCGAAAACGCCCGCCTCTTCCAGCAGACAGACGAGGCGCTGGCCCGCCGCGTGGACGAGCTGACCCTCTTTCAGCGTATTGACCTCCAGCTCAACCGCTCTCTCGACCTGGGCGAAGTCCTCGATCTGGCGCTGGAATGGGCCATCGCCCTGACCGGGGCGGATGGCGGCTCCATTGGCCTGCTGCAGCCGGGCGGCGCCGGTCAGGACTGTCCGTCGCTGCAGCTCTACGCCTTGCGCGGCAGCGCGCTTCCAGGGCCAGAGTACAACCTGCCCGTGACCCATCCGGTGCTGTCGGCAGTGGCCGAACACGGCGGCTCGGTGCTCACCCACGACGTGACGGTATCATCCGCCATCGACGGCAGCCCGGCGGCGACGCAGCTTGCCGTGGCCATTCGCAGCGACGGCGCGCCCCTGGGCCTGATTACGCTGGAGAGCCAGCACGACCACGCTTTTACGGAGGAGGACATCCTCTTTGCCGAGCGCCTGGCCGACCGCGCCGCCGTGGCGATTGCCAAAGCCCGGCTATACGAGCAGGTGCTGCAGGCTAATCGGGCAAAGAGCGAGTTCATCTCCCTGGTCACACACGAGCTGCGCATTCCGATGACGTCGATTCGCGGTTACGCTGATCTGCTGCTGGCGGAATTGGCGGGCCCGCTCAGCGACTCCCAGAAGCAGTTCCTGAAGACCATCCGGCGCAACCTCGATCGTATGGCCGTGCTGGTAGGCGACCTCGCAGACATTAACCGGATGGAGAGCGGGCGGATGACCTTTGAGCTGGGCGAGTTCGACCTCAACCAGCTGGTCGAAGAAGTGGCCCGTGATCTGGCCGATGCCCTGGACGCGCGGCAGCAGACGCTGACCCTGGCGCTGGCTCCCCTGCTGCCCGCCGCCTACGCCGACCGGACGCGGATTGTTCAGGTATTGGAGAACCTGCTCGACAATGCCCACAAATACACGCCCGAAGGCGGCGCAATCACCGTCTGGACGCAACGCGTGGGCGACAGGCTGGAGGTGGCCGTCAGCGATAACGGCATCGGCATCTCGCCGGAGGACCAGGCCCGCCTTTTCACGCAGTTCTTCCGCTCTGACCACGATGCTGTGCGGGCCCAGAACGGCTGGGGGCTGGGCCTGTCGATTGCCCGGAAGCTGGTCGAAGCGCAGGGCGGGCAGATCGAGTTTAACAGTGTACTCGGCGAGGGCAGCACCTTTTCCTTTACGGTGCCCCTGGTCGAAGGAGCGTCCGATGACCGGTGAACAGAGCGACCGGGAGGGCGGAGAGGAGCCGGTAGCCTACAAGCTGCTGCTGAGCTACGAGGTCAGCGCCGAGCACATGCAGGAATATTACCAGTTCATGCTCGGCCGCTACGTGCCGATGGTCCAGGGTATGGGGCTGGAGATGAGCGAAGCGTGGCACACGGCATACGGCGACCAGCCGAACCGGCTCGTCGGCTTCGTGACCCGCGAGCTGGCGACCATCGAGAAGGTGCTGGACTCCAGTACCTGGGAGTCGCTGAACGAGGAGCTACAGCAGTTCGTTACCAGTTTCAGCTACAAGATCGTCCCCTACCGCGAGGGTTTCCAGTTGTAGTCCTTGGGGCTACAATGGGCCTATGAAGCTGTTTCAGCAGGCTCGTGAGCCACAGATAGAGCAGGACGCCCCCCTTGCCTACCGGATGCGGCCTCGCACCCTGGACGAGTTCGTCGGTCAGGAGCAGATCGTCGGTCCGGGCCGCCTGCTGCGCCGGGCCATCCAGGCCGACCAGCTCTCCTCGCTCATTTTCTACGGGCCGCCCGGCACCGGCAAGACGACGCTGGCGATGGTCATCGCCAACACCACCCAGAGCCACTTCATCACCATCAACGCCGTGCTGGCAGGAGTCAAGGAGATCCGCGAAGCGATTGCCGAGGCCGAGGAGCGCCGTAACCTCTACAACCAGCGCACGACGCTCTTTGTAGACGAGGTCCATCGCTGGAACAAGGCCCAGCAGGATGCGCTGCTGCCCCACGTCGAGCGCGGCACGATCATCCTCATCGGCGCCACGACTGAAAACCCCTACTTTGAAGTCAACCGCGCACTGGTCAGCCGCAGCCGCATCTTCCAGCTAAAGCCGTTAAGCAACGACGATTTGCGCGAGATTGCCCGGCAGGCGCTGCGCGATCCTGAACGGGGTTACGGGGGGCTGAACGTGGAGCTTTCCGAAGAGGCGCTCGACCATCTGGTAAACGTCGCCAACGGCGATGCGCGGGGCGTGCTCAACGCGCTGGAGCTGGCGGTGGAGACGACGCCGCCCAATGAAGAGGGCGTCATCGTCGTCGATCTCGCCGTCGCCGAGGAATCGATCCAGCGGCGCGCCGTGCTCTACGACAAGGACGGCGACGTTCACTACGACACCATCTCCGCTTTCATCAAGAGCCTGCGCGGCTCCGACCCGGACGCCGCTCTTTACTGGCTGGCGAAAATGGTCTATGCGGGTGAAGATCCCCGCTTCATCTTCCGGCGCATGACTATCCTCGCCGGAGAAGATGTCGGGCTGGCCGATCCGAATGCGATTAACGTGGTCGTGAGCTGCTGGGAAGCGTTCGAGCGCATCGGCATGCCCGAAGGCTCCTTCCAGCTGGCCGAAGCAGCCCTCTATCTGGCGACCTGCCCCAAGTCGAACTCCACGCTGGCCTTTTTTGACGCCATGAAGGTGGTGGAAGAGGAGCGCGAGGCCGAGGTGCCGACCCATCTGCGCGACGCTAACCGCGACAAAGAGGGGTTCGGCCACGGAAAGGGCTATCTTTACCCGCACGCCTTCCGCGACCATTGGGTGGCGCAGCAGTATTTGCCCGGCGCCCTGCAGGGCAAGCTCTTTTACCAGCCCAGCGACCAGGGTTACGAGCGGGCGATTGGCGATCAGGTGGCCCGGCGGCGC
>Ga0123328_1003510_pt1 | contig 13337 bp, 10 predicted proteins | sample BioC12SIPDNA_2_FD_89702 | JGI IMG/M metagenome (GOLD analysis project Ga0123328, IMG submission 89702) | Anaerobic biogas reactor microbial communites from Washington, USA - Biogas_R1_A C12 SIP DNA | ecosystem: Engineered > Bioreactor > Anaerobic > Unclassified | place: Washington, USA...
AGGACGCACTGGCGACTATTGCCCGCGCCGTGGCCGACTGCTCCGTGCTGTGCGGCAGCTCCGCGATCGCCGAAGAACTCCCGGCGGCATGGGACGTGCAGCCGAGCACGCACGCTGGCAACCCGCCGCCGCGTGTCGAAGGGGTGGGCGTGCTGTGCGCGGCGGGGAGCCTGATGCCCCAGACTGCCGCGCAAATCGAGCATTTGCGGGCGCGGGGTGTTCCGGCGTTTGAGTTGGACCCGCGCGGCCTGTTCGAGCCGGAGACGCGCGAACAGACGATCCGCGATCTGTTCGACCGTCTGACGGAAGCGCTGCAATCGGGCGCGGATGCGCTGCTGCACACCGCACGCGCGCCGGAGACGGTCGCCGCTGTGCGGGCCGAGGGCGCGCGCCGGGGCCTGTCAGAGCGCGAGAGCGCGCGGCAGGTGTCCGTAACACTGGCCGAGATCGTCGCGCAGGTGATCGAGCAGACGGGTGTTAACCGGCTGCTGGTCGCGGGCGGCGAGACATCGAATGCCGTGTCGCAGCGGCTGGGGATCGACGGCCTGCGTATCTGGCAGGAGATCCAGCCGGGGCTGCCGTCGTGCCTGTCGCTGGGCGACACCCCGCTGTTGCTGGTGTTGAAATCCGGTAGTTTTGGCAGCGCGGAGTTCTTCGAGCAGGCGCTCGACCACCTCAAAGCGCAGTAGACGCGCGTGTGATATTTCGCAACATGCCGGATTCATTGATCTAGATGACAGCGTATTAAGTCGCTCTATCGGCAGCGCGTGCGCGCCGCCGATTAGTAGTCCGGCGCTCATCCTCTCCCGTAACGCTCACGAATTGAAATTGCATTCGATTCCACTTGTCAAGACGATCCCGCTGAGATGTATCGGTTGCCTCCATCGGTTGAGTTGGGAATTTGTGTCGTATGTCGTTTCGATGGAATGACGCTATCGGTTTTCTGAGAGCCGGAGACTTTCAACAGGCGGCGGAAAGCCTCGACCGCGCGCGGCAGGAATGCGAAGCGCAGGGCGATACGCTGCTCGCCGCGACGCTGCGGGCCACGCAAAAGCTGTGCCTGATGTGTCTTGAGTGCTCGACCGCTACGTACTACCACCAGCAGGCGCTGGTCGCGATGTCTGACCAGCTGGAGCGACTGAGCACCGAGTTATTCGACATTATCGCTGCGCTGCAGCGGATGGAGCCGGACCAACCGCTCGAGCCGCTGCTTGAGCCGGCCCCTCGCTACACGGCGAATACGCTCCATCCCTCGTTCTGGCAGCGACTATACAGCATGGTGGCACGCGAAAAAGTGATCGCCTACCCGGTGGCGCTAGACCCGCTTCCGCCTTTGCCGCTGCTGGCCGGTTCGGATGACCAGCCGTCTGCGGGGCTCGCGGTCTGCTGCTTCGGCCCATTCCGTGTCTACCAGCGCGATCAGCCGGTGCGGGAATGGCTCAGCCGCAAGGGGAAGTCGATCTTCAAGTACCTGGTAGCCCACCGCGACCGGCCCATCCCCAAAGAAGTGCTGATGGAGCTGGTCTGGCCGGACACGCACCCGGATGCCGCGCGCAACAATTTGAACGTCGCGATCTACGGACTGCGCCAGTCACTGCGCCAGGGCGCGCTGTCCGAATCGCTGATCGTGTACCAGGATGACTGCTACCTGCTCAACCCTGATGTAACCGTCTGGGTCGATGCTGAGGCGTTTAGCGCGCACGTCGCGCGGGCGCATGAGTACGAGGAAAGCGGGCAGCCCCTGGCAGCTATGCGCGAATATCGCCTGGCTGAGGCGCTCTATAGCGGTGATTACCTTGAGGAAGACCGCTATGAGGATTGGCCACGCACGCGACGCCAATCGCTAAGGGACACATACCTCGACGTGCTAGAACGCCTCTGCCGCCATTACTACGAGCAAGGCGATACGACTGCCTGTGTCGCCGAGGCGAACAAGGTGCTGGCGGTTGACGTATGTCATGAGCCGGCGCACCGCTGGATTATGCGCTGCTATGCGCAGCAAGGCCAGCGCTACCTCGCGATTCGCCAGTATCAAACGTGCGTCGATGCGCTCGCAGAGGAACTGGGTGTCGAGCCATCTGCCGAGACTGCTGCGCTCTACAACGAGATCCTTTCCGGTGAAGGGCAGTGGGTTGGTGCGCCGCTTCCCTTCGCTGTCTCCGTGTAATTCCTGCTACCCCAATCTACTTCACAACTGATCGCAGCGTTGCCTAGCGGGCGCTCGTCCTGCTGGCGCGGCGCTGCGATTTTTGCTGTCTCTGTCGATTGATTCTTCGCTTGTTAAATAATATCACTAATAAAAGAATATTGAATATGTTTTGATTCTCAAAATCCGCATTGCTATAATCCAAAACATGTTAGTTGGAGGATTCTATGTACGGCGAAGTGGTCTACAAGTTGGGGAAGCGGTACAGCGAAGAACGCGAGCGCAACCCTGAAATCGAGTTCCCCTTTCTGTCAGGTCAGCTCTCGGATCTTGTTGATCCCGTCACCCAGGCGCAACTACCGGAGCTTCAGGGCGAGTACGTGATCGCCTATAATGATGGACAGGGCACCAGGCATCTGCTGCACGTTTACTTTGAGCAAGGATCGTTCGAGCTTGAGGGTATGTCGCCTGATTCGGATGCCTTCAATCTATCATCAGAGGTGGGACAGTTCCTCGAGGACTAGCCGGACTCTCCCACCTCTGAAACACCAGGGGAGTGATCGGCGCGGCAACAGCGCGATCACTCCCTCTTCGCATCTCGATCACCGGCGAGGCTGCGCGCCTTCATAATCACCTGTTGCAGCTTGCCGCTGTACAAGGACCCCGAGGGCGTGACGGTCTCGTGCGGCTGTTCCGAGGCGGCGCGCGGCGCGGGCACACTCCGGCTGGACGGGCGCGGCTTAGGCGCGGGCGGCTCGCCCACCAGGGCGCGCGCTTTGGCGATATAGCGCGAGAGCGTCTCGCTATAGAGCGCGGGCTCCGGCTCTTCAACCTCGGCAGGCTCGCTTGTGGCGCTGGCGAACGCCTCAATCCCTTTGAGTCCTAACTGCCCTACCAGCCACTCGCTTAAAGTCGCCGGGCTAATGCCCGGCCACGTCTGCGAGCTATCGGCTTCCATGTGGTGCGCTTTGGTCTGATAGCGCAGTTGACCGTCCAGCTCGCGCTCCTCGACCATGACGACAAAGGTTGAGACGGTCTTCCACTGCTCTCGCTCTGGCGCGGCGGGCGCTTCGGCGATCTCAGGCTGCCCCGCTTCGTCCGCCAGGGCACGGGCCTGCGCCAGCCATTCTTCGATCTTGGTCCGCGCGGTGATTTTTCCTTCGGCTTTCAGGGTGTTTTCGATCTTGGCGGCGGGCACGTTTGCTAGGTCGCGGAAGCTATACACTCCGAAGGTGTCGCGCAGCCACTGCTGAGTGATCTCACCGATCCCTTTGATGCGCGTCAGATCGTCGTACATCCCCGTGTCTCTGCGCCCTGCGCCTGCGTTCTCTGCAAGGTTTGTCATTGTTTCCCGTCCTGGGCATCTACTCCACGAAAGAAAGAAGCTGGCTCCGGCCAGAGGCCGAAGCCAGCTCTCGCAGCGCAACGTGCTTAGGGCAGCGACGGCCCCTGGTAGAACTGCAGGACGGGTCCGACCTCGTAGGCCGCGAACGGCGCTGGGGTACCCAGAATGTTCAGCGAGGTCAGCACGGTAACAAGCTGGTACGGGCCAGCTTGCGGCGGCACGTTCGGGCCAATGATGAAGATCTCGCTGTAATTCGTTGCGCCGGTCATCGCAACATCGCGCGACGCCACGAGCACTTCAGGGCCAGGCCCGATCGACTCGAGATAGGCGCGGATCTGCCACGTGCCTGCGATGCTGGGGACGAAGACGCCATGCACCTGCCACGAAACCTGAAGGTGCCAGTCGTCCGTCATGCTGATGATTGTCGGAGCAGGTGTCCCATGGGGATCCGTGACCTGCGACTGCATGTGGCCGTGAAACAGAACATCATACGGACCAGGGAGGGAAGGTTCGAATGGCATTGTCGGTCTCCTTGTGCATACCTGTGTGCGGATGGGACGTTGAAGCTGATCAGCATTGACATCAAAACACGCCGCACTTAAGACAAACTGTTCTTATACTTAATCCAAACGATGAGAAAATTTAATCGCTGGCGCTTGAGATCAGCCCTGCTTGATAAGGTGCGGTTCCCGGCTGCTTGCTGCGTGCACAGGCGACGCCTACCGCGCAACGTCGATAGCGCACCCGCGTACTGATTAACAGACGCGCATTCCTGGCGGCGGGCGCGTGCCGTGGTACCCGCTTCGCCCCGCTGCTAAGGCTGGATCACCTTGAGGAAGGCCCATGAAACCGAAACGTTCTCGTTTACGCCGCGCGCTGCGCTGGCTGCTTGTTTTGGTGGTGCTCGCCCTGTTCGTGATGTTCTTCCTGCTGCCGATCGTCTTTGCCGTATACGCCATCGTGCCTGCAGGTGATGACGTCGGCGCGCCCCCCGAGGGTTTCGACGACATCACTCTGACGACCGACGACGATGTAACGCTTGCCGCCTGGTTCGCCGCGCCGCAGAACGGCGCCGCGATTGTGCTGGTGCACGGCTCGGGAAACTCGCGCGATGACGTGCGCGCGCACGCGGAACTCCTCGCCGGTCATGGTTTCGGCGTGCTGGCGATTGACCTGCGCGGCCACGGCGAGAGCGGCGGCGACATCAACCGGCTCGGCTGGCATGGCTCGCGCGATGTGGGCGCTGCCGTGCGCTATCTTGAGGCGCGCGACGATGTGAACGCGATCGGCGGGCTGGGACTGTCGGTCGGCGGGGAGATTTTGCTCGGCGCGGTGGGCGAGTATCCCGCGCTGCAAGCGGTGGTCAGCGAGGGCGCGACCTCTCGCTGGCTGGACGAGTTCAGGGCGTTGGAGAGCCACCGTTCTTTCATCGGCAGCTTGCAAGTGCGGATGCTGGATATTGCAGTCGGCCTGTTCAGCGGCGATGATCCGCCGACGCCGATGCTGGACTCGATTCGCGCCGCCGAGGGCACGCGCTTGCTGCTGATCAGCGCGGAGAACGAACGCGACGAGGCCGAGTTCAACGAGGTGTTCGCTGAGGCGGCAGGACCGCGCGCCGAGACGTGGGTGGTGCCTGATTCTGGCCACACCCAGGGCCTGAGCGATGAGCCCGCGGAATACGAGCAGCGGGTGATCGGGTTCTTCGAGGCGGCGCTGCTCGCGGCGGAGTAGTCTGGAACAATTCGCGGGAGAGCGCCCGGTGGATGCTCTCCCGCTGTTTCGCTTCACACGCTTATGCAGTGCGCGCGAGCGTTTCCATCAGCAGCGCGACGAACCGCTCGCGGTCCGCGCCGAGCGCGACACGCATGTTCGGCGCCTTCTGCAGCCGGTGGTACAGGTCGAAGACCGTCCGCCCTATGGTTAGCTCACCGGTCGTCTCGACATCCCCATAGATCTCTGCCACCTTGCGTAGCACCGCCGGATCGATGATTGACAGCACGGCCAGCGCGTCATGCACTGGCGTGTTGGTGGCGTCCGCATATTCCGCGTGTGTGATGCGGTACCCCTCGATCCGCTTCTCGATGAAGACTGCGGCGGCCTCGGCGGCGGGCGTGCCAAGCGCGCGCAGTTGCTGGCATTCTTCCAGCGAGACGACTGCTTCGTGCGTCGCGTCGAGCGGGACAACCGTGATCGACCGCACGCCGCTTAGAAAGACTACCCGCGCGGCTTCAGGGTCCGCCCAGATGTTGAACTCCGCTGAAGGGGTGGTGTTGCCGATTGCGTGGCTGCCGCCCATCAGCACGATCGCCGGGATGCGCTCGGCGAGGCGTGGCTCGCGCTGGAGCGCGGCGCCGACGTTGCTCAGCGGGCCGACCGGGACGAGGATCGTGTCGGGACCGTCCGCCGACAGATAATAGTCAACCAGGAAATCGACCGCGTTTTCGTCGTGCGGGCGCGAAGTCGCTTCGGGAATAGGCAGCGCGTTGCCATGAATGAGCGGCGTCGTGGTCTGGCTGCGCGGGATCGGGAAATCCTTGCGCAGCAGCGGCTTCGCCATTCCTTCATACACCGGAATCGATTTGCCGATGTGGTCAAAGACGCGCAGCGTGTTATCCGTGCAGTATTCGACGGCGACATTGCCGTTCACCGTCGTTGCGGCGACCAGCTCCAGCGCCGGATGCAGCGCCGCGCACATCAGGGCAACGGCGTCATCGGTTCCCGTATCGACATCGAGAATCACTTTTTGAGGCATCGTTCACTCTTCGAAGTTCAAGAAATGGATCGCGGATAAGAATAGCGCACGCGCGGGGCGTGCGGCCCGAGTATACCATGCCGCAGCAGCCGGTGGTGAGATGGTTTTGCACAGCATAATGATTAGCCAGAAGCGAGGGGCAAGGGTATGATGGCAGGCGCGCTGAGATCGCCTGTGTGGTTCGGCAGTGGAGAGGGGTTTATTCCCGATGATGGAGACGACACAGCAGCCTGTATACAAGGACCCGACGCGCCCGATCGAGGAGCGGCTGCAAGACTTGCTGGGCCAGATGACGCTTGACGAAAAGCTCGCCCAGCTTGGCAGTCATTGGGTTTTCGAGCTGCTTGACGATTTGGACTTTTCTGAGCAGAAGGCCACCCGTTTGATGGGCCACGGGATTGGGCAGATTACGCGCATCGGCGGCGCGAGCAACCTGCGCCCGGCGGACAGCGCGCGGCTGGCGAACACGATCCAGCGCTGGCTGTTAGAGAACACGCGCCTGGGCATCCCGGCGATGGTTCACGAAGAATGTTGCAGCGGCTATATGGCGCTCAGCGCGACGTGCTTCCCGCAGGCGATCGGTGTGGCGAGCACGTGGAATCCCGCACTGGTCGAGCAGATGACCGAGGTGATCCGCGCGCAGATGCGGGCGGTCGGCGGGCATCACGCGCTCGCGCCCGTGCTCGACGTGACGCGCGACCCGCGCTGGGGACGCGTCGAAGAGACATTCGGCGAGGATCCGTACCTCGTCGCGGAGCTGGGCGCCGCCTACGTGCGCGGCTTGCAGGGTGAAAACTGGGAGGATGGCGTGCTGGCGACCGCCAAGCACTTCGTCGGCTATGGCATGGGCGAGGGTGGGATGAACTGGGCGCCCGCGCATATTGCCTCCCGCGAGCTACAGGAAGTCTATATCTTCCCCTTCGAGGTGGCGATTAAGCATGCCGGGTTGAAAACCGTGATGAACGGCTATCACGAGCTGGACGGCATCCCGTGCGGCGCGCACAAAGAACTGCTCACCGGGCTGCTGCGCGAGAAGTTTGGATTCGACGGGCTGATTGTCTCGGACTATTTCGCGGTGAACCAACTGGCCGAATACCACCATGTGGCGCGGGACAAGCAGGAAGCGGCGCAGTTGGCGCTCGAAGCCGGGATTGACCTGGAGCTGCCCGGCACGGACTGCTATGGCGAGCCGCTGAAGCAGGCGATCGAGGGCGGCGCGGTGAGCGCGGCGCTGCTGGATGAAACCGTCCGCCGCGTGCTACGCGTGAAGTTTGAGCTGGGGCTGTTTGAGAACCCGTATGTGGCAGTCGATGATGCGCCGCTGGTTTTTGATACGCCTGCGCAGCGCGAGCTGGCGCGGCAGATCGCCCGCGAGTCGATCGTGCTGCTCAAGAACGAGGGCGAGCTCCTTCCGCTCGACAAGTCGGGCGGGACGATCGCCGTCATCGGGCCAAACGCGGATGTGGTGCGCAATCTGGTGGGCGACTACGCTTATCCCGCGCACATCGAAACGATACTGGAACAGCACAGCGACAACCCGACCGGCGGCGCGCGCCCGGATCGCATTGAGCTGGTCGAGGATTTCGTGCCGATCATCAGCGTGCTGGATGGCATCCGCGCCAAAGTGGGCGACGGGGCGCGCGTGCGCTATGCGCCCGGCGTGCAAACCGTGCTCGACACCTCGACCGACGGTTTCGACGAAGCGGTGGCGCTGGCGCGCGAGTCAGACGTGGCGATCCTGGTCGTGGGCGAAAAATCCGGCCTGACGGATGACTGTACCTGCGGCGAGGCGCGCGACCGTGCGGAGCTGGGGCTGCCCGGCGTGCAGCAGCAGTTGGTCGAGGCGGTCTACGCGACGGGCACGCCGGTCGTCGTCGTGCTGGTCAGTGGGCGCCCGCAGTCCGTCCCGTGGATCGCGGAGCACGTCCCGGCGCTGGTGCATGCGTGGTTGCCGGGCGAAGAAGGCGCGAACGCGATCGCGGACGTGCTGTTCGGGGACTACAACCCCGGCGGCAAGCTGCCGATCTCGGTCCCGCGCGATGCGGGCCAGATCCCGGTCTTCTATGGGCACAAGCTCTCGGGCGGGCGCTCGCATTGGAAGGGCGACTATGTTGAGTTGAGCACCAAGCCGCTCTATGCGTTCGGCTATGGGCTGAGCTACACGCAGTTTGAGTACCGCGATTTGCGCCTGTCCACGCAGGAAGCGCGCGCGGATGAGCAGATCGAGATTCGCTTCGAGGTCGCCAACGTGGGCCAGCGCGCGGGCGACGAGATCGTGCAGTTGTACGTGCGCGATGTGGCGTCGAGCGTCACGCGCCCGGTGAAGGAGCTAAAGGGCTTCACGCGCGTCTCGCTGGCGCCCGGTGAAGCCAAGACAGTGAGCTTTACGCTGGAGATCAGCCAGCTCGCGTTTCTGGGACGGTCGATGGAGTACATTGTCGAGCCGGGCACGATCGAGATCATGGTCGGCAGCGCGTCGGATGACATCCGCCTAAACAGATCGTTCGAGATTGTTGGTGACACGAAAGTCGTGCAGGAGCGGGCGTATCTGAGCGCGGCGCGCGTCGAACCGGCGGCGCGCTAGGCAAGCGACAGGACCCCAAGATAGATCAAGTTGCGGGCGGCCAGCGAGCCGTCCGCAACATGTGAGGTACAATCGCACGCACGTCTTTGAGAAATTCTTCACATAGGAGACTGCCTGCATATGGGCAAGATGCTGGTTCTGGACGCGCCGCGCCAGGTCGCGTATGAGCCACTTCCGCACGAGCCGCTCGCGCCGGGCGAGGTTCGCATCCGCACGCTGTATTCCGGCATCAGCGCGGGGACGGAGCTGACGCAGTATCGCGGCACGTCGCCGTTTCTGCACAAACGCTGGGACGTTGAGCGGCGCTTGTTCGTACCTGGGGCGGAAGCATCGCTCACTTATCCGCTGCGGACATGGGGCTATGAAGAGGTCGGCGAGGTGATCGAGGTCGCGCCGGACGTGGACGACATCACACCGGGCGCGCATGTGTTCGGCACGTGGGGCCACCGCACGCACCACGTCGCCCCGGCGGACTACGTGCGCCCGCGCTTGATGCCCGCGCGAGCCGACCCGATCTTCGGCATCTTCTCGCACATCGGCGCGATCGCCCTCAACGGCGTGCACGATGGGCGCGTGCGGATCGGTGAGACGGTCGCTGTCTTCGGGCTGGGCGTGCTAGGGCAGATCGTGGCGCAGGCCGCCCGCCATTCCGGCGCGCACGTGATCGCGATTGACCGGCTGCCCGCCCGGCTGGATACCGCCAAAACGCATGGCGCGCACGTCACGCTTAACTCGGCGGACAGCAGCGCGGCGGAAGCGATCAAGGACCTGACCAACGGGCGCGGGGCGGACGTCGTCTTCGAGATCACCGGCTCAACAGTTGCGCTCAACGAGGCGATCCGCGCGGCGGCGTACTCGGCGCGGGTGGTGGCGATGGGCTTCTTCCAGGGTGAAGCGCAGGGACTGCTGCTCGGCGAGGAGTTCCACCACAACCGGATCAACGTCGTCTGCTCGCAGATCAGCGGGACCGACCCTGAGCTGCAATATCGCTGGAGCAAGCTGCGCCTGTGGCAAACCACGATCCGGCTGCAGGTAGAGGGGACGCTGGACCTGCGCTCCCTGATCACGCACCGCGCGCCGTTCGAGCGCGCCGCCGAGCTCTACGCGGCGCTCGATCAGGCGCCGGATGATGTGCTGCAAGCGGTGCTCGAGTTTTCGACGGAAAGCGAGTGAGCCATGACGCCATTACGCGTGGGACTTCTGGGGTGTGGCAGCTATGGGCACCGGCACGTGCAGAATCTGCTGGCGCTGCCCGGCGAGGCGGCGCTGGTCGCCTTTTGCGACCGCAACGACTGGAAGGCGCGCGCCTACGCCGACCAGTACACCGGCGGCGCGGCAAGTGTCTTCACTGATCACGTCTCTATGCTCGACCGCGCAGACCTGGATCTGCTGATCGTCGCGTTGCCACCTTACGGCCACACCGATGAGGTGGAACAGGCGGCGGCGCGGGGAGTGCACTTGCTGGTCGAAAAGCCGATCGCGCTGACGTCCGAGCAGGGGTGGTGCATGGTCGACGCGGCGGAGCAGGCCGGGATCAAGACGCAGGTCGGGTTTATGTTGCGCTTCGGCGCGGCGATCGAGCAAATGAAGACGCTACTTGACTCGGGCGAGGCGGGCCGCCCCGGACTGATGACCGCGCGCTATTTCTGCAATGCGCTCCACGCCGATTGGTGGCGCGTCCGCGAGAAATCCGGCGGGCAGTTGGTCGAGCAGGCGATCCACATCTTCGATTTGCTGCGCTACCTGCTGGGCGACGCGGCGAGCGTCTACAGCCGCCAGGAGAACTTGTTTCACGAGGGCGTGACCGATTACACCGCCGAGGACACGAGCGCGACGGTGGTCAGCTTTCAAAACCGGGCGCTTGGCGCGGTTTACGCGACGAACGGGGCGATCCCCGGCAAATGGATTAACGACTATCGCGTTGTCGCGCAAAACGTGACCGTCGACTTCGCCAACGCCAACCAGGCGACGTTCACCTTCACCGCCGAGCCGGAGCGCGAGCCGCTGGTTGTCGCGTCAGACAGAGACTTCCGGCTGGCGCTCATCGAGGACCTGCTGCGCGCGATCCGCACCGGCGGCGACACGCGTATCCCCTTGCGCGAAGGTGCGAAAACGCTCGATCTGGTGCTGGCGGCGGCGCGCTCCAACGAGCTACGGGCCGAGGTGACGCTGTGAAGCTGTGTGTCGCCTCTCAGGATGAGGTGGCGTTTGAGTCCGGGCGGGTCACGCTGCGCGGGCTGGCGCCTGTGCTGAACGGCGCGCGATTGGACGACACGCAGCTCAACGCGCGCGGAACCGAAGACGGAGCCGCGTTGCGCCTGACAGCGCCAGGGCTTGGCGGCGCGGCGCTCGACGTGACAATCCGCCGTCGGGATGCGCACGCCTGGGAACTGCGCTATGCCCTGGTGGGCGATCCCGGCGTGGAAGTCGACTCCTTCGGCGTATGCTTTGAAGCGGTCGAGAACCTGCGCGCGTATCTGCAGAACGGCTACTACAGTTGGGACGGCTCGCGCTACCTTGAGCCGGGCGCGGCGCAGGCGGCTCCCGGCTACGCGATGACGCAATTGCTGCCCCGCGTGGGCGAGGGGAGCGTGCTGTTGGGCTTTGACCGGCACGATTGCTTCCAGCACACGTTCCGCGTTGAGGGCGCAGGCGGCGCACCGTCGCTGGCAATCGAGACGGTGTGGGACCGCAAAGCGACAACTGGTGAGCGGCGCGACTCCGAGACGCTGGTGATCTTCGAGCATCCCGGTGTGGAAGACTCGCTGCGTGCCTGGGCGCGAGTGGTCGCTGCTGCCGCGCCCGTGCCGCCACGTGTGCCGGACCAGCCGATCACCGGCTGGTGCTCGTGGTACAACCTCTACGCCGCCATCACCGAAAACAACATCCTCGAGCACCTGCGCGGCGCGGTGGCGGTCCGTGATCGCGAGAACCTGCCGCTGCGCATCTTCCAGATTGATGACGGATTCACGCCGGAAATGGGCGACTGGCTGCAGGTTAAGCCGCAGTTCCCGCGCGGGATGAAACCGCTGCTGGACGACATCCGCGCGGCAGGCTTCACGCCGGGCCTGTGGATCGGGCCGTGGATGGTCGGCAACCGCAGCCAGCTTTACCGCGAGCACCCCGACTGGGTGGTGCGCGACCGGCTGACCGGCGGCCCGCTGCCGGTGATGGCGTTCTACGGCGAGTTTCGCTGGCACAAACGCAGCGAGGAATACTACACGCTCGACACGACGCACCCGGACGCGTTCGACTATCTGCGGACGGTGTTCCGCACGTGGCGGCGTGACTGGGGCTGCGAGTATTTCAAGACCGACTTCATGCACTTCCCGACCGTTCACGGGCCGGATCGCGCGGTCTGGCACACGCCAGGGCTCACGCGGATCGAGATCTGGCGGCGCGCGGCGGAGATGATCCGCGAGGAAATCGGCGACGCGACGTGGCTCGGCTGCGGCTGCCCGCTGTGGGCGTCGGTCGGGCTGGTGGACGGCATCCGCATCGGGCGCGACATCGGCGTAGAGTGGCGCGGCGGCGAGCAATCCGCCGAGTCCCTGCTGCGCGACCAGGCGACGCGCAACTTCACCAACGGGATTTTATGGCAGACCGACCCGGACTGCATTCTGCTGCGCGATCGCTTCCACCACCTGTCCGACGTCGAGCTTCGATCGCTGGCGATTTACGCCGGGATGGCGGGCGGCGTCGTGATGACGAGCGACGCGCTGGACGAGCTTTCCGCCGAACGCGTGCGGCTGTTTAAGCTGCTGCTATCGTCGGAGCGGGCGATCTGCCGCTTTCCGCTGCTCGGAACGCATGATCCGGTCTCGGTGCAGGTGCGGTGGTCTGCCGGTGAGCAGACTCCCTCGGTTGCGGCGATCTTCGTCTTCAACACGGGTGACGCGCCTGCACAACGCATGTATTCTCTGGCGCGGCTCGGTCTGGACGGCGCGTGGCACATTACCGAGTGGGGCGCGGGGCGTGCGTGGCCGGAGCCGGTTGAGCGGATCGCTGTGACGCTGGCGCCGCACGACAGCGCGCTGCTGTTCGCCAGCCGCCAGCCGCCGGACGCGCCGCCCGATCGCCTGCCGTAACGCGCGGCTCACCGCTTGAGACGCCTCGCAAACAGGTGCGAGGCGTTTGATTCTGCGCCGTCCCGCGGATTACGTGCGTAATTCCTATATAATCCTGATTAGGATCCGCGCACCCAGACGAACAACAAGCCATTAGAGAGTGCAGCCAGTGGCAAAACCGGCCATTTTCACCATCGACGACGATCCCAACGTGCTGCAGAGCATCGGGCGCGACCTGCGCCGCGAGTACGGCGGGCGTTTTCGCCTGCTCCAGACGGATTCCGGCCCCTCGGCGCTCGACGCGGTGCGACAGCTCAAGCTGCGCAGCGAGCCAATTGCGCTGTTCCTGGTCGACCAGCGGATGCCGGAGATGACCGGCGTGGAGTTCCTCGCGGAAGCGCGCAAGATCTTCCCTGACGCCAAGCGCGTCCTGCTGACCGCAT
>Ga0123328_1003514_pt1 | contig 13327 bp, 11 predicted proteins | sample BioC12SIPDNA_2_FD_89702 | JGI IMG/M metagenome (GOLD analysis project Ga0123328, IMG submission 89702) | Anaerobic biogas reactor microbial communites from Washington, USA - Biogas_R1_A C12 SIP DNA | ecosystem: Engineered > Bioreactor > Anaerobic > Unclassified | place: Washington, USA...
CCGATTTCGAGGAACACATCGCCGCCGTGGAGAAGATTCTCGCGGAACTCGACATCGCCGCCAAGCCGACGATCCGGGTCTTCAACAAGGAGGACCGCGTGGCCGACAAGGAGCTGCTCGCCGCCCTGTGCAGACGGTTCGACGCCATCGCCGTCTCGGCCCGTGACCCGTCGACCTTCGGGTGCCTCCTGGAGCGGCTGGAATGGCTCATCCGGGACGGCGAGACGCCAGTCCCGTGCCCGGCCGGGGAGGAACCGGGGACGGAGTCCCCCGCAACGCAGGGGTGAGCCTCGAAAAAACCCTTGACGGGACGGGCCGTCCGATCCTAGATAACGGGTCGCCGCGCGGCGGCGCAGACCCCCGGAAGGCCCTTCCCTCATGGCTGAGCAAAGCAGGATCCTCATGAACGCCCTCCCCGCGGTCGCTCTCGCGGTGCTGACGGCGGCCCTCTACGCGCAGGTCGGGGCCTTCGACTACGTCAATTACGACGACCCGTTCTACGTCCAGGAAAATCTCATCGTGCAGCGCGGCCTGACGGCGTACGGCGTGAAGTGGGCCTTCACAACGACGACCCTGGGGAACTGGCACCCGCTGACGTGGCTCTCGTACATGCTCGACTGCCGGCTGTTCGGAGCCGGTCCCGGCGCCCACCATCTCGTCAACGTGCTCTTTCACGCGCTCAACGCGGTCCTGCTCTTCCTCGCCCTGGAGCGTATGACGCAGGCCCGGTGGCGAAGCGCCTTCGCCGCCGCCCTGTTCGCCCTGCACCCCCTGCACGTGGAGTCCGTCGCCTGGATCGCCGAGCGCAAGGACGTGCTCAGCACCTTCTTCTGGATGCTCACCCTGTGGGCCTACGCGTTTTACGCGGAGCGGCCGGGACCGAAGCGCTACCTTCCCGTTCTTGTTTTCTTCCTGGCGGGCCTGATGGCCAAACCGATGCTCGTCACCGTGCCCGTCATCCTGCTGCTGATGGACGGGTGGCCGCTGAAGCGGCTCGACTCCGCCCGGCAGGCGGCCCCCGCGCAGGTAACCGGCGACCCGCAGCCACGGGAAAAGAAAGACCGCAAGAGGAAGGCGCAGCGGGGACAGCCGGCGACGCAAGACAAGGCCGGCCGGGGCGCGTTCCCGTTTCTGCCGCTGCTGACGGAAAAGATCCCCCTGGCGATCCTTTCGGTCGTCTTCAGCGTGGTCGCGATCGTGACGCAGCAGAAGAGCGGGGCCGTGGTCTCGCTCACGCAGCTGTCCCTCGCGGAACGGGTCGGAAATGCGCTCGTGTCCTGCGTCCTGTACCTGTGGAAGACGATCTGGCCGTCGGGGCTTGCCGTGTTCTACCCCCTGCAGCCCTGGCCGCCCGCGGCCGTCCTGGCCGCCGCCCTCTTCCTGGCCGCCGTGACGGCCGTGGCGCTCCGGTGGAGCCGCAGATTTCCATACCTGGCCTTCGGCTGGGCCTGGTACCTCGTGACGCTCCTGCCCGTGATCGGCCTCGTCAAGCTGGGGGACGCGGCCATGGCGGACCGCTACACCTACGTCCCCCTGATCGGCCCCTTCGTCGCCCTCGCCTGGGGGGCCTGCGACCTGGCGGCGCGGCTCCGGCTGCCGCCGGCCGTTCTCCCCGCCGCGGCCGGCGCGGTCCTGGCCGCGTGCGCGATCGTCACGCACGGCCAGATCGCCCACTGGCGGGACAGCCATTCGCTCTTCACCCGCGCGCTTGCCGTCACGGAAAAGAACTTCCTGGCCCACAACAACCTCGCCGTCGCCCTCATCGTGGACGGCCGGATCGAGGAAGCCCTGGTCCACATCGAACAGGCGCTCGCCATCCAGCCCCGTTACGCCGGGGCGCATTTCAACCGGGGCATCGCGCTTGCCCGGCTGGGCAGGGGCGACGAGGCCCTGCCGTCGTACCTGAAGGCCCTGGAGATCCACCCCGCGTTCCCCGATGCGAACTACACCGTTGCGGGCGTATACCTGTCGAAGGGGGATGTGGATCGCGCCATCGTGCATTTCGAGCGGGCGATTCAAACCTCGGAGCCTCAACCGAAGGCCTATGCCGGGCTTGCCGAGGCGTACATCCTGAAGGGCAGGATGGACGAGGCCCTGTCCTACAGCCTGTCGGCCCTCGAATGGCAGCAGGCCGACGCGAAGCTGCACTACAACATCGGCAGCATCTATATCCTCAAAGGAAAAGTCGACGAGGCGATCTCGCATTTCCGGGAGGCCGTCCTGCTCGCGCCCGATTACTCGAGAGCCCGCAACAACCTCGGGAGTGCGCTGATGCTGCGCAACCGCATCGACGAGGCGATCGATCAATTCCGGGAGGCCGTCCGCCTCGACCCGGACTACGGGATGGCCCGCGAGAACCTCAGGGACGCCCTGGCGCAGCAGAAAAGAAGAAGGTAAGAAGGTGAGATAAAAGAAGGAAGAGCAGAACTCGAATGGAAGAAGAAAGGGCGCCGGGATGGTGGTTTATCCCGATGCCCTTTTCGTTTTGCCTTACGCCTTACGCCTAATGCCTTAAGCCTGCCTTTTTCTTGTCTTTCCCTGATACCTGATGCCTGATGCCTAACGCCTGCCTTTATCACATAATCCCCCTGTACCAACCCCCGTCGATCTGGACGGCCGCGCCGGTGATGTAGCCCGCCTGCTGCGAGGCGAGGTAGACGACGAGGCCGGCGAATTCCTCGGGCGTGCCGATCCTCTTCATCGGGATCTCTGACGCCCATTTTTCGACAATGGCCTCGGGGGTCGTCCCCTGCTTCTCGGCCAGCACCTTCGACAGATTGCGGACGCGGTCCGTCATCGTGTATCCCGGGCAGACGCTGTTGACGGTGATGTTGAAGGGCGCGAGCTCGTTCGAGAGCGACTTGGCGAAGCCGATGACGCCCGAGCGCACCGTGTTGGAAAGGATCAGGCCGTCGATGGGCTGCTTGACGGCGATGGAGGTCATGTTGATGATCCGTCCCCAGCGCTTCTCCTTCAGGATGGGAACGGCCTCGCGCGTCATCACGATCGTGGAGAGCAGGTTGAGGCGGCATCCCCGCATCCACAGCTCGTCGTCGATCTCGAGGAAGCTCATCGAGGGAGGGCCCCCGGCATTGTTGACCAGGATGTCCACCGTGCCGAAATGGGCCGCCGACTTCCGGACGAAGTTCTTCGCCTGCTCCAGGTCCGACACATCGGCCGGGATGGAGAAGACCTCGCCGCTTCCCGCCTTGCGGATCGCATCGGCCGCCGCCGGCAGGTGCGGGTCGTCGAGCGCGCAGACGGCGACCTTCGCACCCTCCCGGGCAAACTCCAGCGCCACGGCGAGCCCCAGCCCCTGGCTTCCCCCTGCAACCAACGCCACCTTCCCCTTCAGTCCCAGATCCATCTTGTCACCCTCCTTGTCGGTCTCTCCGGTCTGTCTGATCTTTCTCTCCGGTCCACCCGGATGGGGGTCCAGGGTCCAGGGAAGGAAGAAGATTTTTCCTCGACCCTGTGCCCTGTCATTTCGATTCCGCCGCCCTCCTCCTGTACTCCTCCCAGCGGTCGTCCACCCAGGCCTGGAGCTGGTTGAGCTGCTCGATGCTCATCTTCTTGAAGCGACCCTGCTTCTCGACGTAGTGCACCACGGGGAGCTTGTTGCCCTTCTCGGCGAGCGTGCGGCTGCGGCCGGTGAAGCGGAACTTTCCGTTCTCCACCTCGAAGAGCACGCACAGGCCCGTGTCCACGGCGAGCCGGCCGATCCGGATCGTGTCCTTCGTGGGGTACTGCCACCCGGGGGGGCAGGGCGTGTGGATGTGGATGAACCGCGTCCCCTTGATGCGCTTGGCCCGGACGAACTTGTCGTAGAGGTCGATGGGGTAGGCCGGCGTCGTCGTCGCGACGTAGGGGATCTGGTGGGCCTCCATGATCTTGAGGAAGTCCTTCTTGTGCTGCTGCTTCGTGAGCACGGGGGTGGTCGTCGTGAGGGCCCCCATGGGGGTCGCGCTCGATCGCTGCGTCCCCGTGTTCATGTAGCCCTCGTTGTCGTAGGCAACGTAGATGAAGTCCGTCCCCCGCTCGGCGGCGCCCGAGAGGGCCTGGATGCCCATGTCGAAGGTGCCGCCGTCGCCGGCGAAGGCCACGACGGTCGTCTCCGTCCGGTTCAGGGCGGCAAGCCCCGCCGCGATGCCCGAGGCCGAGGCGGCCGTGGCAGCGAAGGTGGAATTCACGCTGGGGACGAGGACCGGCGTGAGCGGGTACAGGCCGTGAAGGACGCACAGGCAGCAAGCGGGGAAGGTCACGATCGTGTCCTCCCGGAGAGCCTTCAGGGCGAACCGGTAGGCGATGGAGAGCCCGCAGCCCTGGCAGGCCCTCGTGCCGGGCAGGACGTATTCCTTCTCGTGGATCTTGAAGAGATTGTGCGGCATGGCTCTACTCCGTGGCGCAGTTCAGCCAGGTGGTTTTCAGATCCCGCTCGCCCGCCTGGATCCGGGCCAGGGACGACTTGACGGCCTCGACCAGCTCCCTCGCCTTCACGTCGCGGCCCCCGAGGCCCGCCACGTGGTCGTGGATGGGCGCCAGGATCCCGCTGCCGTAGAAGGCGGCCTTGAGGTCCGAGCACAGCCCCCCCTCGTAGCCGTAACTGATGCTCTTCTCGAAGAGGACGATGGCCTTCGCGCCCCGGAAGGCCTCGACGGCCTCCTTTGCCGGGAAGGGGCGGTAGACGCGGATCCCCACGACGCCGGCCCGGATCCCCTCCTCGCGCAGGGCATCGGCGGCCACCGTGGCTTCGGCGGCAAGCGAGCCCATGCCCGAGAGGATCACCTCGGCGTCCTCCGTCCGGTGCGTCCAGAGCATCCCGCCGTGGTCGCGCCCGAAGGCCTCCGCGAAACTCCGGTTGACCTCGCGGATAACCTCCGGGGCCCGGTCGAGGGCGTTCTGCAGCTTCCAGCGCATCTCCATGTAGCCGTCGCAGAGGGTCCCCTCGGCGTCGGGCCGCCGGTTGGGCAGCAGCACCGAGTTGAGGGTCAGCGGGTTTGCGGCGTCGAGGATGGTATGGGGCCTGTAGGGCGGCAGAAACTTCCGGACGGCCGCCGGGGCCGGGCTGACGACGGGCATCATCGTGTGGGAGAGCACGAAGCCGTCGTAGCAGACCATGACGGGGGCGTAGACCGTTTCGGCGATCCGGTAGGCCTGGATGACCGTGTCGAGGATCTCCTGGTTGTCGCGGCAGTAGATCTGGATCCAGCCCGTGTCGCGCTGGGCGAGCGAGTCCTGCTGGTCGTTGAAGATGGACCAGGGGGCGCCCACGCCGCGGTTGACGCAGCACATGACGATGGGCAGCCTCGACCCGGCGGCCCAGTGCAGCTGCTCGTGCATGTACAAAAGGCCGTTGGCGCTCGTGGCCGTGAAGACCCGGGCCCCCACGGTGGAGGCCCCGATGCAGACCGTCATGGCCGAGTGCTCGCCCTCCACCCGGACGTATTCGGCCCGCAGCTGGCCGCTTTCCACGAACTGGGACAGGATCTCGGCAAGCTGCGACTGGGGGGTGATCGGGTAGGCGGCAATGACCTGGACGTCGCAGAGCCTGGCCGCCACGGCCGCCGCCTGGTTTCCGGTGATGATGCGCGCGTCAGTCATTGCACTGGTCCTCCCTCACCATGCTGATGGCCCTCGACGGGCACTCCTCGGCGCAGATCCCGCAGCCCTTGCAGTACTCGAGATCGATCTCGACGGGGATCCCCGCCTTGACCACCGCCTCGGGGCAGTAGAGCCAGCACAGGTAGCAGGCCGCCTTCTTCTTGACGAAGGGCGTGCACTTGCTGTGGTCGATGACGGGCCGCAGGTCGCGCCAGTCGCCGGTCCTGCCGGCCTCGCCGACGGTGGGCCTGCACATGGCGGATATGTTTTCGTCTTTCTTTTTCATGTCGTTTGCCTCTACCTCTTCGTGGTCGATTCCGACTTCACGGCATAAGGCGAAGGGCTAAAGGCAAAGGGTTGGAAAACAGGGAAAATCCTGCCCTCGCTCTTGCCTTTCGCCTTTCGCCCTTTGCCCTTCGTCTTTCGCCCTCAGCCTTTTACCTTGCTGAGCGTTGTTCCCTCGTAGGCCGCTCTCACCGTCTCGAAGTTCTGCGAGGCCACGGCCGCGGAGAGCTTGCTGCGGAGGGCCTTTTCGACATTGCCCAGGGAGACGATCCCCGTGGCCTTCGCGAAGGCGCCCAGCATCGGCGTGTTGATCACCGGGGCCCCCTCTTTCATGAGGCGAAGCTTCAGGGCGATCCCCGTGGCATCGACGGCGGCCACGTCGACATCGGCCGCAAACCCCAGGCTCTCCGGTTTTGCGCAGGTGTTGACGATCACCGTCCCGCCCTTCCGGATCCGTCCCTTGACGTCGACGACGCCGAGCAGCGTTTCGTCCAGCACGACGGCGATGTCGGCCATCTCCACCTGGGAGAACATCCGGATGGGCTCCTCCGAGATCCGCGTCGAGGCCGTCACCGGCGCGCCGCGGCGCTCGGGGCCGAAGGTCGGCGCCGACGTGACGCCCCTGAAGCCTTCCAGGTATGCAGACTCCGCCAGGATCTGCGCGGCAACAACGGCGCCCTGGCCTCCCCGACCGAACCAGATGATCTCTTTCATGTTGTCCGTCCGCTCCTTGCGCTGCCGGGAAATGAAAAAGGCCATGAGCTTTCTGCCCATGGCCTTTAGAATTCCGTCTTCGATTCCCTAAATTCTAAAAACGACGGGCGATCGGTATGTCCGCAGAAGCAGGAGCAGAGCGAGGCACAATAGACCCTTGAGGCTCAGCAGTTCTCTTCTTGCGCCGATCGACGTCATTTTCCGGTCATTCCCTCACAAAGTACACCCTTGATATCGGAAAGGGTGCGGGTTGTCAACAAGAAAAACGGGCTAAAGGCTTACGGCAAAGGGCGACGGGTGAAAGAAAAGACGATCAGGCAATATCCCGTCTTGCCTTTAGCCTTTAGCCTTTAGCCCTAACGCCTTGACGACCATCTCCGCATATCGCTCGGCGGCGCCGCGGCTCGACAGGACCCGCTTCCGGCCCTCGGCCCCGCGGCGCTGCCGCTCGGCGGGATCCGACAGGATTTCCCTCATCCTGTCGAGAAGCTCCCTGCCGTCCCTCACGCAGATACCGGCCCCCGCTTCTTCCAACAGGGCCTTCTCGTCGGCGAAGTCCTCCATGGAAGGCCCGTAGAAGACCACCTTCCCCCAGGCGGCCGGCTCGAGGATGTTCTGGCCTCCCTTCGGCACGAGGCTTCCCCCGCAGAAGACCACGGTGGCGAGGCTGTAGAGGGCAAAGAGCTCGCCGATCACGTCGACGACGACGAGCTCGCCCTGCGGCTCCCGCCCGGCGCGGATCTCGCTCATCAGGATGCAGGCATGCCCCTTCTGCGCGGCGAGGTCGCGGACCGCCGCCCCCCGCTCGGGGTGGCGGGGCACGAGGACGAGCCGCAGGTCCGGGAACTCCCGCAGCAGCCCGCGGTACACGTCGAGGACGACGGCCTCTTCCCCTTCATGCGTGCTGCCCGCCACGAGGACGCGGGAATCCGCCGTCATCTTCAGCTGGGCGGCCTTGCGGGACCAGTCCTCGCCGCTCACCCGCGAGGCGAGGCTGTCGTACTTGGCATTCCCCATGACACGGACGTTTCCCGGCGCCGCCCCGAGCGCCCGGATACGATCGGCGTCCACGCCGGAGATGACGCCGATCTCGCGGACCGTCCCGAGAACTTTCTTCCAGAAAAAGGAGGTCCGCGAATACCGCCTGAAGGACCGGGGAGAGACGCGCCCGTTGACCATGACAACCGGAATCGCGCGCCTCGAGCAATGCCCCAGGAAGTTGGGCCACAGTTCCGTTTCCGTCAGGACGACGATGTCAGGGGCGATTTTTTCAATGACCGGCCCCACGACCCAGGGGAGGTCGAGCGGGAAATAGGCGCAGGCCGTCGCCTGGGGAACGAGCCTCTTTGCCATGGCCTGGCCCGTCTCCGTTCCTGTCGTCAGGAAGATGCAGGCGCCGGGGAGCCTTCCCCGCAGGGCGGCAACAATGGGCGCCGCCGCCGTCACCTCCCCCACCGACACGGCGTGGACCCAGATCCGGGGGCGGCCCTCGAGGGAGGAGATCAATCCCCGGGGGATCCTGCCCAGCTTCTGCCCGATGCTGGCGCGATACTTTCCCGTCACGAGGATCCTGATGGCATAGTAGGGCGCGAGGAGCACGAGGCCCGCAAGCAGCGCGAGGTTGTAGAGCACGCTCAGCACCGCCCGACGATAATGCGGTTTCGGCAGGCTGTCAAGCTCTGTCCCTGTAAACGCGGGAAAGGCTCATGCGTTTATGGCACAGGGCATGTGGCTCATGGCGAAGGGCAAAAGCGAAGAACCACGCTGTTGTTTCATGCTCCGAGACTTGAGCCTTGTGCCTTTCGCCATCATTCGTTGACATCGGAGGGGTTCTGTTGTAGGGTGGGCTGGGCTCGCCAAAGAGCCCGAATTTACGGTGGAATAGTCAACGCAACAAACGGAGGACTCCTTTCATGACGCCCAGAAAAGCATTCCTCGTGAGCCTGATCGCATTGAGCGTCGTCCTGGCGCTTGCGTCCTGCGCCCGGTACCAGCGGCAGGTCGTGCCCTTCAAGATGCCGCAGGCCTATCCCAATGCCACGGCCGTCGGTGGAGCCATCGTGGCCTCCAGGGCATGGGACAACCCGGAAGAGGCGCGGAACGCCTTCGGCTTCGACATCCGGCCCGACATCCTCCCCGTCCAGGTCGTCTTCGACAACAAGGGAAGCCACCCCCTCGAGATCGTCGCCGAGCAGACGATCCTCGTCGACGCGGAGAACAACGCCTGGCAGGTCCTCGACGCCAAGCTTGCCTACGACCGCATCGCGAAGAAAACGGAATTCGGTGAAGTCGCCCCCGGCGCCGCCAAGTACGGCGCCCTCGGCGCCGTAGCGGGCGGGATCATCGGCGCGGCGATCGGGATCGTGAGCGGCCAGGGGGTCGGCGACGCCGCCATGAAGGGCGCGGCTGCCGGCGCGGCGACAGGGGCCGTCCTCGGGGGCGCCCAGGGCATGTCGGACACCGACGTGCAGCGCCAGATCCGGGAAGACCTCCGGACTCGCTCCCTCGAGCGCAGGGCCGTGGCGCCGCAGGAGCTGGCCCACGGGTTCGTCTTTTTCCCGGGCGAGGCCAAAAAGGCCCAGGAACTGCGGCTGCGGCTGAGGGAGGCGGACACGGGAAGGGTCTATCCGCCCGTGGTGCTGCGCTATTAAAATACAGGCACGGGGCTAAGGGCTTAAGGCTAATGGCAAAAAAGAAAGGGTTCGTTGAATCCAGTCTCTCTTTTGCCTTATGCCTTTTGCCTTATGTCTTTTGCCCGTCCTGAGGATGCCATGATGAAGTATCGGATCGCCCCGTCCATTCTTTCCGCCGATTTCAGCCGGCTGGGAGAGGAGATCAGGGCCGTGGAGAAGGCCGGCGCCGACCTGATCCACGTGGACGTCATGGACGGCCATTACGTCCCGAACATCACCATCGGCCCCGGCGTCGTCGCCTCCCTCAGGAAAACGACGCGCCTGCCCTTCGACGTGCATCTCATGATCGAGGACCCGGACCGCTACATCGACGCCTTCATCGATGCGGGCAGCGACATCGTCACGGTTCACGCCGAAGCGGTGATCCACCTGAACCGGACGGTGAACTACATCAAGGGGAAAGGGGCCAGGGCGGGGGTCTCCCTGAACCCGTCGACGCCCCTGTCCTGCATCGAGGAGATCCTGCCCGACATCGACCAGCTGCTGATCATGACGGTGAACCCCGGGTTCGGCGGGCAGAAGTTCATCCCGGGCACGCTGCCCAAGATCCGGAAGGCAAGGGAGCTGGCGCGATCGCGCGGCCTGGGGCTGGTCATCGAGGTCGACGGGGGCGTCACGCCGGACAACATCGGGGTCCTGGCCGAGGCGGGCGCGGATGTCTTCGTGGCCGGCGCCGCCATTTTCGGCAGCCCTCCGTACGCCGACACGATTGCCCGGATGAAAGCGATACTCGGCGGGATACGATAGTCGCAGACAGGCATGCACGAAGCCAGGAAGCGCAGACAGGGAGCATTGGTTTTCCCGCTCTTCCGCTCTTCTTAACTTCCTTGCTTCTTTTCTTCCACGGGTGTCTCGCCCGCTTCCGGCTTCCCGGGCGCGGCGGCCCCCCGGCTGTAGGCCAGGAGATTCTCGGCCCTGGAATCCCTGCGCTTGACGGCCTTCAGGAATCTCGCCGCCAGGATTTCCGTCAGCTCCTCGGGGGAGTGGTGGGGCATCCCGCCGGCGGACACCTTGCCTCCGGCCAGCATCTCGTGGCCGCCCCCCGTCCCGAGGCCCGCCACCATCTGCTGGGCGATCCGGTCGGCCGACCCGCGCCTCTTCTTGGTCCGCAGCGAGAAGTACACGTCGCCGACGAACTCCCCCGCCGACAGGACCCACTTGACCCCTTCCGTCCGGACGATGAGGTCGGCCATCTCGGCAATGATCTCCAGGTGCTCGACGCGGCCCAGATCCAGGATGACGACATCCTTGTACAGCCGCGCGCTGCTGATGGCCCTCTCGAGCATGCTCAGGTAGTCGCGCGGGACCTCCGGGTGCTCGATCTGCGACAGCAGGCGGAAGAGGACCCGGTCGTAGAAGTACATGCAGGCGTTGATGTCCTTCTCGCTGACCCCGCGGCCCAGGTCGCGCGTGTCGGACCGGACGCCGTAGAGAAGCGCCGTGGCCACCCTGCGGTCCACTTCCGTGATGCCCGCATCCCTCAGGTACTCGGCCAGGATGGTCGACGTGCTCCCGTAATCGGTCCGGATGTCGTAATACTGCGCCAGGCGGGTCCTGGCCCGGATGGGGACGTGGTGGTCGATGACGATGTCGGGGATGACGGATCGGGGCAGGGAGTTGTTGCCGGCCCCGGGCTGCGTGTCCACGAGGGCAATGACGCTGAAGTTGTTTAGGTTGATCTCGGAGAGAGCGCGCAGGTCGATCTTCAGGTGACGGATCATGGCCCGGTTCTCGGCGCGGCCCACGACCCCGCTGGCCGCGATGATCGAGGCGACCTTCCATTTCGTCTGCAGGAGATACTTCAGGGCGAACGCGGCGGCCAGCGCATCGGGGTCGGGGTGATTGTGGGTCACAATCAGGATTTTCCGCTTGCCCCGGATGATCTCGTAGAGCTTTTCCAGGCGGGCCTGGTTGTTCGTGCCGTTCTGAGCCATGTTGTCGAGGCGCTGCCGAAACGCCGTCACGCCGGTCGGCCGATTGCGGGTTCCTCCCCCGGAGGCGGACGGTTCGGGGCGCGATCCCGCCCCGGCCGTGCATTCCGCCGCTCCGAACCCGCCGAACAGCCCGGACCCGGGTCCTGCCCCCCGGCCGCCGGGGCGTAGGGGCGATTATAGGACTTTGGGGGCGAATGTCCACAACTATTTCGCGCCGCAAAAACGGGGGATGTCCGCCGCCCTTGAAGGCGCCGGTCAAGTGGGGTAGTATCAATGCAGGCAAAAGGCTAAGGGCGAAGGGCATGAGGTGAAGGGTAAAAAAGAAACATTCATGCCCTTGGCCTTTAGCCTGTCGTTCGTGTTTTTGTTTTGCCCTTAGCCCTAAGCCTTTAGCCCTGAGCCTGTTGCATGTGTATTTTTCTTTACCCTTAGCCCTTTGCCCTTAGCCTTTAGCCTGTTGTTATATGCATCTCATCATCGACGGCTACAACCTGATCCGTCAGTCGGACGTCCTGAGGGCCCACGAACGCCGGGGCCTGGAGGCGGGCCGCAAGGCCCTCGTCCACATGCTGGCAGGCTACAGGCGGGTCATGGGCCACCGGATCACCGTCGTTTTCGACGGCTGGCTCGGGGGCCCGGCCCGGGAGGAGCGCGACCGGGAAGCGGGCATCGATATCATCTACTCCCGGCGGGGGGAAAAGGCGGACGAGGTCATCAAGAGACTCGCCCGCCTGCACGCCGACGAGACGGTCGTCGTCACCTCGGACCGCCCCGTCATGGATGCCGTCGCGCGAGCGGGCGTCACGGCCGTTGCCTCCCGGGAGTTCGAGGAGAAGGTTCGCCGCGCCCGCGGCGCCCCGGCAGGCGCAGAGGCCCCGAGCGGGAAAGACGATGACGAAGGCGATCCCTCCCCGAGGGGGACGAAGAAGAAAGGCCCCTCCCACCGCACGTCCAGGCGCGAGAGGCTCAGGCAGCGGGGGTTGGAGAAGCTGTAACCGATACGGAAGTCTAGAGGGCAGGAAGGCGGAACGGTGAGACAAGGAAGGCGCTATCAACCCGGCATCTGCCGCCGCGCCCCGGCCTGTCCGCACAGGTCTATCAACAGCCGCTCGAGCAGAAGCCTGGGCTCCTGCCCTGCCGATTTCATCGCCACGTCTGCGGCAAGCACCCGTCTCATGCGGGACAGCAGCTCCCCGAAGGGATATCGGGCCGAGTTGCGAAGCGCGTTGTAGATCACGTAGGGGTGCTGGTTCGCGAGGGCGGCTCCCTTGCCCGGTCCATCCTGGAACGCCTTCACGGCCGGGTAGACGGTCTTCTGGAACCGGCCGAAGTCCATGTCGGCGCGAAAGTCGCCCAGCCTGCCCGTGCCGAGAAACGCCTTGCCGTGGACGAGAAAACGGATCTCCCTGGCGATCATGGCCAGGATGACGAGGGGGTGGACCCCCTGGTAGAGCAGATCGCCGAGACTCGCCAGGGCTCGGCGCGCGTCCTGTCCCGCAAGGGCCTCCGTCAGGTCGAACACCGTGTCGTCGCGCGTGCGGCCGATCACCGCCTCCACATCGGCGGTCTCGATCCGCGTCCGGTCCCCTGTGTACGTGATCAGCTGATCGAGCGCCTCGGCCGAATCCCGCAGCCGGAATCCCGTTTTCCTCCCCAGGACGGCCCATGCCTCGGGGCTGAGCGTCTTCCCCTTCCGCGCGAGCTTTTCCCGCAGGGTCTCCATCATGACGCTGCGCTGCCTCGCCTCGTTGCGCGCCCTCACGAACGCCAGCACGACCCCCCTGTCGGCCATCACCTTGAAGAGCCTCTTGCGGCGGTCCACGGAGTCGGCCGATACGACCAGGACGTGCCCCTCGGGCAGGCCGGCTGACAGGAGATCCTCGAGGGCCTCCGTGCTCCCCGGCGCCGCGCCCCCGGCCAGGTTGTGCGAGAGGCAGTGCTCCAGCACCCGGGGGAGCCATTTGTCCCGCTCCGCGGCTCCCTCCTCTCCCAGCGCTTCCCGCCACTGCGCATCGGGGATCCTCCGCCAGCCTTCGTCGCGGAGCTGCTCGAGGTCCCAGCCCGCCACGTCGAGCAGGGCCATGAAGGTCCGGGCTGCCG
>Ga0123328_1003515_pt1 | contig 13326 bp, 9 predicted proteins | sample BioC12SIPDNA_2_FD_89702 | JGI IMG/M metagenome (GOLD analysis project Ga0123328, IMG submission 89702) | Anaerobic biogas reactor microbial communites from Washington, USA - Biogas_R1_A C12 SIP DNA | ecosystem: Engineered > Bioreactor > Anaerobic > Unclassified | place: Washington, USA...
GGGTATGCCAACTTCGGGGGAGCCAAGTTCACCGGCGGGAATGCCGACTTCAGGGGAGCCAAGTTCACCGGCGGGTATGCCAACTTCTGGAGAGCCAAGTTCGCCGGCGGGAATGCCGACTTCTTAGGAGCCGAGTTCGGCGGGTATGCCAACTTCTTAGGAGCCGAGTTCGATAAAGAATTAACATTTAACGATTTGAAATTTGATCGACTATATATAACGTGGGAATCGATCAAAGACAAGCTAGTTTATAACGGCCCAGCTTACTTAGCATTAGTGAAAAATTTCAAAGTCATCGAGCAGTTTAATGATGCCGACAATTGCTACTATGCTTACCGAAAAGCGAGCCAAGCCCAAAAGCTATGGTATAGCGAAGACAACCGGGTAATTGATCTCCTCGTTCGATGTTACAGCTGGATATACGCCAACATTAAACGAATTTCCGAATACTTTAGTTGGATCAATAACTATCCCCCGCTCACCTGGATTCGTCGGTTCACTTGGTCTAAGCTATTCGATTGGATCGGCTTGGTGTCGTGTGGGTATGGTGTCAAAGTATGGCCTATAATTCTCTGGGGTTTGGGATCAGTTCTGGGTTTCACGCTCCTCTACAGACTCCTGCCCGAAAGCTACGTAAGATTTGTAGAATCCGGACCGTCAACCATAACCATAGAAGCCCTCAACAATAGCACCCATATCCTCACTTTAGTCCCGGGCGACAATATAGTATCACCGTCTTGGGGCGAGTGCCTCTATTTCAGTTTCACTGCATTGACAGGAGGGACACCCGAAGGACTGCATCCAGCAGGGGTCCTTAGGTATGCAGTTATGATAGAAAACGTTCTTGGGTATACGTTCCTGGCTTTGTTCGTGGTAGTTCTGGCTCGGAAGCTCATAAGATGAAGCGAGGCTCGAAATATTGCCAGCACAAAATCTTCTATAAGAGTGAACTAGAAGCCGGTTATCATTACAGAAGAGAAAGGAGAACCAACTTTCCATTTTGGGCGGAAAATGGAAACTTTGATCTGGCAAAGGCTCTAGGTAATGATTATAATGATACCCAAACTCATCAGCCAAGAGGACTTCGAGAAGTTGATGGATAATCTACCATCCGAGAGGGACCGGCTTATCATCTCCCTCCTCTTCGGAACGGGCTGCAGGATCTCCGAGCTGATGGGAGCGAAGGTGAGAGATGTAGACCTTACAGAAGGGCTCCTCCATCTCCAGGCCCATAAGACGAAGACGAGACGATACAGAGCCGTCTTGATCCCTGAGAGACTCCTCCCTGGCCTCCGGGACTGGACCGAGGGCAGAGGGCCCGGGGAATGGTTATTCCCTGGCCAGAGGGGGGGACATCTCACCACCAGGAGGGTGGCACAGATCCTAGCCGAGGCGGGGGTGAAGGCCGGGATACAGAGGGCTTATGGCCGGGATCGGAATGGACGGGAGCTGAGAGTCTTAAGTCCGCATACTCTCCGGCACCTCCACGCAATCCGAGCCCTAGACCAGGGGATCCCTTTGAACGATCTCCAGGCCCAGCTCGGGCACGCCGATCTAAAGACGACCTCGATTTATCTGAAAGCCGACATCAACCATCGACGAAGAAGTTACGCTAAATTTTAGGGCAACCGTATATATACCCTAGGGCGAAAATCACCGTGCAGTCCAATACTTCTTTCGCCTCGCCGGAAGTAAGTTTATCTACCATGAAGGCTTTTCTATATAATGGGACCAGGAACGTCCGAATTCTTGACCCAGGAGAAACATATGAGCAAGTACAACGACATCCCAACCAGGGATAGGACACTCTCCATACATCTGCAGCCCAACGAGAAAGCGATGTATGCGGCCACAGCAGACCGCCTTGGTGTGCCGACATCATCTTTTGGCAGACTTTTGTTAAGAGCTGGATACAAAGCAATAGCTAGAGACCCAACTCTATTAACAGAGGTTATGGTATGAAGCTTAAGAAGAGTTTAGAGGTGGTGGGTCCGAACCACCACCGCCTACCATTTAGTCATTCATTCACTCACTCTTTCCCAAGCACAGCCAGGAGAAACACGGGGCCAGGACTCAGGACAAGTGATCTAGATGATAATTCCGCTCTGTGACTTTAAATATGTTTCCTATTCCCGGAGGTGGCGACCGTGAGCTCCTCCCCTCTCCCCGTCTCTCATCTTCGGGGCCGAGGATGCAGGTTTACGATAGTCCCCCCAGCTGGCCACCAGTACACCCGCCGAGATGGGGAGGTGATCACCTACACCGGGAAGAACCCACAGGGGAATGGCTGGGCGGATGAAGGCGGTTCCAACTACACCGAAGACGACCCGAAACTCCAGAAGGCCATCTCCAGCGGCTGGAACCATGGCCTTGTGGGTGGGAGTGGGGGAGTCGTACCCTTCGACGGCGACGACGCCGACAGGCTCCAGGAGCTGGGAGTCTTACAGAAGATCCCCCCCACCGTCCAGGTGGAGAGCCGTCCTGGCCACCGCCACCACCATCTCCTGATCCCAGGCTTACAGAAGAAATTCGTCTTCTACGATCCCATCCTTACAGAAGAAAAGGACGGGAAGATTCAACGGCTCCACCTCGGGGAGATATTGGGGCCAGGAGGCCACGCAGTTCTCCCCGGCTCCACCCACCCCTCCGGGACGAAGTACCATCTGGTGGAGGACGCCCCCCAGGAGATGGCCGAGATCTCCCTGGACCAGTTGAAGGAGATCCTCCGGGGGCTGGAGTTCTCACCCGACCCTGATAAGCACGTATCCTTTGAAGTGGCAGCTGGGATCAAGACCGCCCGGGAGAAGCTGGAGGAGATCGAGGCAGAGGCCAGGAGGGCGAAGGCGAAGAAGACCGACCTCTCCCCCCTCTCTGACCAGCTGGACGTTAGGAGAGTTCTGGACGCCTACTCCTGGACGCCGAAGAGAACGGAGGGAGACGAGGCGAAGGGTCCAGCTCCTGGTCACCGCTCCGAGAGCGGAGACTGTTTCCAGATCAATTTGAGGACGGGGAGGTGGCACTGTAAGCAATGTGAAGCAGGAGGCGATCTGGCCAGCCTGGTGGGGGTCCTGGCGGGGATCATCTCCTGCACTGGCCACGACGACCTCCGAGGGGCGAAATTCGCCGAGGTTTTGGAGGAATGTGAGAAGCGAGGGTTCGTAGAGGGAAGAGAGGCAGACGAAGAAGAAGAGGAAGAGAGCCCCCCCGTGAAGGGAAAGACGAAGAAAAAGAAGGGGCCCTCCATCGCCACTCAGCTGGTTAAGCTGGCCATCGATAACGGGGCCGAGTTCTGGAAGACCCCCGAGGAGGAGCCCTTCTCCACCATCCCCAACGGCGGAGGCCACCTGGAGAACCACCCCCTGAGATCGAAGCGGATGAGGCAATGGCTAAGCGAACTGCTCTTCGCTAAGAACGGGAAGGTAGCGAAGGGCTCCGCCACCCTGGACGCCATCACCGTCCTGGAGGGGAAGGCCGTCTTCGGTCAGACCGTCTACCCCGTCTTCACAAGGCTGGCAGAGCACGACGGTAAGATCTACCTGGACTTAGGGGATGATAAATGGAGAGCTGTGGAGATCGACTCCGAAGGGTGGAGGGTGATCTCATCGGATAAGGTCCCTGTCAAATTCCGCCGAGCGAAAGGAATCTTACCACTCCCCTCTCCCGCCAGGGGCGGGTCCCTGGATGTGCTGAGGCGCGTTTTGAACGTCCCAAAGGGAGCCCCCTGGATGCTGACACAAGCCTGGATGGTCCAAGCCATGAGGCCGACAGGGCCCTATCCTCCACTGATCGTAGATGGTGAGCAGGGGAGCGGGAAGAGCTGGCTAGGCCGGATTATCAGGTATCTCATCGACCCCAACAAAACACCACTAAGAAGACCACCACGAAATGAGCATGAGCTATTGATCTCCGCCACCAACTCCTGGATGGTGGTCTATGATAACATTTCAGGGTTGCCTAAGTGGCTGGGAGATGCCCTTTGCGTGGTGGCCACCGGGGGAGGGGGATCTGTCCGGGAGCTTTACTCCGACATGGACGAAACCCTATTCGACGTCCAGAGGCCGATGATCCTAAACGGAATCGATGAACTGACGACCCGGGATGATCTCCTGGGCCGAGCCATCCTCATCCATCTCCCCAGGATCAAAGAGAGCGATAGAAGGACGGAGAAGGAGATCAAGGCGGAGCTGGATAAGATCCGTCCCCAAGTATTGGGCGCTATTCTCGATGTGGTCTCCTCCGGTTTGCGAGAGCTTCCCAACGTACACATGGAATCTAAACCCCGGATGGCCGACTTTGCCGAGTGGATAACAGCATGTGAAGGGTCTCTAGGATGGAAGCCAGGGGAGTTTCTGGCCACGTTCAACGAGAACCAAAACGAAGCGAAGACGGCCCTAATCGAGAACGACATGTTCTCCACCGCCCTGGTGGCCATGGTGAAGGCAGCCCCCGAGAACGTCCTGGAGATCACCTCCTCTCTCCTCCTCTCTGAGATGGAGAGGCGGTGCGGGATCAAATACCCCAGCGACCGGCCCGACGGGTGGCCCAGATCTGCGAAGGGGACCCGGGGCAAAGTTCGGAGGATCGCCCCAGCCCTGAGGGTGATGGAGATAGAGGTATCCGAGCGCCGTGGCAATGATGGGTCAAAACTCATCTGTTTTAAGAAATTATCCGTCAGATCTGACGGTTTGGAGTCCTATCCGTCAGGCCAAATAAAAATAACAGAGGACGGATCTGACAGATCTGACGGTCAAAAACAATACTTAGACCCTAGTGGGGGAAGAGCAGAAGGGGAGAAGAGAGAGAGAGAAGGGTGATGGTAGTGGGGGTAAAAATGGAAAAAAACCGCCAGAACCGTCAGATCCGTCAGACGGGGCCGGGAGCTACCGGAAAAAATCTGAAGGTTTGAAATCCGAACCGTCAGAATCTGACGGTTATCCGTCAGGTGACGAGGGGCTGGGAGCCCTCCTGGAGAGGGAGAAGGAGAGGGACGCCGAAGACGTCGAGAGGAAAAAGACTCCTGAGGCAGAGGCCCGGGACCCCACTCCAGAGGAGGCTGAACTCCTGGGGACGGTGGCAGAGCGGCTGATCAAGAACTGGCCGGAGATCTCCCCAGTGCAATTGAGTAAGGCAGTCCACGACCAGGAGAGGATCTTCATTCCTAGGAGGGTGACGGAGAGGTGGCTGGAGATTTCCGGCTGGCAGAAGACGGGGGCCAGGGTCAGCGGTGGAGATGGGTGGGTTCCATCCTCGGGGGCGGCTTCATGATCACACGATCCCCCCCCGATCCTTATCTGAGGAAGGAGAGGCCCCAGGTGAATCCCGAGGCCAGGAAGACGGAGACTCTCCCGGAGCTTCTAAATCGGGGCCACCAGCTCCTCCTGGAGCTGGACCGCATCCATGCACGTATTCACGATGAGGTGAAGAGCGCCCTGAGGCCGGAGCCCCAGGCATGGAAGGGGGCCAGGATGGCAAAGGGTGATTATGACCAGGCTTACGCCGAATTGCTTGCACTGAGCAAGAGAATTAACGTCCTCCTCCAGGAGGAGCACCCAGAGCTTTTGAGATGTAACCCTGAGGTAGCTGGAAGCTTCGGCTTTACAGTGGCACCGAGGAAGCGGTAGTGGAGCGGTATTGACACTTTCCCGCCCAAAAATCGATGGTATACCTTAAATATACTGGATTACTACAGTAGTACATGGTCCGATTTGTGAGAACGCTACAGCACAGGATCACGAAACAAGGCCGCGATTTCTATCAGCTAAGCATACCGCCACAGGTCGCAGAAGCTTTAGGACTCAAGGAAGGCGGTCCTGTCTCGATATGTGTCAAATATGCACCTAAAAACGCGATCCAGGTTACGCTTGAGGCAGCAGAAGAGGCGGTTGAGTGATTCAATTCCGGCGCCGGTTGACTAAGAAGATCACGAATACCGGCGTGTCGTATACCTTGGCGATACCAAGAGAGGTCGCAGAGGTTTTGCGGCTTGAGGATGGTGGCCTAGTTTCACTTGAAGCTAGATACCGTTACGACGGTGATCAGTGGATTCAGGACCACTTTGAGATCAGGAACTATGACGATAGCAGAAAGGCTACTATAGAGATATTCGATCCGTCAAGGGTCCATAGTGGCGATGGAACTTATGGCTTCGCCGACGTGGAGATCAAGCCGAAGACTAAAGGGCCATCAAGAGGTGTCGCAGAAGGCAGGATATTCGATCCTAGGCATACCATTCGGCAGCTGCGGGCCGCACTCCGATTTGTAGCGGCAGAGCAACGGGCGGCAGGTCTTCATCGGCGCCGGTGGCGGCGCTAAACTTGACAAATTTGACACCATAAAAAGAGATGTAAGACGCGTTTCAGTTTTTGGTAGGGCTTGCTAGCAAAAGTTTTATGGTGCGATGGCCCTTTTCAGAGAGGAGGAGGGAGATCACTGTATAATTCAATTCAACAGCTGGTACCTGTTGCATTCCGGTCTGTAGCTAACGTGGACTTTCTATGGGATGTAGAGCTGCTGAAGTACGATTCAAGTGAGGTCTTCCTTCATGTCTGATCCTGTCCACTTCGGCCCCGATAACCCCCACCCCCTATCGCAGATGAGGACGGAGCTGGTCTGGGAGGGGAAGTACGACGAGTACGGCCGCCGCCGCCCCGTCGACGTCGCCGGGAGCGCCATGCCGATGCAGAAGATCGAGACGGTGGACATGCCGAGGAGCGAGGCACTTGCATTCGGCCAGACAACTTTGGGAGATATTCGGACAACTCGGCGGGATGATTTTAGGAACATGCTCATCTGGGGCGACAATAAGCTGGTCATGGCCTCGCTCTTGAAGGAGTTCCGGGGCAAGATCGATCTCATCTACATCGACCCGCCCTTCGACGTCGGGGCGGATTTTACGATGCAGGTGGCGGTTGGGGAAGGAAATGATAATGCCGAGAAAGATCAGTCCCTCCTGGAGATGGTGGCATATAAGGACATGTGGGGAAAGGGCACTGATTCTTACCTGCATATGATGTACGAGCGTTTTGTTTTGATGCGGGATTTACTCGCCGAGGGAGGGAGCATATATTTGCATAGTGATTGGCGGGTGAACAGCTATATGAGGTTGGTTTTGGATGAGGTTTTCGGAAAAGACAATTTCAGAAATGAAATAATTTGGAATTATAGTGGTTGGAACAAACAATTGTCACAATCATTTGAAAAAAGACACGATACAATTCTCTTTTATGCAAAAGGTCAGCATCAGACGTTTAATTCATATTTTGAGCCATATGCGTCAAAAGAGGAATATTTGAAAACAAGAAAACAAAAAATCCACGTAGATCCAGACGGTAGGGAATACACACTAGATACGAGAGATGGCGGAGCAAGAAAGACCAAAATTTATATCGAAGAATCTCTCAATCGAGGGAAAGTTGTTGATTCCGTTTGGATACTTGATAAACTAAACAACTCGGCTAAAGAAGCGTTGGGATATCCCACCCAAAAGACCGAATCTCTTATCGAACGGATCATCAAAGCCTCCTCCAACGAAGGCGACCTCGTCGCCGACTTCTTCTGCGGCTCGGGAACAACGGGAGCCGTAGCTGAACGGCTGGGCCGCCGCTGGATCATGTGCGACCTCGGGCGCTACGCCATCCACACCAGCAGAAAGAGGATGATCGAGCTTCAGAGGAGGCTCCAGGCCGAGGACCAGCCCTACCGGGCCTTCCACGTCTGCAACCTGGGCCGTTACGAGCGGCAGTGGTGGCAGAGGGAGAGACTCCAGGGGTTTGATCGTGACCACCGCAAGGTCGTGCTGGGATTCTACCGGGCCGACCCCCTCCCAAATCCCACCCCCTATCTCCACGGCCGGAAGGGAGGGGCCTTCGTCTACGTCGACAGCATCGACTCCCTCCTCACCCGGGAGGAAGTCAGAGAGGCGGCCCGCGCCGCCCGGGAGGCCGGCGGCAGGGAGCTCCACTGCCTCGCCTGGGAGTTCGAGATGGACCTCCGCCTCGTCTGCCAGGAGATCGAGGCCTCCGAAGGGGTCCGGATCAGGCTCCTGACCATCCCCAGGGAGATCATGGAGAAGAACCGGACGACTCCACCGCCTTTCTTCGAGATCGCCCTCCTGGAGGTGGAGCCGGTCTACAAGAAGGCGAGCGGCAAAAAGAAGGTGGACATCCGGCTGAAGAGGTTCATCCCCTCTCTGGCGGAGGTCCCCACCAGGGAGATCGAAGCCATCAAGGAGCGGGCGGCGAAAGACGGCTTCGACTTCATCGACTTCTGGGCGGTAGACTTCAACTGGCAGGAGGGGAAGCCCTTCGAGCACCAGTGGCAGGACTACCGGATCCGAAAAGACCGGAGCCTCAAGACGACGAGCGACGCCCTCTACGATAAATATCCAGCCAAGGGGTCCTATCGCGCCTGCGTCAAGGTCGTCGACAGCTTCGGCTGCGACACCAGCATCGTCGTGGGGGTGAACTATGACTAGTACCGACGTCGGCTGCTCAAACCACATCGTTAATCCCGCCGCCCTGGAGCCCCTCTTCAAGCCCTACGAGGAGCCGTGCCTGTACCGGGTCAAGGCAGATAAAGAAGGCGATCCCGCCAAGATCATAAACAGCCGTCGCCCATCCAACATCCCCATCCCCGAGAACCTCCGCCCCGCTGTGAAGAGATGGCGGGAGGGCGACTACCCCGGAGCCTCTGACACCACCCGAGAGCTTCTCCATTACTGGTTCGGCGAAGAGCACCTCCTGGAGATGAAAGACGGCGAACGGATCCCATTCCAGTACTTCTTTTGCCGGCGAGAGGCGATCGAGACCTTCGTCTACCTCTACGAGGTCCGAGCCCTCCGGACCCTATCCGGCATCACCGCCGAGTTCCTTGACAAGAACGCCTACAGCGAGGAGAATGAGGCCGCCTACAGCGCCGCTCTTGGCGTCCATCCCGAGGACGACCGCTGGCCCAAGTACGCCTTCAAGATGGCCGCCGGTTCCGGCAAGACCAAGGTGATGAGCATGGCCATCGTCTGGAGCTACTTCCACTCCCTCTGGGAAGAGGGCTCCTCCCTGGCCCAGGACTTCCTCGTCATCGCCCCCAATATAACCGTCTTTGAGCGGCTGAAGGAGGACTTCGGCGACGGCAAGATCTTCGAGAAAGATCCCCTCATCCCCGAGGCCTGGAAGGGCGACTGGAACGTCTCGGTCGTCTTGCAGGACGAAGCGAGCGGAGCCGCCACTGGCGGGCGAATCTATCTCACCAACATCCACCGCCTCTACGACACTTCCAAGCGCAAGAAGAAGAACCAGGTCGAGATTCACGACTGGCTGGGCCCCGCCGTCTCGAAGGCCCGGGCTCTGGATACCGGCGAGGCCCTCCGGGAGAGGGTGACATCTCACCGTCGTGTGATGGTCTTGAATGACGAAGCCCATCACCTCTGGGATCCCGACAGCGCCTGGAATGATGCAATCGAGTACGTCCATCAGACGATCCAGGAGCGGACCGGCGGCGGTATCGTCTCCCAGCTCGACTTCTCCGCCACCCCCAAGGACGACCAAGGCCGGATCTTCCAGCACGTGATATGCGACACTCCCCTAGGCGAGGCCGTCGATGGGGGGATCGTCAAGATCCCGGTCATCGGCCGGGGAGAAGGTCTGGTGGAGCACCCCAGCGACAATGCTGCCGACAAGTACCAGCAGCACCTCATGATCGGATATAGGCGCTGGCAGCTATCCAAACAGGAATGGGAGAAATCCGGAAAGAAGCCCCTCCTCTTCATAATGGCCGAGGATACGATTGCGGCCGATGAGATAGCTCGCTCCCTTAATGGGAGCGACTTGTACCCAGACCTTAAAAACAGGACCCTCAACCTCCACACCCGACTCAAGGGCAAGATCAAATGGGTGGGTGGGAAGAAGAAGGGCACCCCGGTATTCGAACCCAATGAGACGGCTATCACCGATGAAGACCTGAGCGAGCTTCGAAAGCTTTCCAGGGAGCTGGACCTCGGCACAAGCCCCTACAGCTGTATCGTCTCAGTTCTGATGCTTCGAGAGGGCTGGGACGTGCGAAACGTCACCACCATTGTTCCCCTGAGGCCCTTCACCACCAAGGCCCAGATCCTCCCAGAGCAGACCCTGGGCCGGGGCCTTCGGCGGATGACCTATCCTGGGGGCCCCTCTGAGATCCTGACCGTGGTAGAGCATCCTGTCTTCGTCTCCCTTTACGAGGAAGAGCTGGGGGAGGAAGGTGTCTATCCAACAGTCGTCGATGTCAATAAAGTCCCCACCATCACGGTAAGCATCTTCCCCGATGGCGAGCACAAGGATCTGACGGAGCTTGACATGGTGATCCCCGCCATATCACCTTCCTACACCCGCATCCCCAAGATAGATGGTCTAACAATAGAAGATGTACGGGCCCGATTTTCCTCCCTGAAGCCTCTCAAGCTCAAAGAGCAGTCATCCTTCGACGAGGTACATTATGAGGGACGTACCCTGGTCACAAACGAGATCGTGGAGCAGATGACCATAAAGATGCCCCTACTGGAGAGCGGCGTCGGTGCCATATCCTTCTACAGGAGCGAGCTTGAGCATATCACGGGGCTCCACGGGCTACACCCCGCCCTCGCACCCCTGCTGGAGATTTTCCTGACGGAGATGCTCTTCGGGGAGAGGGTATCCCTCTTTGACCAGCGGCTTATAAACCGCCTTGGAAATACGGATGTGAGGGAGCATATCCGGGCAGTATTCGTCCCCCTCCTCCTAAGCAAGAGCACAGTGAAGCTCGAAGAGAGGGCCCTGGGGACGAGCAAGTCTGTGGTCCAGTGGAAGCCCTATCAGGCCAGCCACTCCGAAAACCGCCCGGTGATCAAAGCGCAAAATACCGCCTTCAACCTGGTCCCCTGCAGCAACGCCTTCGAGGCGGATATGGCCAGGTTCCTGGCCCGGGCGCCCGACGTGGCTGCCTTCTGCAAGAATGGGGGGCCAGAGGCGGTGAGGATCGATTATCAGAACCACACCGGCAGGTTGGCCCACTACACCCCGGATTTCTTGATCCGCAAGACCAACGGGGATTACGTGATGCTGGAGACGAAGGGCCGGGTGGACATCGACGTTCCGTTGAAGATCCGGGCAGCCATCGCCTGGTGCGAAGCGGCATCCAGTAGCGGAATCCAGTGGGATTATCTCTACGTCCCTGAGGACATCTTCGGGAAGGCCGACGACGACCACTTAGAAGCTCTCTTCCCCCTGTGCGGGCCTGCAACGCAAAACCTCATCAGAGAGAGGATCGAAGCCCCCCTGAGTTTGGAGAAGGGCAACTTAGAGAGGCTCACCGTGGACGAATTCGTCCTAGAAAAAGATCTGGACCGGCTGCCTCCAAAGCCCAAAAAATGCGTCCAGGAGGCCATCGCTTTATTCAAGTTCTTGGAGAACAAAGAGGACGTATCCTATGCGGCCGTCTTTACTCCTCTTCTCGGTGCCATCGATGAGGCCGCAAAGGCATTCATCATAACGACCCTCAAGGCGTCCATTCCCGGTGATCAAAACCAACGACAGAGGTTCTTCGAGCCTGACTTAACCGTCCTTCGTCCAAGAGACGAAAGCTTCCACAAGCGGCAGGCAATCAACCTGCGCAGGACACTGATTGAAAACGATGGTGTGATGCCCATGGGACTGTTGAAGTGGTGCCTCGAATATGCAAAGAATCCTAAGGTCCCCCCGGGAGGCATCTTCATCGCCGTCAAAACCAGATTCGAGGACCTCGCAAAAACAGAATTATTAGACACAGTTGGTAAGATTTACTCCTTCCGGAATGAGTACATAGCCCATCAGGAAAAAGAGCTAGACGACAAAAACGAGGCCAAACAAGTCTTGAAAGACTGGATCAAAGGGCTCGACCTCATATTAGGGACTGAGCCCATAGCCCAGTCTTAGAACCCGATCTAAGTCGAATCCTGGTATCATCACATTTTTATAAATACTCATTCAGCACGTGAAATAGAGATGTAGATGGTAAAATACGCAGCTATCGACCACCCTTCTGTAATATTCTTCTGTAATGATCTCTTCGTCTTCTGTAGGTACCGCGCAACTCTACAGAAGACATCGCATAAGGCCCCGGGTTGTCTTCTGTAAGCGAAAGGTATTTATCCCATTCCTTACAGAAGACATACTATGAAGTCGGTCAAGGCAGCGGATGGGGTCTACAGGCAGGAGTTCACGCGGTGCAATAAGGAGCGATGCAAGAAATGCCAGGAGGGGAAGGGCCACGGCCCCTACTGGTATCGATACTGGTGGGAGGACGGGAAGACCAGAAAGAAGTACGTGGGCAAAGAACTGCCCGCAGATCTCATTACCGAAGACATTACAGAAGAGCCGATTACAGAAGATCTTACCGAAGATAAAACCTTACCTAAGACCCCACAGAAGACAGAGGCAGGTGCCCAAGTCTGCCCCGAATGCAGCCAGGCCCTCGGAGACGACCTCTCCAAACTGGAAGGCCGCGCCGGGAAGATCTACCATAAAACGTGCCTTAAGGTGGAGGAGTCCCCTTCCTCTTCTGAGCCGACCGTGAAAGCAGCCCTGGAGATCATCAGGGCCTTCCATGAGCAGGGGGTAGAGCCGACTGCGGCGGAGGTGGCCGAGAAGCTGGGAGTGGAGTCCAGGCCCCTTGGGCGGCTCATGAAGGAAGCAGGAGTCCAGGCCCAGAACGTCCACCGTGGAGGGGTGAAGGCCCGGAGGTACGTTTTCGCCTTGAAGGAGAAGATCGAGGCGATGCTGGAGGAGTGAGGCATGGGTGAGAAGAGTCAGCGCATAGTCCCGGCCAGCGAGATCCTGGCCAAGATCGAACGGGGCGAGGACGTCGAGTACGACAATGTGATTGTCAAGGGTGATCTGGACTTGGGCGACAAAACGCTGGGGACGGTACACTTCAGAGATGCTATATTCCAGGGATCTGTTAACTTTGGAGGCACTAACTTCACTGGATCAGCCTCGTTTATCGGAGCTAATTTCAGCGCACGTGCTGATTTCGGAAGATCGAAGTTCTCGGGATATGCCGACTTCTTAGGAGCCGAGTTCGGCGGGGATGCCAACTTTGGGGGAGCCGAGTTCACCGGCGGGTATACCTACTTCTTAGGAGCCGAGTTCGCCGGCGGGAATGCCGACTTCGGGGGAGCCAAGTTCACCGGCGGGGATGCCAACTTTGGGGGAGCCGAGTTCACCGGCGGGTATGCCAACTTCGGGGGAGCCAAGTTCACCGGCGGGAATGCCGACTTCAGGGGAGCCAAGTTCACCGGCGGGTATGCCAACTTCTGGAGAGCCAAGTTCGCCGGCGGGA
>Ga0123328_1003516_pt1 | contig 13319 bp, 9 predicted proteins | sample BioC12SIPDNA_2_FD_89702 | JGI IMG/M metagenome (GOLD analysis project Ga0123328, IMG submission 89702) | Anaerobic biogas reactor microbial communites from Washington, USA - Biogas_R1_A C12 SIP DNA | ecosystem: Engineered > Bioreactor > Anaerobic > Unclassified | place: Washington, USA...
TGACGGGGGCCTGCGTCGTCGCCAAGGTCTCCCGCGCCATCTTCAGATCGGCCTGCTCCCGGCGCGCGGCCGCCAGCTCGACTTCCAGCTCGTGCGCTCGGCGCTGATCTTCTGTCAGCTTGCCGGCCTCCTGCGTCACCACCTCCTCGGCGGTCTTGATGAACATCAGCATGCGATCCCGCTCGTTGCGCCGGTAGGCGATCTCGATCTGCTGCTGCTGCGTCTTCTGCAGCATCGTCTCCAGATCCTGGCGGACGGCGACCGCGGCGTTCTTCGGGCCTTCGACGTCCACCTGCGAAGGGCCTTCCGACGCGCATTCCGCCTGATGGATCGCGTGCTGCGCCTGTGTACCCACGATCATCACCAGGATGATCAGGATACCGACGAGGTTCGCGACGACGTCGAGGAACGAGTCCTGGCCGGGGGCATCGACTTCACTGCGCAGTCGCGTCACTTGTCGCTCCTTTGCACGTCGAGTCCGCTGCCATCGAGCAGCACCCGCAGTTCCTCGAATCGCGATTCCGCCCCGTCCGCCACCTGGACGTTGAGCACCGGTTTCCAGTAGCCGCCGGCCACGGCCAGTCCCCAGCCTTCGACGCGGGCCCAGATCTTCGAGACCAGGGCGTCGACTTCCGCGTACATCGCGCCCTCTATCAGGATCATGTCGGGAGCGCGGGTTTCATCACGGTCGGGCAGGATGATCAGGCGATCGGGCAGGCAGGCGACGCGGATCGGACGCACGATGCCGGTCGCGTCGGCGGCCCGTTGCGGCAGGCCCCAGTTCTGGCCGCGTGTCTTGGCCATTGGCGAGACGCCGCCCCCCACGGTCGCACCCGCCACGCCCTCGGCTCCGGCCGGCCCCGACGCGCTGGCCGGGGCGTCCGGCAGGCTGCCGGGCGGCGCCACGGAGACGGGCCCGGAGGCGCGCCCCTGGGCGAACCGGCTGTCGCCACCCTGGCCGAACCCGCCGCGGCGCGCTCCGCCGGGCTCGTCCCCCGCATCCCCTTGCCGGACGAAACCGCCGCGCGTGGGGGAAGCGACGAAGCCGACGTTGCTCTCGCGCCGCTCGAAGCGGCTGGGCATGGCGGCCGCCAGGATCTCCTGGCGGGACCGTGCGTCGCCGATGATTTTCTGGACCAGCTGACCCAGGGCCGGGTCGGCGTCCGGGTACTTGAGCGGCATCTGCTGGTCGACCAGTTCGTACCCGAACTCTTCTTCCCAGGCCTGCATGGCGAGGCGGGCCGCCGCGTAGGCCTCGATCCCATCCGGGCGGACAATCAGCAGTGGGTAGGGTTCGCCATGCGTTCCCATCGAGCCGGTGCGCACGTAGTGTTCGCGGATACCGCGGAGGGCCGCATCGAGCGGGTTGCCAGGGCCCAGCGGCCCGTTGAAATCCGAGGCGCCCAGCAGAATGCCCTCCGGCTGAATAATCACGCCCTGGCCGGTGCATTCGAGATAGATGGGACGCCGCCGCGTGCTGTTCGGCCCGTTGTAGGGAAGGATGGCGTACGCAGCCGGCTGGCTGGCCAGCTTCTGCCGGGCCGCCTCCAGTTCCATCTGGGCCGTCGCAATCTCCGCGCGCAGCCGCTGCAGCTCGGCCTGCGAGGTGTCCTGATCGGCGACCTGGCCGCGCGAACGCAGCTGCAGGTCCGCCGCCTGCGCGCGCAGCTCCTCCCACCGCCGCTCCAGCTCCCGGATGTGCTCCTCCAGGTGGCTCAGCGCCAGCCGCTTGCGGGCGATGTCCTGCCGGACCTGGTCCCGCTGCTGTTCGAGCAGCTCGCGCCGCCACTCGTAGTCTTCCTTCGCTACCTGCGCGTGATCGGGCGGTGCCAGCGGGTCGCGGGAGTCGGGATCTTCCGCCGCATCGACCCGGGCCATCTGGACCATGAGCATGAGCAGCACGATCAGGACGCCCACGGTGCACAGCAGTACGGCCAGAAACGGGAACAGCGAGAAGCCGTTTATCGAGGACCCAGTTCGAGATCGTTTCATGCTGCGCGACCCTGCACTTTGGGCGACCCCAAGTCGATGCGCCGCGCGTCACTCTCGGTCCCCCCCAGGCGCGTGTTCAGCAGATGGATGGCCGCCGCCAGACTCATCACCGTGTCTTCAAAGTTTTTCGCGCCTGCCAGTGCCTTGAGGTTCTCGTTGAGTGATGTTTCGAGCTGCATCACCTCCCCCGTGGCCTCCACGATGCGCGCCATCAGTTCGCTCTGCCGGCTGATCTCCTGCTGCTGCGCCTGCATCATGCGGGCGTTGTTGGACAGCACCGTCTGCCACTGCTCCCACCGCTGCCGTGCCTGGTCCGAGGCGGTAGCTTCGGCCTCCGTCAGCCGCTGCGCAAAGCGGGTCAGGCACACGTCCAGCGTCTCCGCCAGGCTCTCACGAATGGCGACCGCCGAACGGTCGGCCGACCCAGACCACTGATCACGCGCCGCGTCCACGGTCTCCCTCCAGATCTCCGCCTGACGCGCCACCAGCTTGTCGTTCGCTTGGATCACCTCCCGCACCATCCTCTGGACCGTGGCCAGCTGCGGATCGCGCGCTGTGCCGACCGTCTCGAAACGGCCCACCAGCTCCTCACTGGCCCGCGTATCGACCAGCGTGCGCAACTGCATTTCGATCCGCTCCGCCAGAAACTGCACAAACATCAGGACCAGCGACAGAGCGAGGGCCAGCGACGTGGTGTCGAACGCCACGTACAAGCCTGCCATCAAACCTTCCATCGCCCGCTGGATGTCGGTGGCCAGCAGCTTGGGATCGAGATCCCCCAGCGCCTGCGTGATGCCGATGACCGTGCCCAAGAAGCCCAGCATGGGAGTGGCCCAGATCACAATCCGGACCAGCGCATAGCTGTCATGCTGACGCACCTCGTCGAGTTCCGACAGGTACTTCAAGTCCTCATCCAGCCCCTCGGCAGACCCTTTTCGCGCCACCCCCTCGAGTGCCTCGCACAGACGCCGCCCCAAATAGGACCGGCGGGCAGCCACCGGCAGCTCGTCCAGCTCATCCAGCAGCTCCCCGCACTTCTCGACCGGGATGGTGCCCGTGGTCGGGGCCGTATAGAGCTGCACCAGGTTGATCCCCGCCAGTTGGCTCATCAGATTGACCAGCTTGAGCATCAGCGCGGCGAGCCCGATGAAGAACAGCGCAACCTCGCAGTACAGAATCGGATGCGCGGCACAGTAACGGGGCAGAAACTCGGAGCCCAGTAACCCGCGATGCAGCGCTGCATAGAACACCGTGCAGGCGGCCGCCCCCAGAATCACCGGCCAGCCCAGCGTGCCCAACATTGCCCAGATGGAATTGCGGTCGCGATCTCGGGTTACCACAGCGTCGGTCCTTTCTCTCCTCAGGCGGGCATCTCATGGGCGCAGCCACGGCGCACTGCCTGAATAATCGACACAATCGCTACAGCTTAATAAGCCCGAATTACCCGATTCGCGCGGATGGACCCGGTCGGAGCAAAAGTGACAGCTGCGCAAAAGAAACCGCAAGTCCGCCCCCTAGATTGGCCGATAAGTGTCAGCATTGTCGGAGAGCGAACTGATCCAACAGCGTTGACACGAACCGGCAATCCCAGGGGGGAACCATAGTCCGGGCAGAGCCGCGCGCGGCCGCCCGGACTATTTTTTTTCTGGCAGCCGCCCGAGTCGCGCCGCTGGCGGCCGCGGACTCTCATACGTCACGTAACAGCGTGGCGTCTCCCATAACTGCACGGCGTCGATCGGGAAGCCGCGTGCCGTGGCCGCCTGGTGAATCAGGCGGGCAATTATCTCGGCCGTCGGATTCTCGGGCAGCACAAACATCGGCTCGCCCATCTCCCGCAAGACAGGCACTATCGGATCGGACTCGTTCAGCACCATCCGGTGATCCAGATTCTCATCGATCCAGCCGCTGATCTCGTGCTTGATGTCCGTGAAATCCAATACCATGCCGCGCTCGTCCAGCGCTTCGGCACTGATCGAGATCACGGCCCGCCCGTTGTGACCGTGCAGGTAGCGGCACTTGCCAGCATAGTTGAGCAACCGATGACCGTAACAGAAGTCGATCTGGCACGTGACGTGATACACCCCAGACTCCTTGCACACCGCACGTGGCTGCTCCAGGTGCCTGCTCCACGTGGCTGCTCTACATGGCTGCCCTACATGGCTGCCCTACATGATGGCCGCCCTGCCGCAGCGTCCCGAAAGTGCCCGCATTGTACTCACCCGGCTACAGATTCCCAGCTGATATTGCCGGGTGGAGCCAGCGCGCTGTAGACTTTGCCCGCCCCAAACCCTGTCGCTGAGCACCCAAAGGGGTGGAAACTGGGCGCAACCAGGCGGCGGCCGGCTGCGTTGGGCACCGGGGATCGGGTGCCTGTGGCAGGCGCGTGGACGGTTGTATGGAATGGGCGGCACGGGACCGGTCGAAATTCCAGTAAACGCGGGGCGGTGGTGGTGCCAGACTCTTGAAACGGAAATTGGCCCTTTTAGAATGAGTTTGAGGGTCCGATTTCCGCAGCCCGTCAGGGAAGGTAGGTAAATGATGCGTGTTGCGGCATTTGGACTTAGTGTCGTGGCAGTTCTCGTGGTGGTGTGGACGGTCAGTTTGTGCGACCTGTCGGCAAACGCCCAGACACCAAATGTGCCGACCGCTCAGCCGGTGCTTCCCGCCCGGATCCCCGTGGCGGCCGCCGGTGACCTGATGGCATTTTCCGCGGAGCTCGGCAGCGGCCCGTCGCAGATCACGCTGATTGACGCGAAGTCACGTGTGATGTGCGTCTACCACGTTGACCGAGAGGGGAAGATTGAACTCAGGAGCGTGCGGAACGTCCAGTGGGATCTGCTGATCGAAGAGTTCAACGGAGTCAGTCCTTTACCGCGCGACATTCGCGCGCTGCTGGAACAGCGTTAGCCGGGCCGCCCGTGGGCCCCTTGAGGCAACGCAGTCCGGCAGCGCTGACCGCGTCACGCAGTCAACCTGCAGACCTCGTCGCTTGACCTTGTGGAGCCCAAACACCAATGGCCGGGAAATTCATCGAACTCAAGGCGGCTGCGCAACAGCTGGGGATCACGATCGAACAACTGCAGGAGTTGCGCGAGGCGGGCCGGATCCGCGGCTACAAGGATGGTGCGAGCTGGAAATTCAAGCCGGAAGAGATTGCAGGGCTGGTCGGCAAGCTGTTGCCGGGCAGTGATGCGGTGGCGGAAGGGGAGGACAGCGGCGATTCCGGTTCCCTCAGCGGCGAGGACATCGACAGCCTGCTGAGCGTGGACATCGATTCGGAATTCGAGGACAACCTGGACGACTCGTCCATTCTGATTCGTTCGGACGGCGAGCCGAATCGCGATGCGGATGCGTCGGGCACGGTGATTGGCCAGGAGCAGGAGAAGCTGGAGGTCGCCAGCGACCTGCGGCTGGCGGATGACGAGGAAGACAGCGACGGCGGAGATGCGAGCAGCAGCGTGAAGGAGGTGGGGGACGAGCTGAGGCTGGCGGAATCCGAAGACCTCAGCGACGAACTGGGGCTGGCGGACAGTCTCGATTTCGAATCGGACGACGCGCTGATGCTGAGCGAAGACGACCTGTCGATGTCGAGCGACAGCGACCAGGACGTGCTGGATGACTCCGACAGCAGCGACGCGGTGATGATCGGCGCGGGCGACAGTGGCATTGGGCTGGCCAACCCGTCCGACAGTGGCCTGTCGCTGGAAAAGGAATCCGCGGGGTCCGCCCTGGAGTTGCCCGAGGATGAAGACATGATTTCGCTGGCGGACGACATGCTCTCAGCCTCCGACGACGGCAAGTTGCTCCAGCAGGACGAAGAGTTCCTCCTGTCCCCCTCGGACGGGATGTTCGGGGACGAATCGTCCGACAGCGGTTCCCAGGTCATTGCGCTAGACGATTCCAGCGAGTTTGACAGCGACCCCGACGTGGCGGGCGAAGGGGTGGATCCGATCCTGGTGCCCGAGGAGGTGGAGGGGCTGGAAGTCCAGCTCGAGCCGATCGAGGAAGCGGCCGCCGTCGCCCGCGCCACCCCAGCGCTGACCGGCGCGGCGGTGCCCGAAGCGTCCTACACGGTGTGGAACCTGATGTCGCTCGTGTTCGTGGCCCTGCTGTTGGGCATCACCGGCATGCTGATGGCGGATGTCGTCCGCAATATGTGGACCTGGAACAGCGAAACCAGTGTGTCCAGCGGGCTGGCCAACGCGATCATTGAAGCGTTGGGGATCAAATAGCCGCAACCACGCGCGGGCCGTCAGCGGGACCTGTCCAGTGTCCAGACGCTACCATCTGACGCACCCGACCGCCGTGCACGCGGCTGTCGATGGTGCCGGTTGCGCGGCGGCTGTGCGCTGCCGTGGCCGCCCCACCTTCCAGCCACAGGGCCCACGGTTCACGGCCGCATCGCCCTGCCGGGAGCGTTCGATCGGCTATCCGCAAACGCTGCAGGTGGCCTATAATCTACCATGCGTCCGGCACCTTCCGCCGTGTGTGCACGGCGTACGTTCCTGGCCGGCCGACAGTTCCCAGGCCTATCGCGATACGGAGACACCATGCCACGTCTGCACTTTCTGGCTGAGCGGCCCCTGCATCGCGCTCTGGGCGGCCTCACGGCGGGTCGCGTTGCCATCGCGGCGCTGCTCGCCCTGCTGCCGGTCGGCTGCGGCAACCACGATCACGATTCGGTCCAGCGCTATCAGATCCCCAAACGCGAGCTGTTGTACGCCGCGAATCATGTCGAGCGGCAGCCGGCGGCTTCCGAGCGCCCCACCCAAGTCGTCCAACGGATGCTCGCCGCCATCGTCCCGCACGGTGCGCAGACCTGGTATTTCAAGATGACCGGCCCGGCCGAGCCGGTGGCCAGCCAGGAAGCCGCGTTTCGTCAGCTGATCGAGTCGCTCCGGTTTGACACCGAGCAGTCACCGCCCCAGTGGACACTCCCCGCAGCCTGGCGGGAAGAGCCGGGAACCGGTCTGCGTCTGGCCACGCTTAAGGTCGACGTGTCGGACCAGACGCTGGAAGTATCTGTCATGCCGCTCGCCACGTCCCTGTCTGGGAGTTCCGTGCTGGACAACGTCAACCGATGGCGTCAGCAGATGCGGTTGCCGGCCATCACGCACAGCGAACTCGACCAGGAGACCACCACCGTCGAGCTGGCCAGCGGACCTGCTACGCTGGTCAATCTGCTGGGCCATTACGCGGGCGGCGCGCTGGGCAGCGCTGCGCCGAGGCATGGTCATGCCCGGCCCGCGCAGGTGCCGGCCCGATCTGAGGTCGGATCAACGACAGAAGCAGAAGCCCGATCAGAGGCCGATTCAGAGGCTGGATCAGAGGCCGATTCAGAAGCTGGATCGGACACCCCGTAGTCGGCGCCCCGCACGTTTTGTTGAGATGTCAATGCAGTTCACCGCAGTCCACGGAGTCGGCGATGGCCAGACAGATCGATCGGGAACCACAACTCACCCCAGGCCTTCCGGGCTACGCATCCCAGCCGGATGGCGCCCCGGCCCGTGCGTCCCGGCTGTGGCGGGCGATCGTGGCCATCCTGACGCCGCTGGCCTCGCTCAAGCTGACCGTCGTCCTGTTTCTGATGGCCATCTTCATTGTGTTCGCCGGGACGCTGGCACAGACCGAGAAGGACATCTGGCAGGTGGTGCACGACTACTTCCGTATGGACCTCCGGTCCGGCGCGGCGGCTGTCCGTTCGGCATTGGCCTGGATTGACCTGCGGATCTTCTTCCCGCGTTCCTTCTTCCCGAACTTGGCCCCGATTCCCTGGGGCTATGGGTTCTGGTTCCCCAGCGGCTGGCTGATCGGCTTCCTGCTGTTTCTCAACCTGACCGCTGCTCATCTGATCCGGTTCCGGGTGCAGGGACGCGGCCGGGCGTTGCTCGTCGGCCTGGCCATCCTGGCTGGTGGCGTTCTGCTGACGGTGGCCGTCATCATGGCCGGGTCACAGCAGGCGGCCACTCAGCGGCCGCTCTTTGCGGACTGGCCGTCGCTCCGCATCCTGTGGCTGTTGGTCCAGTGCACGTCGGCCAGCCTGGTGCTACTGCTCGGGAGTGCCCTGATCTTCCGTCGCCGCGCCGGCATTGTGGTGCTGCACGCGGGGGTCGGCCTCATGATGTTCGGTGAGCTGATCGTCGGCATCTCGGCTGTCGAAGGCCGGATGCAGATCATCGAAGGCCAGACGGTCGACCACGTGCTCGACACGCGCGAGCTGGAGTTGGCGATCGTCGACACGTCCGACCCCGAGCAGGACGACGTGATGGTGATCCCCCAGGCGCGGCTGCTCGCCGGGACCGTCATCCGCGACCCGCAACTGCCGTGCGACGTGGAGATCGTGGAGTTCCAGCTCAACTCAGAGCGTCAGCCGGCCGATCCGGCGGAGCCGAACCTGGCCACCGCAGGGCGCGGACGCCAGGAGCGGGCGGTCCCGGTCGCGCCGATCAGTGGCACGGACAGTTCCGGCGCTATGAACCGTTCGGCCGCCTACGTGCGGCTGTTGCAGAAGGAGGGTGGTGCCGACCTGGGCGTGTACCTGGTGGGGCTGGACGATTGGTTTGCCGGCGCATCCGAAGCGATCACGGTGGACGGCCGGCAGTACGACATGAGCCTGCGTTTCAAGCACATGTACAAGCCGTACTCGATGCACCTGATCGATGTACAGCAGGACGTGTACATGGGGACCCAGACTCCTCGCAGCTATTCGTCGACGCTGCGGCTGGTGGATCCGACGCGGAACGTCGATCGGACCGTCCGGATCTGGATGAACAATCCGCTGCGTTTTGCGGGCGAGACCTTTTACCAGTCGAGCTACGGGCGGGACTCGCGGACCGGGCTGGAATACACGGGGCTGCAGGTCGTCACCAACACCGGCTGGCGGATCCCCTACGTCTCCTGCATGATGCTGGCGGTTGGCATGCTGGCGCAGTTCGGCATCACGCTCTACAGCTACCTCAAGCGCCGCCGCGATCTGGCGCCGGTCCCCCGCGTGGACACGGCCGGCGCGCAGCGGCAACGCACGGGCGGGGCGTTCGCGCTGGCCGTGGTAATGCTGAGCGCCGTCTGGCTGATGAGCCGGATGTACGCGCCGGCACCGGCCGCGGGTCAGCTCGATCTGGATGCCTGCGGCCGCCTGCCGATCATGTTCGAGGGGCGCATCAAGCCGCTCGATTCGCTGGCCCGCAACAGCCTGCGGATCATCTCCGATCGCGAGGTGTACCAGGATTCCAATCGCACGACCCAGCCGGCGATCCGCTGGCTGCTGGATGTGATCACCGACTCGCCAGACGCCGAGAAGCAGCGTGTGATCCGCATCCAGAACCTGGAATTGCTCGACACCCTCAAGCTCCCGCGCCGCCAGGGCTTCCGGTACGCGATCGAGGAAATCGCGCCGCAGTGGGATGTGTTCACTCAGCAGGCCAGTCAGGCGCGGCAGACGGCGCCGGACCAGCGCGGCGTATATGAAAAGAAAGTGCTCGAACTGGAGCAGCGTCTGAGCCACTACATCATGCTGCGCGAGTCCTTCACTCCCGCGCCGCTGCGGCCGGAGAACCTGCGCGAGGATCTGGCGCAGGAGGCGAATCGGCGCGAGCAGAACAGCCGCCACGCACTGCCGCTGGCGGTCCCGCCCAAGGATCCGAAGGGGGAGTGGCAGCCGTACTCGTATGCGGCGTTCGATGCGCTGGCGCGGAGCATCGCCGCCAGCCAGGGGCTGCAGGTCGAGGATCCCAGTCCGGCCACGCTGGCGTGGTCCAGCATCCTCAGCGTCTATGGGGGCAGGGCGTCTGAAGCCACGACGTTCAACCGGAACGTCCAGGCCTACTGGAAACTGCTGTGCGACAATCCGCCACAATGGTGGAACCCCGCCAAGACCGACTTCGAAGCGGCCTTCAACCACGCCGCCCCCTTTTACTACGCCATGCTGCTCTACATCGGCGCCTTCCTGCTGGGCTGCTTTTCCTGGCTCGGGTGGAGCGTGCCGCTGCGCCGCGCATGCACCTGGCTGACCCTCTTCACGCTCGTCGTGCACACGCTGGCACTGGTCGGACGCATCTATATTTCCGGCCGCCCCCCGATCACCAGCCTCTACTCGTCAGCCCTCTTCGTCGGCTGGGCCGGCGTCGTGCTGGCCCTCGTCCTGGAATTCTACTCCCGCATCGGCGTCGCCAACGTCGTCGGGGCCTTCCTCGGCTTCGCCACACTGCTCATCTCCGTCCTGATGACTACAACCGTGGCGCCGTTCAAGGGAGATTCATTCACCGTCCTGGTGGCGGTGCTCGATACCCAGTTCTGGCTCGCCACCCACGTCACATGCATCACCGCCGGCTACTCGGCCACGCTGCTGGCCGGCCTGCTGGGAGTCATGTATATCGTGCGCGGCGTGCTGACCCCCTCCCAGGACAAACGCATCGCCCAGGAGACGTCGCGGATGGTCTACGGCACCCTCTGCTTCGCCATCTTCTTCAGCTTCTTCGGCACCGTGCTCGGCGGGCTCTGGGCCGACGACGCCTGGGGACGCTTCTGGGGCTGGGACCCGAAAGAGAACGGCGCGCTGATCATCGTCCTCTGGATCTCCGTCGTCCTGCACGCCTACTGGGGCCGCATGGTGCGGGAGCGTGGCCTGAGCGTACTGGCCGTCGTCGGCAACATCGTCACCGCCTGGTCGTGGTTCGGCGTCAATGAACTCGGCGTCGGACTCCACTCCTACGGCTTCACCGAAGGCGTGCTCCTGGTCCTCGGACTGGTCGTCGCCGCCCACCTGGCGATCATCGCCCTGGGGCTGGTCCCGGTGCGCTACTGGCGGAGCCGATTGACAAGCGCCTGAGAGCCGTTAGAATCACGAGCGTTGTATTGTTTGTGTTGGTGGTTGGCCGCTCCGTCTGGGAGGGCCAACAAACAGGGAACCCGGTGCAAGTCCGGGACGGTCCCCGCCGCTGTAACTGAGCGTTAACGTTGCGCCCGACTCTTTGTGCCATTGTCGCACTGGCGACGAGAAGGCCGGGCCGAACGGCTCAGAAGTCAGAAGACCGGCCAACGCAGAATCGGCAGCCTGCCGCGTGGGAAGGAGACTGCAGACGACCACACTACAGACGACCACACTGCAGACGACCACACTGCAGGCGACCTATGTCCAAGGTGTTTGCGCTCACCGCCAGTCGACATGCGACAGTGCGTTGCGTACGGCTGCGCGGAGATGAGGCAGATGGGTGCGGAATTCGATGAAGCCAGTGACCGGCACGCCGCCGCGAACCGCGCGTGGTTTCACGCTCGTCGAGCTGTTGGTGGTCATCGCCGTGATCAGCATCCTGATGGGACTGCTGCTGCCCGCCGTCCAGGCGGTGCGCGAGGCGGCGCGGCGCACCAGCTGCTTCAACAACCTGCGGCAGATGGGGCTGGGACTGCACAATTACCACGACACGTTCGGCTGCTTTCCCCCAGGGGGCATCGAGCCGCGTTCCCCGCGCTATCCCGCGGGACGGCAGTTGGCCTGGTCGGTCTTCCTGCTGCCGTTCGTGGAGCAGCAGCCGCTGTATGACAGGATTGACACAGGCCAGGCGTTTGATGCGCCGGACAACGCAGACGCGGCCGCCACCGTCCTGCCGCTCTACATCTGCCCCAGCGCACCGCAGGATGCCGCTACGGTGCCTGAGCGCGGTCGTTGCCACTATGGCGGCATCTACGGCGAACGCATCACCGGCCCCAACAGCCCGCCCAAGGGTGTCATGCTGTACGACCGCGCCGTGCGGATCGCCGAGATCCGCGATGGCACCTCCAGCACGCTGATCATCGCCGAAGACTGCGATTTCACCGATGGCCAGTGGATCAACGGCCGCAATGTCTTCGATCAGGCCTTTGCCATCAACCAGGCGCCGGCCTTCGAGAATGATATCCGCAGCAAACACCCGGAGGGTGCTAACGGCCTGTTCTGCGATGGTTCGGTCCGGTTTCTGCCCGAGACCCTCGACCTGCCCACCTTGGCTGCCATCTGCACGCGAAACGGCGGTGAGGTGGTTGGAGAATTCTGATGACGAATGACGAATGACGAATGACGAATGCGAATGCCCAATGACTGATGACTGAGCCGTGTACTTCCGTGATTTGGAGAATGCTGAGATGAATGGCCTGTTTGTGAACAAGCTGTATTTCCTGGTGGTGGTTTCCCTCGGGCTGCTCGCCGCGAGCACCGCCAGCGCCGGCATCGTGGACTTCGAGGATCTGCAGCCGGCGACGCCCTACGAAGGTCCGGGCGGAGGCTACTACTGGAACGGCGCCGATGGGACCGGCGGGTTTACGAGCGGAGGAGTCCGCTTCAGCAATGCGTACAACACCACCTACGGCAACTGGGAGGGCTGGTCGTATTCCAACACCACCGATACGCAGACGGCCGGGAATACCAACCAGTACAGCGCCTTTGCCGGCAGCAATCACAGCGACCGGGGCACGAATTACGGCGTGTACTTCGAGCCCTGGTCGCTGGTACCGACGGTCACCTTGCAGCCCGGCACAAACGTGCTGGGGGCGTGGATCACGAACACGACCTATGCCGCGCTGTCGATGCTCAATGGCGACCAGTTCGCGAAGAAGTTCGGCGGCGACAGTGGAAATGATGAGGACTGGTTCCTGCTGACGATCACCGGCGAAGATTCGCTCGGCACCCACCGCTCGGTCGACTTCTGGCTCGCCGACTATCGCTTCTCCGACAACACGCGCGACTACATCGTGGACACGTGGACGTGGGTCGACCTGACGCCACTGGGGGACGCTCGTGAGTTGACCTTCCAACTCAGTTCGTCGGACACCAACGAGTGGGGCATGAACACACCGGCCGGTTTCGCTCTGGACGACCTGGAGGTCGCCACTGTCCCGGAACCCGCCACATGCGTCCTGCTGGGAACGGGCGGCCTGCTGGTCGGCGCGATTCTGGTGCGGCGCCGGCGATAGAATAGATGGATAGATAGATAGATAGATAGATAGACCGGCGTGAGCTGCGCGGCGCTTGACGACGGCGTCTAGCGCCGCGACTCGGCAGCCGGCGTCCCCGGAACGGACTGGGAGGGCAGGACGAGTTCCAGTGTGGAGTAGGTTGTACGTTGGGCCGTGGCCGGCCTGACTGACAATTCCGGCAGTGGCAACACCTGGACGATCGCCGCGGTTTCGCGCGTGGCCGGCACGTGCATGTCGACCTGCGGCACCAGCAGGTGCACGAGACTCAGCGGCGACCGGGGCGCGAGGTCGCGCACCGACAACAGCGGGCCGTCGCGGTCGGTTAACAAGGGAGCGTCGGGCGATCCGGCCGGTGCGAGCACCAGGCCGGCAGCGCTCAA
>Ga0123328_1003520_pt1 | contig 13310 bp, 10 predicted proteins | sample BioC12SIPDNA_2_FD_89702 | JGI IMG/M metagenome (GOLD analysis project Ga0123328, IMG submission 89702) | Anaerobic biogas reactor microbial communites from Washington, USA - Biogas_R1_A C12 SIP DNA | ecosystem: Engineered > Bioreactor > Anaerobic > Unclassified | place: Washington, USA...
ACCTCCCGCACGGCCACCGTACCGCACTGCGGTTACGATGAGCACGAGGAGTACGACGACGACTTCGAGGAGGAAGAAGACGACAAAGAGCTCGACGAGGACGAGCTCGACGACGAAGAGGATTTCGAGGAGGAAGAGTTCGACGAGGAGGAAGACGAGGAGGAGGACGAGGACGACTTCGAGGACGAGGAGTGGGAAGAAGTCGAAGACGACGACGACCTCGATGAAGGCTGGGATGACGACGAGGAGTGGGAGGAGGACGAGGAGGAGTTCGACGACGAGGAGGAATCCGAGGATGAGGATTTCGAGGAGGAGGACGACGACGAGGAGTGGGAATGAGGGATCGCCGGGCGGTGTGCGCTGCGACGGTCAATCGGTGATTTGAAACAGGTGTCGCAGCGCCTCGAGCAGGCGTGTGGGAGATCCCAGGCTGGCTTCATCGCGCAGGGATTCCAGTGGTGGGTGCAGCAGCTTGTTGACGAGCCGATCGAAGGAGCGTTCGATTTCTTCGCGCGTCCGGGCGTCGGTATCTCCGAGTTTGTTGAGCAGGCGGCGCAGCTCATCGCGTTTGAGTTCTTCGGCTTGTTCTTTGAGGCGACGGATGGTTGGGCCGGTGATGCGGTGTTTGACATCGGCCACGAAGCGCTCGGTCTCTTCGGTGACGATCTGCTGGGCTTTGGGCCATTCTTTTTCGCGCGCCAGGCGGTTCCGTTCGCAGGCGGTCTTGAGGTCATCGATGCAGTAGAGGTACACGTTGTTGAACTGCCCGATGGCCGGCTCGAAATCGCGGGGCAGCGCGAGGTCCAGGATGAAGAGGGGGCGTTGGTTGCGGCGGCAGTGGATGTCGTGGAAACGGTGGGCGGTGACCACAGGCTCCGGAGCGCCGGTGATGCTGACCACCAGATCGGCCCAGGTGAGCCGCGCGTCGAGCTGCTGCCAGGTGTCGACTTCGGCGTGGACGCGCTGTGCCAGAGCCTTGGCCCGCGCCGGATTGCGATTGAGGATCACGATCTGCTGGACACCTTCGTCGCGCAGGTAGCGCAGCGTTTCTTCCCCCATCTCGCCGGCGCCGAGCAACAACACATGCTTGTCGTGAAACGTCTCGAACAGCTGTTTGGCAAAGTCCGCCACCGCCACGCTCGGAATGCTCACCCGCCGCCGGTTGATGTCGGTTTCGGTGGCCACACGTTTGGCCGCCCGGTTGGCCGCCTCAAAGGCGAGGTGCGTGACCGGGCCGGTCAGCTGCTGCTCCTGGGCGACGGCAAACGCCTGCTTCACCTGTGAGAGAATCTGCGCCTCTCCCACCACCATGCTGTCCAGACTCGACGCCACCGCGAAGAGATGCCGCACCACGTCCGCGCCAGAGTACTGGTACATGTGCCCCAGCACATCGCGGTCGTCCAGTCCCTGGAAGTTGGCCAGGAAGCGGACGAGTTGCGGATGGCTGGGCAGATCGCCCGCGCCGTCCGCCGCCACGTACAGCTCCACGCGATTGCAGGTGGACAACAGCACGGCTTCTACCGTTGGGTAGGCAGTGCGCAGGGCCCGCAGCGCAGCCTCGGTCTGCATACGGCTGAACGCCAGACGCTCGCGGATGTCCACGGACGCACTGCGGTGGCTGCATCCCACCAGATGGAGATTCATCGGCTACCTCCCCCACTGCGGAGAAGGTGTGCGGTCCGCTGCCCGAGTTGGCGCCGCGGGCGTGGAAAGCGCGTCGTCCGGGGGGCGCGCGATCCCGTGCTGCCCCAGCAGCACGAGGCAGAGGACGAATCCGAGGAACACGAAACTGGTCAGCGTCACGTAGGCTACCCTGCGCCCCTCCCTGGCCGGCCGGCAGAACGACTCGCACAACAGCGAGAAGGCCATCCACAGAAACAGCACGCCGGATCCGAGGATGACCGGGTCGATCCAGACCACCCTCCCGTCGCGATCGGAGTGGCGGATCAGGTTCAGGGCCAGACCGGCCAGCAGGCCCAGGCCCAGCAGGCACGTCGACCACAGCAACGACCGCCGATTGATGCGCTGTAACCACTCGAGCGGCGGCAGACGGAAGCCGGGCCGCGGTGGGAGCTTGCGCTTGAGCCGATACGATTGCAGCAGATACATCACCCCCCCGGCGAATCCGAGCGCGGTGACCGCCGTCGCCAGCATCAGCGCGATGCCGTGCAGCAGCGCCCAGTAGCTCAACGCCTGTGCCCGGGCAAACGGCGGCAACAGCCGCACGGCATGGGCCGTGCCGATCAGGGCCAGCACCAGCGGCAACAGGAAGATCCCGACCGTGGTCGCCGGTCGGCGGACGGCCATCGCCAGATAGGCGGCCGCCAGGATCCAGGCCGCCAGCAGGCACCAGTCGTACCAGCTGGCCAGCGGCGTCACGTTGGCCGTCTGCAGCTCCTGACGCGTCAACGTCGACAAGTATATCGTGTGCGCCAGCAGCCCGGCCGCGGCGAACACGATCATCAGGATCCAGCGGACCGGCACCCGGAAGAACAGCCGGGACACCTCCAGCGCCAGGGTGATCGCGTAACTGGACGCAAAACAGGTGATGGTTATCCCGGATAACATGTCATAGCGTCCAACAATCACAGAGGTGTCTCGAGGTCATATTCCTTGAGTTTCTTGTGGAGTGTGTTGCGGTTGATGCCCAGGCGGGCGGCCGCCTTCGTCTGCACATTATTGCACGAGAGCATCACCTGGACGATCAATTCCCGCTCCACCCGGTTGACGATCTTCGCGTGCAGCCTATCTTCGTCCGGCGCCGCGGTCGACAGACCCTGTTGGACTACTTCGTAGGTCAGCGTCTCGAAGTCGATGCCGCGCTCCAACTTCCGCGGCTGCTCCCGGCCGACGACCGCCGGCGGCAGCAGATCCAGCGTCAACTCATCGCCGTCCGCCATGACCACGGCACGTTCCGCATAGTTCTGCAGTTCGCGCACATTACCTGGCCAATGGTAGTTTTGCAATGCATCGAGCGCCTCGCGCTGGATGTGCACCACGTACCGGTCATTCAGTTCACTGTAGTGGTTGAGGAAGTGCGCGACCAGTTCCGGAATGTCCTCGCGGCGGTGCCGCAGCGGCGGAATCTCGATCGGCACGACGTTCAGCCGCCAGTAGAGGTCTTCCCGGAAACCGTCGTCGTCGACCATCTGCAGCAGATTCCGGTTGCTGGCGGCGATGACCCGCACATCGACCTGAATGGTCTGGGTGTCACCCACCCGCTCGAACTCGCGTTCCTGCAACACGCGCAGCAGTTTGACCTGCAGCATGCGCGAGGTGGAGTTGATTTCATCCAGGAAGATGGTGCCGGTGTGGGCGGCCTCGAAGCGCCCGGTCCGGTTCTTGATCGCGCCGGTGAACGCGCCGTGCACGTGCCCGAACAGCTCGCTCTCCAGCAGACTCTCGCTCAACGCCCCGCAGTTGACGCGGACGAAGGGGCCGGTGGCCCGATTGCTCAGATGGTGAATCGCGGCGGCGATCAGCTCCTTGCCGGTGCCGGTCTCGCCGAGCAGCAGCACCGAGGCGTTGCTGCGGGCCACGCGGCGCGTGATCCGATACACCTCTTCCATCGCCGGGCTGGATCCGATGATGCCGGGAATGGGTGGCCCGGATTCGTGTGCTGTGCGCGGGAGATAACTGCCCATGGTTCTGTTGAACCAGCGTTGATTTAATCGTCCGTCTGGGAGGGATCTGCCTGGCGGGTCGGCGCTTCGACCGTGTCGAGAATGGACGCCAGGACCTCCTGGGTGCCACGATCCAACCCCTCGCTGGCATTGTACAAGTCGTATTGCTGCTGCAGTTGGGTGCGGGAGAGCCGCAGGCCGCGGCGCGTGACCGCGACGCGCAAGGCCTCGGCCGCCGCCTGCCGCGCCGAGAGCGGCTGCAGATCGTTGCTGGCGAACTCGACCAGCGCCTGCTGCGCGCCGGGGGAACCCAGCAGGCCGAGCACGCGGCTGGCCGACACAGCGAAGGGGGGATAGAGCAGCGCCTGCTGCATCCGCCCGTCCAGTCGCATCAGGTCGTAGAAACCATACGTGTCGGAATCGGCCGCCAGGCGGGCCACCGCATCGAGGGCCCAGGTGGCGGCCCGTAACCGTTGCTCCTCCGGCACCCATTGCCGCCCCGCCGCGGCGATCAGTTGCTGCGTGTCGGCAATCAGGTCCTCGCGCGTTTGCGGCGGCGCCAACACCACGGTCAACGGGTCCCGAGTGGCCAGCCGCCGCGCCGCCGCGGTGTGTATGTCGCGCGCCATGATGCCGATCGGCAGGTCGGCCGTCCGGGGATCGCGCCGCAGCACCTGCACCAGCTCCGCAAACGGTGGCTGGTCGATCGCATCGCTCAGCAGGACGAACGCATAGTCCGGGCTGGTGAATGCGCGCAGCGCCACCGCGCGGCCGGCGAATTCGGCGTCGGACTCATATCCCAGTTCCGTGAAGTACCCGGCGAGCGTGCGCGCTAGCTCCGCCCGGGGATCGCCGATCAACACGCGCAAGCGCCCCCCCGACGCCGACAAGTGTCCCAGCACCTCCGGCAAGAAGCTGCTGCCCGGATATGACCGCCGCGGATCGCACTTCAGGATCGCCTGGGCGGCCGCAAACTGGATGCGGCGGTGCGGGTCGAGCAAGGCCCGGACCAGCAGGCGCGGCTGGCCGTCGGCACTTTCCACCAGGGTGCTGTCCTGCAGATCGCCCAGCAGATCGATCGCCGCGATCGCCGCCCCGTAAGACTGGATCTTCAACGCCCGGTCCAACACACGCTCCAGGAGGTCGGCGCCCCCCTGCGCCGCGTTGGCGACGATCGGCGCGTCGGCCGCGTTCAACGCCCGGTCATAGCCGGCTTCCCGCTTGGCCAACTCCAGCGCCGTGACCAGGTACACGATCCGGGACTCCTCCACCGCCGGGTCGACCAGATAGCGCAGCGCGGCCAACTCGCCGGCCTTCACGAAGGCCGCATCGGCCTCGGACCAGTCGCGTGTCACCAGTCGCTGTTGCGCCGCATCCCAGGTCCACAACGCCACCAGGCCGCGCGCATCGACCGCCCCCGGCGTGGCCCCGGCCAGGAACGCTTCGATCCGCTGCGTCAGATACGACACCGCTTCGCCGCGCGACGGGACGGAGCCGATGAGTGCCTGGAGCGCCTGCTGGGCCGCGTCCCGTACCGCCGGGTCGCCCTCTTGCTTCCAGGCCGGAGCCAGCAGGTACGGTACCGCCTCGCGCGATTTGAGTTCGCCCAGCACGCTCGCCACCGCCACCTGTACGGCCGGGTCCGGCGATGCCAGCGCGGCGGTCAACGGGGGGACCGCACTCGGGCCGATCGCCGCCAGAGTTCGCTGCACCGCCGCATGCGTGGCGGCCCGCGTGGGATCGGCCAGTGCCTCGACCAGGACAGGAATCGCTACCGGCCCGGCCTGCACCAGATCGGACATCGCCAGCCGCCGGGCAGCGGCGTCCGCTCCCGCCAGGCGATCCACCAGACCGGCCAGCCGCTCCACGTCCCGCCTCCGCGCGTCGGTCGCCTGCAGGACCGCATCAGCCACCTCCTTGCCTGCCGGCTGCAGCGCCTCCTGAGTCGACAGCTCCAGGAAGAACGCCGACCCGAAGCGCGTGTGGAGTTCCACCAGTTCGCTGGCCGCGGGCAGCGACGCGGCGAACTGCTCCAGGTACTGCTTGGCCAGCGCCGGCCGGTTCAGCTGGATCAAAGTTCGGATGTCCTGCAGCCAGTGCACGGGAGTGGTGGGCTTGACCTCCAACACCGACAGCACGAAGGGGTCGGTTTCGGGCGGGAGCGCCTCTTCCTGGGGCTGCTCGGCTGCCGTCCCCTCGTCTCCGGCCGCCGGCTCTGACGCTGCCTGCTCCGCGGCCGCAGGGGCCGCCGGCGGAGCTGGGCCCGCCGCGCCATCCTGCGCCGCGCCCCGCGCTGTGACCAGCAGCAGCGCCAGGATGAAGATCCAGGACAGGTGGTTCCGCAGAGGTGCATATTGGCTGTTCATGCGAGCTGCTTCTTCCAGTGTTGTACTTGCTGCGCCACCTGGTGCGGGGCAGTGGAACCATACGAAACAAAAGCGGCCACGGCGTGGGCGGCGCCCAGCACGTTGTAGACGGTCGAGTCGAGTGTCGGATCGAGCTGCTGGAATTCGGCCAGCGGCAATTCGGCCAGCTGCAGACCTTGTTCCATCGCTTTGGCGACCAGCTGGCCCACGAAGTGATGAGCGCGTCGCTGGGCCACCCCGCGCTGGATGAAGAACTCCATCAGCGTGGTGGCGTCCAGATAGCCGCGCTCGAGTCGGCTCTGGATGGCCGAGCGATCGAGCTGAGCACCGTGCACCAGCGGTTCGGCCAGCTCCAGGCAGGCTTCCACGGTGTCGAACGCGTCAAACAACGGGCGTTTGTCTTCCTGCAGATCACGGTTGTACGCCAACGGCAGGCCCTTGACGAGCACCAGGAGGGTCTGCAGATCGCCAATGACGCGGGCCGTCTTGCCGCGCGTCAGTTCCAGCACGTCGGGGTTCACTTTCTGCGGCATGATCGACGAGCCGGTGCAGAACTCGTGGGGCAGCCGCAGGAACCCGAATTCCGCCGTCGACCACAGGATCCACTCCTCGGCCCACGTACTCAAATGGCACGCGATCAGGGACAGGACGAACAGGGGTTCCAGCACGAAATCCCGGTCGCTCGAAGCGTCGATGCTGTTGGCCAGGATCGTCTCGAAGCCCAATCGCCGCGCTACATTCTCGCGGTCGATGCGGAGCGAGCTGCCCGCCACCGCGGCTGTCCCGAGTGAGCAGGCATTCACCCGGCGACGGCAGTCCGCGAGGCGCTGCCGATCACGCTCGAACTTCTCGCAGTAGGCCAGCCAGTAGTGCGCGGCCAGTACCGGCTGCGCTCGCTGCAGATGCGTGTAAGCCGGCAGGACCACATCACCATCCGATTCGCACCGGCCAACAAATGCCCGCTGCAGCGCGACCAGTCGTTGATCGACCCGATCAACAGCGTCCCGCACCCACAGCCGCGTGGCCGTACTCACCTGATCATTGCGGCTGCGCCCCGTGTGCAACTTCCGCCCCACATCCCCCAGCCGCTCGATGAGCGCCTGCTCGATGTGCATGTGGATATCCTCCAACTCCACACGCAACGGGAGCGTGCCCGCCTCCAACTCCTGGCGGATCGCCTCGAGCGTCACGACCAACTGCTGGCATTCATCTCGCGATATCAGCTCCACGTCGGCCAGCATCTGGGCATGGGCGATCGAACCGGCGATGTCGTGGGCATAGAGCCGCTGGTCGAAGCTCACGCTCTCCGTGAACCGGTCGACCCGCTGGTCGGTGGATGTTCCAAACACTCCCGAACGAGAAGGACTTGTCACGCAGCGCTCGTTTACCATGAGGGGAACTGGCGCGGGTCACAGCGCCTGACCAACAAGTTGACCGGAAGACGGGCAGCTCACGCTGCGCCGCTGTACACACACCCCGGCAGAAAAAACATAAGTCCATACTAAGCAGGGTGTTGAGCACTGTCAACGCGACCTGGTTGACGGTGCACAGTGTCTAGGCAGCAGCGTCCAGGCAACCGGGCGGGTCTGCCGTATCCCCTTGCCAGGTTTTCCAGGGCGGTGTTAATTATTACAGACTGCAGGATCTTCACCGCACGAGGACCCGTCAGCGTGCCACGACGTGACGGCCTGCGAATAATCCTGCTGATCGGCTCCGGCCCGATTGTGATTGGCCAGACCTGCGAGTTCGATTACTGCGGAAGACCGGGAGAAGTTCCAGCAATCGCGGAAGGATACCCCAAGAGGAGCTACTGACACCATGCAACGCCGTGAGTTTCACCGCCGCGTCGCCGCCGCCCTCCTGGCCGGCGGCCTGTGGGAGTCTACACGGACACTCGGTCGCGCCGCCGCCGCGCCGGCGGCCGCTGACCCGCTGCCCATCCTCGACACGCATCAGCATCTGTGGGATCTCGATCGCCAGCGCGTGCCGTGGCTGGAAAAAGGAAAAGGCCTGCTCGGCCGGAGCTACTGGATCGACGACTACCTCGAGGCGACGCGAGACTGGAACGTCGTGCAGGCCATCTACATGGAGATCAATGTCGCGCCGGACGACCATGCGGCAGAGGTGGAAGTGATCACTGAACTGTGCCGCAGCGGCAAGTATCCGACCGTGGCCGCCGTGATTGGGGGCCGACCGGGCGAACCTTCCTTCGCCGACTACATCCGCACCCACGTCCACAACCCCTATGTGCGCGGCGTCCGCCAGGTCCTCCACGGCGATACGCCTCGCGGGTACTGCCTGCAGGAATCGTTTGTCGCGTCCATGAAGCTCCTCGGCGAACTGGGGCTCAGCTTCGACATCTGCGTGCGGCCCGGCGAGTTGCCCGACGCGGTGGAACTCGTCACGCGCTGTCCCGAAACACGTTTCATCGTCGACCACTGCGGCAATGCGGACCCGAAAGCGTTCCTTCCCGCCGCGCGGCGCGGTGGTGCCGCTCCCTCCCATGATCCGGACCTCTGGCGCCGCGCGATGGCCGATCTCGCCCAGGCTCCCAACACGATCTGCAAGATCAGCGGCATCGTGGCCCAGGCTCCGAAACCCGAGTGGACTCCCGACGACCTGGCGCCGATCGTCAATCACTGCCTCGACTCGTTCGGCCCGGACCGCGTCGTGTTCGGCGGCGACTGGCCCGTGTGCCGCGCCGGCGCGGAACTCGGCCAGTGGATCGCCGCACTCCATGAAATCGTCCAGAAGCGGCCGGAGGTCGAGCGGCGGAAGCTGTTTCACGATAACGCGAAGGCCTGCTATCGGGTCTGAGTATCCGTAGGGTGTGACGCGCTCGCGTCACTCGCCGCATCCATCGTCACGCGGCCGCCTCGCGAGCAACGTCACACCATGGCGCTTCGGCACGGCTAACAAGTAAGCTGGGACGGTGAAAGGCTCGGTCATTCTGAGCCAGTTGTAGTGGGCAAATCCATGCCATGGATGGGCCCATCCGCGGAAGTTCAATCGACATGGCGGCACCTGACGGCCTTGGATTACGTGGTGGGAACGGGGGACCGCGATAGGACCGATGGTTCCTCGCTCCTGCGGTCTCCTCTCTACTTTCTCCTCTCGCGCGCTCAGGGATGACAGCGTCCGGTGCTAGCTGGGGGGCGGTGCTTCCGATCTTGACCCGTTTGCCAGGGAAATCTATGCTGGCCCCCAATCTGGCGCAACCCAGGCGCGGGTGGGCAGTTGGGCGATGCGCCGCGAGCACCTAGGCAAGGAGGCAAGGGTATCGACATGAACGCATCGCAGCATCTCTCAGGCACCACTCCCGTATCGGTTCCCTTGTTGGACGTCGTGGGCGGCAATGCGCCGCTGCGTGACGAGATTCTGGCGGCGATCGCGCGCGTGGTGGATTCCGGCCGGTTCCTGCACGGACCGGACTGTCGGCAGTTGGAGGCCGAGGTGGCGCGGCGGTGCGAGGTGCCGCGCGCCGTCAGCTGTGCATCGGGCAGCGATGCATTGCTGCTGGCCATGATGGCGTTCGGGATCGGCCCTGGCGACGAGGTCATCGTGCCGAGTTTCACGTTTTTCGCGACGGCCAGCTGCGTGTGGCGTGTGGGAGCGCAGCCGGTCTTCGTCGACATCGACCCGGTGACGTTCAACATGGATCCGGAGCAGGTGGAGGCGTCGATCACACGGGCCACGCGGGCGATCATTCCGGTCCATCTGTTCGGGCAATGCGTGGCGATGGACGAGATCAACCGGATTGCCCAGCAGCACGACCTGTACGTCGTGGAAGATGCGGCCCAATCGATCGGCGCCAGTTATCAGGGCCGGCCGGCCGGGTCCTGGGGGCACGTCGGCTGCTTCAGTTTCTATCCCACGAAGAATCTCGGCGGGATGGGTGACGGTGGCATGCTGACGACCCGGGACGAAAAACTGGCCAATCGTCTGGCCCTGTACGCGGCGCACGGCATGGAGCCGCGTTACTATCACCAGGTGGTCGGCATCAACAGCCGTCTGGATTCGATCCAAGCGGCCGTGCTGAACGTGAAGCTGCAGCAGCTCGACGCGTGGAACCAGGCGCGGGCGCGGAACGCCGCGCGCTATGACGAGCTGTTCACGGCGGCCACGCTCGACCGGCAGCTGGTCTTGCCGACGACGACCAGGAAGCAGTGTCACGTCTGGAATCAGTACACGATCCGCGTGCCGGACGGCCAGCGCGACGCGCTGCGCGCCTACCTGGCGAAGGCCAACATTGGCAGCGAGATCTACTATCCGGTGCCGCTGCATCTGCAGGAGTGTTTTGAGCCGCTGGGGTACCAGGTTGGCAGTCTGCCGGAGACGGAACGGGCGGCCAACGAAGTGCTCAGTCTGCCGATCTATCCGGAGCTGACCGAAGCCCAGCAGGCGGCGGTGGTCGGCCAGATCGGCCGCTACTACACGAAGCGGATGCGGTCCGCGGCCTAGGCCGGGCCGGCCGCCTCGTGCTCAGTCCTTCTTGCGCAGCACCTTGCGCATGGAAGGGATCAGCAGCGCGAGCATGCCGAGCAGTATGCCGAGGAACAGCAGCGCGTAACCGATCATCCAACTCTTGCCGCACAGCACCGGCAATGCCAGCGCCGCGGGGACCGCGGCGGCGGCCGGTGCCGTGTGCGTGGCGAGCAGGAGAGCGGACAGGACGATCACCAGCAGGTGGCGGCGGAGCGCGGGTGGCTGTGACATCATGATATCGGCGACAGTCGGGGTTGATGCGGGCACGGGTGGCAGGCGCGGCGACACGGGTCGCGCCGGGTGCTTATTGTAATCCACCGCGGCCGGACTGCCAAACGCGAGTCGGGCGCTTGTCAGTGCTCCTCCGGCGCCGGCAGATCGCTGCTGAGAATCGCATGGATTGCCTGGGCGACCGGCTCGGCGTCCGGGTCCAGATTCACCTCCTGGCTCTCGCCGGTACGCAGATCCTTGACCTGGCAGGTCCGCCGTGCCCATTCGTCGTCACCGGCCACCAGCGCCACGCGGAATCCGCGCTGGTCGGCGTACTTGAGTTGCTGGCCCAACCGTTTGGCTTCCGGGTACAGCTCGACGCGCAGCCCGGCCGCACGCAGCTGAGCGGCCAGCTGGAGGTAGGCCGGCAGGTGATCCGGGGCGAAATAGGTAAGGAGCACCGAGGCCGGCGTGGCTACCTTCTCGACCATGCCCAGCTCTTCCATCGCGGCCAGCAGCCGGTCGAGTCCGAGCGAGGCGCCGATGCCCGGCAGATGCTGTTTCGTGAACAGCCCGGCGAGATTGTCGTAGCGGCCGCCCGAGCAGACGCTGCCGATCGTGGGGAGCGGGCCCAGGTAGGTCTCGAAGATGGTGCCGGTGTAGTAGTCGAGCCCGCGGGCGATGGACAGATCGAGCTTCACGCGCGTGTCCGGCACACCGGCCGCCCGTACCCCGGAGAGCACCTGCCGCAGGCTCTCGGCGCCGGCCGCACCGTTCGCGCTGCCCGCCAGGATGGTGTCGAGCTGCTGCAGCACCTCATCGGCCGTGCCGCGCAGGGCGGCCAGCTGGAGCACCTGCTGGGCCTGCGCGCGGGTCGCCTGCGCCTGCTGCTGCATCTCCTCGAGCACGTTCTCCGCGCCGATTTTGGCGAGCTTGTCGAGCGCCCGCAGGATAGCGGTCGCCTGGGCCGCCAGGCCGAGCTTTTCGAGCAGGCCGTTGAGGACCAGGCGGTTGTTGACGCAGATCGTGAACTGGTCGAAGCCGATGGCCAGCATCAGGTCGTGGATCACGAGCGCTGTTTCGATGTCGGCCACTACGCTCTGGGTCCCGATCGTGTCGAAGTCACACTGCATGAACTCCCGGTACCGGCCCCGCTGCGTGTTCTCGCCGCGCCAGACGGTGGCGACATGGTACCGCTTGAAGGGCATCCCCAGCTCGGACGCATGCTGGGCCACGAACCGCGCCAGGGGCACCGTCAGATCGAACCGCAGCCCTACCGCGCGCCCACCATGATCGACAAACTGATATAGCTGGCGATCGGTCTCGTCGCTGCCCTTGCCTTGAAGCACTTCCAGGTACTCGAGCGCCGGCGTGTCAATCGGACTGAAGCCGTACGACCGGTAAACGCGTTTGGCCGTCTCGATCAGCCGCTCGCGCGGCATCATGGAGCTTGGTACGTAGTCGCGAAAGCCTTTCAGCGTGCGCGGAGTGATGAGGGACACGGTGGGGCGCCTTCTGCCGGAAGTTCAATTCAATACGGGGAGCAACGCGGGTCGCGGACTGCGGACCTCCTGGCCGGGCTTCTGCAGGACCGCCTCCGCATACTCGCTGATCTGCTCCGGTGTTTCAAAGTACCGTTCGTACGTGAAGTCGTCGTCGTACTCACAGGCATCGGTCGAGTACTCGCGGCAGATCTGCGGCCGCGTGGCGTAGATCCCGCAGCGGTTGTCCGGCTGCAGATGCTTGCACGTGGTGTGGACCAGCAGGTACCACTGGCCGTCCTCCGTGAACACCGTCGCGCGGTCATGCAGCAGATACCACCGGATATACTCGAAATCGGCCTGCTCCGTCGGCGCATCGATCGGAAGGGCAAAGTACCGGCAGCAGCGGCCGGTGCAGTAATCGCACAGCACTTCGCCAGGCTGGAGCTGCGCGCGGGAGGTCTGCTGGGGAATCGGCTCGGTCATGACGGATATGTGCGATAAACGGGGTCCGGGGAGAGGGCCAAATCGCAGCCCGACCAGCGGCCGGCCGCGGCGGCAGAGCCTATATTTGGCTAATCAGTTAAGGGTATCAGACAGGGTCACGCTTGACCAGTTGACGCAGAATACGCGATGGAAACCATTATCACCGCTCTGGGGCCCGACAACGTGGGGCTGGCCGACCCGATCGTCCATTTCGTGACCGGGCAGGGGGCCAATATCGAAGAAATCCAGATGTACAATCACGACTCGGCCGCGCTGTTTGCCATGCTGCTGCGGATCGCACTGCCCGCCGGCAAGTACGCGGAACTGGGCGAGGCCATGGAGCAGATCGGCCAGCGCACGAACCTGGCCATTCGCGTCTGGTCCCCCGAACTCCGCGCGCAGCGCCCGCGTCTGGCCCTCTGGACCACCCACCGCACGGAGCCTCCCCTGGCGCTGCTGCGCGCCGTCCGCGACGGGCGGCTGGCCGCCGACATCGCCGTGATGATGGGTAACCGCCCGGCCTGCCGCGGACTGGCCGAACAGTTCCACGTCCCCTGGCATCTGACGGCGGACGAACAGGGCAACCCCCATGACGACCAGATGCTGGCACTGCTGGACGAGTACGAAACCGACTACGTCGTGCTCGCCCGCTACATGCG
>Ga0123328_1003526_pt1 | contig 13295 bp, 7 predicted proteins | sample BioC12SIPDNA_2_FD_89702 | JGI IMG/M metagenome (GOLD analysis project Ga0123328, IMG submission 89702) | Anaerobic biogas reactor microbial communites from Washington, USA - Biogas_R1_A C12 SIP DNA | ecosystem: Engineered > Bioreactor > Anaerobic > Unclassified | place: Washington, USA...
CGACTGCTCGTGGTAATCACGGCGTACTCCGTGGAGTCGACGTGAAACACTCATACCTCGAAGTCATGTACCGCAACGGCCGTGCTCTGGCAGCGTACTACTATTTGCCGCAGAGGGAGGGCGACAGCAGTGTTCGGACCGAACGCGCCGAAGGAGGCCTGCTCGTGAACTTCGCCCGCGACGGCAGGGCGATTGGAATCGAGATCACGGCGCCATCGCGGATCGACCTCGCCGGCTTGAACGACCTGCTTACACGCCTCGGGCAGGATCCGGTTCGGGCCGAGGACCTGGTACCCCTTGTGGCCGCCTGATCCGAGCGACTCCCCGGAGGAGGACACGCTTCACTGCCCCCGACGCGCAGCCTGTGCCCCACTGGGCAAGGGTGTGCCAACAAGAGCGACATGATACAAAGAGGACATGGGACGATCGCCGGCGTACGAGGCGAACGGGAGAACGGCCCGGACGTATGAACGAAGCCGGCATCGCCGCTTTGAAATCCGCACCCCCGGGTCCCTCGGGGGCTTCTGCGGTAGATCTTCGTCGGCCGCCACGGGGGGCGGCCGCTACTTGAACGGGCTTGCCCACGGTGCGGGTGTCGTGGTCGCATAGCGGCAGGAGCGGACATGAGTGGACATGAACGGATGACACGGCGTGGACTGCTTGGTGCGGCGGGCGGCTGGCTGGCGGTCAGGGGGGTGGACAGGGTTTGTGCCGCGTCCGCGTCCTCCCGTGCTGCCTCGCGGCCATCCTCGGCACCGGCGACAGGCACCAAGCCCATCTGCGGAAGCTGGATCAGCATTCAGCATCCCAATGCGAAGGAAGCGGTGCTGTGGGATCCGGCCTGCGCGGCGTTCAGCGAGCAGGACTGGACGCGCATGGTGCGCGACATGGCCGACCTGGGCTTCGAGTACCTCGTGCTGCTGTCCGTCGCGCAGGACGGGCAGGCGTTCTACGATTCGAGCGTTTTGCCGCGCAAGCCCTTGGCGTGCGAGGATCCGATTCGGGCTTTGCTGCAAGCGGCGGATGAGTGCGGCCTGCGGTTCTTCATTGGGTGCGGATGGTTCGGGAACTGGGCGGACGGCAACACCCGCATGGCTCCCGAGGTCATCCGGCAGCGACTGCAAGCGATGGGCGAACTGGTCGAACGCTATGGTCGGCACAAGAGCTTTCACGGATGGTACTGGCCTCGGGAGGCCTCCATTCGCGAACACTTCAGTGATGACGCCGTCACCTATGTCAACGCCTGCTCCGCCGAAGCTCGACGCCTGACGCCCGGAAAGCCGACGCTCATCGCTCCGTACGGCACACGCCTGGCCGTGCCCGACGATCGCTACATTCGCCGGCTGGAAGCGCTCGACGTCGATATCATCGCCTACCAGGATGAGGTCGGCGTGCGCAAGACCACGCCCGACGAGTTGCCGCGCATCTACGAGGGCTTGCGCAAGGCCCACGACCGCGTGCCGCAACGAGCCCTGTGGGCCGATGTCGAGATTTTCACCTTTGCCGGCGAAGTCTACCGCAGCGCCCTGGTCCCCGCTCCGTTTGCCCGCATCGAGCAACAGCTTACCGCGATCTCGCCCTTCGTCGACAAGATCCTCATCTACCAGTACCAGGGCATGATGAACCCGCCGGGCAGTCCGATCTTCGTCGGTCACCCGGATTCCGCCCAACTTCACACCGACTATCGCCGCTGGCTGGATGCTCATCGTCCGGCGAAGTGAGGTGCCGCATTCTATGTGGTCTTGCGGTTTGGCCCTCGGATAGGCGCCGCGGAGAGAATGTGTACAATGACCTGGCGCAACCCGGCTAAGTGGCTTGGGGCATGCTTTCTGGCAGGTGCCACCTCATACAACCTGTAGCTGATAGGGAGACATATCATGCTGCGTCTGCAAGCGTTCCCGGGGAGGCTGGTGATCGCGTTGTTTCTGTGTCTGTCGATTGGAGCGGGAGGTGCCGCGGTAGCCGCCGAGCAGGGTGAGGCGGGTTACCGTGCGGTCACGACCGCAGACTCCGCCATCCCGGTGGACCAATTGCGGCTGATGCTCAAGCCGTTGACCACGGACGAGTTGGCCGTGGAGGCGGATGCCTGGCTGGCGTTGCTCAAGGCGAAGGTACAGGAAATCAGCGACGCGGAACTGGGAGTCAGGCGCAAGCGGGAGGAGATCGCCAAGGTCAAGGAGACAGCCGCCGCGGCGGAGGAAGCCAAAGAGGAGGTTCTGCAATCCAGGCCCGCCGAGGAGGCCCAGCTTCTGGAGAAGAAGGCTGAAGAGGCCAGAGCTGCCGCCGAGGCCGAGGAGAAGCGCCGGACGGCTCTCGTCGAGGGGATCGGCACACTGCGCAACGAGCGCACCGGGCTGCTCGATCGCCTTGAAGTAGTTCTCAAGGAATACGAGCTCAAGGGAGGCGACCCGGCCTCATATCGCAAGTACATGACCGCGGTCTCGGGTGTGACTGTCGACGTCACCGACGCCAGTGCCGCCTGGTTGACGGTGAAGGGCTGGCTGACCTCCGAGGCCGGCGGCCTGCGCTGGCTCAAGAACATCGCACTCTTTGTGGTCACGCTGCTGGCGTTCTGGATTCTGTCCACGATCGTCGGCAAGGTGGTCGCGAAAGCCCTGGATGTGTCAAAACGCCTGACCGCCCTGCTCCGGCACTTCCTGGTGACGGGCATTCGGCGGGCGATCCTCGTCGTGGGCTTCGTCATGGCCTTGAGCGCCCTGGAAATCAACGTCGGACCCATCCTCGCGGTCATCGGTGCCGCCGGCTTCATCGTCGCTTTTGCCCTGCAGGGCACGCTCAGCAATTTCGCCAGCGGTATCATGATTCTGCTCTATAGGCCATTTGACGTCGGCGACGCGGTCGAAGTGGGTGGTGTCTCCGGAACGGTCAAATCGATGAACCTGGTCTCGACGCAGATCAACACCTCCGACAACAAGATGATCGTCGTGCCCAACAACTCGATTTGGGGCAATGTCATCACCAACATCACAGGCAGCGATGTCCGGCGGGTGGATATGACCTTTGGCATTGGCTACGCCGACGACGTCGCCAAGGCCCAGTCGATCATGGAATCCATCGTGAGTAGTCACCCGATGGTGCTCAAGGAGCCTCAGCCGGTGGTCAAGCTTCATGAACTGGGCGAGAGTTCAGTCAACTTCATCTGCCGCCCGTGGGTCAAGACGGCCGACTACTGGTCCGTTTACTGGGATGTGACCCGCAGCGTCAAGGAGCAGTTTGACGCCCAGGGCGTGAGCATACCCTTCCCGCAGCGGGACGTGCACATCTACCAAGAGAACGCCGGCGCATGAGCGTAAGGGTTCTCCGGCACGCGGGCACCTTCGCGAAGAGGAACCACGCTGCCGCGCGAAGCGGGTGGCGAAGCTAACGCTTGGAGTGTGTTGGGGGCACGGGGCCGGCGATTTGCGCAAGGAGTATCGGGGCATGAAGACCCGCGGCCTGATGATGGGCCTTGGTCTGTTAGTGGCAGTTTGGGGTGAGCCCGCGTCGGCGCGGGCGGCCACGCGTCCGAATGTGATTCTGATCATCTCCGACGACCAGGCGTGGACGGACTTCGGCTTCATGGGTCATCCGGCCACTCGTACGCCTAGCCTCGACCGCCTCGCGGAGCAGGGCGTCCTCTTCCCGCACGGCTACGTTACCGCTCCGCTTTGCCGCGCGAGTCTCGCCTCGATCATCACCGGACAGTACGGCCATCGCACCCGCATCTGCGGCAATGACGCGCCCAACGCGACCGCGGACCGGGCCGCCTCGCAGGCCTTCATCCGTGACGTGCCCACACTCCCGCGGCTTCTGGGGCGAGCGGGCTATCGCACCTTACAGACCGGCAAACTGTGGGAGGGCTCCTACGCCAACGCGGGCTTCTCGCACGGTATGACTCCCGAAGGCGAGCGCCACGGTGGTCCGGGCCTGGTCATCGGTCGCGAGGGGATGAGGCCGATCTATGACTTCATCGAGCAGGGCGGCGATACCCCTTTTTTCATCTGGTACGCTCCCTTTCTGCCGCACGAGCCGCACAACCCGCCGGAAAGGCTGCTGAGCAAGTACACCGCTCCCGATCGCCATCCCCGGCTGGCCGCCTACTGGGCCATGTGCGAGTGGCTGGACGAGACCTGCGGCGAGCTGGTTGATTACCTGCGGGACAAGAAGCTCCTCGACGACACGTTGATCGTCTTCATTGTGGACAACGGCTGGATCCAGGCGACCGACGAACGGCCCACACGCTGGGGCTGGTTCGCACCCAAGAGCAAGCGAAGTCCCTACGAAGGCGGCGTGCGCACGCCGATCGTCCTGCACTGGCCCGGTCGGATCAAGCCGGGGCGGCATACGTTCCTCGCCTCGGCCATCGACCTGGCCCCGACCATTCTAAGAGCATGCGGGATCCAGCCGCCAAGCGAGATGACCGGGGTTAACCTGCTGGAGGTTTCCACTGGCGAATCGGTTGATCGCCAAGCGGTGTTTGGCGAGGTCTTCGGGCACGACGATGTGGCGCTCGGCGATCCGGATCGCAATGTCACCCACCGATGGATGCGCCGCGGCCGCTGGAAGCTGATCGTGTCCCAGGACGGCAACGAGCCGGTCGAGCTTTACGACCTTGTCGCCGATCCGACGGAGGACAGAAACCTGGCGACGGGGCATCCGCAGGTCGTGCGCGATATGGTTGCGTTGCTCGACGCCTGGTGGAAGCCGCGAACCAGCAAGCCGACCGACAAATAGCGGCGGTGGGAATATGCCCACAGATCGCCCGGATGGACGCGTCTAAGTCAGGGATGGAAGTCGTGGTTTACTCGCTGCGTCTACGCCCAGTCAGATCAAGCATGGCATCAACAAAGACACGGCAAGCACGAAGAAGAGCGCGTGTTGATGACCGAGCCCGTTGTCAGTCTTCCCCGTGTGCGCCGAGGCTTTGTGGCGATGAATTCCGCGGCGCAGGGGCTGTCTGCATGGTTTTTGGGCCGGCTTGTCCTGTTCTTCTTGTTCGCCCGTTGATCAGTTGAGGGCGGCGGCGATGCGGGCCAGGAGGTCAGTGGAGGGCTCATAGCGGCCGACGTAATGGGTGAACGGGCGGTTGACGGGGTCGTAGTAGGTCAACTGGTGCATATGCCAACCGCTGAGCAGGGCGCGCATGGCGGCGGTGAGGGCTGGGCGCTCGGCGACGAGGTTGTGTTTCTCGCCGGGGTCGGTGCTCAGGTCGAAGAGGTACTCGCAGGCGTCGCTCAAGTCGCAGATGTACTTGATGCGATTGAGACAGGCGACCTCTTGCCAGCGGGTGTACTGGGTCATCGAGAAGACGGGTCGGTCGTGGCCGGTGTAAGCGGGGTCGAGCACGTTGAGGCCCTGCCAACTCGGGTGCGGCGGCAGGCCGGCCAGGGCGGCGACTGTCGGGGCGACGTCGATACCGGAGACCGTGCCGACCACGCGAGAGGGGAGGGTATAGGGTAGCGCGGCCCGCACGGCCGGACCGACGTGAATGATCAGTGGTATGTGGATCATCTCTTCCCAGGTGTGCGTTCCGTGCCGGGCGAGACCGTGCTCCATGAACGCCTCGCCGTGGTCGCCGGTGACCACGAAGATGGTGCGGTCGAGTTCGCCCGCCTGTTCGACAGCGGCGACGATGCGTCCGACCCAATGGTCCGCATAGCGGAGAGCGTTGTCGTACTGGTTTCGCAGCTTGGGCAGCACGTCGGGCGGGATGTGCAGGATGCCGTCGCCGTTGGAGTAGACCGGTGGGACGGGCAGATCGTGGCTGAACCAGGGCTCTGGCACTTCGTAGTTAAAGTGCGGTGATTGCAGGTAGAACCCGCTGTAGAACGGGCGATCATCGTTGCGCTGGCCGAGCCAGGCCTCGAAGTGCTCCACGGCGTAGCGGTCATCCATACGCATGCTGTCGGTTCTGTGGATATCGCTGGTGTCGTGCGAGAAGTATACCTCAAAGTCGGCGCGTGGAATGATGCTATTGATACTGTCGAAGGCTTCGTTGCCGCTGCTGAACAAGGTGAGTTGGTAGCCCGCCCACTTAAGGGCCCGCGGCAGGGTAACAAGGGGAAAGGAGGTATCCGCGAAGTAGTCGAATTGTGGGCCGCGGAGCATGTAGAGCGAGGTGGCGATGGAGGTCAATCCGCAACTACTGAACGATGCGGTACCGAGGCAATGCTCGAAGAGCACGCCTTCGGCCGCGAGGGCGTCGAGATTCGGGGTGATGTCGGTCTTAGGGTAGCCGTAACAGTGCAGGGCCTTGGCGGGCGTGGATTCGAGGAGGATGTAGACCACGTTGGGTGCGGGCCGGCGCGGTTCTACGAAGGAGGCGACGTAGTCGGCGTCGGTGATCAGGGGTGGGCCGAAGTCGGTGGGTGCCGGGCCCGCCAGCGGATCGCCCAACACCCGGCGGGACAGATCCAGTGCCCGCAATGGCGGCGCCGACCGCAGGAGCACGGCGAAGGCCTCGCTCGGTCGGCCCATCATCTGCCAGCCGACCAGCAGCGCACATCCGCCGCTGATCACCCCCGCGAGCCGCGGCGACGCCCATGCCGGTCGCCTCCTGAATTCCGCGTGCTCACCGTGTGCCCGCCGGAAGGATCGCACCGACAGTCGGTAAACGGTCGCACAGACCATACCCGCCGCCAGGCCCGTGACAACCAGGTATCGTCCGCCCATCGCCCAGGCGTTCTCCATCACGGCCGCGGGATTGTGGTACAGCAGCGTCAGCGACCGCAGGCCCAGGACCTCGGAGGTCATCGCGACGAGGAGTTCGTTGAGCAGCAGCCAAATGAACAGGGCGGTCAGCAGGAGTGCTTCGGCGATCGCCGCCAGTACCGGCCGACGGGGTGCCGCGACGCACCGGCCAGCGAGTAGGCCCAGTGAAGCCGCCGACAACCCGATCATCGCTCCCACGCAGGCGAATAGACCGATCGCCCAAGCAAGCGTCGCCGCCTGTGTGGCCGCGCTCAGGTCGGCCGGCAACCGCACCCAGCTCGACCACGTGCCGTAAACGGTCAGCACGATCGACCCGAGCACCATGCGCGAAGCCAATGCTTGAGAACGTGTGACCCCGCCCACGCTTTGTGACCTCGAAAAACAGACACCCGCTTCGTTCGGACCCCGTTCAAGATGGACGAGAGCCAGCCATCATACCGCGTTCGCCTGCGATGCGCAACTGTCCCCGCCGATTCTGTCGTGCGCGCACGTCCGCGAACCGGGCACTTTCGCGACTCGGTCCACCCATCTACAATGCGCTCCTGGGGTTACGAGCTCAAGGGCCATGACGGAGTATCTACTGTATGAGAACAGATTTCGCAGGGCGATCCAGCCGGATGATACGCGCCGTCGCGTGCGTTTGCGTGCTTGGCGCATTGTCTCATCTCGACCCGCAATCAGTCTGGGCACAGCATACGAAGGCCGACACGAGCACCAGGGTTGGGCAGCCGCGAGCCCAGGCGGACAGGGACGCCGTCATCAACGGCAAGTGGTTGTTGCACGGCGACGGGATCACCCTGGCGTATGACCCATCGGCCGGATACGCGATGCTCATCGGTGCCGAGGGCGAGCCGGTTGTTGGCAGAATAGCCTTTGACGGAGATGCCACGGCCACGGTGACCAAGACTCAAGCCATGGTGAGGGGGCTGGGAGAGTGTTCCTCATTGTCCCTCGTTCGCGAGAACGGAACACGGGACGAGATCATGGTCTCGCCGGCCCTGCCCTTCGCTCTGTTCCGTAGAACCGTGCGCAACATATCGGATCAGCCCAATCATATTCGGTCCCTGCCGCTACTGTCCTGCGAAGCTTCATGGGCTGCCGACGGCCGGCCACTCAAGACCATGGGGACAGGAGGCCTGCTAAGCGTCGAGGAGAACCCTGGAAGCCACCTCTGGTTGGCGGTCGCCGAACCAGTGAACCGCCGCGGGTTGGTCTGTGGCTGGCTGACCAGCGATCGTGGCGGTGGGGTGGTGCTTTCTCACCGCACAAACGGAACGACGCGTGTTTCCGCCCATATCCACTACGGCAGACTGATTATTCCTCCCGGCAAGGAGGAGGTGAGCGAAGTCCTTGCTCTGGGGTGGTTCAAGGATGCACGCCTGGGTATGGAAGCCTGGGCTGATACCGTGGCCAAGGTCTACGATATTCATCTTCCACCGCAGCCGGTCGGATACTGCTCCTGGAACGACGGCCATGAGCACGTTAACGAGCAGCACGTGGCCTTGCGAGCATCTCAGGCGGCCATGCATCTCAAACCGTTTGGCTTCTCTGTGATTCAGATCGACGACGGTTGGCAGCGGGGTATGCCGGGCTGGATCGGAAACCCACGAGGCCCGTTTCCCAGTGGCATGAGGGTGACCTCCGACCGGATCAGGTCCTTCGGATTGGTGCCCGGCATCTGGTTCTGCCCGTTCAGTTCAAGCGGAGTGGAAACGCAGGGCCTGATCTCAGACCCGCCGAACCCGGGATGGTACTCTCCCGGATTGGACCTCACTAATCCCAAAGCCATCCAACACGTCAAGGATGTCGTCACACGCGTGACGCAGGAGTACGGCTTCAGCTACTTCAAACTGGATGCGTTCAGCATCGGCCTGATCGACGACGGCTACGACAACCAAGGCTGGCTGAGCCCTCGTGCCTTCAGCTACCAACCCCCCAATGAAGCTTACTGGAAAAAGGGCACCTGGCGCAAAGTGCATGATCCGCTCATGACTCCATTCCAGGCTCATCGCGCAGGCCTGAAAGCCCTGCGCGAAGCCGCGGGCGAGGAAGCCTTCGTCTTGGGGTGCAACATGGCTCAGAGCATGTCCCTTTACGGCGCGTCGATCGGCGTGGTCGACGCGATGCGGATCGGGATGGACAACAACATGCACAGCTATCCGGAGGTACTCGAAGAGGCCCTGGCCCGCATCGTCGATAAAGACAACAACCAGATCGCCCACCTTCTCCATGGCCCGATCGCCGGATCACGGCACTATCACCTGAACCGCCGCATCTGGTACAACGACCCGGACCAAGCAGGCGACAATGTGCCCCTGCTTTCTTGGACGGCGCTGAGCGACTCCCTCTGGATGGTGGGCGACGCATTGGATTTTGGTGAGACCCTCGGCGAGTCGCCCGTGGCTGACCGATACCAGAAGACCATTCCCAACCACGGCAAGACCACCAGACCCGTGGACCTGTTTGAAACCGCTCTTCCCCGCGTGTGGATTGTCACCGATGGCGAAGGTGCCCATCGCCGCGACGTCGTCGGTTTCTTCAATTGGAATCCCGACGGCGAAAACATCACGATCTCAGAATCGCTTCAACGGCTGGACATGCCCGCGGGTTTGACGTACGCGGCCTACGATTTCTGGGAGAATCGATTCGTCGGTCTCTTCGACAAGACGGTCGCGGTCACGCTGGCACCCAGATCCTGCTCAGTTCTGGCCTTGCGTGCCTGTCGAGGATACCCGATGGTCCTCAGTACCTCGCGTCACGTCACTCAAGGCATGATCGATGTTCTCCATGAGCATTGGGAGGCGTCCACGCGCACGCTGACCGCAACGAGTCGGGTCGTAGGTCGGTATCCCTATGAGCTTCGCATCTACGCTCCGGTCGGCATATGTGGCAAAGCGTTGAACGTGTCGGTTGCTGACGAGGACCGCACCGCCGGCGTTGTCGCGTCCCTCGATAATGCGGACGACGTGGTTCGCGTCAGCATCACGAGCAAGAACAGTCGCGAGGTGCGATGGACCGTGCAATTTGGAGAGTGACGGGCGATCGAAGAGTGTAGCGAGCCAGAGGGTGCCCGACGCCTGCGCGGTGAAGTCATAGGCGGCCTTGGTTACGAACCTTAGCTCGCGGTGTATCATGGGGAGGGTATAGATGACTGCAATAGGTCGAATGCGATCGCTCGGTGTGGCATGGTGCTGCCTGGTGTGTCTGCCGATCCACGCCGCGGCCCAGGATCTCGCCCAGCCGCAGCTGGTACGCGAGGTTCTGGCTGGTACTCGTGATGAGGCACGCGTGTCCTGGTGGGGCTTCGATGCCGAGGATTCGACCCGCTTTCTCCAAGACGCGATCCAGTCGAAGGCCAGGAAACTCATCATCGATCGCCAAGCGACCCCCTGGATCACGCGTCCACTCACGGGCGTAAGCAACCAGGAGATCATCCTCGAAGAGGGCGTGGAACTGGTCGCGAAAAAAGGCGACTTTCGGGCGAAAGGCGATTGCCTCCTGTCGTTTCGGGGATGCGAGAACGTCACCATCCGTGGCGAGAAGAAGGGCTCCGCCAAGCCGGCACGCATCCGCATGCACAAGAAGGATTATCAATCGGATGCCTACGAGAAATCGGAATGGCGGCACGGCCTGGTCTTCCTCGGATGCCGACGTGTGCTGGTGCGGGATCTGGCTATCGAGGAAACGGGTGGGGACGGCATTTACCTTGGGGCGGGACCAAACAAGAATCCCAATCTGGATGTGGTCATCCGACGCGTCGACTGCAATAGGAATCATCGTCAGGGAATCAGCGTGATCAGCGCGGAGAACCTCCTGATCGAGGATTGTCTGCTCCGCAATACCCAGGGCACCGCTCCCGAGTCCGGCGTCGATTTCGAGCCCAATAACCCCTACGACTTGCTGGTGAACTGCATCATGCGCAACTGCGTTGCCGAGAACAACGCCGGAAGAGGCTACGAAATTTGTCCGCAGTCCATGAACAGCGGCTCCAAACCCGTCTCCATCCATCTGGACAAGTGCGTCTCCCGCAAGAACAAACTCCACGGCATCCACCTGTGCAGCGCCCAGAAGGATCCGCCCGGCGGGCTGCTGCGGATCACCCATTTCCTGTCAGAAGAGGACGGCATGGCCGGTCTCTCCGTGCAGTTCAACCCGTACGATGCGATCAGGATTGAAATGGAGGACACGGTCATTCGCGACAGTGCACAAGAGGATTCATTCTTCGCGCCGATTTACGTGCAAGGCATCGAGTCTGACGACCGGCCGACCGGGAATCTCCATTTCAAGCGCGTCACCATCAAGGATGACAAGGATCGGCCGTTCTTCAAGATCAACGACAGGAAAGGCAACGGCCTAAGGGACATCACAGGTGAAATCGTGCTCGAGCGCGGCGGCCGCAAAGAAACCATCAAGATGGAGACTTGGCTGAGCGGCGGATGACTCCCAGAAAGCGGCGGGGCACCATGAGCCGCGGTCTTTAATCGCCACGCGCGTTCGCTCGGCGGCACGAAGCCCCTGTTTCGGAGCTGGTGGTCGGAACGTATCACGCTGTCAGGCAGCTTGGGAGTTCGTCGGATGACGATCTTGCGGGCCCTGCGGTGCGAGATGGACCATGAAGTGGAGATGGCGGGTGGCCTGAGGGAGGGTTTGTGTATGGCTTGGACAAGACGGAGATTCTTGGGTACCTGTGCCGGTATCGGAGCGACCGCGTTGCTCCGCCGTGCGGAAGCAGTCACCGAGACGCGGCCGGCTTGCGGGCGGGTCTACCACCTTTCTGTTTCGATGGATGCGCTGGATGCCGATCCGGGTCTGCTTGCGATCGTGCAAAAGGCCGGCGTAACCGATCTCTGGCTGACAGGATTCCTCTACGGACACTGGCATTACAGCCTGGAGCGGATGCGGCAGTGGCGTGAGCGCGTCATCAAGCTGGGCATGAACGCCCATGTGTGCAACGTGCCGCTGGGGCATCCTGGAGACTCGTTGGGTGCGATGGATGGCACGGTACCTCTGACCCCGCCCAAGCATTGGAGGATGGGCTGTCGGGCCGATGGCAGCCTCTACGCGGGGACCTCCCTTCACCCGCCCGCCACGGAAGAGAACGTGCAGGCTCTGCAACAGCTTCATGAGATCGGTGTACGGCAGGTGTTCCTGGACGATGATTTCCGGCTGGCTACCAGCCCGGGGATGATCGGCGGATGCTTCTGCGACGACCATCGGGAGCAGTTCCTGAAGTCACGCGGCTACGACACGCAGCGGTGGAACGATCTGCTGGACGCGGTGCACAACCGCAAGTTGACCGGCGTGATGCGCGAGTGGGTCGATTTCACCTGCGACCAGTTGACCGCGTCATTTCGGGCTCAGCAGGCGGCCATGCCAAGCGGGCGCCTCGGCAACATGGTGATGTACTTCGGGGCCGAGAAGGCGGGCATCCGTCTGGCGGACTACAAGGATGTCCCGCTACGCGTCGGGGAGCTGATGTTCAACGACGACTCCTTCGCGCCGATCAAGAACAAGACGGCTGAGCTGTTCAGCGCCCTGTTTCACCGCCGCTTTGTATCGCCCGAGCTGGCTTTTAGCGAGACCACCGCGTTCCCCGCCGATCGACTGTCCGCCCGCAACATGGCCGCCAAGCTGGCGGTCTCTACCCTCTGCGACGTGCGCCACACCATGTTCATGAGCGGGCTCACCGCGGTGCCGATCGGCCACTGGGATACGCTCGGGCCGGCCATGCGGAAACACGCGAGAATCCACCCACAAATCGCGGGCCACAGCATGCGCGGCCCATTCAAGCACTATTGGGGCGAGCACAGCCGGTTCGTCGGCGACGATAACCCCAACAGCCTTTTCCTGGCCGTCGGAGTGCCGTTCGAGGTAACCGCCGAGCCTGCTCGCGACGGCTGGACCTTCCTTTCCGAGCACGACGCGGGTGGAGCGGCCGCAGGCCATCTTCGGTCCCGCGGCACAACCTTCGTGACGCGATCCGAGTCGCCCACGCGACCAGAGGGCGCTTGGACCTGTCAAGAATCGTTGCAGGCGATGTTCGACCTGAAGCGAAAGCTGCTGCCCCAGCTAGCTAATGTCCCGTTCGTGGAGGAGGAAAAGCCTGTCGTGTGCGCATGGTACCCGGGCGCACGCGCGGTCCTGCTGTGGAATCTGGCGGAGCAGCGGGAACGGTTCACGATCCGATTCAAGGAAGTGCAGAGGCCGGTGACGGTGGAGGGCCTGGATATCGAACTCGTGGAGGATATCGGATAACAGAGCAGGGAGATGATTCGCTCAACGCGGTAACTCAGTTCTCACATGGCAGTCTTGTCTTATCCGGATCCTTTTCCCGGACCCGACGACTCGCGTCGTCGGCTCACTGATCGTTGTCGAGCCGCTGGCTGTGATCGAGCCGCTGTCCGTGATCGAGCCGCTGACGCAAGTCAGCGGGTTGCGGAGAAGGTACTGGCGGTGCATTTCTCCGCCAAGCGGCAGATCCTCGATATCCTCTGTTTGAACTTGTCGCTCGACGGCGCAACTCTCGTTCCCACAATGAGAAAGCCCTTCGACCTGTTGGCCGAAGGGCTCATTTCCAAGGATAC
>Ga0123328_1003527_pt1 | contig 13295 bp, 11 predicted proteins | sample BioC12SIPDNA_2_FD_89702 | JGI IMG/M metagenome (GOLD analysis project Ga0123328, IMG submission 89702) | Anaerobic biogas reactor microbial communites from Washington, USA - Biogas_R1_A C12 SIP DNA | ecosystem: Engineered > Bioreactor > Anaerobic > Unclassified | place: Washington, USA...
CACGGGGCAAGCCCGTGGGGGTCTGGGGAGAAAGAGAACGCACGGGGCAAGCCCGTGGGGGTCTGGGGAGAAAGAGAACGCACGGGGCAAGCCCGTGGGGGTCTGGGGAGAAAGAGAACGCACGGGGCAAGCTCGTGGGGGTCTGGGGAGAAAGAGAACGCATGGGGCAAGCCCGTGGGGGGTTGGGGAGAGGGACTACGCATGGGGCAAGGCCATGGGGGGGCTGGGGAGAAAGAGGACGCATGGGGCCAGCTCGTGGGGGTCTGGGAGAGGGACTACGCATGGGGCAAGGCCATGGAGGTCTGAGAGGTCCGGATGAAAAAGGCCGCCGCGGAAGCGGCGGCCGTGAACCGAATCCGGCGAATCTAGCCGAGCTTGATGGCGGAGACGGGGCAGCTGTCGGCGGCTTCCTTGGCGGATGCTTCGGCAGCGGCGGGAACTTCTTCGGCCTTGGCGTGGGCCAGGCCGTCATCGCCCATTTCAAAGACGTCGGGAGCGATGTCGGCGCAGAGTGTGCAGCCGGTGCAGAGGGAACCATCTACGGATGCGGTCATGGGGATTTCCTTTCGGGGTTGTGACTTTCCAGAGTGTATTACCAGTTTTCGCCCAGGAGTTCGAAATGGGCCTGGGGGTGGAGGCAGGCGGGACAGAGTTTGGGGGCTTCCTTGGCCTCGTGGAGGTAGCCGCAGTTGATGCAGCGCCAGACGACGACGCCGTCGCGCTTGAAGACCTTGCCTTCGGAGAGGTTCTGCCAGAGGTCGAGATAGCGTTTTTCGTGCTGTTTTTCGGCCACGCAGACCTTGTCCCAGAGAGTGGCGATTTCCTCGAAGCCCTCCTCGCGGGCGATGCGGGCGAATTCGGGGTAGAGTTCGGTCCATTCCTCGTGTTCACCGCCGGCGGCGGCCTGAAGATTGTCGAGGGTGGAGCCGATGACGCCGGCGGGGTAGGCGGCGGTGATTTCGACCATGCCGCCTTCAAGGAAGCTGAAGAAGCGTTTGGCGTGTTCCTTTTCCTGGTTGGCGGTTTCCTCGAAGATGAGGGAGATCTGGACGAGGCCTTCCTTTTTGGCGGCGGAAGCGAAGTAGTTGTAGCGCATGCGGGCCTGGGATTCGCCGGCGAAGGAAGCGAGCAGATTTTTCTCGGTGCGGGTGCCTTTAATGCTCTTCATGGGGGATCTTCTCCTGGTTTTTGGGGGCGGATGGCCCCGGGACAACAATTATTTGTTAGTATCCTCTGGAAGGGGCGGGGGAGTCAAGGCGGGAACGGGTCCCTCCTTGAAGACGCCCATGGCGCGGAATTTGGCGTAGCGCTGGTCGAGGAGGCGGGCGGGCGGGAGTTTGCCCAGGGCGTCGAGATGCCGGCGGATGGCGTCGCGGACGAGGCCGGCGGCGGCCTTGGGATCGGTGTGGGCGCCCCCGGGGGGTTCGGGGATGATGCCGTCGGCGATGCCGAGTTCGAGAAGGTCGGAGGCGGTGAGCTTGAGGGCGGCGGCGGCCTTGTCGGCGTGGGCGCGGTCTTTCCAGAGGATGGCGGCGCAGCCTTCGGGGGAGATGACGGAGTAGTAGGCGTATTCGAGGATGAGGATGCGGTTGGCGACGCCGATGCCGAGGGCGCCGCCGGAGCCGCCTTCGCCGATGACGACGGCGAGGATGGGGACGGGCAGGCGGAACATTTCGCGCAGGTTGACGGCGATGGCTTCGGCGACGTGGCGCTGTTCGCCCTCGATGCCGGGGAAGGCGCCGGGGGTGTCAATGAAGGTGACGATGGGGATGGAGAACTTGGCGGCGAGGCGCATGAGGCGGAGGGCCTTGCGGTAGCCTTCGGGGAAGGGGCAGCCGAAGTTGCAGGCGAGATTGCTTTTGGTGTCGCGGCCCTTCTGGGTGCCGAGGACCATGACGCGGCGGCCGTCGATCCAGCCGAGGCCGCCGACGATGGACTGATCGTCGGAGAGGAGGCGGTCGCCGTGGAGTTCGTTGAAGCCGTCCACGAGGGCACCGATGTAGTCGCGGGTGTAGGGGCGGCGGGGGTGGCGGGCGACCATAACCTTCTGCCAGGGGGTGAGCCGGGCGTAGAGATCGCGGCGGGTGTCCTCGAGGCGGGCTTCAAGGCGGGCGACGTCCTGGGGGGAGTCCACGCCCTGTTCGGCGGAGAAGCGGCGGAGATCCTCGATCTGGTTCTGAAGGTCGAGGAGGGGTTTTTCGAATGGGAGAATGTAGGCGGCCACCGGTGGATCCTTATTCGGTGATGGTGACAAGAGTCCCCTTGGGGAGGATGGTGTAGAGCTCTTCGATGTGGTCGTTGAGCAGGCGGATGCAGCCGTCGCTGGCCTGGCTGCCGATGGAGTCGGGTTCCCAGGTGCCGTGGAGGCCGTAGCCGGGCAGGTCGAGGGCGAGCCAGTGGGTGCCGAGGAGGTTGTCGGGATGTCCGTAGGGGATGGCGGGGGCGCCGGGCTTGTGCCAGGCGGGGTGGACGATTTTGTCGGTGATCTTGAAGGTGCCGACGGGGGTTTTGCTGTTGCGGCCGGTGGCGGCGCGGTAGCGCTTGAAGAAGCGGCCGTCGAGGGTGACGAGGACGTCGTTGCGGGACTTGCTGACGGTGAGGGCGAAGACATGCTGGTTGCCGTCGAACAGGCGGAGAGTTTCGCCGATGCGGATGATGGCGCCCTGGATATTGTTGGCCTTGGCGATGAGGGCGACGGGGGTGTTGTAGGTGGCGGCGAGCTTGCCGAGGTAGTCGCCGGACTGGACGACATGCTCGGTTTTTTCGGGCATGGGTCGCTGGGAGGCCAGCAGGGGCATGGCCAGATCGCTGAGGAAGCCTTCGATGCCGGGGTCTCCGGGGCGGGCCTCGAGGGCGGAGAGGGCGGCTTCGCGGGCGCCCTGGTAGTCCCCGCTGTCGAGGCGCTGGCGGGCGGTGGCGAAGGCGTCGTCGGCCTGGGCGGCGGCTTCGGGCGACAGCGGCGGGGGGGCGGGAGCCGTTTCCGGAGCGGCGGAGACCGGGGAAACGGGGGCGGGGGCTGGTGCCGGTGCCGGGACGGGGTCGGCGGATGTCGTGCTATCCGGGGCGGGGGCAGCGGGAGCCCCGGTCGCAACGGGGTCCGGAGCGGGCGCTTCGGATTCAGAGGCATCCGCCGGGGAGGTGCCGGCCCAGCGGATGAGCAGGAAGAGGCCGGCGAGGGCCAGCACGGCGAGGGTGACGAACAGGGCCGTCATGCACCCGGCGCGCGACTTCTGCCGTTTCATCAGGTAAATATCGGGAATGGAATTGGGCGTCATGTCGGCGCGGGGGGGCTGGTTGGGATTTCAGGCGAGGCGATTGAGGTCGCGCAGCACGAGGACCATGTCCGGATAGCGGTCGGCCGGGTTCTTGGCGATGCATTTCATGACCAGGCTGGCGAGGGCGGCCGGGACGTTGGGCGTGTGCTGCCGGATGGGAACGGGGGGGGTCTTGGGGTCGATCTGGGCGGCGCGGACCTGCTCGATTTTCTCGCCTTCGTAGGGTTTGTGGAAGGTGAGCATTTCATAGCAGCAGATGCCGAAGGCATAGATGTCGGCACGGTCGTCGGCGGTATGGTTCACGAGGGTTTCGGGGGGGACATAGGCGGTGGTGCCGGAGACGTTGTTGAGCTTCTTGAAGAAACGCTTGCGGGGCAGGGCGAGATCGAAATCAATCAGCACGAGGCGGCCGTCGGGCCGGATGAGGATGTTTTCGGGTTTGATGTCGAGATGCAGATAGCCGCGGGCATGGATGTACTGAATAACGTTGGCGAGCTGGCGGATGAAGATGATCACGTTGTCGGTCAGGAGCGGTTCGCGGTAGAGCAGCAGGTCGCGGAGGGTGCGCGATTCGATGTATTCGAGCACCATGTAGGGGATTTTGCCCTCGTAGCCGGCCTTGATGAACGGGACGATGTTGGGATGGGGCTGGGGATGGTGCAGCCGGGCGATCACTTCGCCGCCGTGGAAAAACCGCTTGCGGGCGCGGCGGTCCCGGGCCATCACGGGATCCAGCACGCGGATGACGTAGCGGGTCTGCTGGGCGTCAATGGCGACATAGAGTTTGGTCATGCCGCCGCCGGTGATGGAGCGGGTGATGGAGTAGCCTGCGAATTCCTGGTTCATGGCCAACCCTTCTAGCGCAAACGGGGGGGCAACGCAATCTCTTGTTGCCCCTTGCGGGGGGCGGAAAGGCCGGGCGCGGGGCGGAAGTCAGTCCGGGGCGGGGGCTTCCTGAATCTGGTCGGGGACCAGAACCGGGGCGGCGGCGCCCTGAATCCAGTATTCGCGGCCTTTGACGCGCACGCGTTTGTCCTGGAGGCTGCGGAATTTGGATGCCGCGCCGTACACATGGCACAGGACCTGCCAGCGGTTGTTCTGCCAGCGGATGACGCGGTAGCGGGTGGGGGCCTCGTTGATGAGGGGCGCGGCGCGCAGTTCGCCTACGAACTCAGCCATCCGGCCCTGTCCCTCCAGCGGAATCAGTTTCAGGTCGGCCGGGGGGGGCACGGGGATGACGCCGGAAGCGGTTTCGCGGACGGGGACGGAAGGGGATACGATGGGCGTGGGCCAGTCGGCGGCCTGGGCGGGGGATGCCGCCGGGGCGGGAGCCGGAGCGGCTGCGGCCGCCGGCTCCGCCTTGGCCTTGCGCTTGCGGGCCGTTTTTTCCTTGCGGGCGGGCTCGGCGGAGACTTCGGCGGTTTCGGTGGCCATCCGGGCGGGTTCCGGGTCGCCGGAGAGAATATCGACGAAATCGCGATGGATCCAGACGCGGGCCGTCGGCGGCGGAGCGATCTTGAGCCAGTCGGAGATTTCCTCGCGGGGTTCGACGACGGCGCCCAGTTCCAGGGTATCCACGACATTGTAGTTGATGCTGGGGCCGGCCCGGACGTTGACGCGGGTGGCGCCGATGGTGTTCTGCGGCTGCTGCACATAGGCCTTGCTGATCCAGAAGTCCGTGGCGGGGGGCGGGGTGATCGAAATCCACTCCTCGCCGATTTCCCAGGCGGTCAGGCGTTCGTCGTACTGGGCCTGGCCGAGGACTTCGGAGTTTTCGAGCCTCGGCATGGCGCGCAGATTGACGTTGTGGGCGGTGACCCGCACGGGGGTCTGGGCCCGGAGGGGGGCGGCGGCCGGCAGCAGGGCCGCGCACAGGCACAGGATGGAATACGTTTTCATGGCGGGCCAGCATACGGGGGCCGGGAGAAATCGGCAATGCCGAAGTGCAACGGGATTGATTGTTGACCGGGATTGCGGTACAACCGGCGACCATGGCAACCAAACCAAAACACAGGGGCCTGGGCCGGGGGCTGGACGCGTTGATACAGGGAGGCGCCACCCGTCCGGGCGGCGCGCCGAAGCCGGCGGCCAAGGCGGCGGGGCCCAAGCCGGCGGCGGCTGCGCCGGAAAAGGGCGCGGTGCACCTGGTGCCGGTGGACAAGATCCGCAAGGGGGCCTGGCAGCCGCGGCGGCGGTTTGCGGAAGAGGCGCTGAAAGAGCTGGCCGATTCCATCCGCGACAAGGGCGTGCTGGAGCCGGTCTGGCTGCGGCCGGTCGAGGACCTGTTCGAGCTGATCGCCGGGGAGCGGCGCTTCCGGGCGGCGCAGCTGGCGGGGCTGTCGGAAATTCCGGCGCTGCTGCACCGGGTCAACGACCTGGAAGCGCGGGAAATGGCGCTGATCGAAAACCTGCAGCGGGCCGACCTGGATCTGATCGAAGAGGCGGAAGGCTACCGCGATTTGATGAGGGAAGCCGGCCTGACCCAGGAGGATGTGGCCCGGAAAATCGGCAAGGCGCGGGCGACCGTGGCGAATGCGCTGCGGCTGCTGGACCTGGCGGACGGCATCAAGCGGGCGCTGTCCGAGGGCGCGCTGACGGCCGGCCATGCGAAAGTGCTGCTGTCGGCGGAGGCGAAGGACCGCGAAATCCTGGCGGCGCGCACCGTGGCGCAGGGGTTGTCCGTGCGGGCGCTGGAGAAGCTGGTGGCGGGGCTGGCGGCCGGGGATCCCCGGCGCAAAAAGCCGTCCGCGAAGCCGTCCGCGGGCGGGGCGCCCGGGGAAAAAAGCGCGAAGCATTTGAAATTCCTGGCTGACCGCATGCAGCAGGAACTGGGTACGAAAGTGGTGCTGTCGCCGGCCCGGACCGGGAGCGACGGCAAGCGCGAAATGGGCCGGATTGTCATTGAATTTTTCGACAACGAAGATCTGTCGCGGCTGCTGGAGACGCTGAATCTGGGCGATCTGGTCTGAGGGGCGGTCGCGGATGGGGAGCTGGTACGACGAACGCCGGGAGGCGCAGGCGCGCGCCTACGACCGGGCCCAGGCGGTGCTGTTTCTGGTCCGCTTTGCCCTGCTGTTCGCCTTGGCGGCGGTATTCTGGCTGTCGGGATGGTCGCGCGCGCTGGCGGCAGGGCTCCGCGCGGGTCTGTCGTTTCCGTTCGGCTGGGCGCTGGTCCACGCGGCATTCGTGGCGCTGGCGGTGTTCGGCTACGAGGCGGTGCTGTTTCCGCTTTCCGTGCTGGCGGGGTATTCGCTGGAGCGGGTTCACGGCCGGCTGGAGACGGAATTCGGGGCTTGGCTGCGGGGCTATCTGGGGACGCTGATGCTGGAGATGGGGCTGGCGACGGCCGGCTTCACGGGGCTGTACGCGCTGATGCGGCTGTTTCCCTCGGTGTGGTGGGTATGGGCCACGGGCGCCTACGCGGTGCTGGTGGCGGGCCTGGGGGAGTGCGGGCCGTCGCAGCTGCTGCCGCGCGTGCGTCCGCCGGTCCCGGTCCGCGACGAGTCATTGGAGGCGGAACTGCGGCGGATCGGCGAGGCAGCCGGGCTGGAGATCACCGGCGTGGCATGGTGGGATTTCGAGCATCAGGAAGATCTCGAAGACGTGCGCCTGACGGGGGCGGGACGCCGTCGGCGGGTGGTGTATTCGGAATGGGCGTGGCGCCGGCTGGGCCGCCGCGAACAGGTGTTCCTGGCGGCGCGCCACATGGCCTGGCATCGCCACGGGGCGGCGTGGGCGGCGCAGGCGATGCACATAGCGCTGGCGGCGGCGGTGTTTCTCGGCGCGGCGGCGGCGGCGGACCGGGCGGCGCGGGCGGCGGGGCTCAGCGGCGCGGCCGCGCCGGCGGCCTTTCCGTTTCTGGTGACGGCGCTGTTCGGGCTGGCGGCGCTGGCGGGCCTGGCGGCGCATGCCGTGGTGCGGCGGCTGGAACTGCGCGCCGACCGGTTCGCCATCGAACACGCCGGCGGACCCGACGCGCTGCGCACCTGCCTGGAACAGCAGTTCCGGCGCGCGCCGTTTGCGCTGGATGCGCCGCTCTGGCAGGTGCTGCTGCTGCACCGCATGCCCACGCCGGCCTGCCGGCTGGCCCGGGCCGAATCGTGCGCCGGCAAGACGGCCTGACGCCGGCCGAAAGCCGAACGCGCGTACGCTTTCCCCGCGTTGGCTTCGTCGGATCCGTCCGGGCAGATTGCGCTTGGCGGTGGGAAAGTCCGGCTGATAGAGTGCCGCGCCATGGAGCCAACCATTTTTCAGGGCAGGGGTGCCGTCCGGACGGCGGGGGGATGTCTGGCGGTTCTGGTCGCGCTGGGGGCCGGTCCGTCCGCCGCCCAGCAGCCGGTCGTGACGCCGCCGCCCGCCGCCCAGGTGGCGGCGGTCACGCCGGAAGCCGGCGTCATTGACATCCAGGCCGACAGCCTGGCCTACGATGCCGCCCGCCGCCTGGTGATTGCCCGCGGCGGTGTGAAGGTCTCCCGGGGCGGCGATTCGGTGTCGGCCGACTATGCGGAAGTGGACACCGCGGCCGAAGTGGTGCATGCGCGCGGAAACATCGTCATTGAATATCTGGGCAACGTGTGGCGGGGTGAAGAGGCCACCTACAACTTCAAAACCAGCACCGGGGATTTCGGCGCGTTCGAGGCGTCGGCGCCCCCCTGGCACATCACCGCGCGGGATTCGCGCCGCTCGTCGCCCCGGATGATGGAACTCGACGGCGTGATGCTGACCACCTGCGAGCCGGACCGGCCGGAATATTCCGTCCGGGCGGCCTCCGCGACGCTGGAGGACAACAAGATCCTGCGGGCGAAGCACCTGCGCTTCCAGCTCGGCCCCGTGCCGTTCTTTTATTTTCCCTATCTGCGTGCCAATCTCGAAGAACTGGCCAAATTCGAATTCACGCCCGGCTACAGTTCCACGATGGGCGCGTTTCTGCTGACGGCCTACAACCAGCCGCTGACAGACGTTTTCCGCAGCCGCACTCACTTCGACGTGCGCACCAAGCGCGGCGTGGGGGTGGGGCAGGACATTCTGTGGACCGACCCGGAAGGGCGGGCGTATGACGGGCTGGCGCGGGTCTATTACGCGAACGACAGCGAGCCGTGGAAAGACGAAGAGCAGCGGCTGGCGCGCGAGGAACTGATTGACGCGGACCGCTACTGGCTGCAGTTGAAGGATCGGCACAACCTGAGCGACCGCGACTATCTGATCACCGAACTGAACTATGTCAGCGATCCATGGCTTCTGAACGATTTCTTCGACGACGACTACCAGAGAAACGTGCAGCCCGAGAACCGGGTGACGCTGTCGCACCGCGGCAACCGCTACACCGCGGGCGTGGGCGTCAACATGCGGCTCAACGATTTCTACGGCAACGTGGACCGCCTGCCGGAGGCCTTCCTGAATTTCAACCGGCAGCAGATTTTCCAGACGCCGCTGTACTACGAAGGCGCCAACACGCTCAGTTCCCTTGAACGCGTTTATCCCGAGGGTTCAGACGACGAGGCGTACGACGCCATCCGCTTCGATACCTTCAACATGGTGTATTGGCCCACGCGCCAGTTCGGGTTTCTGTCCGTGATCCCCCGCGGCGGCTACCGCGGCACCTACTATTCGAAAACCCCCGAACGCATCCCCGTGACCAATGTCGTGGCCGTCACGAACGACCTGGGCGACGTCGTGGGCACCACCAATGACGTCGAGACTCTCCTGAGCGACGGCGGGGCCGTCTGGCGCAGCCTGCCGGAAATCGGCGTGGAAACCTCGTTCAAGGCGTTCGGGGATCTGTATCACGGTCCGACGGGAATCGAAGAAGACGAAGACCTGCGGCACATCGCCGAACCCTACGCCGACTACACCCTGCGCTTCGAGCCCAACGAACTGCCCGCGGACCTGTGGCAGTTCGACGCGGTGGACCGGCTGGACTACGCCAACTATCTCCGCCTGGGCATGCGAAACTATCTGCAAACCAAGCGCCGCGCCGCCGTTCACAACCTGGCGTATGCCGATGTGTTCACCGTTCTGAACATGGATCCCGAGGAGGACGAAGAGACCCTGGGCGACATCGGCTTCAAGACGGAACTGCGGCCGTGGTCGTGGCTGAAATGGGATTTCGACGGCGCCTACGACACCCAGGACGACAGCGTCCGCACCTTCCACACCCAGATGGAACTCCGGCATCCCGAGTGGTTCACGTTCGGCGTGGACTACCGCTACAAGCGGGACACGCGCGACGTGGTCGCCGGCGATCTGGAACTCTTCCCGGAGCAGCGCTGGTCCGGCCGGCTCTACGCGCGCATGGATCTGGAAGAGTCCCAGGTCGAGGAGCATTCGTACTATCTGATCCACCGCACCCGCTGCCTGGGCATCGGCCTCGGCCTGCGGATCCGTCCGGAAGAGGGCGAGGACGGCGAGGACAACTATACGGTCTGGTTCCGGATCTGGCCGCTGGCGTTCCCCGGATTCAGCAGTTCCCTGGGCGGCTGAGGCGGACGGCATGGGCGCGGAGCATCTGGTTACGGGCGGGGCCGGCTTCATCGGGTCCAATCTGGTCCGCCGGCTGGCGGGCGAAGGCGTCCGCGTCCGCGTCTTCGACAACCTGTCGTCGGGGCGGCGGGAAAACCTGGAGGGGCTGGGGTCCGCGGTGGAATTCGCGGAAGGGGATTTGCGCGATGCCGCGGCGGTGCGCGAAGCCATGCGCGGCATCCGCCGCGTGTTTCATCTCGGCGCGCTGGCGTCGGTGCAGGCGTCGGTGGACGACCCGGCGACGACCCACGAGGTGAATCTCACCGGCACACTGAACGTGCTGCTGGCCGCGCGCGACGCCGGGGCGGAACGCGTCGTGTTTTCCTCGTCGGCGTCCGTGTACGGCGACAGCCCCGAAATGCCCAAGCGCGAAGACATGCCGCCCGAGCCGCTGACCGGCTATGCGCTCTCCAAACTGGCCGGCGAGCACTACGGGCGGATCTTTTGCGGGCTCTACGGTCTGCCGGTGTTTTCGCTGCGCTATTTCAACGTGTTCGGCCCGCGGCAGGATCCGGCTTCGGATTACGCCGCGGTCATCCCCCTGTTCATGCGCGCCTATGCCCAGGGCCGCCAGCCCGTGATCTACGGCGACGGCGGCCAGACGCGCGATTTCACCTTTGTCGAGGACATCGTCTCGGCGAATCTCGCCTGCGTGACCGCGCCGGCGGAGGTTGCCGGAGGCGTCTTCAACGTCGCCTACGGAGACCGGATATCCGTCAATGATCTCGCGCGCGAGATCGCTGCGCTGGCCGGACAGCCGTTCGCGCCCGCCTATGAACCGCCGCGCCCGGGCGACATCCGCGAATCGCAGGCCGATGCCGCGCGGGCCCGCCGCCTGCTGGGCTGGACGCCGCGGCATACGTTCGCGGAAGGCCTGGCGGCGACGTGGGAGTGGTTCCGGGACCGCTTTCGCCGCACCGCTGCCGACTGAGAGTTCCCGTTCACCGACCGGAGGGAGCGGAAGGTATGCACATATACACATATGGCTATAAGTGGATATGCAGAAGGCGGAAAAATATAAAGCCGGGCCGAGGCGCCGGTCGGGCTACTTGGCCTTGGACCGGAGGCGGACAACGGGGCCGGCCACCATGAACCGGTCGCCGCCCAGATGGTGGAGGGTTTTGAGTTCGCCGCTTCCGGAAACCTTCCACGCGGCGACGGCCTGGAGCACGAACAGGTCGTAGCGGCGCACCATGCGCATGTCCGTGACCCGGCATTCGATGTTCACGGGGCATTCCCGGATCAGCGGCGCCTGCACCTGCGAGGCGCTCAGGGGCGTCAGTCCGAAGGCGGCGAACTTGTCCACCCGGGCGCCCGACGCGTTGCCGCAGGCCACCGCGTTGTCCGCGATCTCGATGGTGGGCACGTTCAGGACGCATTCGCGGGTCGCCTTCAGCGCGGCGAAGGAATGGTTGCGGTCGCTCATGACCAGGCCGATCAACGGCGGCTCGAAATCCATCATGGTCAGCCACGACAGCGCCATGACGTTGGGACGTCCCCGGCGGGCGGTGGTGACCAGCACCACCGGGCCGGATTCCAGCACGGCGTACACCTTCGACAGCGGCAGTTTTCTTCTGGGCATGGCGGGACCTCCGTTTCCGCCGGGCAGGATAGCGCGGCGGCGGCCGCCCGGTCAATCGGCCGGCCGGGACGAAAAATCCGGATTTTCCATGGCATGGAAAACCCGGCGGAACAGTTTCCATGGCGTGGAAAATCCGGAATGCGGGGAGGGGATTGCGTTTCCCGCGGGAGCGGAGTTGTGGTACACCGCGTGCCCATGGCGTTATTGAGCTTACAAGAGGTGTCCATCCGGTTCGGCGGCCCATGGCTGCTGGAGGGGGCGACGCTGAACATCGAGCGCGGGGAGCGGGTGTGTCTGCTGGGCCGCAACGGCGAAGGCAAGTCCACGCTGCTGCGCCTGGCGGCGGGCCATCTGGCGCCGGACGCGGGCGAAGTGGTGCGCGCCCGGGACCTGTCGGTGGCGATGATGCCGCAGGTCGTGCCGGCGGACCTGGCCGGCACGGTGCTGGACGTTGTGGGCCGGGGCGTGCGGGAGCAGCCGGACGCGTGGCACCGCGAGGCGCAGGCCCGCAAGGTGATCTCGCAAATGGGCCTGGAGGCGGCGGCGGACTGCGCGGCGCTGTCGGGCGGCATGAAGCGGCGCGTGCTGCTGGCGCAGGCGCTGGCGGGGGAGCCGGACGTCCTGCTGCTGGACGAACCCACCAACCACCTCGACGTGGAGGCCATTGAATGGATGGAGGGTTTTCTGTCGCGGGTTCCCGGAGCGATTCTGTTCGTGACGCATGACCGGGCGTTTCTCCGGCGGCTGGCGACGCGCATTGTGGAACTCGACCGCGGACGGCTGCGGTCCTGGGACTGCCCTTACGATCAGTACCTGGAGCGCAAGGCGGCGGCGCTGGAGGACGAAGAGCGGCAGGCGGCGGTGTTCGACAAGAAGCTGGCCCAGGAGGAAGCGTGGCTGCGCCGGGGCGTCAAGGCGCGGCGCACGCGCAACGAGGGCCGCGTGCGCGACCTGATGAAGCTGCGGGCGGAGCGCGCGGCCCGCCGGGAGCCCGGCGGGCGCGTCCAGGCCGCCCTGCAGGAAGCCGGCCGTTCGGGGTACAAGGTGATCGCGGCGGCCGGACTGGGGCGGGCCTGGGGCGGCCGCTGGCTTTTCCGGCGCCTGGAGGTCAACATTCACCGCGGCGACAAGGTGGGGATTCTGGGGCCGAACGGCTGCGGCAAGTCCACGCTCATCCGGGTGCTGCTGGGGAGAGAGGCGCCGGACGAGGGGCGCGTGGAGCACGGCACCCGCCTGGAAATCGCCTATTTCGACCAGCTCCGGGAGGCGCTGGACGAAAACCGCACGGTGTTCGACAGCGTGGCCGACGGGAATGAGTTCGTGACGGTGAACGGCCGGCGGCGGCACGTGATCGGCTATCTGGAGGAGTTCCTGTTTTCGCCGGAGCGCGCGCGCAGTCCGGTGCGGGTGCTGTCGGGCGGCGAGCGCAGCCGCCTGCTGCTGGCCAAACTGTTCGCCCAGCCGGTGAATGTCCTGGTGCTGGACGAGCCGACCAACGACCTGGACATCGAAACCCTGGAGCTGATCGAAAGCCTGCTGGTGGAGTATGCCGGGACGGTGCTGCTGGTGAGCCACGACCGCCAGTTCCTGAACGAAGTCGTCACCGGCACGCTGGTGTTCGAGGGCGGCGGGGCGGTGAACGAATACCCCGGCGGCTACGACGACTGGCTGGCCCAGCGCAAGGCGCCCGCGGCGGATGCCGCGCCGGAGGCCTCCGCGCGGCCGCCCTCCGCTACCGCCCGGTCCCGCAAGCGAACCAACCGGGAACGCCGGGAGTTGCAGGAGATTCCGGAGACCCTCGCGGCGCTGGAAGCCGAACTGGACGGGCTGCACCGGACGATGGCGCAGGCGGACTTCTACCGGGGGCCGCCGGCGGAGATCCAGGCGGCGACGGCCCGCAGCGCGGAGATTCCCCGGGA
>Ga0123328_1003532_pt1 | contig 13280 bp, 11 predicted proteins | sample BioC12SIPDNA_2_FD_89702 | JGI IMG/M metagenome (GOLD analysis project Ga0123328, IMG submission 89702) | Anaerobic biogas reactor microbial communites from Washington, USA - Biogas_R1_A C12 SIP DNA | ecosystem: Engineered > Bioreactor > Anaerobic > Unclassified | place: Washington, USA...
CGTGCCAATCGGGGTCATCAGCGCGGTCAAGCGGAACTCATGGTTCGACGTGGGCTCGCTGGGTCTGGTGCTGATCGGTGTGTCGCTGCCGACGTTCGTGACCGGCACAGCCTTGTTGCTGGTATTCGCTCTCAAGCTGCAATGGCTGCCCGTGGGCGGGTGGGGCGAACTGTCGCAGATCCCGCTGCCCGCGCTCACGCTGTCGCTACCCTTCATGGCCTACATAGCCCGGCTCACGCGGATGGGCATGCTGGACGTGCTGAACAGCGATTTCATTCGCACTGCCTACGCCAAGGGGGTCAGTCGTCGCGGCGTGATCTGGAAGCACGCTTTGCGCAACGCCTTCCTGCCGGTGCTCAGCTTCGTGGGGCCTGCCTTGGCGGCGGCGATGACCGGCTCGTTCGTGGTTGAGAAGCTGTTCACTGTTCCCGGCCTTGGCCAGCACTTCGTCAACAGCGTGCTCAACCTCGACCGTGGGCTGATCATGGGTACCGTGCTGACGTACTCCGCGCTGTTGATCGGCATGAATCTGGTGGTGGACCTGTGCTACAACTTTGTGGATCCGCGGGTGAGGGTTGGTTATGAGTGAAGCGATCGCCATACCTGCCGCCGATCTCGCCAACGACGGGCAGTCGCCCGCGTCGCGAGCCTGGCGGCGGTTCTTGAGCAACCGCGTCGCGGTTGTCAGCGGGCTGTTTCTGGGGCTGTTGGTCCTGTCGATGCTGGCGGCCCTGCCGCTGACCGCGTCGCGCTACGATGCCCAGCGGTTGGAGTTGAACCGACGACCGCCGGCGTGGAGCAACCCGGCCGGCCACGACGGCCTGGGACGCGACCTTTTGGTTCGTTGCCTGTTCGGTGGGACGATCAGTCTGAGCGTCGGGCTTGGGGCCGCACTGCTGAGCGTGACGGTCGGCGTGATGTGGGGAGCGATTGCCGCGCTGGCCGGCGGACGCGTCGACGGGGCGATGATGCGGCTGGTAGACATCCTCTATGGCCTACCCTATATTCTGCTTGTGATCCTGCTGAAGGTCGCCTTCGAGCAGCCGCTGACGAGGTTGATCGGCGACAAGCAAGTGGCCAACGTAGTGATTCTGTTCGTCGCCATCGGGTCGGTCAGCTGGCTGACCATGGCCCGGGTGATCCGCGGGCAGGTGCTGTCGTTGCGGGAGATGGCGTTCATCGAGGCCGCTCGGGCCGCCGGCATCGGGCCGGTCCGGATTCTCAGTAGGCACCTGTTGCCCAACCTGATCGGGCCGATCGTGGTCTATGCGACGCTCACGGTACCGCAGGCGATCCTGCAGGAGTCGTTTCTAAGTTTCCTGGGCATCGGCGTGGCTCCGCCGGTTCCCACTTGGGGCTCGCTGGCCGCCGAGGGCGTGGCCGCGATCAATACGGTGGAGAGCTTCTGGTGGATGCTGCTCCACCCGTGTTTGTTTCTGGGGATGACGCTGCTGGCTCTGAACTTCGTGGGCGATGGGTTGCGGGACGCGTTTGACCCTCGCGGGAGTCGGTGATTGTGGGTAAGTTCTACGCCATTGCCGGGTTGCTGGTATTGGCTCTGGTGCTTGCGCCCGTCGGGTTCCTCGCATTGCGGAAGAAGGCCGACTACGGCGACCGGACGGTTCTGTACCAGACCTACTCGGCGAAGGTGAAATCGATCGACCCGGCCACCTGCGGCGACACCACCAGCGCGAGCATGCAGGGCCAGGTCTACGAGAGCCTCTACACCTACCACTACCTGAAACGTCCGGTGGAAATCATCCCTCAGTTGGCGGCCGAGATGCCGGAGATTTCCGAAGACTCTCGGATTTACACATTCAGGTTGAAGCCGAACATCCACTATGCCCCTAATCCCTGTTTCGGCATCAAGCCGGACGGCTCATTCCGCACGCGCACTGTCCGGGCGGATGACTTCGCCCTCGGGCTCAAGCGCGTTGCCGATTTCCACCTTCAAACGCCGTTGGCATGGTCGTTCTTGAGCGAACGGATCGTCGGTCTGGACGAATACCGCGCACGTTGCGAGGCGTACCGGGAGGGTGACTTCTCAAGGTACGATATGGAGGTCGAGGGCCTTGAAGCGGTGGATGATCTTACGCTACGGATCCACCTGAAGGCTCCGTTTCCGCAACTCATCTATGTGCTGGCCATGCAGACTTACGCACCGGTGCCGCGCGAGCTGATCGACTATCACCTGGCCACGGAGCCCGGTCCCGGTGATGAGCGCCGGCCCATCCCGATAAGCCGGCGCACTGCCCAGATCACACAAGTGGAGCAAATCGTCGGTACCGGACCGTACCAGCTCACTCATTGGCAGCAAGGGGCGTTGATGGTCTTCGAGCGAAACCCCGAGTACCGGCACGGGTTCTATCCGACAGAGGGGGAGCCGGGCGATGCCGAGGCCGGCCTGCTCGACGATGCGGGCAAACCCCTGCCTTTCGTCGACGTGCTGCACTACGAGTGCATCCTCGAAGACATGCCCGCGTGGTTGCGCTTCTTGAGCCGTCAGACGGACGTATCGGGCATCCCGCGTGACGTGTTCGATACGGTCATTACCCCGGATCGCGACCTGCTGGATAAGTGGGCGAAGCAGGGGTTAAGGCTCAGCAAGTTCACGGATCCCACGGTCTTCTGGCTCGCGTTCAACATGGATGACCCCGTCATGTGGGCCAGCAAGTCGCTACGGCACGCGATGTGCTTGGCGTTCAATGTGGAGGATCTCATCGAGGTTCTGTACAACGGGCGGGGAAGACGAGCAGTGAACGTGCTGCCGAGTTCGTTCCCCGCTCATCCGATTGCCGGCCCGGGTCCGTACTACCGTTACGACATGGAGGAGGCCAGACGCCAACTCGACCAAGCCCGAAGTGAGCTGGCGGCGGTCGGCAGGCTCGACGCCAACGACCAGTTCCCATTGCTGACCGTCGACCTCGGTGGGCGCGACGAGACTTCCCGGCGAATGGGCGAGTTCATCCGGCAACAGTTCGAGCCTCTCGGCCTGCGCGTCCGCATCGAGCTCAACGACTGGCCCACCCTCCAGCAGAAGGTCCACAACAAACAATGCCAGCTCTACGCCATGGGATGGCATGCCGACTACCCCGATGCCGAGAATTTCCTCCAACTCTACTATGGTCCGAACATTGAGAAGGGCACCAACAACTCGAATTACCGTAATCCCGAGTTCGACGCGCTGTACGATCAGGTCACGGTGATGCCCGACGAGCATGATCGCAATGAGGTTTACGCCCGGATGGTGCACATGCTCAACGAAGACTGCCCGGTGCTCCTGCTGGTCGAGCCGATGTACTACGTTCTGACCTACGACTGGGTCAAAGGCTACAAGCGGCATCCCTTTGCGTATGGGATGACGAAGCATCTGCGGATTGATACTCAGTTGCGGCGGGAGATGGGAGGACGCTGAGCGAGTATGGGTGCGTACGTTATCCGGCGACTGGTGCAGGCGGTGTTCACCATCTTCGGGGTGATGTTGGTGACCTTCCTGCTATTCCGCGTCGTGGCGGGTGACATCGCCGGTGCCCACCTCGGCCCCAAAGCGACCGAGCAGCAGAAGCGGGAGTGGCTCAAGAAGTACGGGTATGACAGGCCTCTGCTCATCAACCGTCAGCCCGATACCCGCTGGTACGACACGCAGTTCGCCCACTATGTGAGTACAACGGCCACCTTCAAGACGCGCAGCCTGATTAACAACGAGAAGCTCAGCGACACCATTCTGGAGCGGGCACCCTACAGTCTGGCCATCACCGTACCTGCGTTGGCTTTGGGCTGGGCCTTGGCGATGGTGGTCAGTACTCTGGTAGCCTACTATCGGGCCAGCCTGATCGATCACGTCGGCGTATTCCTCGCCGTCCTGGGAATGTGCGTGCCCTACCTCGCGTTTATCATGGGCGGTCAGTGGCTGATGTTCAAAGTCGCTCCCAGCATGGCCTACGGGCTGGCCAACCCGTTCAATATCTTCGTCCCCGTGGTCATCTCCGTGGTGGCCGGGTTGGGCGGCAGCGTCCGCTTCTACCGTACCGTCATTCTGGACGAGACAACCCGGGACTACGTGCGCACCGCTCAAGCCAAGGGCGTGCCCCTGCCCAGCGTGATGTTCAAGCACATCCTCAAGAATTGCATGCTGCCCATCCTGACGAATCTGATCATGGCGATCCCGTTTTTGATCATGGGCAGCCTGTTGCTCGAGTTGTTCTTCGGCATCCCGGGGCTGGGTGACCTATTGCTCAGCAGCATCACCAACCGGGATGAGCCGATCGTCAGCGGTTTGACGTTTCTGACGGCGTTGATCTACGTGCTGGGTACGTTGGCGACGGACATCACGTATGTGATCTTTGATCCGAGAGTGGAGTTGACGTGACCACGACAGCGCCCAACCCGGCCATCCTGGCAGCCCCCGTTCAGCAGGGCCGCAGCCTCTGGGGCGACGCGTTTCGGCGGTTGCGCCGCGACCCGGCAGCGGTGGCCTGCTTCCTGGTTATTGGCGCCTATGTCGCGCTCGCCGTCGGGGCCGTTTACTGGTACCCCGACTTCCTGGAGACGCAGAATTACAGCGAACGGAACCTGCCTCCCTCGGCGGATCACTGGTTCGGCACGGATGTTTTCGGCCGGGACGTCCTCGCGAAAACGCTTCTGGGTGCCCGAGTCTCGATGACCGTGGGTTTCATGGCCAACGCCATCGCCGTGCCCCTCGGGCTGGCCCTGGGCGTGCTGGGCGGCTACTTCGGCAAGTGGATTGACGACTTGGTCGTTTGGCTCTATACCACCCTCGCGAGTATCCCCGGCATCATCCTGCTCATCGCCCTCAAATACGCGTTCCAGGGCATCATCCTCTTCGAAGGCACCTTCATCGAGCTGAATCTCAGCGGTATCCATGGTTTGTACATCGCCTTGGGTGTGCTGAGCTGGATCGGTACCTGCCGCATTATTCGAGCCGAGACGCTCAAGCTCAAGAGTCTCGATTACGTCACCGCCGCCCGGGCCAGCGGGCAGGGCCGTGTGCGCATCCTCGTACGTCACATCGTGCCCAATCTTCTGCATCTGGCGATCATCAACTTCACGCTCGGCTTCGTGGGGGCCATTTCCGCGGAAGTGATCCTGTCCTTCCTGGGGCTGGGCGTGGAGGTGGGTACCCCGAGTTGGGGCACGATGATCAACGCCGCACGCCTCGACCTTGTCGTGGGACGGTGGTGGGAGGCGGTGGCGGCTTGCGCGGCGATGTTCGTCATCGTCCTGGCGCTGAATATCTTCGGCGATCGGTTGCGCGACGCCCTGGACCCCAAGTTGAGGATCTGACCCGTGCCCGTATCCAACGGTGACAACCTGATCGAGGTCCGCGACCTGCAGACTCATTTTCATACCGAGGACGGCGTAGCCCGAGCGGTCGACGGCGTGTCCTGGTCGCTCCCGCGCGGCAAAACGCTGGCCCTGGTCGGCGAGAGCGGCTGCGGTAAGAGCGTGACGGCGTTGTCCATCATGCGGCTCATCCCCAACCCGCCGGGGCGCATTGTCGGTGGGAAGATCCTCTTCGGCGGGCTCGACCTGGCGGCCGCCAGCGAAAAGCAGATGCGCACCATCCGCGGCAACCGCATCGCGATGATCTTCCAGGAGCCGATGACTTCGCTCAATCCAGTCTACACCATCGGCAATCAGATCGCCGAGGCCATCGAGCTGCACCAGAACTTGCGTGGCGCCGAGGCCTGGAACCTGGTCATCGAGGTGCTGTGGCAGGTGGGCATCCCCGCCCCCGAGCAACGGGCCAACGAGTACCCGCACCAGCTCTCCGGCGGGATGCGTCAGCGGGTGATGATCGCCATGGCCCTGTCGTGCAATCCGTCGTTACTCATCGCCGACGAGCCGACCACCGCCCTCGACGTGACTATCCAGGCCCAGATCCTTGACCTGCTCCGCAAGCTGCAGGCCGAGAAGCACATGAGCATCCTGCTCATTACCCACGACCTGGGCGTCGTCGCCGAGATGGCCGACGAAGTCTGCGTCATGTACGCCAGCAAAATAGTCGAGCGGGCCAGTGCCGAGGAACTGTTCGCCCATCCGCTGCACCCCTACACCCAGGGCCTCTTCCGCAGCATCCCGCGGATCGGCGACCTCAAGCGTCGGCTGGATGTGATCCCGGGCAACGTCCCCAATCCGCTGCAGTTCCCGCCGGGCTGCAAGTTCCACCCCCGCTGCCCGCTGGGCTCGGAGGATGCGACCTGCCAGTCGCAGGATCCGCCGTTGAAGGAAATCCGCCCTGGCCACTGGGCGGCATGTTGGAAGTGCGAGGGGTACCCGGCTTATTGCGGTTTCGCTCCTGTTTGATCGTGAGGCGCGGTAGCTGTGAGTCTTGATGGAATGCGGGTCGTGCTGTTCGAGAACCGGATGTCGGGCGAGATGCGCTCGGCGGTCGAGCGGTTCGGGGGAAAGGTGCTGTCGGCGCCGGCCATGCGCGAGTTGCCCGTGCCGCATAGCCCCGGGGCCTTGGCCTTTGCCGAGGCACTGCTCGCCGGCCGGATCGATATGGTTATCTTCCTGACCGGTGTTGGCGCCCGGGCCCTGCTGGCGATCATCGAAGAAGCCCACCCGCGAGAAGCGTTCCTTCAGGCGTTGAGCAAGGTTGTCACCGTGGCCCGCGGGCCCAAGCCGGTGGCGGCTATGCGCGAGTGGCGGATCACACCGACCCATGTGGCGACCGAGCCGAACACGTGGCGAGAGGTTCTGGCGGCGATCGACGCGGCCGGCCCAGTCGCCGGCAAACGTATCGCCGTGCAGGAGTACGGAGAGTCTAACGAAGAACTGGTCCAAGCCCTGCGCGACCGTGGGGCGGAGGTGACCCCGATCGCGGTCTACACCTGGGATCTGCCGGAGGATTGCGCCCCCCTGCGATCGGCGATCGAAACCATCGTCGCGGGCGAAGTCGAGGTCGTGGCCTTCACCAGCGCCCAGCAGGTCCGGCACGTGCTGCGCGTCGCCGCGGAAATGGGCCTGGAGGAGCGGCTACGCGACGCCCTCAAACGCGTTTTCATCGGCTCGGTCGGCCCGACGACGACGGAAACGCTACGCCGCCTCGCGCTGGGCATGGACTTCGAGCCGGACCGACCGAAGATGGGCGACCTCGTGCGCGGGCTGTCCCGTCACGGCAAGTACCTCTTGCGGCGCAAACGCGCGTCGGCGGATGCGGGCGTGGATACCGGTCGGGCGACGCGAGTCGATCTGGTCTGGCCCGCCGACGAGTGCGCCGACTGCCCAGACCCATTGCAGAACAGCGTCTTCCTGCGAGCCTGCCGTCGGGAACCCACCGATTACACGCCCATCTGGATCATGCGCCAGGCCGGTCGATACCAGCGAGAGTACCGCGAGATCCGCGCCAAGGTTTCCTTTCTGGAGATGTGCAAGCGCCCGGAACTGGCGGCGGAAGTGACGTTGATGGCGGTTGATCGGCTTGGCGTGGACGCGGCCATCATCTTCGCGGATATCCTGCTCATCGTCGAGCCGATGGGTGTGGGCCTGACCTTCAACGAGGGCGAAGGTCCGGCGATCACCCCGCCGGTACGCGATGGACATGACGTGGACGCTCTCGCGGAGGTCGAGCCCGCCGAGTCGCTCTCCTTCGTCGCCGAAGCCATCCGTCTCACGCGGCGGGCGTTGCACCCGGCCGTCCCGCTGCTCGGCTTCTGCGGCGCTCCATTCACAGTGGCCAGCTACATGATCGAGGGCCGCGGCAGCCGCGATTTCCGCCAGACCAAGACCTTCATGTATCGTGACCCCGGCGCCTGGCATGCACTACTCGATCGCCTCGTTTGGGCACATGTCCGCTACCTCGACGAGCAGATCGCCGCGGGCGTGCAGGCCGTCCAGTTGTTCGACAGTTGGGTCGGCTGCCTCAGCCCGGAGGATTATGAGGAATTCGTTCTGCCGCACACCCGCACGTTGATCGAGGCCATCAAGCCCGGAATTCCCATTATTTACTTCGGCACCAACACCGCGACGCTGCTCAAGGCTATCAAGGAGGTCGGCGCCGATGTCATCGGGTTTGACTGGCGGGTCAATCTCGGCCAGAAGTGGGCGGACATCGGCTACGACGTGGCGGTGCAGGGCAACCTCGATCCGGTCGTGCTCTTCGCCACGCCGAGCGAGATCCGCCGTCGCGCCCAACGCATCCTTGCCCAGGCCGCCGGCCGCCCCGGGCACATTTTCAATCTCGGCCACGGCATCCTGCCCGACACGCCCATCGACCACGCGATCACCCTTGTCGACGCCGTCCACGAATACCGCCCGACCCGCGACACCGCGTAGCGATCGCTCCCCCGCTACGGCGGGCAGGCTGTGACGATCGAAGCCCGTAGCGGTAGCCCCCCACAAGTGTCTCGCGTTGGGGCGGGGGACAGTCGGGCAAGGGCATAGTCGTGGAGGGAGACAGTCGGGGCGGGCGACAGTTGAGGATGGGGACAGGCACGTCTTCGGCTTGAAGCTTTCCGACGCGACGGGGCCGTCATGTCGAGTGACTGAGTTGCGTGCAGAGCCCTCGGGCCGGCAAAGAGGAGCCAATCCCCGGGCGCACCGCGTGTCGCCGCTTCGCATTGGTGTGTCACCGCTCTGCATTGGCACTTCTCTGTGAGCAGTGCGGGATGCGTACAACGCCCAACCGCGATGCAACCCGCAACCTTCAGGTCGGCTCTGATGGTGTTCTGGGCAGGCGTTGTCTGCTACTCTTGCCGCGGCAAGTTCGTAGGAATGGTGATCTGCAGAAGTTGGGATTGGCTGGGCTCTTGTTGGCTACACGTGCAGTGGTCACAAGTAAGTGGTTCGCCATCGGGGCCCACGGGTTTGGGGCCGCCGCAGGAACCACGGAGGGGCTTGCCTTTGATGATAACGCCGATGGCCAACAGGACGACGGCCAAGGTAAAGATCAGGCAGCCAAACAAGATCGTGGTCATGCAATCAGCCTTCTCGTGATATTCAGCCGCGGTAACGGCCGGTGACTTCATCCTTTATTGGCCGTCGTGCGAGAACGACACTTCCCTGCTAGTGGCCTCCGCCAGATACCTTGTGACACAGTTTTGCCCAGGCGAGCCGCCCCGGCCCACAATGGCGAGACGCCCGTGCCACACCTTAAGATCCAGACTGCTTGGTGGGCTACACTAGAGTTCTCCTCGCAGGTGCAGGTAGTCCTTGAGCATATGGTTCTCAATTCGGGCGCTCTCGAGCTGGCTCTTGATGACATCGCCGATGGAGATCAAGCCGATGACCCGGTGGTTCTCGACGATGGGCAGATGGCGGATCTTGTTCTGGGTCATCACCTGCATGACGTAGTGGGCGTTATCGTCCGGGAGCCCGCAGATCAGCTCCCGGGTCATCACGTCCGCCACGCGCCGGTCACCGAAACCTGCGATGTCCTGATTCGCGGCCCGGAGCATGTCCCGTTCGGTAATAATACCCAGCGGCTGTCCGCCGGTGTCTTCGACCATCAAGGCCCCGATGCGTTTTTCGCACAAGAGGGCGATCGCGTCGGCGATGGTTCGTTCCGGGGCGATGGAGCAGATGATCGCGTTGGGCTTGCCGGCCAGGATTTCTTTGATTTTCATGACGGACTGACTCCCTCGCTGCGGTGACCACGGTTGTTGGGGCCGTCTTGTGGAGCCGACGCGGGCGTACCGCTGAGGTAAGCGGCGAAGCCCGGCGTCTGCTTCCTTGAGATGGTCCCGTCTTCGTGCCGACGGAGAAACAGGGCGACCAAGCCTTGTCTCTCGGCGACATTGTAGCCCTCATCCGGGCCCAAGACCATGAGGGTGGTGGCCCATGCATCCGCCCATTCGCAATCGTCGGCGATGACGGTGACGGAGGCCAGGAGGTGCGTGACCGGGCGGCCGGTCCGCGGGTCAATGGTATGCGAGATCCGCTTGCCGTCGCGCATGTAGAAGTTGCGATAATCGCCTGAGCTCGCCACCGCCTTATCGCGAAGGCCTAAGACTTGAAGAATGCCTCGCCCTTCGGGATCGGGCTTCTCCACGGCGATCTGCCAGGGCTGATCGTCGAGGTTGAGCCCCCGGGCTCGCACTTCTCCGCCGATCTCCACCATGTAGCGGCCGAGCCCGAAATCGTCGAGCGTCTCGGCGACTTGGTCTACGCCGTAGCCCTTGGCAATCGCCGATAGGTCGCAGTAGACCTGCGGATGCTTCTTGCGGAGCGTGCGTGCGTCGGTGTCGATTTCGATCAGGTGATACCCCACACGTTCGCGCAGGGCGGCCAACTCGTCCTCCGAAGGCCCATCCATCCGCCGCGGGTCTGGCCCGAAACCGTAGGCGTTGACGATCGGCCCAACGGTGATGTCAAAAGCACCATCGCTCAAATCGCTGATTTCCAGGGCTCGTCGGATCACATGCAGTGTCTGCTCCGAAACCGGGAAGGGCGCCTCGCTGGTATGCTGGTTGAAACGCGAGAGTTCCGACTCGGGCAGGTAGGTCGACATGCGTTGATTCACTACCAGCAGGCACTCGCCGATTTGCTCACGCAGCAGAGTCTCGTCATCCCTCCCGAATGCCGCGGGATCGACGACCAGCTTGATACTGTAAGTCGTGCCCATGGTGGGCCCGGTGATTGTGCACAGCCGCAGGCCGGCGCGGCCGAACCGTGCCACCAGCAAGAGGGTAACAAGCAGGAGAGCAATGCCCACCGACCAGACGCGGCGCGGTCTGCGTTGCGGCGGCGGGGTGTGCACGGCGGTCAGCCTCCAAAGTCATCAAGCATGATGTTTTCGCGTTCGACACCCATGTCGAGGAGCATCTGGATACAGGCCGAGTTCATCATCGGCGGGCCGCACATGTAGTACTCGATGTCTTCCGGGGCCGGGTGCTGCTTGAGGTAGTTGTCCCGCACGACGTCATGGATGAAGCCCGTATAGCCCTTCCAGTTATCCTCCGGCAGGGGTTCGGATAGGGCCACATGCCATTTGAAGTTCGGGTAGTCCCGCCCGATGGCGTCGAAATCCTCGACGTAGAACATCTCTCGCAGGCTGCGGGCACCGTACCAGAAGGTGACCTTGCGGCCGGTGTGCAGTCGCCTGAACTGATCGAAAATGTGCGAGCGCATCGGCGCCATACCCGCTCCACCGCCGATGAAGAGCATCTCGGCGTCGGTCTCGCGAGCGAAGAACTCGCCGAACGGCCCGGAGATCACCACCTCGTCGCCCGGCTTGAGGTTAAAGATGAAGGATGACATCAGCCCGGGCGGCGTGCCGGGCGGCGCCTTGGGCGGCGGCGTGGCGATCCGCACGTTGAGCATGATGATGTCCTTCTCGAGCGGGTAGCTGGCCATGGAGTACGCTCGCTCGATGGGCTCGCTGATGGTGGCGGACAGCTTCCACAGGTCGTAGCGGTCCCAGTCGGGACGATAGATCTCCTCGACGTCGAAATCCTTGAAGTGTACGGTGCACGGCGGGGCCTTAATCTGGATGTAGCCGCCAGCCCGGAAGGGGACCTCTTCGCCCGCGGGCAGCTCGAGGACCAGTTCCTTGATGAAAGTCGCCACGTTATGGTTCGAACGCACCTTGCAGGTCCACTGCCGCACGTGGAAGATCTCCGGCGGGATGTGGATGCGCATGTCGCTTTTGACCTTGACCTGGCAGGACAGGCGGGTCCCTTCGCGGGCCTCTCCGCGAGTGATGTGGCTTAGCTCGGTAGGCAGGATGCTGCCGCCGCCTTCGAGCACGTCGACCTTGCAGACGCCGCAACTGCCTTTGCCCCCGCACGCCGACGGGATGAAGATCTTTCGCTCCGCCAGCGTGTTTAGCAGGGTGCTGCCCGCTTGCGTTTGGACATCGTTGGTTGGGTCGTCGTTGATGCGAATGGTGACATCACCGCTGCTGACCAGTCGAGCCTTGGCGATCAGCAGAACCCCGACCAGGGAGACGATCACCCCGGTGAACATCAGCACGCCCAGGAGTACGATCAACATCGAGACGACCTCTTCAAGCTGAATGCCCACGAATCAAAGCTGGATGCCCGCGAACGCCATAAACCCGATAGCCATCAGTCCGGTCACGATGAAGGTGATACCCAGCCCGCGCAGGCCGGCCGGCACATTGCTGTAACGCATGCGCTCGCGAATGGCCGCCAGAGCCACGATAGCCAGCGCCCAGCCCACGCCGCTACCGAAGCCGAACACGGCGCTTTCACTGAGGGTCTGATCCCGCTCGACCATGAACAGCGATGCTCCGAGAATGGCGCAATTCACCGCGATCAGGGGAAGGAAAATGCCAAGGGTGTTGTACAGAGCGGGAAGGAAACGGTCGAGCGCCATTTCCACGATCTGGGTGATCGCGGCGATGCTGCCGATGTAGCTGATGAAGCCCAGGAAGACGAGGTCCACGTCGGCCATCTGCGGGCCCACCACCGGCAGCCAGACGAGAGCACCGGGCTTGAGCAGGTAATTCAGGATCAGGTTGTTCATCGGACAAGTAATGCCCAACACGAACACCACTGCACATCCAAGGCCCAGCGCGGTCTCAACCTTGCGCGAGCAGGCGAGAAACGAACACATGCCCAGGAAGAAGGCCAGGGCCATGTTCTCAATGAACACGCTCTTGATGAACAAACTCAGGTAATGCTCCAGCATCACTCTGTCTCCCTCTGCTCAGGCTTCCATGTGCGGACAGCCCAGATGAACAGGGCGATCAGGAAGAACGCTCCGGGCGACAGGAGCATCAACCCGTTGGGCGTGTACCATCCACCCTCCGATGCCAGCTTGAACAGTTGAATCCCGAAGAACGAGCCCGAGCCGAAGAGTTCCCGGACAAGCCCGACCAGCACCAGGACCAGGCTGTAGCCGAGCCCATTGCCGATGCCGTCCAAAAAACTCAAGCCGGGGCCGTTCTGCATGGCATAGGCTTCCGCCCGGCCCATCACGATGCAGTTGGTGATGATCAGCCCGACGAAGACCGACAGCTGCTTGCTGATGTCGAACACGAATGCCTTGAGGATCTGGTCGGTGATAATCACCAGTGAGGCGATGACCGTCAGTTGCACGATGATTCGCACGCTCGATGGGATCCTGTTTCGCAACAGGCTGATCGCGAGGTTCGAGCCGCCCGTGACCAGCGTCACGGCGATGGCCATCACCACGGCGGTCTCCATCTTGGTGGTGACGGCGAGGGCCGAGCAGATGCCCAGCACCTGCAGCCCGATGGGATTGTTGTCAAACAGCGGGTCCAGCAGTGCAGCTTTGCTCTTCTTACCCATGCCCGGGTCTTCCGTTATCTCGAAGCCGCTGAAGATAAG
>Ga0123328_1003535_pt1 | contig 13277 bp, 7 predicted proteins | sample BioC12SIPDNA_2_FD_89702 | JGI IMG/M metagenome (GOLD analysis project Ga0123328, IMG submission 89702) | Anaerobic biogas reactor microbial communites from Washington, USA - Biogas_R1_A C12 SIP DNA | ecosystem: Engineered > Bioreactor > Anaerobic > Unclassified | place: Washington, USA...
ATGTTGCCCACCTCCGGACCCAACGCCACGTCGTCGGGACCGAGGTAGCGCGGATTGGCGTACGGGTGAGGGGCGTAGACGTCGAACGAATCGGCGGCGTCCTTGATGACCTCCGCGGTGAAGGCATGGCCGTCGCCGCAGACGTCGAAGACCAGTTTCTTGCCCGCGGCTTGGAAGCTTGGATGCGCCGCGTTCAGCAGGGCGGCGAACGACCGCGCGCGGTGCGCGACCTGCGGCAACGTCAGGTCGGGTTCATTGTGGAAGTCGAAGTAGGTGATCTCGTCCTTGTAGGTCGCAAGGACCTTCTCGATGTAGTTTTTGATCAGGTCCGGCGAGGCGGGAAAGCCGTCCGCACCCCGCGCCCAGGCCGGCGGCGGGACGGTCAGCATGGTGACCAACGCGCCGAAGCCCTGTTCGATCACCGCCAGGCCCTTGGGCATGTTGAATTGGCCCGGTTCCTTTTCGACGCCGTCCCACAGCGCTCCGCCGTGGCGTATCCAGTTGACGCCGATGGCGTGAAGGGCGTCGGAGCCGATGGCGTACAAGCCGTCGGTGTGCATGCCGAAAAAACTCTCGTCGATGGCGATCCGGTTCGGCTCGCGCACCACGGCGACGGGGCTGACGTATTCGTTGAGGATCGACCCGGTCCGATCGCGAACGACGAATCGGACGGTGTAGTAGCCCGGCTGCATCGTCGGCAGCAGTTCCAGCGTGGTTTCGGAGGTCTTACCGGTCTCCAAATCCAGTTGCAGCGTGGAGCGGCCGATCGGACCCAGCGTCGCTTCGGAGACGGTATAGTCAACCGACAGCGGCAAGGCCTCATTGGGGCATCGCGCGTTGAAGAAGGCAACGTCCAGCGTCAGCGGCTTGCCTTCCCGCAGCACGACCACTTCGCTGCGCGCGCCGCTGGTGGCCTGGATGACGACCGGATCGGGATCGCGGTAGGCGGTGGCCGTCGCACCCTCTTCCAGTTGGACCGCGTCGAGCCAGATCGGTTCGTTCGGATCGGTCGTGCCGAAGAATATCCCCGCGCCGATCGGCTGGGCCATCGGCGCAAGCTCGACGGTCAGCCGCGTCCACTGCGAGGTCAGCGGCAGTTGGCGATTCAGCACGGTGCTGTAGTTCATCCAGGCTGAGACGTTGATCGTGCCCGCCGTTCGGGCTTTGGCGTAGAATGACAGCGTGTACGGCCGATCCGGCTTGATCCGGCCGGTGGCGCAGTGGACGCCCGCTCCGTTGCACTTGAGGCTCCGGGCGCCGACGGCGGCGGTGGAGGCGTCGACCGCACCATCGGTCTGCCAGCCGCTGGTTCCAAGCTCCAAGCTGGTGTTGCCGGTAAGGAGATTCCCGGATGCCTCGGCCGCCGCTGGGTTCTGGGCAGGAGAAACGTCGGCCGAATTGACGAACTCCACATAGTCGAGCTTGAACGCAAAGGGTTCCTGATGGTAAACCGCAAACGCGAAGGCCCACAGCTTGTCCTTCTCGAATTGCTGATTGCCCTCGCCGTGCATCGTGTACGAGTAGCGGAATCTCTCGAACGGGACCACAACCCGCGTCCACTGATCGCCCGACGGAACGGGCATGGAGGTCCGGAAGCAATCGACGCCCTGGCAGAGCTTGGGGTCTTCCTCCAACTGAACGTCGCAGGCGATATTGCCGGAGACGCGCTTGACCCAGAACGAGATCGCATCGCAGCCTTCCGGCGCGGGCAGGGCAAGCCGGCAGACCAGCGTGGTCTCTCCGGATTCGGGTACCTCCACCAGCAGCGATCCGGCGCCTTCCGCGGCGTCCGATGAGATCGTCAGCGTCGGCTTGTCCGCGCCGGGCGAGACCCAACTGCTCCAGGTAACCTGACCGTCGTTGAAGTCGTCGATCAGCCGCGGCTCAGCCGCGTGCGAGACGCAGATCAGGCAGATCCAAACCAGAACACAAGACGCAACGAGTCCGTGGCGCACCATGATGATCCTTATGTGTACAGAGGGTCAAACCGATGGGTCTTGCGAGCCCATCGCGCGATTATTCGTCGTTCCACCCGGCGTATTTGCAGAAATCGTTGACGAACCTGGAGAAGATCATGACCGGATCGTTCGGACCGCGCGCCTTCGTGACGGCATGGCCGTCGAAGAACAGCAGGTTGGTCGCGTCACGATGTCTGAACATGCCATAATAGGCAGGATCCTCTATGTAGATCGCGTGGTGGTTGAGGCCGGAGTGCAGCGAGTCGGCCAGAAGGGCCTTGGCCCCCGGGTCCGGCAGTTGGGTCACCCGCATATACCACTTGCGACGGGGAAGGACGACCGGATCGATGTGGGTCAGGTTTCCGCTCATGCCGTAGTGGGTCTGGTTCATCCACCAATCCGGCGAGGCGTCTCCCGCTGGGCACCGCCAGACGCCTTCGGGATAGGTGCCGGCATTAAGGGCGATCACCTCCGGATACGTGTCGTTGGGGCCGACGCCGTGGCGAACCAGACCGGCGTCCAGCAGCAGCCAGGCCCAGATGCGGTAATCAACGCCCGCCATCGGCGGCTGAGGCCACCACGACGCCGGAGGAATCACGTCGTAATACATGTCGAAATACTGCTGAAACACGATTCCCGCCTGTCGCTGGTTGCTCAGGCACGCCACCGTTTTGGCCGTGTCCCGCGCCGCGCTGAGGGCGGGCAGCAGGATCGAGACCAGCACGGCGATGATCGCCACCACGACCAGCAGCTCAATCAGCGTGAAAGATCTTGTATTCCGGATTTCGGATTTCGCGTTGGTGCAAGAGGCGGCTTGGCGGTTCATGTCTGTCCTCTTTCAAATCGGCAATCAACAATCAGCCATCGACAGTTCTTCTTCCGGTGGTTTCGCCCAGGTAGAGCGGATCGGTGGTCGGCCGCAGCAGCAGCGGGCCGATCCAGTTCTCGCCGCCGCGGGCCATCCACTCGACGCAGAGGGTCATGTGCGGCGTGATATCGGCGATCCGCACGCAGGTCAGCGACGGGCAGAGGTACCGGCTGGTGCCGTCGTCGTTGGCGGCGCACACCGAGACGTCCGTGCCCACGCGGATGCCGCGCTCGTGCATCGCCCGCATCGCCCCGATGGCCACCGACTGCGTGGTGCAAAAGAGGGCCGTCGCGTCAAATTCGTGGTTGTCCAGCAGGCGGCCCATCACCTCGTAGGCCTGGATCCACGCGAAACCGTACGACTGGACCGGTTCGTCGACGAGCCGGCCGGCGTAACCGTGGCGGGCCCGCCAGAGATTCCACTGCTCGATCCGCTTGATGCAGACCGGCTCCCGCGGCTGAGTGTTCAGGCAGTCGATGTGCCGATGGCCCAGCGAGTCGAGATGGTCGAGCAACTGTTGCACCAACACCGGCGGCGAGATGAACACCGATGGAATCCCATGCTCGGTCAGGTCCTGATCGAAGACCACCACCGGCGCGGGCGATCTCTTGAGCAGGTTCAGCACCTCCGCCGGCAGGTCCTCGGAGACCGACAGCAGGAACACCCCGTCGAAGTTGCTGAGCGTATCGAGGATGGTTGGGTCGTCCCAGTGGACGAAGTCCACCGGCCGAACCGATGCCTTAAGCTTGTCGGCGGCCATCTCGACCGGCACCCGCCACAGATCGGAGTAGAGCGAATGAAATGCCGGTTCGAGGAACGCCAACTGCAGCCGCCGGGAACTCTCGCCGATCCGACGGTTGACCTCCAACTGACCGTTCGGCCGCCGAACCAGAATCCGCTTGTCGATCAACACCTGGATCGCCTTGCGGGTCGTGATCCGCGAGACCCCAGCCTGGATGGCAAGCTGCCGCTCCGGAGGGATATCCTTGACGGCGTAGTCGCCGTGCTGGATCCGCTTCTCCAATAACTGGGCCACTCTCTGGTACTTGAGCATATACCACCTCGGTACAGTATCCGAGTATAATACCAACGTGGTCCTATTTCAAGAAAAATCTACTCCAAAGCAGAAGACCCGGCACGGAGCACGCGGAATACGCGGAGGGAAAGTAGCCAGAATCCAGAATTCAGAAGCGAGAATGAAGACAACAGGTGCATTTATAATAATTAACTATAATACTCGACTTTAAGTTATTCGCGGCATGGTCGTTGCTTTAGCAAAAGGCCCCTAGGCGTCGGCCTTTGGGAACGACAGGAAGTCAGGCAACAGCCCCCTACCAGCTTCTGACTTCTGCCTTCCGGTATTCTCCCTTCCTCTCCCTCCGCGTGTTCCGCGTGCTCCGTGCTGATTCGAACGAAAAGGCCTTTGATTCGCAGGCTGATTTGGATATAGTTAACCAACTCGGCCGCGTAGCCAAGTGGATCAAGGCGACGGATTGCAAATCCGTTATTCGTGGGTTCGAATCCCACCGCGGCCTTTGTTTACTCCCTCCAACCGCAAGAGTTCCTCCCGCTCTGGCTTTCTCTGATTGCCCGATCTGCTGACCGCCTGACGCCCCGTCTCCCCAGAGCCCGGAGTCTTCCTGTGTCGGATTGTGCGAGGAGGTTCGGGGTGGAGAATGCTGGAAATTGTGGGCTGGGCGCGGGGAGAATGCTGGATCGGTGGTTTCGGATGTTGAGCTTGGAGGACTGAGCGGTGGCGATCGAGATTGGCTGGCGGGAAGGGCTGGTGTATCCGGCGATGGTCAAGGGCGTGGCGGCGGGGATTGTCGAGGGTCGGCTGCTGGTGGCGGGCGGAATGGGGTATCCGTGGCGGGAAGTGGAGTTCGGGTTCGCGCTGCCGACCGGGCAGAGGGCCGAAGGCAAGGCGCCGGCGCGGGTGGCTGGTGAGCGGATCGACGCGCCGTTGGGGAACTGGTCGCCGCTTCCTCCGCTGCCGGTGGGGGTGGCTTGGACGTCGGGCGTGGCGGCGGGGGGCGGTTTGGTCGTCGTGGGCGGTCGTCGCCAGTCGGCTGACGGCGAGGTCGACGGGATCGCCGAGGTCTGGTTTTTCGATGTGGCCGAAGGCGGGGGTGCGTGGCGGCGGCTGGCGGATCGGCCGTCGCGCGCGTCGATTCCAACGACCGCAGCCGACGGCGACCACGTCTACACCGCGTTCGGCACGAGCTGGCGTCCGCACCCTGAGCACGCGGTGGACGACCTGAACATCTACCGGCTTGACGTGCGGTCCGGGTCGGGCTGGGAGACGGTGACCCGCTTTCCGGGCAAGCCGCGATGGGGTGCGGCGATGGCGGTCTGCGGAGGCACGCTGTACGTGATCGGAGGCCACGACGTCCCGCTGGGCGGGGTGCGTGAGAAGACAGGAGGCAACGCCTATCAGGAACGCGACGGTCGGACGGTGCTGGAGACGTTTTCCGAAGCGTGGGCGTTCGACCTGGCCGGTGGCGGCTGGTCGCGGTTGGCCTCGCCGCCGAGGGCGTTTGTCGCCGCGGGGTTCACGGTGGCGGACCGGTGGGTGGTGCTGGCGGGCGGAGCCAGTTGGGTGGTCGATGGGTACGGCGTGAGCGTGCTGATGCAGAACCACGTGGCGAGTCTGGAGATGGTCAGTTTTTCGCGGGAGGTCTGGGCGTTCGACACGCGAAGCGGGCGGTGGAGTTGCCTTGAGCCGCTGCCGTATGGGATATGCAGCGCAGCCGCGGCGGCTGAGGGAAACCGCGTGTACCTGGTGGGCAACGAGACGATCGACAAGGCCCGGAGCAACACGTTCGGCACGGTGTTCGAAGGGACGATCCGTCTGACCGGCCCGGATGACGGGAGCTGACCGACGGCGGCTGGGATGGCTCTGGATGACAACAAGGCGCCGAAGTCAGGAGCGTGAACGTGTCGAACCTTGAAAACAACCGGACTCTCACCGAGTGTCTCGAACGTCTCGAGTCGATGATCGATCTGGAGCACGTGGCGCGGACGCGGGAGCTTCAGCGGCGGGCGTTCGCCTTCGAGCCGGTCGAGCACGTGCCGACCGCCATTCTGTTTCCGGTCGCCGACGAGGAGTGGCCCAACTACGGCTTTGCCGAAATCTTCGACGATCCCGCCAAGATGCTGCTCCACGAGCTGCGCGACGTCTACGCGGGCGTCAAGCTCGGCGACGACCGGCTCTATGGCCTTCGGGCCAACTACGGCACGGGCATCATCGCCTCGATGTTCGGCTGCCCGGTCCACACGTTCGATGAGACTCTGCCCATCGGCATGGAGGTCTCCGAGTCCCGGCTCAGGCAGATCCTCGACGCCGACGCGCCCGGCCTCGAAGCCGGCCTGATGCCGCGTGTGCTCGAGACCGCCGCGTTCTTCCGCCAGGCCTTAAAGCCCTATCCGAAGCTCTCGCAGGCCGTCGGTTCGCAGGTGTTCGACATCCAGGGCCCGTTCGACAACGCCTCGATCATCTGGGGCTCGGCGATCTACATGGCGATTTACGACAGTCCGGAGCTGATCCAACGGTTAATGGCCCTGGTGACCGAGACGATCCGCAAGACGGTCCGAGCGCTGCGGGAGGTCGACGGCTGTCCGATCGAGGAGCACGACGGAACGTGGAACCACCTGGGCGGCCTTTGCATCCGAAACGACTCGACGGTCAACCTCAGCGGCGGGCAGTACGACGCGTTCGTCCGCGACTTCGACGCCAAGCTGCTCGCCGAATTCGGCGGGTGGATCCACTTCTGCGGCCGCGGGCACCAGTGGTGGCCGCGGATGCTGGCGATGCCGGGCCTCTCAGCCCTCAACCCGTTCCAGGGCGAGTTCTACGACCTGTACGAGATGTACGAGACCTGCGAAGCGGCCCGCGTGGCGATCGTCCAGTGGACCGCGCCGGTGGATGCCCGCTGCCGCCAGCGCATCCGCACGGGTTTTTCACGAATCATCTCCGCCAACGGCTACGACCACGCCCAACGGCTCAAGGACACGCTGGCCAGGACGGGCCATGCCGATGCACAGTGACGGCGACAGCGGCCAAGCCGGATGCCGCCTCCTGACGCCCGGTCTCGTCTAGGGCCTTTTCTTGCCGCGGCGGGATCGGTAGAATATTTCCCCAAGCACGCACCGCTGGAGTAGGGCACGGGCGCGGTCCGCCCGTCTTAATCCATGGCGGAAGAGATACATTGGCGGAGATGGAGCGCAGATGCCCAGACGGAATGACATTAAGAAAGTAATGATTATCGGTTCGGGTCCGATTGTGATCGGGCAGGCTTGCGAATTCGATTATTCCGGCACGCAGGCGTGCAAGGCCCTTCGCAAGCTCGGCTACGAGATCGTACTGGCCAACTCCAACCCAGCCACCATCATGACCGATCCGGGCATGGCCGACCGGACGTACATCGAGCCGCTGAACGTCGAGTACATGGCGGAAATCATCGCCAAGGAGCGGCCGGACGCCCTGCTGCCGAATCTCGGCGGCCAGTCGGGCCTGAACCTCTCATCCGAGCTGCACAAGGCGGGCGTGCTCGACAAGTATGGCGTGAAGGTGATCGGCGTGCAGGTGGACGCGATCGAGCGGGGCGAGGACCGGATGGCGTTCAAGCGAACGATGGCGTCGCTGGGCATCGAGGTGCCGCGGAGCGAGATCGCCACGAGCCTGGAGGAGGCCGAACGCATCCTCGAACGCATCCCGCTGCCGGTGGTGATCCGGCCCGCGTACACGATGGGCGGCACGGGCGGCGGCCTGGTCTACAACATCGAGGAGTTCCGCACCATTGTCGATCGCGGGCTGCAGGCGAGCCTGGTCCACCAGGTGCTGATCGAGGAGTCGGTGCTCGGCTGGGAGGAACTGGAACTCGAGGTCGTCCGCGACGCCAGGAACCAGATGATCACGGTGTGCTTCATCGAGAACGTCGACGCGATGGGCGTGCACACCGGCGATTCGTTCTGCACCGCGCCGATGCTGACGATCTCAAAGGAGTTGCAGGAGCGGCTGCAGAAACATTCGTACGACATCGTCGAGGCCATCCAGGTCATCGGCGGGACAAACGTGCAGTTCGCCCACGACCCCAGGACCGGCCGGGTGGTGGTGATCGAGATCAACCCGCGAACGTCGCGCTCGTCGGCGTTGGCCTCAAAGGCGACGGGTTTTCCGATCGCGATGGTCTCGTCGATGCTGGCCGGCGGCATGACGCTCGACGAGATCCCGTACTGGCGAGACGGCACGCTGGAGAAGTACACGCCGTCGGGCGACTACGTGGTGGTCAAGTTCGCCCGCTGGGGATTCGAGAAATTCCGCGACGCGGTGGATCGCCTGGGCACGCAGATGCGGGCGGTCGGCGAGGTGATGAGCATCGGCAAGACGTACAAGGAGGCGCTGCAGAAGGCGATCCGGTCGCTGGAGACCGGGCGGTACGGCCTGGGGTTCGCCAAGGATTTCAACCGCAAATCGACGAGCGAGCTGATGGTCCTGCTGGCCGAACCGGGCAGCGAGCGGCAGTTCATCATGTACGAAGCCCTGCGCAAGGGCGTGAGCGTTGAGGAGCTCCACGCCAAGACGCATATCAAGGCGTGGTTCATCGAGCAGATGAAGGAACTGGTGGAATTCGAGGAAGAGATTCTGCGGCATCGCGGCTCGCCGCTGCCGGACAAGCTGCTGGTCCAGGCCAAGAAGGACGGCTTTGCCGACCGGTACCTTGCCAAACTGCTGCAGACGCCGGAGGTCGAGATTCGCAAGCAGCGGACGCGGCTGGGCGTGGTCGAAGGCTGGGAGCCCGTGCCGGTCAGCGGCGTCGAAAACGCCGCGTACTATTTCTCGACCTACAACGCGCCGGACAAGACGACCGCCAGTAGCGGGCGGAAGATCATGATCCTCGGCGGCGGGCCCAACCGGATCGGCCAGGGCATCGAGTTCGACTACTGCTGCGTCCACGCCGCGTTCGCCCTCCGCGACGCCGGCTTCGAGTCGATCATGGTCAACTGCAACCCGGAGACGGTCAGCACCGACTACGACACGTCGAACAAGCTGTACTTCGAGCCGTTGACCGTCGAGGACGTGCTGAGCATCTACGAAAAAGAAAAGCCCGAGGGCGTGATCGTGCAGTTCGGCGGCCAGACGCCGCTGAACATCGCCAGCGAGTTGGCGGCGGCGGGCGTGAAGATCATCGGCACCACGCCGGACACCATCGACCTGGCGGAGGACCGCGACCGTTTCCAGGAGATGATGACCAAACTCGGCATCCCGATGGCCCCATCGGGCATGGCGAGCACGACGGAGCAGGCGCTGGCGGTCGCCGACCGGATCGGCTACCCGCTGATGGTCCGGCCGTCGTACGTGCTGGGCGGACGCGGCATGGAGTGTGTGCACGACGAGGAGGAGCTGCGGCGTTACTTCTCAGCCGCCGTCGACGTCACGCCGGAGCGCCCAATCCTGATCGACAAGTTCCTCGAAAACGCGATCGAAGCCGAGGCCGACGCCGTCGCCGACGGGACCGATGCGTTCGTGCCCGCGGTCATGGAGCACATCGAACTGGCGGGCATCCACTCGGGCGATTCGGCGTGCGTGATCCCGCCGTTCAGCATCCCAGCCAAGCACCTCGAAACCATCCGCGAGTACACGCGAAAGATCGCCATGGCGATGAACGTGGTCGGGCTGATGAACATGCAGTACGCCATCGCCAACGACACGGTCTACGTCCTCGAGGCCAACCCGCGGGCGTCGCGGACGGTGCCGCTGGTCTCCAAGGTCTGCGGGCTGTCGATGGCCCGGATCGCCACGCAGCTCATGCTGGGCAGCAAGCTCTCCGAGTTCAACCTGGCCCTGCGGAGGATCCCGCACTTCGGGGTCAAGGAGGCGGTCTTCCCGTTCAACATGTTCCCCGAGACCGACCCGCTATTAGGCCCGGAGATGCGGTCGACCGGTGAGGTCTTGGGCCTGGCCGATTCGTTCGGGCTGGCGTACTTTAAGTCGCAGGACGGCTGTCAACAGCGGCTGCCGACCGAGGGAACGGTGCTGATCAGCGTCTCGCCGCGCGAGCGGCTGGCCGTCCTGGAGGCGGCCCGGCGTCTCCACGACCTGGGCTTTAAGATCAAAGCCACTGAAGGCACCCGTAACTTCCTGGCGGAGCACGGCATCGAGGCGGAACTGGTCCAGAAACTGCACGAGGGCCGGCCCAACGTGGGCGACGCGATCAAGAACGGCGAGGTCCAGCTTGTGATCAACACCCCCGTCGGCAAGCTCTCGCAGTACGACGACTCGTACATCCGCAAGAGCGCGATCAAGCACAAGATCCCGTACATCACCACCGCCACCGCGGCCATCGCCGCCGCCCGGGGCATCGAAGCCGCCCGGGCCAGCCGCCCGTGCGTCCGATCGCTACAGGATTACCACGCGAACATAAAATAAAATCATAAAACTGGCGACCGTAGGTGGCAGAAGTGGGAGATTTTGGCGAGAACCTCTGTGAGAAACCGTCGTATATTCTGTTAGAGCCAGAACACAAGACATCGTCAAAATCGCTTTCTTTGCAGAATCCTCCTCCACTAGCCCGTTCGAAAGAACGGGCTTTTTTACGCGCGGAGAAGTAGTCAGAATCGATAAGCTTAACTGATAAAGTCAGTTACAGACTTCGGCGCATCCTGCCTGGATGAGGACGGAGGCCAAGTCACGGCCATCAACTTCGACATCGGCCACCACGAACGGGGTCTGATCCAGGGCATAGAGCCGCTGTGAATCGTTCCGATGGATGTTGTGGAGACTGATCCGACGGGCGTCTTTGAGGGTGGCCAGGGCGAACTTCCGGGCCTCGGCGCCGGGATCGCAGAAAAGGGCGCCGGTGCAGGAGGAGCAACTTGGGGGTTTGATCTCGCGGCAACTGATGCCCGCGATCTGCACAAACACCTGCCGGCCCAGCGTCGGGTGGGACGACTGGAGATCGGCCTTAAACAGATCGCCCCGATAGACCTTGACCACCCGGCCAATGGCCAGGTTCTGACCGGGGTCGGCTTGGACGTCGACGGACGGTTGTTGCGAAGCGCATCCCGCGACAAGCAAAGCCAGTCCTAGAATGGGCAGACCGCGAACCGCCAACACACCACCCCTCATTGCTTTGCCAACCACTAATCTCCTCCCACTGTGGCATTCTGGAACTGTCGGGCCCACTCCACGTGTGTGCCGTCAATTCATTATACCCTAAGCCGACAGATCATCCATGATCCGCATCAAGGCCCGACGAGGCGTCCATCGGAGCGGGACAGCCGCGGCAGATGGACGACCGACTCATTAGCCATAGTCCAACCCCTGGCAGAAAAGAACCAATCGACGAATGGGGAGAGGCAGGAGACTGATTGCTGTAAAAGGTGGGGCGGGCGGGCCTTGGGGGAGGCAACCCAAGAACCCGCCCGGGGGGATCGTGACGGCCATAGGCCGCCAACATCTGCTCAATTATACGCACGTTACCGTGCAAATGTTCAAGTTGGTAAGTTCAGCGTTGTTTTCCTAATCTATTATATCCCCCTAAAATCCCGACAGCAGATTAACCACGGAACTATTTTGCTGGCCGATCAGCGAAAGGGCTGAGACCTGCGCCTGCATGAGGATGTTCTGCCGGGTGAGCATCGCGGTCTCGTAGGCATAATCGGTATCGCGGATCGACGAGATGGCCGAAGACACGGCCTCCTCGGCGTCTGAGAGCATGTTCTGCATGCCGCCGACGGTGTAGGTCTGGAACGAGCCGACATTGGCCCGAGCCCGTGCGACCTGGAGGGTGGCGGCCTCCGCGATTCGCGCGGCCTCGGCTGGGTTGTCCAGGGCGTTGCGGAGGCCCCCGGAGGTGATCTGCGAGAGGTACCCCAGCGTGCCATTGCCCAGCGTGCCGGCGGACATGCCGCTGATGCCGATGGTGAAGGTGCTGGAGGCGGATGGGCTGATGGCGAACGTGGCCCCGCCGGACCCGATGGTGAATTCCTCAGACCCTCCCGCAGCCGAGGCGAAATCCTCGTCGAGGGTCAGCGTGCCGGAGATCCCGTTGACGTTGAAGGTGACGTTCAAACCGTTGACGCCGGTGTTCTGGCCGTTGATGGTGACTTCGGCGTCCTCGCCGGTGTCGCTGGTGACGCCGCCGGTCAGGCCGAAGCTTCCGGAGACCACGTCGACGGAGACGAACTCGTCTTCGCCGGTGTACTGGCTTTGAAGGTAGAGGACGTTGTTGCTGGCGACGGCGGCGACTCCGGTGCCGGCGGTATTGGCGTTGATCGATGAGGCGATCGAGTCGATGGTGGCGCCGCTGGCGAAGCTGAGGCTGACCGAGCCGAGATTGCCGGTGACCTCGATTTCGACCGCGTTGGTGACGGTGGCGGCGGAATAGGTCATTTGTGCCTTCTCGGCGGCCTGTTCAACTTCAACGTTCAAGGTCGTGTTGGTGACCGCGGTGGGCCGGCCGGTGATATCCACATCGGTGATCTTGGAGCTGTCGACTCCACTGGTGTTGATCTCGTGGACGCCGCTGAAGATGTTCTTGCCGTTGAAGGTGGTGGTTCCCAGGACGCGGTTGATGGAGGCGACGGCCATGTCGATGGCGAGTTGGTTGGCCTGCTTCTCATCCTCGCTCATGCCGGTGTCGTTGGCGATTTCCAGGCTCAGGCTGTGGATTTCCGAGACCATGTCCTGGACCTCGGAGAGGGCGCCGTCGGCGACGTTCATCATGGCGTTGGCCCGCGTCGCGTTATCGGAAGCAGCTTGGATGGCGGTCAGTTCCGAGGCGAGCTGGCTGACGGCGATCAGGCCCGACGGATCGTCCGAGGCCTTATTGATGCGGTACCCGGTGGTCAGGCGGAGCATCGACTGCTGCTGGGCCATGGTCGTGCGGTTCATGGCGTTCAGCACGCTGTAGAAACTGCTATCCAATCCGTATCCGGACATACGATCCCCTCCCTAAGTGCCGCACCCGCAGCCATTTAAGACCCATTCGGCCGGGTTGCCCCCGTTGTTGTCAGAGGAATGCGTGCCTCGTCGATCGGGCCTCGTCTATAGGGAAGATAAGATACGACGACCGGCAAAGTCAAATCGGGCGGGAAAGACGGGCGATGCAGATTTCAGGCGGAGGGAAGCTCGAATCTGCAGACGGGGTCGTAGATCTGGCCGCCCAGGCGGCGGGCGATAAATTCGGACTTCAGGAGGGCGATTTTGAGGGTGGGACAGAGGAATTCGACCTCGCGGTTGGATTCGACGGATCGGCCCATGCCTTCAAGGATCAGAAAGTCGCAGGCGCGGGCCCGGTCGGCGCATTGCTCGGAGACGGTGGTCAGGTCCAGCAGCGGCTCGCCGGTACCGGAGGCCAGGGTGGTCAGGCGCCCGGCCCAGAGCATGGCGTCGAGTTCGTCGTCCACGGCGCGGAGGCGGTTAAGGACGATGTTGAGTTCGTCGATCG
>Ga0123328_1003536_pt1 | contig 13277 bp, 8 predicted proteins | sample BioC12SIPDNA_2_FD_89702 | JGI IMG/M metagenome (GOLD analysis project Ga0123328, IMG submission 89702) | Anaerobic biogas reactor microbial communites from Washington, USA - Biogas_R1_A C12 SIP DNA | ecosystem: Engineered > Bioreactor > Anaerobic > Unclassified | place: Washington, USA...
GGGGTGCTCCTGTGCCCCCAACGCAGCGCCGGAACGGCAGCGTGCACAGAGGTGCGTGGTCGGGACTTGCCCCAGGCGGTGGCAGCGCAGACGAGCATGCCCCAGGCCATCAGCCCCAGGCCGGCACGGAGCGAGGTTGGAAAGTAGCGCATCTCGACACGCGAGGTCCCTGCCGGGACCACCATCCCGCGGGAAATCCCGTTTGTCGCGTGGATCGGGGCAGGCTTGCCGTCGATGCGTCCGCGCCAGCCCGGATAGCGCAGATCGCTCAGCACGAGCAGGGCCGGCTCGGAGGTGGTGACGCTGAACGCCGCCCGGTTGGGGCCGTAAGCCAGCACCTCTATCCGTCCCTGGCCGGCTGCGTCGAGCGCCGGCCCGCCGGTCACGGTTGCTGTGACGGTGGGCTCGAAGTCGGCTGCCATCACAGCGCTGAAGGCAGCTTCGAGGGAGTTCACGGGCGTGGTATGGTAGACAAGCCACACGCGCTGCAGCGCGTTCGTGTTGAGGTGGATGTCGACCAGCGGGTCCTCGAGGAAGACGGGCCAGATCCCTTCGGCACCCGGCTGGGCACCCTTGGGCACGATGACGTACTTTGCGCCCAGAGCGTGATAGGCAGGCATGCCCTTGTGCGGGATGCCCCAGTAGAACTGGTTGTAGACGACGATTTCCATCGGGTTGCCGGTGCCCTGTGGCACGTCGAAGCCTGCCGCCATCACCGAGGCTGGTGACCACAGGCCGCGCGCCGCTGCATCCACGTCGACGCGGAACCATCCTGTGTCGGCCTGGAGAAAGGCGATTGCCGCGGCATGAGGGTCGCTGCTCAGTTGCGGAAGCGGCTCTGCGTCGGCAAGCGCACCGGTTGCCGTGAGCTCGGCAAGCGCGACCGCTGCCAGGCCTGCCCGGCCCACGAGATGACTTCGCCCCAACACACCGAGGACGCCGGTGGTGCCAAGGAGCGCACTGGCGAGCATCAGCCCTGCACGCGCCCGCGCGGCTGCACCGACGGACGGCGCGGTTGCCGACCACGTCTCCGCACGTGCTGCAACCACGACTGCGCCCAGGAGCACCAGACCGCCCCAGAGCGCGCCGGTATAGAGTGAGCCGGTCCGAACCGGGCCGGTCCGAACCGGGCCGCCGCGTGCCCGCTGCAGGTGTTGGGCACCCAGGCCCGCGGCGATGGCCAAGACGAAGGACAGCACGAAGATCGCCCGGCCCGTCTTCCACGTCGCGCTGAAGAGCGGCAGCCCCGACAGCCGCGGGTGGAGTGGCCCTTGCGTGCCAAGCGCGAAGAGAACCGTCACGATGGCGACCATCCACAGAAACAGGATGCGCCGGCGCTGGTCTGTGACCAAGCCCAGGGCGGCGAGCGCCAGGCCCACGATGCCCACCGACCCGCTCTCGACCCGGTCCCACGGAGCCCAGAAGGTCCTGAGATTGCGCCCGTGGTAGAGGGGGCTCACGTAATCAAGGGCCATCCCGGTGTGGAACTCGTACTCACCTTCCTTGGGTGGGATAGCGGCGCGATCGGTGTACGGATAGCGTTCGAGGGCCGGGAGCAGGCCGGGCGCCGCAAGGCAGGCTGCGCCGAAGGCCACGAGGGCTGCCCGCCCGAGCCGCCTGACCACGGTGCGGCGGCCCTTTCCCTCGAGCACCTGCCAGGCCGTGGTGACAATGACCAGACACGTGGCATAGAGGGCTGCCTGCGCGTGCCCTGCCAGCCAGAGCAGGGCCAACGCCAGTGCTGCGCCGGGGATACGGTTCTTCCGCCGTAGCGCTGCATCGATCCCCCACAGGGCCCAGGGCAGCCAGGCCAGCGTGTCGTTGAACTGCGGGTGCCCCAGGTGGGCGACAAACGGATCGCTGGCCATGTAGACGATGGCGCCTGTGACGGCGGGTGCACGGTCGAGGCGCCAGACAGGCGAGCGTCGCAGGTACAGATAGAGCCCCGCTCCCGCCAGCCACAACGGGAGCACCCCGCGAATTGACACGAGCCACGCCGGAACCGGGTGGCTGAGGAAGAGCGGCCAGTTCAGCGGATTGGCGAGGCCATACTGTGCCTCCGCAATGATGGGATCACCGGCCATCAGGCGCGTGCTCCACAGCGGCACCACGCCACGCCGGACCCACTCGGCCACGTAGGACCAGACCGGATAGAGCTGGCTCCACAGGTCACCACCCCCGATCGGGGACCGGTACTTCAGGAGCCAGAGCGGCCAGAACAGGAGTGCGACCGCAGTGCCCAGCAGGAGCACGATGCGCAAGTCTCCTTTCCAGGCCGGAAGCGTGTGCGGGAGGGCGTGGCGGGGTGTCCGGGGGCCCCGGCCTGTCGGAGCCTGCTCCGGACGCGTCCTCGTCGCGCGAGGCTGTGCCGGCGACACGGTCTGTGGGGGCATCATGGCTGTCGCGTCTGAACCAGCCGGGCGAAACGCGCCAGGATCGCAGTGCCCGCAGGCGCGTCGACGCAGGCTGTGATAAGCCGCTCGGGATCCTGGCCTCCGGCAGCGAGGGTTTCTGCTTCGGCCCGGATGTAGGCACGGCCGATCTCGGCATCGAACTCCGGGTGGAACTGGACGCCCCACACGGAGCCGTCGAGCGCGAAGGCCAAGGCTCGATCCATCGCGCTGGTCGCTAGAAGCGTGGCTCCTTTGGGCAGGCGCAGCACGGTCTGCGCGTGGCTCGCGTGGACGTGGATCGTGTCCTCCAGATCGCCCAACAGCGAATCGGCCTGTCCAGCTTCCGTCAGCCAGGCCTCCACCGTACCCATCTCGGAGCCGTGTGGGTTGGGGCCTACCTCACCGCCAAGCGCGTAAGCCAGGAGCTGGTGCCCGTAGCAGATACCCAGAACTGGAACTCGGACCGCGACGATGTCGCGAAGCCAAGAAGCAGTTCGCTCGCTCCACGGCACGTGGTCCGTGACCATGGCATGGGACCCTGTCAGGACGGCTCCCGCAATCGTTCCGGGAGCGGGGAGTGCCTCGCCCCGTGTCGGGTCCACGATCCGGACCTGGCTTCGGGTCAGGCCCATCCCGCGCAAAATCCAGTCCTCGAAATCCCCCTTCTGCGCGGCCAGCTCCGGCAATGTGTCACCGAGTTTGATGATGACGGGGAAAGGGTCCATAGGGCACATTGTACCACGGGACGGGCCCGGACACCGCTCGACCGCGTTGCCCCGCACGCCGGAACCCCTCGCAGGGCGCGGAAGCCCTGCGAGGGGAAGATCTCCCCTTGCGAGGGTTTCCGCACCCTCGCAAGGGTTCCGAGCGCGCAACTGCGTTGACCCCAGAACTCGCGGCTCAGAAGCCGACGAAAGGTGCCCCGATTCCGATCGGCGAAACTTGCGAAGGGAAGCCGTGCACGCACGCGACAGCGATGTGCGACAGCTCTGGGGCTCGGTGTCCGTTGCTTGGGCGGGCGCCGCCTGTGAGGTGCCGGGGACCGTGGGCGCTCGAGAACGTGGGTTGCGCGTGCGGAGGTGTCTGCTGGGCAGGTCCCCGGCACCGCTGACTCTGCAGTGCCTGGCACTTGCCACGGCACATCGCGTCAGGCGCCGGAGATCCGGCGGAGGGGGCTGATTTCTATCGGGAGGCGGGCGGGTACCGCCAGATCAGCTCCCGCAGGCGCTCGTAGAAGTAGCGGTAGTTGTCCCACGAGACGTCGTTAGGGACCCCATGGTCGAGCCCTGGCAGATAGCGCCCCTGCTCGAGCAGCCAGGGCACTTTCCTGAGCTCGTGGTCGATGGCATCTCGCCCATGGGCCAACGCGGCCTTGTTGAGCCCGCCCATCAGTCCTACCGCCGGGTATTGGCGGCGGACCTCGGTGAGGTCCAGCCCAAACTGCGTCTCCCACGGGAAGATGATGGTGACACCGCCCTCGATCCAGAGCGGCGTGAGGAGCCGTTGATCGCCGTCGCTATCGACGAGCACCTGCGTGCAGCCGCGCTGGCGCAGCGCAGCGGTCAGCCGCTTGTACCGCGGAAGCAGGAACTCCCCGAAGAGCCTGGGGCTGATCAGGGGGCCATTCTTTGAGCACATGTCCTCCCAGACGAAGTACCAGTCCAGCGCTACGTCGTCCTGGATGCGGTCGAGGTAGGCGATCCAGAGGTCGCACAGCGTGTCGAGGATTTCGTGCATCAGCGCCGGGTCGTCATAGAAGAGCATCGCCTGGCGCTCGAACCCGAGAAGCTCGCGCGGCGCGCCGAAGAATCCCAGGGGCAGGTCGCCCGCATAGACGGCCTCGCCGCTCTCGCGCGCTTCCCGGCAGATAGCGTCCCAGTTCTCAGGCAGGCGCCCTGGCGTGTTGGGATCGAGCCGTTCCTTGATCGCGTCCCAGCTGCGGTGGTCGGTCACCGGCCCCTCGATTGTGATCGGCATCAACTCGGACCCGACGAGGTTGCGCTCGAGAGCGCCCCAACGGTTGCGCACGAGGATGCTGCCGCTGTTCTCGCTCAGGACTTCGCGCTCGAACTCTGGCCAGATGTAGCCGCGGATCGGTAGCTTGTAGCCTCGATGGCCGTCGAAGCCGATGAGATCGCGGACGGTCTGCACCGTGGCCCCGGGGGCGAGCCCCTCGGTCTTCCACCGGGCGAGGCTCGATGGCCAGAAGCCCATGATGTCGAGGAAGGGCACGCGGTCCACCGGCTCGCCGTTGAAGAGCCGCATAAAGCGTTCGCGATGGGTGAGGGTCATTGGGGCCTCCCTGGACGGGCGGATGAGGTGCCGTGGCGCCTACTGCACGCGCACGGCGGTGAGCACGATGGTCTTGGACGGCATCCCGGCGTCGCCCAGGGACACCGGCAGGTGCATCAAACTACCGTCCGGGCCGGGGCGGTAGATCGAGAGCAGCAGGTCGTAGGCGCTCGGTTCCACATCGGGCGCAATGGCGAGCACGCGCCGCTCCGTGATCTGCTGGCCCACCTGCCAGGCGGAGGTGGGGGCCTGTCCGTCGAGGGGCCACGCATCCGATTGGCCTGCCTTGCGCCACTGCGCGTCGATGAGCTGGACCGAGACCGTGTAGTCGCCATCGATGGGCGCAGTGCACAGCCAGTCGAGCGTCACCGTGATCTCGGCGCCGCGCGCGACAACCACATCGCTGAGCGCGTAGCCCGTCAGCAGGATCCCGTCACCGAACGCCACAGCTCGGGGCGTGCCCTCCGCTGGTGGGTTCAACGCGACGACGCCGAAGCGTGTTGTGTCATCGCTGCCCGACGAGTATCCCGTTGCGGGAAGGCGAGAGCCCGTCGCCGTTTCGTAGACACCCACAGCCACCGTGAGCCCATCTGGGGTGTAGGCGACCGGCGGGATGGTCAGCAGGTGGCGTTCCTCCCAGGTCGTGCCGGCAGCCAGCTTCGTCGAAGGCAGAAGCCCGTGGCCCGGGAAGGTGTCGCGCTGGGCGACGATCCGCTCGCCGTCCCCGAGCAGGTGGATGAAGATGGATCGATAGCTTGGCGCTGGCCCGAGTGCGCGCCAGCGCAGCCGGAGTGCCACGGATTCGCCTGGCGTGACGGCGTCGGGTTCCAGTGCGAAGCCGACAAGTTCCAGATCATTGCCGAAGCGTACGTCAAGGGGCAGGAGATCCGAGGAGATGTCATCGGCGAGGGCTTGCGGCGGCATGTAGGCGGGCACGATCCATGCTGGCAGCGCGACGACGCAGAGGCCAAGTAGCCCAATTGCCAGGATCGCGCCCGGCAGCTCGCGGTAGCGGTCCGCGCGTCGGGGGAGCCATCCACCCAGCCCCAGGACGAGCGCCGCCGACAGCATCGCGATGGCTGTGAAGATCAGCCGGCCCTGGGAGGACCACGTGGTCGTGGCCCACTGCATCCAGGAGACGAACACCCCCGCGGGGAACGCCCACCCGAGTGCGCGCGCAGCGGTGGCGTTCGGCCAGGCGAAGGGCCAGAGCTTCTGACGTAGCTCGCCGTCGCGGCGGCGCAGCAGCCAGGCGACGAATCGCACGACGAGGCCCGCCGCCGCGACGATTGCGCAGGCATTGAGCACGGTGTAGACCCGACCCGGCATCGGCACGTTCAGCCCACCGAAGTTGCCCCAGTAGCCGGCAGCGAAGGCAAAGCGCTCCGCCCAGAGCTGGGCCAGGCTCGCGGGCACGTCGCGTGCGCCCAGGACCGCGTAGAACGCGTTGAACCCGAGCCAGTCGCCGTAGAGCTGCACATTGCGGACGAACCACCAGCCCGCGATCAGCGCCGCCGGGGCCAGCATGGCTGCGGCGTGCGAAAGGAGATAGCCGGCGCGCCTCGCCCACGTCGCGTCGGGCAGGCGCCACGCCTCCCAGGCCAGGGCAGCCGCCGCGAGGATCAGGAGTGCGATGCCGCTGGCCTTGGTCAGCAGCGCCAGGCCAATGACTGTGCCAAGGCCCACGGTCGACCATAGTACACCGCGATCGGGCGACCGCCCGGCTTGCTTCACCCGCCGCACCAGCAGCAGGAGCGTCAGTGTGCTCAAGGGCACGATCAGGTTGTCGTTGTTGATCGCGCTGTTGACGAACAGCGACATCGGCGTGAAGGCGTGGATCGCCGCGGCAGCCAGCGCCACTACGGGCCGGTCAGGCCACAACTCTTTGGCAAGGGTCCAGGTCAGGAAGACGGCCCACGTCCCCAGGGCCACCGAGAAGAGGCGCACGATGTGCACGGCGAGCAGCGTGCCCGACCAGGGGAAGCGTTCCGCCTCCCGGTCGTGGATCACCAGGTTGACGTTGTCGCGCTCCAACGTGATCTCCCCGGCCCGCGCGTGTGGATTGGGCTGGCGGACGCCCTCCATGTCGCTCGTGTCGATCCAGAACGTCAGTGCTGCGCCGATCGCGTAGTAGAGCGGGGGTTGGCTGCCCTCCTGGCGCCAGGGCCCGCTGCTCGCGCCCGGTTCCAGGGGCTGCACCGGAAGGCGCCACGTCCTGGCGATGACCTCCACCATCGGGTAGTGCCAGAGTTCGTCGGAGGCCTCGAAGACCGGGACGGTGACGCTGTAGGCGATGCCCAGGAGAGCAAACGACACGAGGATGGCGGTGAGGATCAGGCGCTCGCGCCTGGGTATGTGTGCACGCTCGTTCATAGCGGGCATTCTACCACGGGCTGGGCTATGTTCCTTGGGGCGCAGGGCTATCGCGTTGTGTACCAGCACGACGGAAAGCGACGGGCCTTGCCCTTGCGAGGGTTTCCGAACCCTCGCAAGGGTTCGGAGCGCGCGACTGCGAAGAGCGCGGAATCTACCCGTCAGACCGAGCGGCTCAGAAGCTGCCGAGACCCCCGCGAGGGTTCCGAGCTCCCCCGGGACCCACGCGTGACAACGATGTGCCCAGAAGCCGTGCAAGGGCGCGCGTGACAACGCGGTGAAACCCTCGCAACGGGGCGGCGGCATCGATGCCTGCGATGCGGTTGCCTGGCGTGGTAGGTGGTGTAGCATGGAACACGTAGGCCGTTGGAATCACGGAGCTTGCAGGCCCTGGAGCACGACGCTATGGTCCTCACCGCTGGACAGATGTTGCAGAGTCGCTACCGTATCGCTTCGTTGCTCGGCACGGGCGGCATGGGCGCCGTCTACCGGGCGTGGGACCTGCGGCTGGAGAAGCCCGTGGCCCTCAAGGAGCTGATGCCCCAGCCTGGCCTGGCTCCCGACGCTCTGGCACAGCTCAGGGTGCAGTTCCATCAGGAGGCCGTGGTCCTCGGCAGGCTCAAACATCCCCACCTTGTCCCGGTGACCGATTACTTTGAAGAGGCCGGCAACGACTACCTGGTGATGGAGTTCGTTGCTGGCGAAAGCCTCGCCAGCCTCATCAGTCGAGCCGGTGCCCTGCGTGAGGCCCAGGTGGCGATCTGGGCCAGGCAACTCCTGAGTGCCCTGGCCTACTGCCACGCGCAAGGCGTCCTCCACAGGGACATCAAACCTCAGAACGTGATCATCACGCCAGCGGGCGACGCCGTGTTGGTGGACTTCGGGCTGGTCAAGCTCTGGGACCCGGCAGATCCGATGACGCGCACGGTCATGCGTGGGGTGGGAACGCCGGAGTACTCGCCGCCTGAGCAGTGGGGGGCGCTCAGTCACCATACCGATCCGCGCAGCGACCTGTACAGCCTCGGCGCGACCCTCTATCATGCCCTCGCCGGCAAGGCACCGCCGACCGCTAGTGACCGTATGGCCTATCCCACGCAGTTCCGGACGCCGCGTGAGTGGACTGAACAGGTGAGCGAAACGTTCGATGCTGTGGTCACGAAAGCGATGGCGCTGTCATGCGATGATCGCTGGCCCGACGCCGCGGCCATGGACGCGGCGATTGCCGCTGTACAGATCCGGACCGCTGGCATAGGCACGGATATAGGTGTCGTGGAAACAGTCGCGGCGGCACCCGTGCTTGATGTGGCACCGACCGAGCCGATGTACGACGTGGCGGCTGCCCCACCCGGAAAGCGTGGGGCCCCCCCGATGTGGATCGTCTGGGTGGTCCTGGGGGTTGTGATGCTCGCTTCGCTGTCGCGGGCGCTGGGCCTTGTGGGCGGCGGTGCGCCTCAGGTGGTGCCGACGACCATTCCCACGCGGCGACCAGCGGCGACGACGACGCAGCCAGCCGCGACGCCGGCACGTCCTCAGGCTACCGCACCCGCGGGGCAGCCTGCCGCGGCCTCACCGATCGAGGGGAAGTTCCCCATGGCCATCATCCTTCCGTTGAGTGGTGTTTCCGCCGGCTATGGCCAGTCGATGCACGATGGCGCTATCCTCGCGATCGAGGGATGGAATGCCCGGGGAGGCATCGAGGACGTGGCCATTCATCCCATCATTGACGACGGCGGCTGCAATGCCAACCAGGCCATTGACGTGGCCAACCGGATCATTCGTGAGGACGACGTCAAGGTCATCATCGGCGAGGTGTGTTCAAGTGCCTCAATTGCGATCTCGGAGGTCGCCGATGACCGGGGGATCTTGATGATCAGCCCGGCGTCGACAAATGACCTTGTGACGCTCAGGGCTGGAGGCGACACCAGGCCAACGGTCTTCAGGGCGTGTTTCGTCGATGCCTTCCAGGGGAACGTCGCAGCGCGATTCGCGTTGGAGGCGCTCGGCGCGAGGACTGCAGCGGTGCTGTTTGACGAAGGCAATGCCTATGTGCGCGACCTCGCAACCGAGTTCATCGCCCAGTACGAGGCCGTCGGGGGTGCGATCGTTGTCGGTGAGACCTATGTGACCGGGCAGCAGGACTTCACCCCATTCCTGGATCGGGTGAAGGGGAACGCCCCTGACGTTCTATTTCTGCCGGACTACTACAACGTCGTGAACACCATTGCGCGGCAGGCGCGCGAGGCCGGCATCTCAGCGACCTTGTTGGGGGGAGATGGGTGGGACTCGCCCGAGCTGGACCTCACTGCAACTGAGGGGGGCTACTTCATCAGCCATTTTGCACCCGACGACACCCGACCGATCGTGCAGGCGTTCGTGCGCCGCTTCGAGGAGCGCTATGCCCGGCGACCCGATGGACTCGCGGCCCTCGGGTATGACGCTGTTGACCTGTACCTCCAAGCCGTCGTTGCAGCCGGCAGCGAGGACCCGCTGGCGGTCGCGCGGGCCCTGAAGGCCGGGCGCTTCGAGCTGGTAACCGGCACGTTGGCGTTCGACGATCAGCACAATCCCACGAAAGACGCAGTTGTGCTTCGTGTCGAGGATGGGACCGTGGTCTACGCGGCGACCGTGCCGGGGGAGTAGGAGGCGGGCGGTTGCCCGGCTCAGGTGCCGGGGACTGCGGGTGTGCACCGGTCGTGGTTGCGCGATAGGCGGAGACTGCTTCGCAGGTCCCCGGCACCGCCTTGAGTGGGGGGTCAGCGGCGCAGTTCGGAGAAGAAGGCCACGGTCTCCGCGGCGATAGCGGGCCAGGTGAACCGCTGCGCGAAGCGCTCGGCGCGCCGACCCAGCGTCTCCCGGAGACTCTGGTCGGCGGCAAGGGCGCGGATCGCCGCTGCAAGCGCTTGTGGATCGCCCGGAGCGACCAACGCCACAGCGTTAGCTGCCTCAAGATCCGCCGCTGGTGTCGCGGCCCTCGTCGTTACGATCGCGCAACCATGAGCCAACGCCGCGTGCAGCGTGCCGTGGCGCAGGTTCGCGCCTTCGCGGTAGGGCAGCGCGCAGAGGTCGATGGACTTGAGCGCTGCAGACACCTCCTCAGGCGCGGCGAACCCCGTCCACTGGACACGCGGGCCGAGTCCCAGCGCCGCGATGCGCTGGTCTACCTCGTCGGCGTAGGCAGCATTGGTGGCGTCGCTCGTTCCCGTGCGCCCGCCGATGAACAGCAGGCGTGCAGGGACCCGGTCCGAAGCTAGCTGGGCCACGGCGGCGAGCAACGCCTCGATCCCCTTGGTGCGGTTGAGGAATCCGAAGAAGCCGATAACGAGGTCACCGGCAGCATAGCCCCGCGCCGCGCGCCAGTGGTCGCGGTCGAAGCCTGGTGGCGGCGTGGCGGAGATGTTGCTGCCGATAGGAATCTGGCGTACGGGCACCTTGCTCCCGGCCAGCTGCTCGTCAAGGGTGCTGAAGTCCTCGGGGTTGGTGACGATCGCGCCGTCGGCGCTTCGGGCCAGGTGCCAGACGCTTGTCTGCCGCAGCGGTCCAGCCTTGGGGAAGAGGTAGGGTGGCAGCAGGTCGTGGTAGGTGACCGCGAGCGGGCAGGGGCTACCGGCCATCAGGACCTCGCGCGCGAGCGTGATCGCGCCCTTCATTCCGTAGGCAGCGGGTTCATACTGGAGATTTGTGACGTCCGGTGCAATACTTCGCAGCTGGCGCCGGGCCTCGATCAGGCCGCGCAGGTCCCAGCGAAGCACCTTGCGGTGCACGCTGAGCCCCTCCTCGCTGCCGGCTGCGCCGTCGCCCGTCGTAAGAACGTGGACCTCATGACCCGCGGCACGAAGTGCCAGCCCGAGCTGGTGCGTGAATGCACCAACGCCGCCTTCCATGGGCGGATACTCACCCGTTACCATCGCGATTCGCACGCGGTCCGCCTCCTGTTGCCATCTCCGGTCATTCTACAGGGTTCCCGGCGAAATGAACAAACCAGCTACCCGGGTGTCGATCCTCAGCGGTTCCTTCCCCAGTTGCCCCTCCGCCTTCTCGCCGATTCGCCTATAATGGCGCATGAATCGTATATTGGTGGATGGCGCCCGGTCTGGACGGCTCGGCAAGGTCCACGAAGGAGGATTGGCGATGAAACGCTCTGTGCTCTTTGCTCTGGTAGGTTTGGTGATGGTGTTCTCGCTTGCGTGCTCGGCGATTGGCGGAAATGGGGGCAGCGCCTCGACGGGCGGGGTCGACATCGAGATCGACAACCGCAGCCCGGATGAGATCTGCTATGTCCTGATCTCGCCCACCGATTCTGATGCGTGGGGTGACGACCAGCTTGGCTCCGACGAGCGCATCTCCCCAGGAGACAGACGGACCTTCAGCATGGACTCCGATACGTATGATGTGCGGGTGGAGAACTGCGACCAGGCCGCGATGGCAACTGCGTGGGAGATTGACGGCGACACGACCGTCGAGGTCGGCGAGTCCCGGGCCACTGTGCGATTGCTCATCAGTAACGAGTCGAGCACCGAGGTCTGCTACGTCTTCATCTCTCCCTCGTCGGGCGATGATTGGGGCGAGGACTGGATGGGGTCCAACGAGACCATTCAGCCGGGCCAGCTCCGCCTCTTCTACGTCAGACCTGACACGTATGACCTCCAGGCTGCCGATTGTGACGGCGAGACGTTGACCGAGGAATACGAGGTCGATCTGACCGATGATCTGACCTGGACCCTCAACGACTAGTGGTCAGTTACGTTGGTTCGGAGTAAGCGCTTCAGCGGTTCTGCTGCCGCCCAGTCTGCTGGGCGCGCCGAATGTGGCACCTGAACGACTGAAGTCGCACCTACAAACCCCAGACATCAGCTCAACTATGCATAGGTTGTAGATCTTACCGAGACGGAGGAGACGATGAAACCTCAGTTCCTGGCGCTGATTACCGCCATCGCGTGGGGGGTGGGCGGTTTCTTTGAGAAGCGCGGACTCAACGCCGGCAACCTCACACCCCAGGTGGGTATCACAATCCGCACGGCAATTGCGTTCCTGATCCTGGGCACGGTCAGCTTCCCCCAGTGGAAATCGATTCCGGCTGCGGGGACGAAGCCGCTGCTGATGATGGTCATTGGTGGCGGAATCATCGCCGGCGCCGTGGGTATGCTATCGTTCTACGCGGCGCTGAAGGGAGCCGACCGCCTGACTCAGGTGATGCCGATTGCCTTCACCTCCCCGTTTTTCAGCGCTATCACGGCCCTGATCTTCCGGACCGAGCGGATGACCTGGCAGACGGCTCTAGGGATGGTGCTCACCATCGCGGGGATCGCGGTGTTGACCACTGCGCCAAGCCACTAGGGACTCGCAGCGCGGAGGCATCCTCGCTGAGAGGGCTTCCGAGCCGGAACCTGTCGACTTCGATCATAGGAGGGATAGACGCATATGACTGCCATTCAGGTGAAGCCCGGCATCTACTGGATCGGTGTGAACGACCGGACGACCGACCTGTTCGAGGGCCTGTGGCCCATCACAAGTGAGGGCGTTTCCTACAACGCCTACGTGGTGAAGGGCAGCGAGAAGAACGTCCTGATCGACCTGGCGAAGGACATCAAGAGCAATGCCCTGATCGACCAGATCGCTGAGGTCGTGGATCCCGCCGACCTGGACTACATCGTGGTCAACCACATGGAGCCTGATCACACCGGCGTGTTGCGCGGGATCAAGCGGATCGCGCCCAAGGCCACACTCCTGTGTACACGGCGCGCTGAGGAGATGCTGGCCCACTATTACCAGATCACCGAGGGCGTGCACGTCGTGGGTGACGGGGAGACCATCGATCTGGGGTCGCACACCCTGAAGTTTGTGATGGCCCCAATGGTGCACTGGCCTGAGACGATGGTCACCTATGAGACGACGCAGCAGGTGCTCTTCTCGTGTGATGCCTTCGGCGGCTACGGCGCGCTGCAGGGCGCCGTGTTCGATGACCAGTGCCGGGCGCTGCCCTACTATGAAGAACAGGCGCTGCGCTACTACGCCAACATCGTGGCTCTGTTTGCGAAGCCCGTGCTGAAGGCGATCGACAAGCTGAAGGACGTGCCGATTTCCGTGGTGGCGCCATCCCACGGCCTGATCTGGCGGAAGAACCCTGGACGGATCGTGGAACTCTACCAGAAGTGGGCGAACTACGCTATTGAGGGCCCTGAAGTGGGGTGACCCTGCTCTATGGCACGATGTACGGCAACA
>Ga0123328_1003541_pt1 | contig 13271 bp, 8 predicted proteins | sample BioC12SIPDNA_2_FD_89702 | JGI IMG/M metagenome (GOLD analysis project Ga0123328, IMG submission 89702) | Anaerobic biogas reactor microbial communites from Washington, USA - Biogas_R1_A C12 SIP DNA | ecosystem: Engineered > Bioreactor > Anaerobic > Unclassified | place: Washington, USA...
AGAGACGCCCAGTGGATGGGCAAGATCTACCGGTTCCTGGGGCTCGAGGTGGGCTGCATCGTCCACGGGCTCACCAGCGCCGAGCGCCGGGAAGCCTACGGCGCGGACATCACCTACGGCACCAACAACGAGTTCGGCTTCGACTATCTACGTGACAACATGGTGGTCGACCTCGACCAGTGCGCGCAGCGGGAGCTGGCCTATGCGATCGTCGACGAGGTGGACAGCATCCTCATTGATGAGGCGCGTACGCCTCTGATCATCTCGGGGCCGGCGGAGGAATCCTCCGATCTGTACCGGCGGTTTGCGCAGTTGGCGCCAGGCCTGCGCCCTGACGAGGACTACGAGGTCGATGAGCGCGCCCAGATCGTGATCCTCACCGACGAAGGCGTGGCGCGGGTCGAGTCGATGGTCCATATCCCTGAGGGCCAGAGCATCTATGACCCCGAGCACGCGGCGATGCTTCCCTATCTGGACAACGCGTTGCGCGCCAAGGAGTTCTTCACGCGCGACAAGGAATACGTCGTCCGTGATGGCGAGATCATCATCGTCGACGAGTTCACGGGCCGGTTGATGTTCGGACGGCGTTACTCTGAGGGTCTCCACCAGGCGATCGAGGCCAAAGAGGGTGTGACGGTGCGCCGTGAGTCGTTGACCTATGCCACGGTCACCTTCCAGAACTTCTTCCGCATGTATGGGAAGCTGGCGGGGATGACCGGTACGGCGGCGACCGAGGCGGAGGAGCTGCGCAAGATTTACAACCTCGACGTCGTGGTGCTGCCAACCAACGTCGAGTACCAGGCGCGTTTCGGCGGCCTCAAGGAGCGCCAGATCCCGGCCCGGGACGCGGGGGTGGCCTTTGGTGGCGTGCTCGAAGAGGGCGATAGCTACAAGGTGACGGTGTATGAACCGGCGGAGGGCACGGTGGCGCCTGTGGATGGCCATCGCTTCTACCGCCGGCTGGATATGCCGGACCTGATCTACAAGTCGGAGCAGGCCAAGTTTTCGGCTGTGATCGACGAGATCCAGCGGACCTATGAGGCGGGGAGGCCGGTGCTCGTGGGCACCACGGCGATCGAAACCTCTGAGCGGCTGTCGAAGCAGTTGACGCGCCGCAAGGTGCCGCACAGTGTACTCAATGCCAAGTACCACGAGCGCGAGGCTCTCATCATTGCCCAGGCGGGCCAGCCGGGGGCGGTGACCATTGCGACGAACATGGCCGGGCGCGGTGTCGACATCCTCCTGGGGGGAAACCCCGAGGGTATGGCGCGCGACCAGCTCCGCCGCGAGGGCGTTGACCTCACGGCGATCCGGTCGCACGACTGGGAGAACGCGCTGAAGCTGGCACGCGCCGGCGAGGATGCGACCGCTGTCTACAACGAGCGCTGGGCTGAGGTCCTGCAGGAGATGGTCGTGCAGTGCCGCAAGGACCGGGACCGGATCTGGGAGCAGGGCGGGCTCCACGTGATCGGGACCGAACGGCACGAGGCGCGCCGCATCGACAACCAGTTGCGCGGACGCGCCGGACGCCAGGGCGACCCGGGCTCCAGCCGCTTCTACATCTCACTGGGCGACGATCTGATGCGCCGCTTTGGCGGCGAGCGGCTCCAGCCGTGGATGGACCGGGCCGGTCTCGAGGAGGAAGCGCTCGAGTCGGGGATGCTGGGGCGGGTCATCGAGTCGGTCCAGGAGCGGGTCGAGGGCTATAACTTTGACATCCGCAAGCACGTGTTGGAGTATGACAACGTCGTCAACAAGCAGCGCGAGGTCGTCTATGCGGAGCGTCGCAAGGTCTTGAGCCGGCCCGACCTGCATGATGACCTGATGACGATGCTCGAGACCGAGCTTCGCAGTGTGCTCAACGGCTATTCGGAAAAGACAACGGATGACGAGCTCGACGCGATGCTGGCGGAGCTGCGCCGGTTTGTGCCCGTTCCCCGCAGCCTGGACGCCGACGGCCTGCGCGGGCTCTCGCTCGACGCGTTGGTCGAACGGCTGATGGGGTGGGCCGAGCAGACCTACCAGAAGATGAACGAAGGGATGGGCGACGATCTGTACCGGATGATGCGCCAGGAAGAGACGCCCGTCCGCACGCTCTTCGACAACCAGGAGTCCTTCTACCGCAGCATCCGCGAGCGTCTGGCGGAATCGGTGGGCCTCGACGCGTTTGAGGAGGCCCACGACCAGCCGTTGCGCCGGTTGCCCGAGGCACTTGAGACCAAGGTGCGTGAGGCGGTCGTCGAGACGCAGCGGCTCTTCCGCGATCGCCGATTGATGTTGCGCCAGATCGATGATCACTGGGTGCACCATCTGACGAGCCTCGATATGTTGCGCGAGGGCATCGGCCTGCGCGCCGTCGGGCAGCAGAATCCCCTGGTCGCCTATCAGAAGGAAGCCTTTGAGATGTACCAGGAGATGCTGGCGTCGATCCAGTCACAGGTGGTGCGTTCGCTCTTCCTGGTGCCCCAGACCCCGCCCGGAGCCGGTCAGCGGCGCGCGGTGGATGACCCGGCGCGCCAGGCAGCCGCGGCGCGACAGCGTCAGCTCACTTTCCGTGCCAGCGCGGGTGGACAGGCGAGTGACGCCGCGCCCGAACCGCACCGGGCCTCGACAAAGCCCGGGCGCAACGATCCCTGCTGGTGTGGGAGCGGCAAGAAGTACAAGGATTGTAACTGGCGAGAGGATCAGCGCGCCGCTTCGGCGGCAAGTCGGTCATAAGCCCGGCGGCCTGACCGCCGTCTGGGGTCCTATCTCGGGTGGTGAGCGACGTGAAACCAGGGAGCGCGGTGGCTGCTGAGTCGGATGGCGAGGGTCGGCTAGCGCTGATCCGCGAGATCAGCGCCCTGGCAGTGGGCGAGATGCCCAGTGCCAGGGCGTTCGCCACCGCGCTCGAGCGGACGCTAGAGGTCCTGCAGCTGGATGTCGTGGCGGTGTGCGCTGGCGATCCCTTGACCTTGCGCATGCAGGCGGGCGGCGTGGCTGTCCATCCCGGAACTGCGGCACCGGTTGGTCTCGCCGTGCTCGTTGCTGCTGAGCGCAAAGTGCTGGTGTCAAGCGATCTCGCCGCGGAGCGGCGCTGGCCCGCACCCCCTTGGACCTCGGGCGCGGCGCGCTCCGAAGTAGCCCTCCCCATCGTCTACCGTGGACGGCGCATCGGGATCCTCGATCTCTGTAGTCCCAAGGTGGACGGTTTCGACGCGCCCGTCCTTGAGACGCTGGAGACGGTAGCGCAGCTCCTTGCCGTCATCATCGCGCAGGAGAGCTGGGGAAAGGCCGAAGGGGCGGGCACCTCGCCGGAGTTACAGCGCGCCTACCGACGGTTGCAGGAGTTCTCCGAGCTCAAGGCGCACATTCTGCGCAATGTTTCTCACGAGCTCCGGACGCCCCTGACGCTGATCAAGGGACACCTGGAACTGGTGATGGACGACCCGGCGCACGCGCTGCTTCCCGAGCAGCAGCGGGCGCTGAGCGCGGTCTGCGACAGGGTCGACGACATCGTGGCGATCGTGGACCGGACGGTAGCGCTGAGCCCGGTCGATGACCTCTCGCTGGCCTATGAGAAGATCCTCGTGCGCGACCTGCTCCAGGAGACGGTCGAGACCTTCGAGCGCCGGGCGCGGCACACTGCGGTGACGATCACCGTCGAGCCGGTTGACGAGGCCCTCTATCTGTACGGCGATGCTGACAAGATCCGCCAGCTCTGCTACAATCTGCTCGACAATGCGGTGAAGTTCAGTCCCCACGGTGGGCAGGTTGGCATCCAGGCTCTGTCCGAAGGCGCCAACGTTCACCTCATTGTGGCCGATCAAGGCATCGGGATTCCCGAACGCCAACTGTCCCAGATCTTCGAGACGTTCTATCAGATTGACGGCTCGACCACGCGCCGCTTTGGCGGGCTGGGGTTGGGGCTCACGGTGGTGAATCGCATTGTCGACGCACACAAGGGTGAGATCTGGGTTGAGAGCGAGGTCGATCGTGGCAGCGTGTTCCACGTGCTCTTGCCCAAGCATGTCCCGCAAGAGTAGCGGCACGCGCGAGCAGGCTGGAGGGTGTGACGTATGACGCAGATGGACGAGGTGTCTCAGCGTACCCAGCCACAGGATGGTCTGCGGCCCTGGGCGTACCAGCTTCCCAAGATCGATTTGCACCGCCACCTCGAGGGTTCGCTGCGGCTGGCCACGCTGACCGAGCTGGCCCGGGCCTATGCTATCCCGCTGCCCAGCTATGATGTCGAGGGGCTGCGTCCCTACGTGCAGATGGTGGAGGATGTCCCCGACTTCCGCCGTTTCATCGAGAAGTTCGAGCTCTTGCGGTTGTTCTACACGTCCAAGGAGGCCATCCAGCGCGTCACGCGCGAGGCCATCGCCGACGCAGCGGCGGACAATGTCGTCTATCTGGAGCTGCGCTTCAACCCGCTGGCATTGGCGAGGATCCAGGGCTTTGCCTTCTCCGACGTTGTGGCCTGGGTGCTCGAGGCCACGGTGGAGGCCGAGCGAGAGACCGGGCTCAGGACCTGCTTGATCCTCCAGATCCCGCGGCAGGAGCCCGTCGAAGTGGCCAACGAGATCGTCGACATTGCAATTGCCACCTTCGGACGGTGGGTCCGTGGCGTCGACCTGGCGGGCGACGAGGTGACCCACCCGCCCGAGCGCTTCATCGAGCCCTTCCAGCGCGCCTATGACGCCGGTCTACACATCACGGTCCACGCCGGTGAGGCGATGGGTGCCGAGAGTGTGCGCAAGGCCGTGCTGCATCTCCACCCGCAGCGCATTGGCCACGGGATTCGCGCGATCGAGAACTCCGCAGTGATCCGGATGCTCTATGAGCAGGGCATCGCGCTCGAAGTCTGCCCAACCAGCAACTTCCAGACGGGTGTGGTGAGCACCTTTGCCGTCCATCCGCTGGCGGATCTGCTGAAGCTGCGGCTGCGGGTGACCCTCAATACGGACGATCCGGGCGTCTTTGCGACGACGTTGACCGATGAGGTGCTCGTGGCGGTGGAGCGGATCGATGTGCCACAGGAGGGCATCTACCGGATGTTGTGCACTGCGGTCGAGGCCGCCTTCATCCCCGAAGTAGAGCGAGCGTGGCTGCGTGCCAGGCTCACGCAAGCGCTGGCCCAGGACCCCGCCGGGCTCGCGGTATTCTCGGCGGCGGCCGCAGCAAGCTAGGCCAAGACCTCGCTCAGGTGTAGCAGCGTGGCTGCGGCGACCTGGGTCCCGATGATTAGTGCATCTTCGTCGATGTCGAAATCCGGCGTGTGCAACATGCTGTCGATGCCGAGCGCGGCGTTCGCCGTCCCCAGCCAGATGAACGCGGTCGGAACCCTGGCGGCATAGAGCGCCAGATCCTCGTGGGAAAAGGGGTAGGGATCGCGGAACAGGCGCACGCGCTCTACACCGGGCAGGTGTTCCAACGCCGGGCGAATCGCGGCGACCAGAGCGGGGGCATTGCGCAGGGGTGGATTGACGAAGGTGACCGCCAGGTCGTAGGTGGCGCCATAGCGATCCACGACGCGATCCAGAGCGCACCGAATATGACGCTGCAGGGCTGGGCGCAGGTCGAAGTCGGCCATGCTGGCCAGTCCCAGCAGGTGATAGACGGGCGTTCCGCTTTCGTCGAGATTGGGCCAGCAGCTCACGAACACGGCGCGATCGAGTCCCGAACCGGTTTCCATCTCCTGAGCGAGCGCCTCGAACTGCGCCGCGTCCCGGGGGCCTTCGTGCGTGCTGAGGGCCTGCAGCGCGGTCGCTGCTTCACTGACCAGGGCTTCCAAATCCCCGCCCGGGGCATAAAAGCGCACGTGGAATTCCTCCATCCCTGCCAGGCAGCGATCCTCGGCGATGCCGACCGTGCCGACCTGGAGCGGCGACACATGCAGCGCGAGCAGCGCCGCCGGCCCGTAGCGGTCTAGCAGGCCAGCCTCGATCATCGCCCGCGCGCCGTCGAGCGATTCCTCCGCGGGTTGGAAGACGAACACCACGCGGCCGTGCAGGTCGCTGCGGAGGCCGGCCAAGAGTTCGGCGGCGCCGAGGGCCATTGCCACGTGTGCATCGTGGCCACAGGCGTGCGAGACGCCCAGCGCTAACGACGCATAGGGCCGGTCGGAGATCTCCTGAACGGGGAGGGCATCCATATCAGCGCGATAGGCCAGGGTGGGGCCGGGATTGGCCCCCTGGAGGACGCCCACCACACCATGGCCGCCCACGTGCTCCTCGACCTCCAGGCCGAGCTCGCGCAGCCGTGAGGCCACCCGCCCCGCGGTCCGCCGTTCGTCGCCCGACAGTTCGGGGTGCACGTGCAAGTCGCGGCGCAGGGCGACGAGCGTCTCCCTGAGCGCGGCGGCTCTGGCAAGCGCGGTGGTCAGTTGGGATGGTATCTCAGCCATGGGGCTATTCTACAGCACATCCCCGGCAATGGGTGCCAGCGCGTGACACGCGGGCTCTGCCCTTGCGAGGGTTTCCCCGCGTTCCGACGCGCACCCTCGCAAGGGTTCCGAGCGCTCAACCGGGCCGATCTGGGTCCTGCGCGTCAGAACGAGCGGCTCGGAAGCCGGCGGTTCCCGCGCGTCAGAACCCTTCGCAAGGTGCGGAAACCTTGCGAAGGGGAACTGTCTACACCTGCAACAGACCTGCCTGTTGGCTAGCCGAAGTCCCCTTCGGCCTGCGCGTGAACCTGGTAGGTGACGTAGGGTTCGGCGGGGACCATCGCCACGAAGGAGACGCTGGCGCCCGGAGCGATGGACTGGACGAGGTAGGCTGACCCTATGGACGTGATCTGGCCGTTGGCATCGAGCAGTGAGGCACTGACCACGACATTCTTGATGGCGTAGGTGTTGGGGTTGAGGATGGTACCGTTGATCTGGACGCTGCTGCCCTGATCGGTCAGCTCGGAGCTCCGGACCTCGACCGGGGCGGGCTCGCGCCACTCGGCGATGACGGCGTCGGCGTGTACGAGAAAGGAGCCCATAGCATAGGCGGCGATCTCGGCCGTGAACGGACACGCCTCGCCCGGCGCCAGGAGCATGCAGTCGAAGTCGGCTTCCAGTGCGCCGTGCCAGACGTATTCGCCGTAGCGCCGCTTGGGGAAGGGGTTGAAGGAGCCGCGGAAGCCGCCCGCGTCGAAGAAGGTGACGTGGACCGCGTTCACGGCATAGACTGCATCGCCCTCATTGCGCAGCAGGCCGGAGATCCTGTAGATCTGGGTGCCGTCCAGCAGCGGGTTGGGCGTGGCCTGGTTCAGGCTGATCCCGACGGAGAAGGGCGGGCCGGGGTCTTTGTCCTCGACCTGGACGAGGGCCGGGGAGACGACGGATCCGGTATCTGCTGCGGGTTCCTGTGTGGCGCCGGGGGGTGCCGGCGTCGTGTTGACGGGGATCAGGGTGGCCCCCGAGGACGGCGTGGATGAGGGCAGGAGGGCATCCACAAGGGATGCCCCACCATCGGCACCGTCGTCCGCGATGACGCCATCGTCTGCGAGGATGTCGCCTGTGGTGGGTTGGGGTGTCGCCGTTGGTGCCGCGGGTGAGGGCCGGAGGGCATCCACAAGGGATGCCCCTACACCGGCATCGTCGTCCGCGTGGTCGGGTGGCGTGGGGCGCTGCGGGGCGGGAAGGGCCGAGGCCTGACCGCTGCGCTCGGACAGCAGCCGCACGACGGCCAGCACGACGCCGGAGGAGGTCGTGCCACCGACGCCACCCGGCCGGAAAGTGCCGCTGGCACCGCCGCGCTGACCGAACTGCTCGCGCATCTGCGCTAGTTCCTCTTCTGTCATCGACTCGAACTTCTCGCGCATCGCCGCTCGATCCTCATCGGACATCTCCGGGAAGACGCCTCCGCCTGGCGCATCACCCCCGGCGGGAGCTTCGGCAGGCGCTGCGTCTTCCGGCGCTGTTCCACCGTCGGGAGCGCCTCGCCCCAGTGCAGCAGGGCCCTGCTCCTGTATCCAGGCCTGTTCATCAGCCTGGGTGAGGGCCATGGCGCCAATGGCGGCGACCTGCGCCTTGGTCATGGTTGACTCAATCTGCCTGGCGATGGCCTGGCGCTCCGTCTCGGCCTGAATCCCACTGTTGCTCAGGGCCTGCCACAGGGGCAGCAGTTGGGCCGCTTGCTCCCCGGTCACGGCGTTGGCCGTCCCTTCGAGCTTCAGCGTCCCGAGGGCGAGCTGCGCCGTGACGTCCAGCGCATCCTCATAGCCGGTGCTGAGAGCGTCGGTGGTGCCAGCCGTGCCGCCCGGGTCCTCTGGCTCGCCCGCGCCGCAGCCCGCCGCCAGGGTAAGGGTCAGGCCGAGGATCAGGCCCAGGGCCAGGCCTGGTCCCAGGGCTACAGGAATCGCTCTACGCTTGTGTGTTGTGTTCATAGTGCCTTATTCTCCCGAGGGTGCTCATTCGTGCCGGAGGGCGACGATCGGATCCAATTTGGCGGCCTTGGTCGCCGGGTAGTAGCCGAAGAAGATGCCCACTGCTGCCGAGGCGCCAAAGCTGAGCGGGATCGACGCCGCCACGATCTCGGTGCGCATCGTCCCCAACGCGTTGAACAGGACGGAGCCGCCCACGCCGGTGGCAATGCCGACGAGCCCCCCCATCAGGCTCAGCATGAAGGCTTCCATCAGGAACTGGAGCTGCACGTCGCGGGGTCGGGCGCCCAAGGCCTGGCGCAGGCCGATCTCGCGTGTGCGCTCGCTCACGCTGACCAGCATGATGTTCATGATGCCAATGCCGCCCACGACCAGGGAGATCCCGGCTACCCAGCCGAGCAGGTTGCGAAACGTCTCGGTCGTGGAGGCCTGCGCATCGATGATGCTCTCCTGAGTGGTCAGGCTGAACCCCGGCGCCGCAGCCGTGGTGCCCAGGGCCTTCATCACCACCGTGCTGAGCTGCGCTTTGACGTTGTCCATGGCCTCCTTACTCTCGGCGGAGACGTAGACGACGCTGAGCTGCTCGGCCCCAAAACGGGCCCACGTGAACTTCTTGAACACGAGTGTGATCGGGATGTAGATGCGGCTGTCGTAATCGGTGTTGCCGACGAGGCCTTTGGATGCCATGACGCCGACGACGGTGCACTTCGCCGTGCCGATCTTGACGGCCTGGCCGATGGCGGCTTCGGCACTGCCGAACAGCTCGACGGCGACGTCGCTCCCCAGCACAGCTACCTTGGCGGCGTTGTCATTGTCGGTCTCGATGATGAACCGCCCGATGGCGACGGCATACTCGCGCACTGCAGTAAAGCCCGGCGTCGTGCCGACGATCGAGACGTCCGAGAGCGATCCCTCCTCCGACTTGACGTCCTGCGTCGTCGTCTGTTCGGCGGATACGCCCAGGATGTGCGTCAACTGGGCCTCGATAGGAGCCAGGTCGTCGTACTCGAGCATCGCTGGCATCCTGCCAGCCCCGAACCCGCCGCGCGTGAACGAGGGCATGATCATGACCAGGTTCGCCCCCAGGGCATTGATCTGGTCGGCGATCTCGGCCTCAGCGCCGGCGCTGACTGCGAGCATCACGATGACGGCAGCCACGCCGATGATGACGCCCAGCGTGGTCAGCAGCGACCGGGCCTTGTTCATCATCAGGCCTTCCCACGCCACTTTGAGGGTCTTGGAGAAGCTCATGCTGTCCCTCCGCTCTCGCCATTGTGCAGGTGCGCGATGCCGCTGGCACGGGTCTGGTCCGACACCACCAGGCCATCCGTCAGGTAGATCACGCGGTCGGCGTGCTCGGCGATATCGAGCTCGTGGGTGACCATCACGAGCGTGGCCCCCTCGGCGTGCAGCTTCTCTAGGAGCGCCATAATCTCGTTGCCGGTCTTCGTGTCGAGGTTGCCCGTTGGCTCGTCCGCCAGGATGATCGACGGGGTGTTGATCAGGGCACGCGCGATGGCCACCCGCTGCTGTTGGCCGCCGGATAGCTCCTTGGGGAGGTGGTTGAGTCGGTCGCCCAGGCCGACCGCTTCGAGCGCGGCGACCGCGCGCTCGTGGGCCTCCCGGTCGCTGACCGGAGCGCTCCCGTTGTAGAGCAGTGGGAGCATCACGTTCTTCACCGCTGTGAGCCGATCGAGCAGGTTGTAGGCCTGGAACACGAACCCGATCTTGCGGTTGCGCACCCCGGCGAGGCGATCCTTGCTCAGCTGGCTGACGTCCTCACCGTCCAGCAGATAGGTCCCATCGGAGGGGGTGTCGAGGCATCCCAGGATGTTCATCAACGTCGACTTCCCCGAGCCCGATGGGCCCATCACGGCGACAAACTCGCCATCGCGGACCCGGACGCTGACGCCACGGAGTGCGTGCACGGCAATGGTTCCCATCCCGTAGATCTTGGACAGGGTATCCGTCCTGATGAGATCATCGGGCTCGTGTCCCGCGTGCCGCGGGGAGGGCGTTGCCTCTAGGGTGGCGCCACTGTGCTGGGCGTCCAGACTATCGGAGCCCTTGGCTTCGGTGCAGTCGTGTTCTATGTCTTGAAGCGTCGCCTTTCGCCGTGCCATCCTACGGTCTCCCGCCGCCCGGCATCATCCCACCCCCGGGTATCGCGCCACCCTCGAACATCATGCCACCCGGAGGGAAGCCTTCCTCATCGGTCGTCGTTTCCGCTGCTGTAGCGGACGTGCCATCCCCGACGCTGACGACCTCGTCGGCCTCCAGCCCAGACCTGATCTCAGCGTTGACGTAGTCCGACAGCCCCACCTCGACGACGCGCATCTCGAGGGACCCATCGGGCTGGACGACGAAGACGGCATGCTGTTCCTCACCGATGGTGCGGAGGGCTTCCACGGGGACGAGCACGGCATCCGTCGCTTCGCCAGCCACGATGTCGACATCGGCGTTCATCCCGCCGAGCAACGTCACGGCGTGGGTGCGCGTGTCGATGGTCGCCCAGGCCTGAACGGCGGGGGTGTTGCCCACCGTGACCATTTCCGGATCGATCTGGTAGATCTCGCCACTGTAGGTCAGCTCGGGGAGCGCGCTGAAGACGATGGAGACGGGGTTACCCAGGGCGACGCTGCTCATATCGGACTCGTCGACCCAGAACTCGATGACTGGGGTGTCGAGGTTGGACAGCACGATGGCGGTGCCATTGGCCACTTCGCCAACCTCGATGGCAACTTGCACCACGGTGCCGGCGAACGGCGCGGTGAGGACCATGCCGTCGACGGTCTCCTGTGCCACTGCCAGGTTCATCCGGGCCTGTTCCAGGACCAACTCGGCCCGGCGTTGGGCCACAGCCTGATCGGCGTTGCCCAGCTCGAGCTGCGCCTGCTGCAACGTGAGCTGGGCCTCTTTCACCGCGCGTTCGGCTGCGGCAATCTCATCGCTGGTGGGTTCCTTTTCCAGGTCGGCGACGGCCTCCCTGGCGCTGAGCACCTGGGCCCAGGCGTTCTGGACGTCACTGCTTGCGCTGGTATCCGCCATCGCCAGGTCATAGTCGGCCTGCGCCAGCTCGAGGTTCTGTTGGGCCCTCACGAGGGCTGCCGCGGCGCTGGTACGGCTGTCTTCGATGCCCTTTTCCCAGTCACGTTCCGGATTCATCGCCTCTGCGTAGGACTGCTGCGCGTTGGCCAGCGCGGAGATGGCCTGGTCAAGGTTGATGCGAACGGAGGCATTCTGTTGGTCGACCAGGCTCGCCTTCGCGTCCGTGGTCTGGTAGGCCGCCTGAGCACTGGCCAGGCTGGCCTTTGCCTTAGCCAGCTCGACGGAGTCTGGATCCCAGGCCACGAGCGCATCCAGGGCCTCCCGGGCCGCCGCAAGCTCCGCTTCGGCCTTGGCGACGGCGAGCTCGGCCTGTCCCGTGGCGAGCGCCACCTCGATCTCGGCATCGATCACGGCCTGTTCGGCTTCGGCAAGCGTTTGGCGCGCGGCATCATCGTTGGCCCGCGCGAGGATGTCCCCGGCTTGCACGTGATCACCGACCTTGACCAGGATCTCTTCGACCTCGCTGCTCGCGCTGAACGCAAGGTTGGCCGTGTCAGCCGCGACCAGCGTCCCTGACCCGGCTGCTGTCAGCGAGATACTTCCCCGAGTCGCCGTCGCGGTCTGAAGCGCCGCCGTGCTTTCGGCGGGCGCCCGCGGCGCGAACCAGTGCTTGTAGGCGGCAACCCCACCACCACCGAGCACCGCGAGCGCGATAAGGCCAATCCACAGTCCCTTTCTACGCAGCATGAATGCGCCTCCTGATTAAGCTCTGGTTGTCTGTTACGTTGGCTCGTAGTAACCGATTCATCGGTTCTGCGCCCGCCGGCTGAGACAGCAGAACGACTAAAGTCGCACCTACGAACCCAGACATCAGTTCGACCAAGCGTCGGTTGTCCGCCAAGTTGGTTCGTAGTAACCGATTCATCGGTTCTGCGTCCGGCTGGGGCAGCGAAACGACTCAAGTCGTTACTACGGCTATCGTACGACCGGCTACTGAGAGGCATCGGAGAAAGTGCTGAGAGATGTCTGAGAAAGCCCCCGGATCTTCTCAGGCATCTCTCAGGTCGTTCCCAGCCGGCTCTCAGAGAGGACGGTATAATGAAGATGAGAGGGCGCATGGAGCGCCGGGCTGGGCCATATTGTGGAGGGCAGCACCTATGCCAAGAGTGTTGGTTGTTGACGACGATGAGCGGTTGCTGAGGATGTTGCAACGCACACTGACCTACGAAGGGTTCGAGGTCACGACGGCTGCGGATGGTCAAGAGGCGTTGGCCCGCATGGGCGAGCTCGCCCCCGACGTGATCGTCCTGGACTGGATGATGCCCAAACTCGATGGGGCGGGCGTGTTGGAGGCGCTCAGTGACCAGCGCGACAAGACGCCGGTGCTGATGCTAACGGCACGGGATGCCGTCCAGTACCGGGTGGAAGGGCTGGAGCGCGGGGCGGATGACTACCTGGTCAAGCCTTTCGAGACCATCGAGCTGGTCGCGCGGCTCCGGGCGCTGCTGCGCCGCGCGGGCCTGGATGTTCAGGAGCTGCTGACGTTCGAGGATCTGACGCTGGACCCGGCTGGTCGCGAGGTGCGTCGGGTTACGCGCCGCTTCGACCTGACGCCCACCGAGTTCGACCTCCTGTACCTCTTCATGCGCCACCCGCGCCAGGTGCTGGAGCGGGGTCAGATCCTCACCCAGGTCTGGGGGTACAACTTCTCCGGCGACGACAACATCATCGAGGTCTACGTGGGCTATCTGCGCAAGAAGGTCGAGGCCGAGGGCGAACCGCGCCTCATCCATACGGTTCGTGGCATCGGCTACGTGCTGAGGGAGTCGGCCTAGTGTCCATCCGACTGCGTCTCACGCTGCTCTACA
>Ga0123328_1003543_pt1 | contig 13268 bp, 8 predicted proteins | sample BioC12SIPDNA_2_FD_89702 | JGI IMG/M metagenome (GOLD analysis project Ga0123328, IMG submission 89702) | Anaerobic biogas reactor microbial communites from Washington, USA - Biogas_R1_A C12 SIP DNA | ecosystem: Engineered > Bioreactor > Anaerobic > Unclassified | place: Washington, USA...
TCCCCTACGTGGGCAACGACTCCCAGGAGTGGGTCCTTCGCATGGGCGAACGCCGGGAGACGCTGCCGAGCCCGGTCCGGGGCGCGCCGGCGGCCGTCTGCCTGACCGCCTCCGGCAGTCTGCTCCAGGGCCGCGCCGGCCTGCGGACCTTCTCGGACGAGCTGTTCCCCCTGACCGTCGCGGCCACCGACGGACTGGCCGCCGTGGTTCTGGACTACGTTCCCCGCTGGGAGCCCGTCCGCTGCCGGGCGTTTGTGGACTGGCTCAGGCGAGGCGGCACGCTGCACCTGCTGCCGGCGGGCGGCGAGTACCCGAGGTTCGGCGGGGAGTTGAGCATCCTGAACACGCCGACCGACCGCGTTCGCGTCGGTTCGGGCCTCGTCGTGCGGCACCGCGCCGTCCGGGGCGACGTGACCCGGGAGTTCCTGGCAAAGGCCGGTTGCCCGCTGCCCGAATCGCCTCCCGCGTCCCCGGGATTCCAGACGCTGGACGAGAGCCTGCTGGCGGGGCTGAAGGAGATCGTCCGCCCGGAGCACGAGTGGACGCTCATCTACCTGGGCCTGATCGCCTATCTGATCCTGATCGGGCCGGTCAACTACCTCATCGGCCGGCGTGCGGCGCGCTACCGTCTGGCCATCGGCTTCTTCCTCTGCGCCGCCATGGCGGCCACGTGGGCCATGGGCACGCTGGGCCGCCGGGGCTTCGGCGAGGTCAGTTGCGTCCACTCCCTGGCCTACGCCGTGCCCATCGACAGCGGGCACTACGACGTGACGCAGTGGGTCAACGTCTTCGTCACGCACGGAGACGAGTATGCCATTCGGCATGCCGCCGAGCACAACCTGTACGCCGCCTGCGAGACGCATGAGGCCGTCAGCGGCATGATCCAGGCGAGCGGCGGCGGGCGTTTCCACGTGGACATCCCGCGCTTCTCCAACCGGCCCTTCCTGCACCGCGCCCGCCTGGACGGCCCCCCGCTGGATCTCGAGGTCCGGGAGTGGACGCAGCAGAGCCGCCTCGAGGCGCTCACGCTCTCGACAGGCGAGGAGTTCGCGCAGGACGTCGTCCGGGCCTGGGTCCTCCACAAGGACACGCTCTACCCGTTGCGCCGGGACGGTTCCGCCCTGCGCCTGGGCGGCGGACGGCGGGAGCGGGTCTCGCAGTTCGTCATGGAGCGGACAGCCGATCTACGCACATTCCAGCATCCATACCAGCGTCCGCAGACGGTCGAACCCCGCGAGGCGGCCGAGGAACTGGCGCCTGCGCTGATCGTCCGAGCCATCGGAGACGGAAACGAGCCCGGCGGCTGGAACACCTCGTCGCCCGAGGACGAAGACGCGCAGCTCTTCGTGCTCGCAGAGAGCCCCCCCGGCTTCGGCGTCCGCGCGGAGGGGCTCGGCAGCGAAACGGGATTCGTGCTCTACCACGTGCGCCTGCACAGACCGGAGAACACCGATGAGTGAGACCACACCGGAACCCGAAGCCGTCGTGAGTGTGGAGGCCCTGTCCCACACCTACAAGCGGACGCACGCGCTGGCGGGGGTGTCGTTCACCGTCACGCAGGGCTCGATCCACGGCTTCGTCGGCCCGAACGGGGCCGGGAAGACAACGACGCTGAGCATCCTGGCGACGCTGCTGAGGCCGCAGACCGGCACGGTACGCGTCTTCGGCCACAGGCTGCCCCGGGACTACAAGGCCGTGCGCCGCCGCATCGGCTTCATGCCGGACCACCTGGGCCTCTACGCACAGATGACCGTCTTCGAGTGCCTGGACTTCTTCGCCGCCGCCTACGGCATGAAGGCCCGGCGGCGGGAGAGCGTCATCGACGACGTGCTGACCCTCACCGACATGATCCGCCACAAGGACAGCCTGGTGAAGAGCCTCTCGCGCGGCATGTCGCAGCGCGTCAGCCTGGCCCGGGCGCTGGTGCACGACCCCGACCTGCTGCTGCTGGACGAGCCCGCCTCGGGCCTGGACCCGCGGGCGCGCGTCGAGCTGCTGGAGGTCCTGCGCGAACTCAGCCGCATGGGCAAGACGATCTTCATCAGCTCCCACATCCTGGGCGAACTCGGCGACCTCTGCGACCACGTGACGATCATCGACCGCGGCCGCCCGCGCTACAGCGGCACCATGCGGGGGCTCCTGGCGCGGCGCGGCGACGTGGCGGCCTACGTGCTGACGCTGGAGGACGCCGTGCCCGGGCTGGCCGAGCGCCTGGCGGGGCAGGAGGGGATCGCCGGCATCGAGCAGTCGGACGGCGAGGCGGCCTACAAACTCAGCTTCGACACCGGCCTGACCAGCGCCAACGCCGTCCTGCGCGCCGCGATGGACGCCGGGGCACGGGTGGTATCCTTCCGCGAGGACCTGCGGCAGTTGACCGACGTGTTCATGGAACTGACCGAACCGGGGGTGCCCTGATGCGCATCGCCATCGCCCCCTTCTTCCTGCAGAGCCTGCGCAGCGATGCCCGTTCGGGCAAGACCTACCTCGTGCGCGCCGTCATGGCGGCGTTCCTGCTGCTGATGCTCGTCTCCGTTCATGAGCGATGGCAGTACGTCGCCGCGCCGGGGCTGGACCTGTTCTCGAGCATCGTCTGGACGACGGCGTTCATCACCTGCCTGGCGGGCCCGTTCTACTTCGCCTCGGTGATCACGGAGGAGAAGGAGAACAAGACGATCGGCCTGCTGAAGATGACGGCGCTCCGGCCGGCGTGGATCCTGATGGGCAAGTCCACCAGCCAGATGATCGCCGCCGGCATGCTGCTGCTGACCCAGGTGCCGCTCGTCCTCCTGTCCGTCACGCTGGGCGGCGTCTCGCTGCGGCAGATCGCGGCGGCCTACTGCGCGCTGGCCGCCCATCTGGTCCTGGTGGCCAACCTGGGCATGCTCTTCTCGACCCTCGGGCGCACGCTCAAGCGCGCCGTCACGGGAACCAGCGTCTGCCTGCTCGGTTTCTTCCTTCTCGTCCCCCTCGGGCAGCACATGCTCGGGAATCTGGTAGGCAGGGGCAGTCTGAGCGCCAGCGGCCTCGTCTACCGGACGCTGGAGCCCCTCCTGCGGTGGGCAAACGACTCCTCCGTCTTCACGCGGGGCCGGGAGGTGCTCTCGACGGGTTTCAGCGGTTCGCCCATCGGATTCCAGGTGCTGACGAACCTGGGCGCAGGGGGCGTGTTCTTCCTGCTGGCGTGGGCCGTCTTCGACCGATGCACGCGCGACCACCAGGCGGGCACCCCGGGACGGGGCCTGCTGTTCATGCGCACGTCGCGCCTGCGCGGCTTCGGCGCCGGCCGGGCCTGGCGCAGCGCGCTCGTCTGGAAGGACTACCACTTCCTCGTCGGCGGCAAGGGCTTCGCCCTGGTCAAGTTCCTCCTGCTGGGCGCCCTGCTGGGCGGCATCTACCTCCTCCAGCGCCTCTCCGGCTACCCGCCCAACGCCGAGGAGTTCGGCGACATGACCTTGGGCATCATGATCGCGATCATCGCCCTGCAACTGGTCGCCTTCCATGAGCGCATCCTGGGCAGCGAGCGCCGGTGGCACACGCTCCCGAACCTGCTCATGCTCCCCTGCTCGGCCTGGGGGCTCGTCTGGCGCAAGCTGCTCGGGTGCCTGTTGGGCCTGCTGCCCGACCTGCTCTGGTTCGGCTTCGGCGCGCGGCTGCACTTCGACGGGCTGGTTGATCTGCTGGAGGAGGTCCTGAGCGAACCGGGGGCGTGGTACGCCCTCGGCGCCTACGCCGTGCTGCTCCAGCTCGCCCTCTACCTGCCGCTGCGCGTGCGCCGGGGCGCCCTGCTGCTCGCATTCGTCCTGTGGATCGCGGGCCTTCACGCAGGGGCCGCGATCGTTATGTCACTGACAGGGGGATACGGCAGCGAAGACACGTTCCTCGGCCTGCTCGCCGCGTTGGTGTTCGCGCTGGCCGTCTTCCTGCACTGGCGCACGATGCGACGCCTCGTCCGCCAGGGTGGTGCGGAGTAGACGCCGAACCGAACCGGCCGGGGTCATCTGCTGAGCCGGTGGAGGTCGTCGTCGCTGAAGCCCAGGCCCCGAAGCCGCTCTTCCGTGAAACCGAAGGCCTCCAGTTTCTGCAGGCTGAGCAACCCCGCGGCAAGCACCTCCTCGCGGAACGTCGCCCTGCGTGCGCCCCGCCGCTCGGGATCGAGCAGGCGGAAGGGGATGTCGTGGGGCTGCTCCACGCAATCGGAGAAGTCCTGGGCCTCTTCCCAGCTGATGCCGCCCTGGTCGGCCCCGTCGAGGCCCACACTGTAGATGGTCAGGCCCGCGTCGGCGCGCGCCCACCGCAGCGGCCCGCCCGTGAAGGGATCGGAGGGCAGCTCGTCCAGGATCCCCGGGACGAGCTGCCCCGGCGAGTCCGGCCAGCGCCCGTGCGCCATGCGCCACTGTTCGGCCGCCAGCGCCACGCGCGCCACACGCAGATGCGCGATCAGCTTCGCCTCCTCCTCGCCCACCATGGTGAGTGCGGGCAAAACCCTCCCGGTCAGTGGGTAACGCCACGCGCCCGCCTCCGTGAGCGCCGTTTCGACCTCCGAACCTACCCGCCTGCCTCCCTCCACCCGTTCCTCCAGGGGCAGACGGCAGACGTCGATCTGCGCATCCATCAGACGGTGGAAGAAGAGCGCGTCCTTGATCCGCCAGATCGGCGCGAGGGCGTAGATGAGGATCACGATGTCCTCTTTGGTGTCCCATCTGTCGACGAACTCCATGAACAGCAGATCCGCAAGGTCGCTGCCGGAGGCCTCGACGAGGCTGTGGTGGCCCATTGCCCGCGCGGCGATGAGAACCGTTTCCAGCCGGCTCTCGCCCTCGATCGCCCGGAGTGCCTCTCGCAGCGTCGTCAGGCTCTCTGCCGGCACCTCGCAGAGCGCCAGGCTGTGTTCGAGGCCGCCCAGCGCGATCCAGCACGCGGCGACACCGACGAGCCATTCGCTCTCGAAGGGCCACTCGCCGACCGACCGCGGGATCACCAGCCCGTCCGCCGTGTATTCGGCCGCTGCGCGGCCGTCGCCGTTCTCTGCGCACAGGACGGCGGCACGTCTGCTGAGCCGCGCGGCCTGGCGCAGCCCGGGGAGGTACCGCATCTCAATGGCCCACGGCGAGCCCGAGGCGTCGACGGGGTAGGCGCCAACGGGCAGGGCGGCGGCCCGGCGGATCATCGCGAGCGCGCCGGCGCGCGCCTCGACGTGCTCGCGCATCATCTGACGTCTTTCGTCCGACCAGCGCACGCCGAGTTCGTTCGGCGGGTCAAACTCGTCGATCACGCCGGGCCGCTCGCCCTCGCCGGAGCCGACGGACTCCAGCTCCCACAGCGCGTCCAGGATCGCGTCGGCCGAGCACTCGGGGGGAGCGGCCTGCCAACGCCTGTCCAGGAACTCATCGAACGTCACCGGCTGCCCCTTCGCACGGTTGGCGGCGATCCGGGCGTCGAGCCTCCGGTGCAACGCCGCATCCCAGGCCCAGAGGCCGGCGATGAGCGCCATCAGCAGCGCCACGCAGACCGCCAGGACGACCCAGCAACCCGACCGCCGCCTCGGCTCCTGCCTGTCGACGTCCATCCCGTGTCCCCTCTTCCTCGGTGCATGAGAAGCGCCGCCGGCGCCCGGGCCGCCGGCTCCCAACAGCAGATACGCACCATCATGTGGATTATAATGAGAAGGCGAAGCCCCCGCACCCCCGAAATGCGCAGCGATGGGAGGCACGCCCGCCGGATACGTGGCCGGCGGGCAAACGACTTGCGTTCCATATGCCGGACCCGTTCTAATGTCGTCATCGAGCGCCGGCCGGCCGAGGCGCGCCCGTGACACTGGCAGGAGGAGGATGGACGATGGGTGCTGCGGATCAGGAAGAGGGTGGGATGGTTGAGCCGCAGGAGGAGCAGGGCCTGAAGAGGGAACGAGAGGTCGTTCAGACGCCGGTCGTGGGCTGCATCGACTGGACGCTGGACCGACTGCGCTTCTTCCAGAGCCACGAGGGGCTCTTCGAGCGCATCCGAACGTTGCTCGTGACGGTGGGCCTCTGGGCCAGCCTGGGTGTCGGCGCCCTGGCGCTCCTGTTCGGCATCGTGGAAGCCTTCCGGTGGAAGAGCTTCTACCCGGTGTGGATGGGTCTGGGCGGGGTGCTGGCCATGGTCGTCGTTCACTACTGTGCGGCCAGGTTCGTCGGGGCGGGCCGTCGCATCATCGCCGAGCAGCCGCAGCGCATGTCCTCCGGGGCGGTGCTGGACTGCCTGGGGTTGCTGGCCGTTCTGCTGGCCATCACGGGCGTCATCGCCGGGGTGACCGGAGGCGGCTGGCTGCCGGTGATCATCGCGTGCGCACTGGCCGTCGTAGCCCTGTTCTGCCTCAACCCCAGGGAGATGGTCAACACCGAGATCGTGGCGGAGAACGTGTCGGCCGGCGAGACCGGCCTCTCGATCCTCACGTTTGGGATCCGCTGCGTGCTCGCCGCCGCGCCCCTGCTGTTCGGGATCGGCCTGGCCGTCTGCGCCGTGTGGGGGGTGGTGGGCATGATCAGCGCGTGGGCGGGCAAAGGTTTCGGCCTGGCGGAGGCCCTCGCCGGGGCCGTCGTGCTCGCGCTGCTGCCCCTGATCACGTACGTGTTCTACCTGTTCTACATGATGGCGGTCGACTTCTACCTGGCCGTCCTGCGCACGGCGGAGAACACCCGGCGGGACTGATTCCGGCCGCGGCCCGGGTCGCCGACGCGGGCCGAGATGCGTCGCCGGCGTGTTCGGAAGGACCGCGGCGGCATCGCATGGGGCGGAGTGCCCGGAGACGTGCGGGCACTCCGCCCCCGTCTTTCGGCGGCCGTGCATTCGACGGGACGGCGGGGGGTTCGATACCATGCGGGTGTACGGCTGTCCCGCTTCCGGTTGCCAGACACAGGTGCCCCATGGCCGATGCGAAGCCGAACGTCCTGTTCATCCCGATTGACGACCTGCGTCCACAGCTCGGGTGCTACGGTCGCCTGCAGATGGTGACCCCGCACATCGACGCGCTGGCCGGGGAGGGCACGCTCTTCGAACGCGCCTACTGCCAGGTGCCCGTCTGCGGCGCGACCCGTGCGAGCCTGCTGACGGGCGTGCGCCCCACTCGGGACCGGTTCGTCACGTTCTCCACCTGGGCGGACGAGGATCTGCCCGGCGCGCTGACGCTGCCCGAGCACTTCCGCACGCACGGCTACGCGACCCTCTCGGCGGGCAAGGTCTTCCATCACCCCCCGGACTGCGCCGAGCGCAGTTGGAGTGAGGCGCCGTGGTACTTCCATGGCCCCGGCGAGGACTGGCGGAACTACCTCCTGCCAAAGAGCCTCCAGGCCGGCCCGCGCGGCCCGGGTGCCCCGTTCGAATGCGCCGACGTGCCCGACAACGCCTACTTCGACGGCCGCACGGCCGACCAGGCGATCCGGCAGTTGCGGCGGCTGAAGGACGGCGGCCAACCGTGGTTTCTGGCCTGCGGCTTTGTCAAACCGCACCTGCCCTTCAACGCCCCGAAGCGCTACTGGGACCTCTACCGGCGCGAAGACGTGGACCTGGCCGACAACCCGTTCCCGCCGGAGGACGCGCCCGGCGAGGCCCTGCACGACTGGGGGGAGTTGCGCAAGTACCTGGGCATACCGGCCGAAGGTCCGCTCTCGGACGACATGGCCCGGGGCATGGTCCACGGCTACTACGCGGCCACGAGCTATGCCGACGCGCAGGTCGGGAGCGTCCTGGCCGAGCTGGACCGGCTCGGCCTGTCCGAGAGCACGATCGTCGTCGTCTGGGGCGACCACGGCTGGCAGCTGGGCGAACACGGCCTCTGGTGCAAGCACTGCAACTTCAACACATCCCTGAACGCCCCTCTGATCGTGCGCGCGCCCGGCATGCGCCGGGGCGGCCGCTGCACAGCCCTGACGGAGTTCCTGGACGTCTACCCCACTCTCTGCGAACTCGCCGACCTTCCGCTGCCGGACCACCTGGACGGCTCGTCCTTCGCGTCCTTCCTGGATTCGCCGCAGCAGCCGGGGAAGGAAGCGGTCTACAGCCGCTACAACGCCGGCGATTCGGTGCGGACCGACACGCACCTCTACACCGAATGGACGGACGACGAAGGCCGGGTGGCCGCGCGCATGCTGTACGACCACAACGTCGACCCCGACGAGAACCGCAACCTGGCCGCGCGGCCGGAGAACGCGGCGCTGGTCGCTCAACTGGCGGCCATGCTCGAACGGATCCGCCAGGACGCCCGCTCCTCGTAGCGCTCGCGCCACCTCAGGCACCGGCGCCGGGGAGTCGTGCCCGCCGTCCTTGCGAAGAACCGGGCGCCGCCGTATGATGCCGCGACGGGGCGGTATCCTGCGAAACCCGAAGGGAGTCTGACAGTGGACAAGGTCAAACTGGGCGTGATCGGCTGCGGCGTCATGGGCGTTCGGCATCTGGCGGCTGCGGCAAGGTCGGAGCACGCAGTGCCGTTCGCGGCGGCCGACCTCATGAGGGAACGCGCCGAGGCCGCCGTCAAGGAGCACGGCGCCGAGCGCGTCTACACCGACGGGCGCGATCTGATCGCCGACGAGGATGTTGACGCCGTCGTGTTCGCCGCGCCGGCCGCCCATCGGGACGCCCTGGTGATCGAGGCGCTCAAGGCCGGCAAGCACGTGCTGATCGAGAAGCCCGTGGCGATGAACGCGGACGTCGTCCGGCGGATGATCGAAGCGCGCGGCGACAGGGTGGCCGCCTGCTGCTCGTGCCGGTTCCACGCCTACGCATCCGCCCGCGCGGCGGCCGCTTTCGTGTCCACCGGCGCCCTGGGCGACCTGCGGGTCATCCACTGCCGCGCCTTCACGCCCGCCCGCGGCACGCCGAAGAAGATGCCGCCCGTCTGGCGCCTCGTCAAGGCCCTCAACGGCGGCGGCATCATGGCCAACTGGGGCTGCTACGACCTGGACTACCTGCTCGGCGTCTGCGGGTGGAAGCTCGAACCGCGGCTCTGCCTCGCGCAGACCTGGCAGGTGCCGCCGGCCTCGCGGCCGAATGTTGCCGAGGGGTCCGACGCCGAGACGCATGCCGTGGCCCTTGTGCTCTGCGAGGGCGGCACGGTCATCAGCTTCGAGCGCGGCGAGTACATGCCGCACCCGGATTCCGCCGTCTGGGAGGTCGTCGGCACGGACGGCTCGATCGCCCTGCACATGCTCTACAAGGACGAGAAGGTCATCCGCCACGACGCCGCGACGCCCGAGACGGGCCTCGTGAGCCAGGACATCTGGAGTGGCACGGAGACCTGGGCGGAGATGCAGGGCTTCGAGACGCTCGACTTCGCCGAGGCGATCGTGACGGGCCGCGCGCCGCAGACGACGCTCGAAAAGGCGCTCATCGTCCAGCGCATCACGGACGCCATCTACAGGTCCGCGGATACCGGCAAGGCCGTCGAGGTCTGACGTCTGTCTTGCTATGGAGCAACGATCAACGCGCCCCAGGAGAAGTCCGCTTCCTCGTTGCTGCGCGGCCGTGGCGTGAGCGCGTCTTTCAGCCGCAGCCCGACTTTCACCGCCCGTTGAAACAGGGCGACAGAGTGAGAAACAGGCTCGGGACCGGCAGGAATCCTCTCGGGGGGAGTCTCGGAGAGTGCTGATCTCGCACTGCTGCCGGCGGACGCCATTCGCGGCCGCTCAATAGTCCGTCACAAGCAGCCGTTGAAAGCCCGCGTCGGGCGGGCGTATCATGGCGCGCCTGTCGCCTCCGGCGCCCGCCGGGGAGGCTATCTTATCGCAGAGGATGCCATGCTGAACCCCAGGATCGAGACATCGCGCCAGGCCGCCCTGGACCTTCTGAAGCCATCGAAGAAGGACCTCGAGCACGGCCTGGAGCTTCATGCGGACTCACTGGTCATCGAGTCGTACGGCCTGGCGCCCCGCGCCGCCATGGACGGCGATGCGCTCCGGGCCGAGATCGAGGACGGCGCTCCGGCCGCCGAAGTGCGCGAGATGATGGAGCAGCAGTACATGACCCGCATGGTGACCGACGCGCACGAGCGCGCCGAGTATGCTGAGACGTGGGAGGCGGCGGGCGTAACGTGCATGCTGGCCGCCGCGGGCGAGGAGTGCCAGTCCGCGCTGCGCATCCTCCGGCGCCTCGCCCACTACACCTTTGCCGCCGACATGAGCGACGTGATCGACCGGGCCGTTACGCCGGACGACATCGTGGCCGCGAAGGAGAAAGGCCGCCCGTGCCTCTACCTGACGGCCAACGGCGTGCCGCTCACCGAGAGATGGGAGTCCGTCGAGGAGGAACTGACCTACATCCGCATCTTCTTCGAACTCGGCGTGCGCATGATGCACCTGACCTACCAGCGGCGCAACATGATCGGCGACGGCGCGGGCGAGCCGAGCAACGCCGGCCTGAGCGACTTCGGCCGGGCCGTCGTCGCGGAGATGAACCGCGTCGGCGTCATCGTCGACGTCGCGCATTCCGGCTGGCAGACGGCCCTGGAGGCCGCCCGAGCCAGCAAAAAGCCGATGGTGGCCAGCCACACGAGCTGCGCCGCGCTCTTTCCGCACATCCGCTCGAAGCCGGACGAGGTCATCCGCGCCATCTGCGACACCGGGGGCTACATCGGCATCGTGGCCGTGCCCGGCTTCCTCGGAGGCAGCGACGACCTCAACGCGATGCTCGACCACATCGATTACGTCGTCAGGACCTTCGGCGCCGAACACTGCGCGATCGGCATGGACTTCTGCGCCACCGCATCGACGTACCACTCGGAGCTGAAGAAGATGGGCAGGCTCCGGGAGCGCCGCCGATGGCGCTGGCTCTGGCAGCCCGGCCCGACGGGCAGCCCACCGGACCACGAGATGCCCGGCATGGCAAGCTGCTACTGGACGAACTGGCCCTACATCACCGTCGGACTCGTCCAGCGCGGCCACTCCGACGACGACATCCGCAAGATCATCGGCGGCAACGTGCTGCGCGTCGCGCGGGCCGTCTTCCCGAGCGATCGGATCGTCAAAGCCAACGGAAGAGCGGGCGAGCGATGCTGAACCCCAAGATCGAGAAGGCCCGACAGGCGGCGCTGGATGTTCTGAAGCCCTCGGCAAAGGACCTGGAGCACGGCCTGGCGCTGCACGGCGAGTCGCTCGTGATCGAGTCCTACGGCCTGCCGCCGCGGGCCGCCCCGGACGCCGATGCGCTCAACGCGCTCGTCGAGGCCGGAGCGTCGCCGGGTGAGGTCAGCGCCGAAATGACGGACATGATCCTGACGCGCATGGTCACGGACGCCCGCCAGCGGGCGGAATACGCCGAGGCGTGGGAGGCGGCCGGCGTCACCTGCATGCTCACCATGGCCGGACAGGAGTGCCAGTCGCCGCTGCGCCTGCTCCACTGCCTGGCCCACATGACCTTCGCCGCCGACACGAGCGGCGTCGTGGAGCGCGCGCCGAGACCCGAGGACATCCTCGCCGCTCACCGGGACGGCCGCCGGTGCTTCTACATGACGGCCAACGGCGTGCCGCTCACGCAGCGCTGGGAATCGGTCGAGGAGGAACTGACCTACATCCGCGTCTTCTTCGAACTCGGCGTGCGCATGATGCACCTGACCTACCAGCGGCGCAACATGATCGGCGACGGCGCCGGCGAACCGAGCAACGGAGGCCTGAGCGACTTCGGCCGGGCCGTCGTCGCGGAGATGAACCGCGTCGGCGTCATCGTCGACGTCGCACACTCCGGCTGGCAGACGGCCCTGGAGGCCGCGCGGGCCAGCGAGAAGCCCATGGTGGCCAGCCACACGAGTTGCGCCGCGCTCTTTCCCCACGTGCGCGCCAAGCCGGACGAGGTCATCCGCGCCATCTGCGACACGGGCGGCTACATCGGCATCTACGCCGTACCCGGCTTCCTCGGCGGCAGCGACGACCTTGCCGCCATGCTCGACCACATCGACTACGCGGTCAAGACTTTCGGAGCGGACCACGTCGCCATCGGCATGGACTGCTGCGCCACCGCGTCGGACTACCACACGGAGCTCCGGAAGATCGCCTCGCCGAAGTCACGCCGGGGCTGGCGCTCCCTCTGGCAGGCCGGCCCGACGGGCAGCGCGCCGTCGCACGACCTGCCGGGCAACGCAGGCTGCCAGTGGACCAACTGGCCGTACATCACCGTCGGGCTGGTCCAGCGCGGCCATTCCGACGACGACATCCGCAAGATCATCGGCGGCAACGTGCTGCGCGTCGCGCGGGCCGTCTTCCCGAGCGACCGGATCGTCAAGGCGTAGATTGCTGGAGGCGTGCTATGCAGGTGGACAGAGAGCGGCTCTGGGAGCATGAGAAGGTCCTGTGTGTGGAGATCGGCCCCCGATTGAGCGGCACGCCCGCCGACGAGCGGACGGTCGAGTACATCGCCGCGCACTTCAAGCGGTGCGGGGCCGAAGTGGAGGTTCAGGATTACGATTGCCCGGGTTGGGAGCACGAGGGCACGGAGTTGACGCTGCTGGCCGAGGGCGGGCCGCAGGCTCTCCCGGCGTTTGCGCAGACGTTCTCGGAAGCGTGCGACGTCGAGGCCGAACTGGCCGTCGTCGGCACCCGCCACGAGTTGGAGTTCCGCCCCGACCTCGAAGGCAAGGTCATCGTGCTCGAAGGCGAGGTGGGCGGCCCGCAGGCGGCGAACCGCAACTCGACGCTCCTCGCCGTCGAGGAGCGCAAGCCGCTCGCCATCATCGTCGTCGACCAGATCGACGACGTCTCGACCAAGCTGCTGCGCGACCCGTTCCTGCGCGTGCCCGGCGCCGCCGTGGGGCCGTCGGTCGGCGCCGTACTCAAGCGGAACGCGGGCCGCCTCGCGCGGCTGCGCATCCGGGCGCGCCGCTACGATTCGACCAGCCACAACGTGATCGGCCACCTGCCGGGCTCCGAGCCGGGCCGCATCGTCATCGGCGCGCACTACGACACGGCGGCCGAGTCGCCCGGCGCCGGCGACGACGGCGGCGGCACGGCGGCCGTCCTGGAGCTTTGCGAAGTCTTCTCCGGCGCGCGGGAACGCCGCCTGGGCATCGACTTCATCGCGTTCGGCGCGGAGGAGTACGGGCGCCACCTGCGCGCGCTCGGCAGCGTGGAGTACGTCCGCCGCCACTGGGCCGAGGTGCTGCAGACGCAGGCGATGCTCCAGGCCGACGGCATCGGCATCGCCGGCGCCGGCATCAGCGCGCACGTCATGGGCTGGCACCCGGCGCAGGCAGAGCAGATCCTGCGCATTCTGGCCCAGATCCCCGACTGCGCAGCCGACCAGAAGCCGGA
>Ga0123328_1003544_pt1 | contig 13265 bp, 12 predicted proteins | sample BioC12SIPDNA_2_FD_89702 | JGI IMG/M metagenome (GOLD analysis project Ga0123328, IMG submission 89702) | Anaerobic biogas reactor microbial communites from Washington, USA - Biogas_R1_A C12 SIP DNA | ecosystem: Engineered > Bioreactor > Anaerobic > Unclassified | place: Washington, USA...
CGTCTGTACCGGCAACACAAACAGTGCTTCTTCTGCTACGTGATTCAGGATGAACTGGATCACCGGCTGCGGTTGGCAGCCGAATCCGATCGGTTCGCGGCAATCTGTCCGTATGCCAGCCGCACGCCCTTCGAGCTGTGGGTGCTCCCTCGCCAGCACCAGAGCCACTTCGAACGCCAGTCACCCGATCAGTTAGAGGAGTTGGCAGACTTCTTGCAACACACGATCGGCCTGCTGGAGTCGCAGCACACTCAGTTCGCCTACAACTACTTTCTCCACACGGCACCCTTTGACACCGCACCGCTGCGCCACTACCACTGGCACATAGAAATATTTCCACGTCTGACAACCACGGCTGGTTTTGAATGGGGTGCAGGTTGTTTCATCAACCCGGTTCCGCCTGAACAGGCTGCGGCGGTTCTGCGGTCCAACGGCACGCACCCGACTTGAGATCCGCGACCTTTCCGATTGGAAAAACTAGCCAAGCCAGATAAATCGTGCCGATTACGTTGTCGGGCGTGTGTTTGATACCTGCGCGCTCGTGCCTGTTACATCCGTTCCCCCCCCGGCATCGCAGTATCCATGACAAATCCAATTCGTTTCTGCCTGGTGCTCCACAATCACCAGCCGATCGGCAACTTTGACGGTGTATTCGAACAAGCGTATCAGGACAGTTACCTGCCGTTTCTGGACGTGTTCGAACCGTTTCAGGATCTCCGGCTTTCATTGCACGTCAGTGGACCTCTGCTTGAGTGGCTGGACGACCATCATCCGGACTACCTGGACCGACTCGCGCGACTGGTTACTGCCGGTCGGATCGAGATCGTGGGCGGTGCGTACTACGAACCGATCCTGACGATGATTCCATCACGTGACCGGATCGGGCAGATCGAGCGGTACTCGCAGTGGTTAGAGTCGCGGTTGGACGCACGGGTGCAGGGGATGTGGATTCCCGAGCGGGTTTGGGAGCAATCGTTGACCAGCGACCTGGTGCAGGCGGGGGTGAAATACACGGTCCTCGACGACTTCCATTTCCGCAATGCGGGGCTGGTGGCCGACCAGTTGCACGGCTTCTATCTGACCGAGGACAACGGTCGGCTGTTGACCGTGTTTCCCGGCAGCGAGCGGTTGCGGTACCTGATCCCCTTTGCTGCGCCGCACGAGACGATTGCGTACTTGCGGGGGATTGCCGACCGGTTCACCAACGCGGTCATTGTATTTGGCGACGACGGCGAGAAGTTCGGCACGTGGCCGGACACGAAGAAGCACGTATACGAAGATGGGTGGCTGCGGTCATTCTTTGAGGCGTTGGCAGCGCAGCGAGACTGGCTCGCCACGACCACGCTGGCCGAGGCGGCGGCCGGGTCTTCACCGTGGGGCAAGGTGTATCTGCCGGACGCGAGCTACCGGGAAATGACGGAATGGGCGCTGCCGGTCGACCGGCAGCTGGAATATGACAACCTGGTGCATGACATGCAGCAGGACGAGCGTTGGCCGCGTGTCCAACAGTTCGTGCGCGGCGGCGGCTGGCGCAACTTCAAGGTGAAGTATCCCGAAACCAACGAGATGTACGCGCGGATGATGATGGTCAGCCGGCGGCTGGCGGAGTTGGAACAGCACGCCGTGGACGGGCCTCACATGGACTGGGCACGCCGCGCGCTGTATCGCGCGCAGTGCAACTGTCCTTATTGGCACGGCGCGTTCGGCGGGATCTACCTGCCGCATCTGCGCAACGCCGTCTACAACCAGATGATTGCTGCGGACAACCAACTGGACCAGGCCACCGGCAAGACCGGGCCCTGGATCGAAGCGACGGTCAGCGACTACAACTTCGACGCGCGTCAGGAAGTGCGGCTGGCGAACGACCACCTGATCTGCCTGCTGGCACCGGCGGCCGGCGGCCAGCTGTACGAGCTCGACGTGCGGAGCATCTGCCACAATCTGCTGGCGACTCTCGCGCGGCGTCCCGAGGCCTATCACCGTAAAGTCCTCGCGGGCGGGCAGCAATCCGGCCAGGATGTGGCCAGCATTCACGAGCGTATTGTCTTCAAGCAGGAGGGGCTCGGCCAGCGCCTGCAGTACGACGCGCATCCGCGCAAGAGCATGCTGGACCACTTCTATAGCCTCGACACCGACCTCGAAGCCGTCCGCGATGGGCGGGCTGAGCAGCAGGGGGATTTCCTCGGGAGCGCCTACGAGACGCGGATTCGGCGCAACCCGAACCGGATCCAGATTCTCCTGACCCGTGACGGATATGCCAGCGGCGTCCCCTTGAAACTCACCAAGGGCATCACGGCGGAAGCCGGCAGCCAGACGCTCGAGATCGCGTACCTCCTGGAAGGCCTGCCCCCCGATCGACCACTGCATTTCGGCGTGGAGTTCAATTTTGCCGGCCTGCCGTCACATGCCGATGATCGGTTCTTCTACCAGCAAGACGGCACGAGGCTGGGACCACTCCAGACACAGCTCGACCTGCAGGAACACCTGGAGCTCGGCCTGGTCGATCAGTGGCTGGGAATCGACCTGCGGCTGGTTGCCAATCAGCCGACCTCGTGGTGGACGTTCCCGATCGAGACGGTCAGCAACTCCGAGGGGGGCTTCGAGCTCGTACACCAGTCGGTCGTAGTCCACCCGCACTGGCTCGTTCGAGGTGATGCCCACGGGTGCTGGAGCGTCACGTTCCAGCTGCAGATCGACACCCGTCTGGCCGAAAGCCGCATGCTGTCTCCGGTCGCCGCCGCGCTGGCCGAGCCAGGCTGAGACGGGGGCATGACACTCCGGGCCATCTCGCGCTCCGCGAACGCGCGTCTGTTCGCGGGGCGGGCGGTCATGCCCGGCCGTCCGGCGTCACGTCCTCGCGTGGCAGCCTCAGGGGCGGTCAGATCTCCAGATACTCCTCGACCGCTTCGCGCATGATGGCTTTGTCCGGCTCGAGCCCGGTCCACAACTGAAAGTTGATGGCTGCCTGATTGACGAGCATCCCCAGGCCGTTGAGGGTGCGACAGCCACGGCGGCGGGCTTCCTTGAGCAGCCAGGTTTGCGGCGGATTGAACACGGCGTCGGCGACGATCAGCCCGCTGTGCAGCGATTGCGGTTCAATCGCCAGCCGCGCTTCGCTGTCGAGCAGTCCGACGGATGTGGCGTTGATCACGATTCCCGCATCTTCCGGGACGACCAGCGATCCGTCCCACGGCAGCAGGCGGGCTGCGGTCGCCAACCGCTGCTCGAGCAGTTCCACGAGCACCTGGCCGCGTTCCGCCGTCCGGTTGGCCACCAGGATCTCGGCGACCCCGCGCCGCGCCAGCTCTACCGCGATGGCCCGCGCCACGCCGCCGGCTCCGAGCAGCAGCACGCGTTTATCGGTCGGGTCACAGAGTTCACTGAGCGACTCGGTAAACGCGCGACCGTCCGTGTTGTCTCCCACCAGCCGCTCTCCTTCGCGGCATACGCAACTGACGGCCCCCATCAGCTCGGCCGATTCGCTCAGCGCGTCGAGCCACGGGATGGCCGCCACCTTATGAGGAATCGACAGACTCACGCCGCGGAATCCCAGCGCCCGGATGCCCCGCAGCGCATCGCCAAGATCGGCCGGAGCCACCTCCAGCGTCAGATAGCACCAGTCCAGCCCGAGATGGGCCAGCACCCGCTGCATCATGAACTGTGTCGGATTCCCAGCAACCGGCTGGCCGATACAACAGACGATTTCCTGCAGGGCGGAATCCGGCACGCACACCTCGTGGAACAATGGAGCACCCGGGCCTCGGGAAGCATGATAATCGTTAGAGTCCACATATTCTGTAGTACGCCGTCGCGGAATGCAACGCCGCTGCCCGACTCCCGCCAGCGGTCTCTCGACATGTGTCGGCGTGCAACCAGAATAAAACGGCATGAAACCCGGGCACCTGTTGGCTGGCCTGCTCACGATCGCCGCCCTGTTGTTGGATGTGGTCCTGGCGCAGCATCTGCGCGTTGGGCAGCAGGGAGCGCTCGTGCTGTTATTGGGTGCCGCCTGCGGTCAGCTCGCGTTACTGAGTGCCTGGTGTGTATGGGGTTCATGGGGTGGTGCGGCCTGGCTCGTCCGTTGGCTGGCAGTGCTTGCCGCCGCTGGCCTGCTGAGTGTTCCGCTGGCGGCTGCCACGCCCGGCCTGTGGACCGAGTGGTTTGGAGTTCTGTGTCTGTTTGCACTCCTGGTGGCAGCCTCACTGGCCGTGGCGCGCTGGTCGGGACTGGCCGTGGTGCGCGCCGGCACAGATGACCGCGCGTGTGCCACCGGCCCGCGGTTGCACGGTTGCCAGTACTCGCTCGGCGGGCTCCTGTCGCTCACGACGGCCGTCGGGATCGCGTGTGCGCTGCGCGGCTGGGTGGCATTTCCCTGGTCGCATGCACCGGCGCTGGCCAGCTACGCCATGTGTCTCACCGGCGTTGCCGTCGGATCGGTGTGGGCCATGACATCGCCCCGTACTGTTGCCGTGCGGCTCGCCGCGCTGACACTGGTGTGCCTGGCTGCGGGGGCCGTGATGCATCGCACGGAGTTGGCACGCGACCTCGGGTTCTTCGCGCTCGCAGTGTGCAGCGAAGCGGTGGTCATCTGCTTCGGCCTCAACGTGCGGTTCGCCGGCGGCGTGCGTCTGGAATGGCCGCGGGAAACACCGTAGCCGCGGCAAATCCTGCCGTTCGATGTACAAGGCACGCCGCCCCCAGCACCACGGGCGTGAAGACCACCAGCGTGATCAGGATCAGCAGGACAGCAGGATCTTACTCGAAATGACCCGGCCGCATGGCGGAACGCGTGGCATGGCGGCCGAACAGGGTGTGCGCGGTGGCTTCCACAATGACGATCGGCAACATGGCGCCGACGTGCTGCAGCGTGCCCTCGAACACAACAATACGATCGCAGTGCGTACGGCCAGTGAGTTGCAGCCGGGGGCCGGTTGCCGCGCGTTTGCGCGCGGTCTTGCTTGGCCCTTCCACCAGCACCTGGACAGTCCGGCCGATAAACCGTTGGTTGTCCTCCTGGCTGATCGCGTCCTGAATGGCCAGCAGTTCGTTGTTGCGCGCCAGCTTCACATCCTGCGGGACGTCGTCGGGAAACCGCGTGATCGCCTTTGTTCCCGGCCGCGGGCTGTACTTGAAGATGAAGCTGTTCTTGAAGCGGAATTCCCGCACTGCGGCGACGGTGCCCGCGAAATCCTCGTCCGTTTCGCCCGGGAACCCCACGATGAAATCGCTGGAGACGGCCGCCGCGGGCACGGTGTCCCAGATGCCATGCATCATGTCCCGGTACTGCTCGACCGTATAGCCGCGCTTCATGCGTCGCAACACGGCATTCGAACCGCTCTGCAGCGGAACGTGCAGGTAGGGTGAGCACTTGGGGAGCGCGCGCACAGTCTGCAGCAGACGCGGCGTCATATCTGGCGGGAAGTTGGTGACAAACTTCAGTCGCTGTATCTCCGGTATCTCGTGCAGCCGAAACAGCAGGTCAGCCAGATCGGTCGTCTGCCCGCCGGTTTCATAGCGGTAGCTGTTGACCGTCTGGCCAAGCAGCGTGATCTCCACGCAGCCCTGCCGCGCCAGGGTCTGCGCTTCTCGCAGGATGGCGCCGGGCGGACGGCCCTGCTCCGGGCCGCGGGTCATCGGGACGACACAGTAGGTACAGAACTTGTCGCAGCCGATCTGAATGCGCAGGTAGGCCTGAAACGGCGTCGGGCGCATGGTCGGATCGCGCAGCGGATCGAACGTTTCGTGGCTCCGCCGGATCTCGTCCCGCGAGCCAGCCGTGCGGCCCAGGCTGACCGCCATCTGGCGTCGCTCACCCGCGGCAGCACCAGCCAGCAACTCGCTGAGCCGCTGCAACTGCCCGGGGCCGACGACCAGGTCCAGGTATGGAATCCGCGCGAACAGCTCGTGTTGTTCCTTCTGGGCCATGCAACCCAGCACTCCCAGGATCCGGTCCGGATGTTCCTGCTTCCACCGGCGGAGTGTGCCCAGTGCGCTGTAGACCTTGTCCTCCGCGTGCTGCCGCACACTGCATGTGTTGAACAGGACGACGTCGGCCATCTCCACATCGTGGGTCACGCTGTAGCCGTCGCGGCGCAGCAGCGCCACGACCATTTCGCTGTCCAGCAGGTTCATCTGGCAGCCGACCGTTTCGATCAGCACGCGCTTCGACATCGGGATTCCCCTGCCCTTGAGCAGACGAAGGGGTGTATGACAGGACTGTGCCGCCGGCGGGCAGTGCCCTCACCGGGCCGGCGGGACGCGCACCTACGGTTTCGCTTCCTGCGCCGCGCTCGGGGGCTGCTTCCCACGCTTCTTGCGGTTCTGCTCGCGCTGCTTCTCGATGTGTTTCCGCTCCAGCTGCGCGGCGACCTCCGTCTGCAGCTCGGCGACTATCGCATCGCGCCGACGCCGCATGAGCCGCACCAGCGTCAGGACCGCGACGTAGGACGCTCCCAGCAGGATCGCCACCTCGCCAATACTCATCTGGGCCATCGCACCATTCCCCCGGCAGTCCGTTGCAAGGCTAAGGTCCAGATTCTACACCGCGACCGCAGGCCGAGCGAGAGGGAAACATGCCGCAGGCTGTCGACAGGTGCGGACACGGCTACACGGACACACCTGCGTGCCAGCCGTGCCGCGGCTGACTTAGTCGCTGTCTCCCAACGAGTCACCCACCTGCACGGGATAGCCGCAGAGGAACTCGTGGGCATCCAGGATACGTTTGCCAGCCGGCTGCAGCTGCCGGATGGCCAGACACTGGTGGCCGGTCGCTACGACGATCGCCTGTCGATCGACGCGCATCACGCGTCCTGGCTCGGACGCCGTGGTCCGCTCATCGACTGCCGCCCGCTCCAGGATCAACCGCACGGGGCGCTGCTCGCGCAGCCAATGCGTGTAGGTGCCGGGCCAGGGGCGCAGAGCGCGGATCTGATTCACGATGTCTCCAGCCGGACGTGTCCAGTCCACGCGGCCATGCGCCTTCTGCAGGCGTGGGGCGAGAGTTGCCTGAGCGGGATCCTGTGGGGTGCCCAGCGGGGTCTGGCCGTCCCAGGCTTCCAGCATATCGATGGCTTGCAGAACCGGCTCAACCCCCATCAGCGCCAAACGCCGCTCCAGCGCCGGGGCATCTTCGCCGGGCGCAATCTGTGTGCGGGCCGTTGTCAGACAGGGGCCGCTGTCCAGACGCGGTGTGATGTGAATGACGGTCACGCCCGTCTCTGTTTCACCCTGCCAGATGGCCCAGTTAACCGGCGCCGCGCCGCGGTATCTCGGCAGCAACGAGCCGTGCAGGTTGATGCCCCCGCACCGTGCAATGCTTAACGTCTCCGGCTTGAGGATCTGGCCGAAATCGCAGACGACGAACAGATCCGGCGCCCACTGCCGCAGCTGGTCATGGGCCGCCGCAGCATTCACATTGTCGAGGGGCAATACCGGTTTGCCGGACGCGGCAAACATCTCGAGCACCGGGTTCACCGGTCCCTTGTGCCGCCCAATGGCCGGCGGTACCGAACGCGTCACCAGTGCCAGCACCTCGTGGCGTGAGGCCAGCACGGCCTGGAACGCAGGGATTGCGAAGGCACCGGTTCCCATCAGGATCAGTCGCATCGACGTGGCTCCTCCGTGTCTGGCCGCCGGCCACCTGCGCAACTCAGCAGTAACGTCTTTCCCACGCGATCAGCCGGGTCTCGATGTCGGCGTCATTGGGGATTTCTCCCAGTTGCCGGCGACTGGCAAAGTCCGTTTCAAAGTCGTCCAGCGCCTCGGCCACCGACAGGCGGCCGGTGGTGGTCATGCGGTCAGTATACATGATCCCGTCCAGGTGGTCCGTCTCATGCTGCACGATCCGCGCCAGCAGGCCGTCCAGTTCCATGTTGATTTCCTGCCCGTTCAAGTTGTAGGCATTGACACGGATCCGTTTGGGACGCGTCACATGGCCGTAGAGTTCGGGCAGACTCAGGCAGCCCTCTTCCGCTTCCTCCAACCCCTTGGGACGGCTGAGCACGGGGTTGATGAACACCAGTTCTTCCGCCTCGGCTGGATCTGCCTTGGTATTGGCGATGAAGAACCGCAGCGGCAGGTCGACCTGATTGGCCGCCAGCCCGACGCCACGCGACTCGTACATCAGCTCGAACATGCGGCGGATCGTATCGCGCAGCAGCGCATCGACGCGCCGCACCGGCTTGGATATCCGCCGTAGTGTCGGGTGGGGATGAGTTATAATCTGCAGAGTAGCGGGATCACACAGTGTGGACATGATACCTGCTTGGTTTCTTCTTATGGTCTGGGCGCCGCACGCGAGGCGGCACGGGAAGCTGGCGATCGAGCGTCCGCGCTGGTACGCAGCGTGTCTGAGCAAGGTTAAGCCCTATTACCGTCCAGGTCCAGAGACATCTGGCCGGCCAAGCTGGCTGATCTACGTTGACGCGGCGTGTACGCCGCGCTAGACTGATAAAGATACTAGAGCTGTAATCCATTATGACACAACCCTTTGTGTACGCGCGAGCAGACTTCAGACGCCCTGCCGCCAGGAGCTCGGCCCATTGGAGCCCGGCAGCCGTACGTGGTGCCGGCACTGGGCATGGGCCGTGTGCCGGCTGGCTGCCCACACGGGCTCCGGCACGATCGTTTCCGACCCCCTTCTTCCTGAGGCTGTTCCTGGGGTTCTTCCTGGGGCTGCTCGCCACCGCCCCGTCTGCCGCTCAACAGCCGCCGGCCGCACCGGGCGATGCGCACGAGCAGGCAGCCGACACGCGGCTGGTGCCGGGTGATCAGAGTGCACCGGCCGCCAAGGCTCCCGCGGGCACGCGGCGGGCGCGGGGTGCCAGCCAGGGGAGCCCGGCGCAGACCAGCATCTTCGGCTCGCACGGGACCGGCTCGAAGTTCGTCTACGTGTTCGATCGTTCGAACAGCATGAACGACTTTGACGGCCGGCCTTTGGCAGGAGCCAAGCGCGAGTTGATCGCCAGTCTCGCGGACCTGGATCGGATTCACCAGTTCCAGATCGTGTTTTACAATGACCGTCTTTCGGTCTTCAATCCGCATCACCCGTACGCTCCTCGGATGGAGTTCGGAGATGCGGCGACCAGACGTCGGGCAGAAGAGTTCGTGCAGCGCATGGAGGCTGGTGGCGGCACGGAGCACATGGCGGCACTGAAGCTGGCATTGGGCATGCGGCCAGATGTGATCTTTCTCGTGACGGACGCGGGTGAGCCGCGGTTGTCGGCCAAGGAACTGGAGGAAATCGCGCGGCGCAACGAGCGTGTCGGGGCCACGATCAACGCCATCGAATTCGGAGTCGGCCCCGATCCGGGCGGCACGAATTTCCTGGTGCAGTTGGCCAAACAGAATCATGGTGAACATGTCTATATCGACGTGACAAAGCTGCCGTCGGAGTAGGGGTGACGATGAGACTGATTCTGATATGTATTGCAGTGGGCCTCGTGTGCCAGACAGTGCCGGGGTGCAATTCCACGACGTCGCCAGACGAGGCCGTGGCGGCACAGCGTGCGGCGGACGGCCAGCCGGGGGCCGTGGCGCCGTTGCCGGTCCCGGTCTGTGCGGAGGAGACGGCCGCGATCACGGCGCTGGAAGAGCTGGGGGCCCAGATCGACCGGGATGAGGGCGGGCATGCGCGGCTCGTGGAGCTGACGGACACCCAGGTTGCCAACGCCGACTTCCAGCATCTGCTGCAGTTGCCGTACCTGGAGTCGCTGGAAGTCAGTGGCGGCACTGTGGACGACGAGGGGGTGGCGCAGCTGAGTGGCGTGCCGGGGCTGCAGCGCCTGTATCTTGACAAGCTCAATATCACCAATGATGGCCTGGCTGTGCTGGAGAAACTCCCCCGGTTGCGAGTGCTGTCGCTCAAGAAGACGCAGATCGATGGGCTGGGGCTCGAGCTGGTAACGAAGCTGGCGCATCTGGAGGTGTTGAATCTCTCGGGCACACAGATCACGGACGACGCGCTGGCAAGCATCGGACGCCTGCGCGATCTCGACACGCTCGTCCTGGCCGACACGCAGGTGACAGGCGCCGGCCTGAAGCATCTCAAGCCGCTGGCCAAGCTGCGGGTCTTGAACATCGATCGCTGCGATGTGCACGATGCGGATCTCCTGCAGCTGGTGGGACTCGACAACATGCGCATGCTGTACGCGCACGGGTGCGGGCTCGACGACCAAGGGGTCAAGCAGCTGCAGAAACATCATCCGTTGCTGGCAGTATTTGGCAGATGACGGCAGAGCGTGGCAGTATATAGCAGAACATGGCAGAACAGGTGAACTCACGACCACGGAGCAACATCCATGTGGCAACTTCGTCCGACTCAGTGTGTGCGTTGGGGACTCGTCACGAGCGGCCTGTGGTGCCTCAGCCTGGTGCTGTGCGGTGCCACCGGCCTGTCGGCCGATGAACGGAAGGGGAAGGGTCCGGACTGTGTGTTCGTGCCGACGCCCCACGACATCGTCGAGAAGATGCTGGAGATGGCCCAGGTCCAGAGGGACGACGTGATCTACGATCTGGGGTGCGGGGACGGACGGATCGTGGTGCAGGCCGCCAAGAAACGGGGCTGCCGCGGCGTCGGGTTCGAAATCGTGCCGGAGCTTGCGCAGAAAGGGCGCGACAGCGCCAAGGAGAATGGCGTCTCCCATCTGGTCACGATCAAAGAAGAGGACCTGTTCGAGGCCGACATGCGCGAGGCCACGGTACTGCCGATATACCTGCTGCCCACCATGCTCGAACGGCTCAAGCCGAAACTGGAGAAGCTCAGGCCGGGCACGCGCATTGTGTCGCACGACTACCTGATCCCTGGCGTGCAAGCCGAGGATGTCAAGACTGTCGTGTCAAAGGAGACGGGAGCGGAACACATCCTGATTCTCTACAGGCTGCCGTTCCAGCCGGAGGCGGAGGCCAAGCCTGCCAAATAGCACCGGGCGATTGGCATGGGTAGCGCAATCGCCCGGCGTATGATGCGTGGCTGTCGTGGCAACGGGGCCTATTTCCACGGACCGCGTACGTAGTAGACACCGAACTGATCGGTGTGGCTGGGCCAACGCGGTGTGGACAGGAAGCCGACTCCCTGTCCCGCGCCGTCACCCGGGTACGGTCGCGCGAACTGGTGGTAGATGGGCCGCATCTCGGTCTGGGTGACTCCCCAGCCCATGCTGGTCTGCATGTTCGAAACCGGCGGGACCACCAGGGACACCGGCGCTCCCCAGGGCGCATAGTAATACTGGCCGTGCCAGGGCATGGTCCGCGCGAAGCGTTCACCCCAGCGATTGGAGACGCGCCGCACGTCCGCGCGCGCCTCCTGGAGTGCGACCAGCAGCAGCGTGGCGGCCAGCGTCAAGCAGAGGACGAATCTTCTCATGGGTGAACCCCCCTCGTCGATACGTGGATCCAGGACGCTACCGAGCGATCCGGAAATGGGCTGGCAGGGTCGACAGCGGCGGACGATACCAGGAAATGGCGGTCCGCGTCAGACCACGCCCTTGATCGTAGTAGCGGTAGTAGTGGCGATGGTGCTGGTAGAGCAGCTCGTTGGGCAGCACCGGCTGATACGTGTAGTAGGTGTGCCCGACCCAGGCCGGTACCGGCTGCGGAGCCAGGTACATGGCGGCCGGCACCCCGCCACACGTGGCGGGCATATAGTAGTTGTAGAATAGGTCGGGCTGGCCGTACGTGCGTGCCCGGCAATTGGTGATGTCGTTGTTGTGTTTGGCTGACAGGTTGGCGATGGCACCGCCCAATCTGCAGCAGGATCGACACCTGACATCGAGGCATGCTTCATCAGGGCAGGGACAGCAAACGGCGTCCTGCGCCACTGCCACAGCAGTGCCCAGCAGGCCGACGCACACGCCGGTCAACAGCGTGGCGGTCAGCACAGTAGTTTTTCCGTACATCCGAGACATCGAAACGCTCCTCCTTGCCTGCGGGGAATGCGGCCGATGGCGGGTCGAACCGGGCGCCGGCATTGCAGCCGGCAGACGGTTCGGGCGCATGGCGGGTCGTATGGTGTGGGAGTCTGCGCGTAACTCGCCGGCGGGGCGGTATCTCGCGCACTCGGGCATCCTTGGGGTACATGGCCGTGGCGCCAGCCACAGAGCCTAGTAGATTTTCTCGGCCAGCTCGGGGGTACAAGTGCATCTTTATTTGCGCTTTGCAGCAAACGCAGGGATTGGAGCAGGGAGGTGTGAAAGCAGACTGGGACAGAACACGCACAGTCGTTATAATCGCTACCGTTGGAACCCTCTTTCCGCACCCTCAAGCTGATCTGCACTGCGGCGGGCTCTGCTCCCGGCGCGGTTCCCCCCTGTCCCCCGAACGGAATCCCCGCGGGTCAAGGAGTAGCGAGCGTTGGCCACGGTGAAGCGCAACCAGAAGATCTCTCGTCCCCGGTCCGCAGCGGCGCCGGCCGCCCCCTCCGACAATGGCCGGTTAGTCCCTGCCGACGGCGCGGCAGGCACCAACAGCAAGCCTCGGCGGCGGGCCACCGTCGAAGCCATGGCCGCCAAACAGCGCGACATCTCGGTGAGCGAGTTCTTTGCCAAGAACCGCCACCTGTTGGGCTTCGACAACCCGCGCAAAGCGCTGCTCACCACCGTCAAAGAGGCGGTGGACAATTCGCTCGACGCGTGCGAGGAGGCGGGGATCGCGCCGGAGATCTGGGTGCATCTGGAGCAGACGCAGCCGGAACGCTTTCGCGTGGCCGTTCAAGACAACGGTCCGGGGATCATGAAGCAGCAGATCCCGCTGATCTTCGGCAAGCTGCTCTACGGGTCGAAGTTCCACCGGCTGCGCATGAGTCGCGGCCAGCAGGGGATCGGGATCAGCGCGGCGGGGATGTACGGCATGCTGACCACTGGTAAACCGGTCAAGATCGTCTCCAAAACGGCGCTGAAGAAGCCGGCTCACTACTACGAAATCCAGATCGATACGAAGAAGAACATTCCCGAGATCCTCAACGGGCGGGGCGAGGGGGTCGACATTCCGCCGGGGGAAGCCGGGCGGGACTACATGCAGCGGCACAATATCGAGTGGGCCGGGTATTACGACCCGCCGGAAGACGGCCAGCCCGCAGAAGAAGTCGCCAGCGGCACGCGCGTCACGATCGAACTCGAAGGAAAACACCAGCGGGGCCGCGGCAGCGTCGACGAATACCTGCAGCAGACGGCGATCGCGAACCCGCACGTCACACTGCACTACACCGATCCCGAAGGCAACCAGGCGATCTATCGCCGCGCTACGTTCACATTGCCCACCGAACCGAAGGA
>Ga0123328_1003549_pt1 | contig 13246 bp, 11 predicted proteins | sample BioC12SIPDNA_2_FD_89702 | JGI IMG/M metagenome (GOLD analysis project Ga0123328, IMG submission 89702) | Anaerobic biogas reactor microbial communites from Washington, USA - Biogas_R1_A C12 SIP DNA | ecosystem: Engineered > Bioreactor > Anaerobic > Unclassified | place: Washington, USA...
CCCTCTCCGGGGCGGCGCGCCAGAAGCGCGGCATAGTCTAGCGTCGCGACCTGCCCGCGCCCGCTCGCACCGGCCACCAGATCATCCATGGATACGCCCGCCCGCCGTGCGGCGTGGAACACGTCCACTACGCGGCGCCATTCCGGCTGCGCCGCCGTGAGGTCATGGACGAGATCCCCCTCCACCACCCCGACGCGCCGCCCGCGGGTGGCATCCATCATCTGAACGAGTCGCATGTCGGCCCTGCTCCCTTGATGTTATGTTGCCTCGGGGTTGCCCGCGGAGGGGTTGGTCGACCGCGCAGCCGCTGGCGAGCGATCGGCCGGGGAGGCCGCAGCCACCGCCTCTGACTCATCCGTCGCCGATCCTGCTACGTGCACGAACGCCGCCACCAGCATCGACATGATGCCAAAGATGCCGGCGGTGGTCAGAAAGGTGCTGGGCATCCCCCAGGTGTTCGAGACCGACGCCCCCACCAGCGGGCCCACCGCCCGCCCGCCGGCCTGGGCGCTGTGGGCGAACCCGTACACGGCGCCGCGCCGCGATGCGGGCGTGGCGTGCGCCAGGAGCGCGTTCGCGGTGGGCATAATGCCGCCCATAAAGATCCCTTGGATCGCCCGGAGCGCCATCAATTGCGACGGATGGGTGACCAGCGACTGGGGCACGTGAATCAGGGCGACCCCCGCCACGCAGGCCACCAGGATCACCTTCTGCCCGATCTTGTCCGCCAGGCGACCCAGTGCGATGGCCGAGAGGCTGGAACTCAGCGCCGCCACGGACATGATGGTCCCCGCGATGGTGCCCAGGTTGGGGGCGTCACCGATCAGCGATTTGATATAGAGGGACAGCACCGGGCTGAGCACGGCGATCGCAAAGCTGTTGCCCGCCAGCGTCAGCACGAGCACCATCGTGTTTCGGTTGGCGATAGCGGCCAGCGCGCCCCCCTTGGCGCGCGCGCTGCGGGGCTCGGCCGCAGGTCGGCGATGCGCGCGCTCGCGCACGAACAAGATGACGGTGATCACCGAGATGAGCATGAGGCCTGAAGACAGGAAAAAGACGTTACGGTAGCCCATCTTGTCCGCCGCGACGCCACCCACCAGCGGGCCGATGGACTGACCCACGAACTGGGCCGTCTGCATGATCCCGAGGCTGCGCCCCAGGTGCTCCTCGGGCGTCTCGGTGGCCACCAGGGTGATGGCGGCCGCCACCGTGCCGGAGAAGGCGCCCTGGATCAGCCGCAGCACCACGAGGTGCGTGGGCGACTGGGCCATTCCCATCATGAAGGTGAAGAAACAGCCCGCCAGCGTGGCGCGGATCAACATCATGCGGCGGCCGTGGCGGTCGGCCAGCGTCCCCCAGATCGGCGAGGCAATCATCATCGCCACCGCGGAGCCGCTGTTGAAGGCGGCCTGCCAGGAGATAGCCTCCTCGTAGCTTGGTACGCCGAGGTCCATCATGAAATAGGGCACGAAGGGGTGGTAGCCCGAGAACCCTATCATCGTGACGAGTTGCACCCCACAAAGCACGATGAGGTTGCGTTTCCAATGCCGCATGGCCGTGGCGTCTCCTATCGGTCCCGAGGGGGCCGGACACGTTCATCAGGGGGAGTCTGCGAGAGAGGCACCGCCACAGCATACGCAGGGCGGACAACGTTGTCAACCGGCGTCCTTAGCACCTCCCGAGGTCAGCATGGGCCTCCCGCGAGCGCAGCATGTCTGTCGGGGGACCTCCGGGAGGTGCTATGGGAGGTGGCGCCAGTTGTCCATGGGGCCGCGGTACAGGCCGGCGGCGGCATCCCAGCGCCAACCCTCCGCGTTCACGCGGGCATCGAGGCGCTCCCACCCCGCGGCGACGCGGCGCTGCGTCTCCTCCCAGGAACGCACCCCGCTGGTGGCGTCGGCGGCTTCCACGTTGCAGGCGCGCACCGCCACGGCAGAGGTGAGGGCCTCCTCGGCGGGCTGGCCCCGCAACAGGCCGGTGATCAGCCCCGCCGAGGTGGCGTCACCCGCGCCCACCGTCCCCACGACCTGCACGCGAAAGCAGGGCGCCCACAGCTCCCGGCCCGACCAGGCGTACGGATCCGTAGGTGCGCCGCGCCCCATATCGCCCAGAGGGCTGGCCGTACTCAGGAAGAAGCCGCGGTGCCCCAGCTTGATGGCCACCATGCGCGCCCCCATGGCCAGCGCCTCCCCCGCCAACGCCGAGATCTCGGCCGGCGCCAGGGCGTCGAGCACCCCCTCGGGCGCCCGCTGCAGCTCCTCCAGCCGCGGACGGTGCAGCATAAAGAGGAGTTCCTCGGCGTTGGGCTGAAAGAGGTCGACGTGCGGCAGCACGCGAGCCAGCAGGCCGCGCCAATCGGCGCGCCCGCTGGGGCCGGCGGGATCGGGCATGGCCATGTCGAGCGAGGTGGTGGCCCCCGCCTCCTTGGCGCGACACAAGAGCGCCGCCAGCTCCTCCCCGCCGTCGGCGTACATGCGCCGCATGAGGGGCGGGTACCCCAGGTGGAGCAGGCGCGTCTCGGCGAGGAGTTCTACGGGGAGATCCTCGGGGCCAAAAGTGTTGTTCGTGCCGGGGCAATGGAGGAAGGTGCGGTCCACCCCCGGCGGATTGATGACGATGGTGTAGGAACTCGGCTCGCCGTGCGCCACTGCCAGGTGCGCCGTCAGGCGCGGGTCGCGCCGCGCCAGGAGGTCTCGCGTGATGCCGGCAATGGCGTCGTCGCCCAGGCGCGCCACGAGGCGCACTTCGAGTCCCAGCCGGTGCAGCGCCAACCCCGTGTTGGACACCGAGCCGCCGGTGGAGAGGATCGCGCCCCCCACCTCGGTGAGGCGCCCCGGCGCGAGAAAGCTCGCCGACGTCGCCACGGCAGGATCGGTGATCTGGGGGATGATGTCCACGCACAGGTGTCCGGCGGCGATGGCGTCGATCATGGTCGTGTGTCCTCGTCGTATGTGGCGGTGTGCTGCGCGCGATTATAGCACGACGCGTTGGGCGCCGGTAGTGGCGTGGCGCTCCCTACTCCCCTTGAAGCGCCCGCCCCGGAGCGGTATACTGTCCCTAGTCCGGTGTCGCCGGGCCGAGTCCCGTGCGCGCCCCATCTCTACGCAAGGAGGAGCCGTCGTGCGACGCACCTGGATCGATTTCGCGCGCGCCGTGCGCCCGTGGGATGGGTTCGGCGTGAATTATGTCGAGGGCGACCGGCCCAAGGAGCTGCGGCTCGGCATGCGCGGCACGGCGCACACGGCCTTTGACGCCTACCGCACCGGCCCCGATGAGGCCTACCTCTCCCTCGGGCGTTACGCCGTGCACGACGGCGTCATCGCCTATGCGGCGCCGCCCAAGACGGTGACCACCTACTTTGGGGCGTAGGGCGGGCGCCCGCCCTCGCCGGCCGCCCCAGCCATCGAGGGCCGCCGGCAGTCGTCAACCGGACGATCACAGCATGGAAGTGAGGTTACCATGGCGCTGACGAGCGAATGGGCGCGCAGGATCGACAATTGGCGCAGCGAGTTGGCCAGGCAGTGCTATCGTCCGCTGGGAGCGGTGCAGCTCGAGGGGTACACCACCCTCGACCAGATGACCGTGGACGAGGCGCGAGGCGGCCCCTTTGCGCCGATGCCGCCGGGCACGCCCTGGGGCGCCAAATGGGAGTACGCCTGGTTCCGCGCCGAGGTGGTGACGCCGCAGGAGGCTGCCGGCAGGCGCCTCGTGGTGGTGCTCGACCCGGGCGGCGAGAGCGCCGTGTATGTGAACGGCGTTGCCGCCGGCGCGCGGGATCGCCACCACCGCGAGATCACCCTGGCGACCGAGGCGGCCCCCGGCACGCGTTACGAGATCATGGTCGAGGCCTATGCCGGGCACGGCCCACAGGTAGCGGGCGTCGGTCCGGTGCCCCCCGGGCGCGAGACGGTGCCCGAGCCCCCGACCGAGCAGGTCTGTGTGGGCGCGTCGAGCTACGGCATCTGGGAGGAGGAGGTCTACCAGCTCCTCATCGACGTCGAGACGCTCCACGACGTGCGCAGCGCCATCGACCCCGACGCACTGCGGGTGGCCGAGATCGACGCCGGCCTGCGAGACTTGTCCGTGGTGGTCGATTTCGAGGTGGAGCACGACGCCTTTCTGGCATCGGTGCGGGCGGCGCGGGAGCGCCTGCGGCCCCTCCTGGAGTGCGTCAACGGCACCACGGCGCCCACCATGTACATGTTCGGCCACTCGCATATCGACGTGGCCTGGCTGTGGCCCCTCGCCGAGACGGAGCGCAAGTGCGTGCGCACCCTCTCGACGCAGCTAGCGCTGGCGGCCGAGTACCCCGAGTACCGTTACCTCCAGTCGCAGCCCCACCTCTACTATATGGTCAAGAACCGCTATCCCGATCTGTACCGACGCGTGGTCGAGGCGGTGCGCGCCGGCCAGTTCATCCCCGAGGGGGCCACCTGGGTCGAGCCGGACACGAACGTGCCCAGCGGCGAGAGCCTCATCCGCCAGTTCCTCCACGGGACGCGCTTTTTCCGGAAGGAGTTCGGCGTCGAGTGCGAGATGCTGTGGCTGCCCGACGTGTTCGGGTACTCGGGCGCGCTGCCGCAGATCATGCGTGGCTGCGGCATCCGCTTCTTTTCCACGGCCAAGATCTACTGGGCCTACCACGGCGGCGACACATTCCCCTACGTGACCTTTGTGTGGGAGGGGATCGACGGCTCGCCGGTGTACGTCAACCTGTGTCGCGACTATAACGCGCGCACCAACCCCCGCGTCGTCATCGAGCGCTGGAACGAGCGCGTCCAGAAGGACGGTTTCTCCACGCGGCTGTTCCCCTTTGGCTTTGGCGACGGCGGCGGAGGCCCCACCCGCGACCACCTGGAATACATCCGCCGCATGGGCGACCTGGAGGGGGTGCCGCGCTGCCGCATCGCCTCCCCCGTCGCCTATTTCCACGACCAGGAGGAAAAGGGCTGGCCCGATGCGCGCTATGTGGGGGAACTCTACTTCCAGGCGCACCGCGGCACGTACACCTCGCAGGCGCGCACCAAGCGCGGCAATCGCAAGAGCGAGCTAGCTCTGCGCGAGGCCGAGATGTGGGGCGCGGCCGCCGGCGCCCTCACCGGCTATGCCTACCCCTTGGAGCGCATGGACGCCGCCTGGAAGGCCGTGCTCCTCAACCAGTTTCACGACATCATCCCCGGTTCGTCGATCCACCGCGTGTACGAGGAGGCCGAGGCCGCCTATGAACGCGTGATCGACGCCGCGGAGGAGGTGGCGGGCCAGGCCGCCGGCACGTTCACCGACGCCGGCGACGACCTCACCGCGTTCAACGCGCTCTCCTGGAAGCGGAGCGCCCTGGTTCTCCTGCCCGAGGGGTACGCCGGCGCCCTGAACGCCGCCGGCCGTCCCCTCGCCGCTCAGAGCGTTGACGGCGAGACGTACGTCGAGGCGACCCTGCCCTCCTGCGGGTGGACCACCCTGCGCCCCGCGCGTGAGGCCGGCGTCGAGACGACCAACGAGCTGTCGGCCACGCCGCGCTCGCTGGAGAACGCCCTCCTGCGCCTCACACTGAACGACCGCGGCGAGATCACCAGCATCATCGACAAGGAGACCGGCCGCGAATGGGCCGTGGGCGCCTGTAACCAGATGCGCATGTTCAAGGACGTGCCCACCAACTGGGACGCCTGGGACATCGACAGCACCTACCAGCAGAACCCCGTCTCCCTCGATCAGCCCGCCGCCATCGAGGTGGTCGCCGAAGGGCCGCTCTTTGCCCAATTGCGCGTCACCCGGCCGCTGCTCCACTCGACGCTGCGACAAGAGATCACCCTGCGCCGCGGCAGCCGGAGGGTGGATTTCGACACCGAGATCGACTGGCAGGAGAGCCACAAGCTCCTCAAGGTAGCCTTCCCCGTCGACATCCACGCCGAGGAGGCGATCCACGAGATCCAGTTCGGCTACATCCGCCGCCCGACGCATCGCTCGCGCCAGTACGACGTGGACCGCTTTGAGGTGGCCAACCAAAAGTGGACCGCCCTGGCGGAGGAGAACCGCGGCGCCGCCGTGCTCAACGACTGCAAGTACGGCGTGAACGTGCTCGGCAACACCATCAGCCTTACCCTACTAAAGTCTCCGCTGGCGCCCGACATGACGGCCGACAAGGGGCGGCAGGTGTTTACCTACTCCCTCTACCTCTGGAACGGCACCCTCTTGGACAGCGACGTCGTGCGCGAGGCGTACGACCTCAACGTGCCGATCATGACGGCGTCGGGCGGCGCCGGCGAGCGCTCCCTCTGGAGCGTCGACGCGCCCAACGTGATCATCGACACGGTCAAGCCCGCCGAGGACGGCTCCGGCGACATCGTGGTGCGGCTGTACGAGGCCAAGCGCGCCGCCACCACCTGCGCGCTGCGGAGCGCCATCCCCATCGCCGCGGCGCGCCTCACCGACATGCTGGAGCGCGGCGATGAGCGCGTCGAGGTGCGAGACGGCGCCGTGCCGCTGACCTTCCGCGCCTTTGAGATCAAGACGGTGCGCCTCACGCCGGCAGAGAGATCGTCGTGACCGTGCGCACAGCAAATCGGAGGGACGGACGGCCATGACGGCAACACCACACGACTCGGCCAGCATCGACACCGTGAACGTCTGGGACAAGGTCGAGGTGACCCTCGTCGCCGCCAGACGTTATGCCAACCCCTACACCGAGGTCGTCGTCTGGGTGGACCTGGCGGGGCCGGGGTTCGAGCGGCGCGTGTACGGCTTCTGGGATGGCGGCAATACCTTTCGGGTACGGCTGCTCGCGACGCAGCCCGGCGTCTGGAGTTGGACCAGCGGGTCGAACCAGGACGACGCCGGGCTGAACGGCCATCGCGGCCGCTTCACGGCCGAGGCATGGAGTGAGGAGGAGCTGGCCGCCAACCCCTGCCGGCGGGGCATCGTGCGCGCCACCGCCAACGGCCACGCCCTGGAGTACCCGGACGGCACTCCCTTCTTCCTGCTGGGCGACACCTGGTGGGCTACGCCCACCTTTCGCTACCCCTGGCATGAGGATGACGAGCCGCGCCCCATCGGCCCCGGAATGGGGTTCAAGGACATGGTGCGCTATCGCCGCGCCCAGGGCTACAATGCCATCGCGATGCTGGCGGCGCTCCCTGCCTGGGCCAACGATGGGCACCCCGCCCAGATCTGGCTCGACGAGGCGCAGGGGCTCGGGGTGCGCGACGCCTGGCAGCAGGCGGGCACATCCAGCGCCAAGGACATGCACAATGAGGGGGGGCGCGCCTTCCTCTTCCCGGGTCGCGTTCCGGGGTACAGGGACGTCTTTCCCGATGTCGACCCCCTCAACCCGGCCTACTTTCAGGCCATGGACCGCAAGGTCGACTACCTGAACGCCCAGGGGATGGTCGTCTTTATCGAGGCGGCGCGCCGCGACCTGGGGATGGCGTGGAAGACGTTCTACGACTGGCCCGAGTCGTATGCGCGTTACGTCCAGTACGTCTTTTGCCGGTATCAGGCCAACAACAGCATCCTCAGCCCGATCCACTTTGACTGGACGCGCATGAGCCCCCCGGGCCGCGCGTACAACGAGCCCGCCCACCTCGTCCTCGATACGTATGGGCCGCCCCCCTTTGGCAATCTCCTCTCGGCGAACGCCAGCGGGTCAACCTATGCCAACTTTGGCCGCGAGGCGCGCTGGGTGACGCTGCACCAGATCGGCAACTGGCGCGAGCACAACGCCTACTGGTACCTCACCGAGATCTATCGCGACGTCGAGCCGCCGCGGCCGGCCCTCAACGGCGAGCCGTTCTACCCGGGATGGCCTCCTAGTGGGATCGCGGGTGACAGCGTGGAGGCGGAGCGGGCCTCTCGCTCGGGGATGTACGGCAGCTTTCTCTCCGGCGGGCTGGCGGGCCACATCTATGGCGCACAGGGACTGTGGGGCGGCGACATCGAGCCCGAGGCGTCGCCACGCATGTGGGATTCGCTCCAGTGGCGGTCGGGCGACCAGCTCCGGCATCTGGGGACCTTTGCCCTCTCCGAGGGGGCGCGCTACCGCGACCTGGCGCCCGACAGCGACCTCGTGTACCCGCAGCGCACCGTCGAGGTGCTCGGCAACAGCGGTTGGGCGTACTGCGCGCGCACACCCGACCGCACGCTGTTCATGCTCTACTTTGAGCGCGGGCTGGCCGGGTTTGGCGGTCTGAACAACCCTCGCCGCGCCGGCATCCGCGGCGCCCTCCGCAACGGCCGCTATCGCGCCACCTGGTACGACCCGCGCACCGGCGCCTGGCACGACGCCGGCACGCTCGCGTCGGACGAGAGCTGCCTGCTGCCCTGGCCCGAGTTTCCCGACGAGGAGGACTGGGCGCTCAAGCTCGTGGCGGTCGGCGCGCCGTAGCGGCGCCCGGCGCCTGACAGGAAGGAGCACGGCGATGAGTTCCGTGGAAAGCCACGAAGAGGTCCTGGCTGCCGTTGTGACCGGCAACCACCCGTACGACGTGCTGGGCTTTCAGCGCCTGTTCCGCGCCATGCGGGGCATCGACGCCTACGTACAGCACATCGACGATCTGGTCGCCGACGCCGGCCACGTGCGGGTGTTGTACGACGTGGTGGTGTTCTACCACTTTACCCAGGAGACGCCCGACGCCGGCGACGATGCCCGCGGCCAGGAGACGCGCGAGGCGCTCGAGGTATTCGGCGATACCGGCCAGGGGATCGTGATCCTGCACCATGGCCTGCTCGCCTACCCGGGCTGGGAGACCTGGTCGGCGCTATGCGGCATCGGCGACCGCCGCTTTGCCTACCACGAGGGCCAGACGCTGCGCGTGGAGGTGGCCGATCGCGATCACCCCATCACGGCCGGGCTCGACGCGTGGGAGATGGTGGACGAGACCTATGTGATGGCCGAGCCCGATCCCGACAGCCACATCCTCCTGACAACCCAGCATCCCCAGAGCATGCGGGCGCTGGCGTGGACGCGGCAGTTCCGCGACGCGCGCGTATTCTGCTGTGCCTTGGGCCACGACAGCAAGGCGTACGCCGACCCGAGCTTTCGCACGATCCTCGAACGCGGGATGCTGTGGGCGGCTGGCCGGCTGTAGCAGTAACCCCTCGTTCCGCTGGGCGAGGGCATATACCACACGATGGAGACCTGATCGATGCAACCCATGACCGGCGTCGAGCGCATCGGCAACATCCTCCGGCGCGAGCCGGTGGACCGGATCGGCCTGTTCGAGCACTTTTGGAGTGACACCCAGCGCACCTGGACGGCGCAGGGCCACCTCCGCGAAGGAGAGAACCTGGCCGACCATTTCGGTTTTGATATGCAGACCTTTTCGCCGTTCGCGCTGGTGGCCGACCTCGACATGGAGCCGGAGGTCGTCGAAGAGACCGAAGAGACGATCCTCGTCCGCGACGGGAACGGCGCGCTGCTGCGCCGGCACAAGATGCATGACGCCACCCCGGAGCACGTGGATTTCCTCGTCAAGGATCGCACCGGCTGGGAGGAGCACATCAAGCCGCGGCTCCAGGCCGAGCGGCGCCGCATCGACTTTCGGGGCTACCGCGAGGCAAAGGAGCACGCCCGGCGGCAGGGGCGCTTTTTCGCCTGGTCGGGCGTAAACGTGTTCGAACTGATGCACCCCGTCTGCGGCCACCAGTACATGCTCATGGGGATGGCGCTCGACCCCGGCTGGGTCAGGGACATGGTGGACACATATGCGCGCGTCACCGTGGAACTCCAAGAGATCCTCTTTGCCGAGGAGGGCTACCCCGACGGCATCTGGTTCTATGAAGATATGGGCTTCAAGGGACGCCCCTTTATGTCACCCGCCATGTACGACGAGATCATCAAGCCGGGGCACGACCACACCTTTGGCTACGCCCACTCGCTGGGCCTGCCGGTGATCGTGCACTCGTGCGGCTACGTGGCGCCCCTGGTGCCGGGGCTCATCGAGGCGGGGATGGACTGCTTGCAGGTGATCGAGGTCAAGGCGGGGATGGACCTCTTGGGGCTCTACCATGACTATGGCGACGTGCTGTCGTTCATGGGCGGCATCGACGTGCGCACCGTATACCCCAACGACCGCGCCCTCATCGACGCCGAACTGGAGGCCAAGATCCCGGTGGTCAAGGGCAAGTACGGCTATGTGCTCCACAGCGACCACTCGATCCCCAACACGGTCGAGTATGACACCTACCGCTACTTTATCGGCAAGGGGTTGAGTTTGGGGACGTACTGACGTCGGGTGATGCGGCGCTCACTGTCCCCTCCCGATGGCTGGCAGTTGGCAGAGAGGGCACCCAGTCCGTCGGGGCACAACCTCGGTGCCGTGAGATCGCCGGACCTATCGCGAATCGCCCGGCGATGCTCTGGTCTGGTGAGGCCATGGCGTATCGACTGAAGAAGGCGAAACGGACATCGCACTATACTACAGCGAAAGGAGCACACGATGGCCGAACGGTATGCGGACCGATTTCTGGTTGCCGACGGGCATTGCGATAGCCTCGTGACGCGCTGGATGCGCGACGATCCGCTGGACTTGGGCGCTACCCCCAATCCCGATGTGGACGCCATCTATCAGGTGGATCTGCGCCGGCTACGTCAGGGCGGAGTGGATTGCCTGTTTACCTTCGTCGGTGATAACAACCTAGCAGGCTCCAGCGACCTCATCGACGCCTGCTATGAGATGGAGCGCCATCACCCCGCCGATTTTGCCGTATGCACCACGGCCTCGGCGGTCCGCGCCGCTCGTGCCGCGGGCCGTATCGCGCTGGTGCTGACCATCGAGGGGCAGGCAATGTTCGCCGAGAACCTGCGCCATCTGCGCAACTGGTATCGGCTGGGGGTGCGAGTCGCCAGCATCACCCACGGCGGCGGCCGCCTTACCCATGGCCCCGAGCCTCGCACCGAGTTGCAGTACGACCGCAGCCACTTTGGCCCCATTACGCTGGAGGAGCGTGACAACCTCCGGCGGCAATCCAAGGGGCTGACGCCCTTTGCCCGCGAGGCGCTGGCCGAGATGGCACGGCTGAATATCGCCGTGGACCTGGCCCACATCAATGATAACGCTTTCTGGGAGGTGCTCGACATCGCCGAGTGTCCGGTGTGCTACACCCATGGGGCCTGCTATGCCCTCACGCCCCACTCACGGGCGCTGACCGACGATATGATGGCGGCCTTGGCTCAGAAGGGTGGCGTGATGGGCATTGCGTTCTACAAGGACTTTATCGACCTACATGAGCCGTCGTTGGAGCGGTTGTGCGATCACTTCCTGCATGCTCTGGAGATCATGGGCCCCACCGGCGTGGGCATCGGCAGCGATTTCGACGGCACGTCGGCACTCAAACGCCCCATCCCCGAGGATGTATCGCAGATGGAGGTCCTCCTGGCGGCCTTGGCTGAACGCGGTCTGTCCGATGATGTTCTGCGTGGCATCGCCGGCGAGAACTGGCTGCGCATGCTGCCGGCCTAGGGATGGTCTTCACCGCGGCACTCATTCACCGGTGCGTCTGGTCTCACAGGGCGTCGCCTTGCCGGACCACCCGCTGAGCGAGTCGGCGCAGGCGGACCTGGCCGAGCACACTGGGCTTTGCCAAGCCCGCCTGCGCGGACTGGCCCCCATCATCTCTGCACAGACCACTCGCTCACGGCGGCCTGTGACCCGGCACCGGCAACCTGTCACCTATTCGGTGGGAGGAGTCGGTGTGCATCACCTCGTTACCTCCCACCCCTGGGCACGCCCGTCGCCAGCCGCCTACTTGGCCGTGAGCAGCCGGGCGTTCACCGCGACCTCGACGCCGGTCAGTGCCCGGGAGACCGGGCAGTTCTTGCTCGCCTTGTCGGCGAATTCCTGAAACGTCGTCTCGTCCAGGTCAGGGACCTCCGCCTCGCACTCCAGCACCACCCGGGTGATGCGCGCTCCCCCGGCGCCCGTCTCCAGGTGCACGTGGCCGGTGGTGTGGATGCGTTCGGGCACGTGCCCGGCCCGCGCCAGGTCCCCCGCCAGGGCCATGGAAAAGCAGCCCGCATGGGCCGCGCCGATCAGCTCCTCGGGGTTGGTGCCCCGGCCCTCCTCAAAGCGCGAGGCGTAGGTGTACTCGCCCTCGTAGGCGCCGCTGCCAAAGCGCATCGTGCCGCGCCCTTGTCTCAGGTTCCCGCGCCACTCTGCTTCCGCCGTCCGTTCTGGCATCGCTCACCTCCTGCGCTACCATGGCGCCGGCCCGACGCCGGTGCCTCTCTTAGTCTAGCGCAGGATGCCGCCGCCGTCTACGACAAACGTCGCACGGGCTCTGTCACCTCGGACACCCGCCAGCATGCGGCCCCCTCGCGCAAACGCCGTGCCTAGCGCTCGCTACCATACCTCTCGCCCGCCGCCGGCTCCACATCGCGCCCACCGAAGCGACAGACGCGCGCCTCGCGCCGGATCCTCTCGCCGCAGTACGGACAGGGCACCCGGTCGCGGCGCAGCAGCCACGCGATGACTAGGACACTGACAGCGATGATGATGGGAACCGCACAGAACATACTCAATATAAGCGTTCGATCCGGCCTATGTTGGCCATCTCTCTCTCCGATCCGGTGTGTCAGCCCTGACGATCTCAAGCACTTTGCCTGTCTCAACCCGCTTCACGCTGAGTATTGCCCTTTTCTCCAACGCGTGTACTCTATCTGCAAGGCAAGCATGATAGGGGGCGACACTATGCGCAGTGTGCATATCCGCGAAGCCAGTCAGCGACTCGCCGACCTGGTGGACGCAGCCGTTGCCGGGGAGAGCGTATACATCGAGAAGGAGCCAGGCCGGGTTGTGCAGCTGGTTCCCGTAGAGAAGCCGTTGCGCCATCCTCGCTTCGGGAGCGCCAGGGGCCTCGTCATGATCCGCGAGGATTTTGACGAGCCTCTCGCTGACATGGCAGAGTACGAGCCATGATGCTCCTCCTCGACACGCACGCCTTCCTCTGGTTCATCGCCGGCAGCAGGGAGTTGGGCGGCACGGCGCGATCTCATCGAGGACCCCAACAACGTGCCTCTCCTCAGCGTTGCCAGCCTATGGGAGATGGCCATCAAAGTCAGCCTTGGCCGCCTTTCGCTTGGCCAGGCTTTTGATACGCTGATCCCTGAACAGCTAGCCTTGAACGGAATCGACTTGCTGCCAATCAAGCTGGAACACACGTCGGCGGTGGCATCCCTCCCGTACCGCGGCCACAGGGATCCCTTTAGTCGCATGTTGGCGGCTCAGGCGGCAGTTGAGGGGTTGCCCATCGTCAG
>Ga0123328_1003553_pt1 | contig 13234 bp, 10 predicted proteins | sample BioC12SIPDNA_2_FD_89702 | JGI IMG/M metagenome (GOLD analysis project Ga0123328, IMG submission 89702) | Anaerobic biogas reactor microbial communites from Washington, USA - Biogas_R1_A C12 SIP DNA | ecosystem: Engineered > Bioreactor > Anaerobic > Unclassified | place: Washington, USA...
CGATGGACCCGGTGGACCCGAGCACCGTGATATGTCGGGGGGGGGATCCGGTCATTTCCGGTGTCCGACGGCGCCGGCCGCGCGCGCCTCGTGGCGGCCGCGGAGGAGTTCCCGGATTTCGGCGGCCGTGGGGAGGCGCAGCGCCCGGTCGGCCAGGGCGCGGGCCTCCTTGGCGGAGATCATCGCGAGTTCCGCCCGGACGGTTGGAAGGGAGAGGGGGGCCATGCTCATGGAGGTGACGCCGAGGCCGACGAGCACCTCGGTGAAGAGCGGGTCGCCGGCCATCTCGCCGCAGATGCCGCAGGGGATGTGCGCGCCGCGGGCGGCGTCCGTGACCCGGCGGATGAGCCGCAGGACCGCGGGGTGGGCGGGCTCGTAGAGGTAGGCGATCTTCTCGTTTCCGCGGTCCACGGCGAGGGAGTACTGGATGAGGTCGTTGGTGCCGATGCTGAAGAAGTCGCACTCGCGGGCGAGCACGTCGGCCAGCACGACGGCCGAGGGGACCTCCACCATGGAGCCGATTTTGATGTCGCGGTCGTAGGGGAGGCCGTCCCGGTCCATGCCGTCGCGCACCTCCCGGAGGATGGCCTTGACGGCGCGCAGCTCCTCGACGCCGCTGATCATGGGGAACATGATGCGGATGCCGCCGGCGGCGGAGGCCCGAAGCATGGCGCGCAGCTGGGTCTTGAAGATGTCGGGCCGGGCGAGGCAGAAGCGGACGGCGCGCCAGCCGAGCTGGGGGTTCTCCTCCTGGAAGATCTGGAGGTGGGCGGCCAGTTTGTCGCCGCCGATGTCCATGGTGCGCAGGGTCACGGAAAGCGGGGCGACGGCGCGGGCGGCCGCCTCGTAGGCCTCGGTCTGCTCGTCCTCGCCCGGGGCCTCGTCGCGGTCGAGAAAGAGGAATTCGGTCCGGTACAGCCCGATGCCGTCGGCGCCCACCGCCACGCTGTTGCGGAGTTCCCGGGGCAGCTCGATGTTCGCCTGGAGCGAGACGGTTTCGCCGTCGAGCGTGCGGGCGGGGCCGCCGCGGCTGGCGCGCATGAGCTGGGCGCGGCGGCGGGAGTACTCCCGCTCCTCGCGGCGGTAGCGCTCCAGGGTTTCGGGCGAGGGGTTGACCACCACGACGCCGCGGGATCCGTCCACAATGACCATGGACTTCGGGGCGACGTGTCCGCTGAGGTTGGCGGCGCCGGTGACGGCGGGGATGCCGAGGGCGCGGGCGAGGATGGCGGAGTGCGAGGTGACGCTGCCGGCGTCGAGGGCGAGGCCGCGCGTGTGCTCCATGTCCATGCTCGCCGTGTCCGAGGGGGCAAGCTCGCGGGCGACGATGACGCACGGGCCCGGGAGCGACTTGAGGTCGGGGTGCTCCTGGTCAAGGAGGCGGCGCTGGAGGCGGTCCGCCACATCCCGGAGGTCGGCGGAGCGCTCGCGGAGCTGGGGGTCGTCCAGGGACTCCATGAGGCCGGCGTAGTGCCTGGCCACGCCCGCGAGGATGTGCTCGACGTTCTTCACCTGGTCGAAAAGGCGGCGCCGGATCTCCTCGTGAATGACCTGGTCGTCCAGGAGCAGGAGGTGGGCCTGGAAGATGTCCGCGTGCCGCTTTCCGATCTTCTCGGTGGTCTGGAGCTGCAGGCGCTCCAGGTCCTCGCGGGTGCGGTCCACGGCCCCCTTGAAGCGGTCCCACTCCTGCTCGGGATCCTCCACGGTGTATTCCGGGGCTTCCACCTGGCGTCTTGTGAAGGGCAGGGCGGGGGCGATGGCGATGCCGGGGGAGACGCCCAACCCTTGAAACACTGTTTCCATGCCTACTCCCTGACCTGGGCGTCCGTCTTGATCTCGCCGAAGCCCGTGGCAAAGATTTGGCGCACCGCAGCGAGGGCCTCCTCGGCGTCGGGGCCGCTGCAGATCACGCGGAGCCGGCTTCCCTGCGCGGCCCCCAGCGTGAGCAGGCCCATGATGCTCTTGGCGTTCACCGTGTCCCCCCGGAAGTGGATGTAGACCTCGCTCTGGAATTTGAGCGCGGCCTGAACGAGCGCGGCCGCGGGGCGCGCGTGGATGCCCAGGGGATTCACCACCATGACTTCGGCGCTAATTTCCGACATGTACTCCGCTCTCCGCCGGCCTTGCCGTTGCTGTGACTTCCGCTATTCCTCGTAAAAGGCCATCTGAATCTCCAAAGAAAACCGCCCGCCGGCCCCGGGGACCAGGGGCCAGCAGGGAACCATCACGCACCCTTGGTGCACGCGTTCCTGCCCCCCCTCCGACTGGCTGACCGTGTCCAGGGGGAACCGGAACACCCGGGCGGGCGCTGCGAAGCGCCACGCGCACCGGAGGCGCTGCCAGTCGTCCGCCACGGCGATGTGCGCCAGGGCCTCTTCGCACCCGCGGGTTCCCAGCAGGGGGCCGCCGAGATCCCGGTCCTCCGACAGGTAGTACCGGTCGCCGGCTGAGCCGGTGAGCAGGTTGGCGGCGAACTCCACGCCAAACAGCAAAGACTCCGGCCAGGCACCCCCGGCCTCAATATCATACCGAATCCCGGCGCGCGATGCATCCGGCGCCAGGGTGACCCGCTTGCGCACTGTAAAGGGGAGGGGGTCGCCCCCGGGCACCGACACCTTTCCGCGCCGCGTGAGCGTCACTTCTCCGTCCCCCATCTCCAGCTCGTAGCGTCCCGCGGCGAAATCGCCGTATTCCCGGGCCGTGCCCGCCCACAGGGTGTCCGCGGAGGCGGAGGGGTCCAGAAACCGGTCGCGGAGCGAGACGCGCCGGTGCGCGTCGTAGACCAGAAAACGGTTGAGGTCCGTCTCCTTGGCCTTCGCCATTTCGTGGATGCTGAGGTCGCCCTGGTCCTCCCCGCCCACGAGGGCCGCCCCCTCGCGCAGGAGGTCGTGGTAGGGTTCGTCGCGCCGGGACAGGGTGTTGAGGAAATTGAACGGCTTCGGCTTGTAGTCCGCCTCAAAGAGGGTGCCGCCGTCTGTCGGGCTGAAGAAGAGGGCGGCGCTGCCGTTCTCCAGCACGGCCTCATCGTTGCCGTCGCCGTCGAAATCCCCGCGCTCCCCGCGGACCCCGGCCGGGGGGAGCGCCTCCACCGCGTCCAGCACGACGTCGGCGGCGATGAGGCGCTGATAGAGCGCCGTCCGCAGGTGGTTGAGATAGAGCCCGCCGAAGACGCCGTGCCAGTAGGCGCAGTTGCACTGGCCCTGGTGCAGCAGGCGTTCCGCCTCGCCCAGGCGGGCGTCTCCGGGGTGCGCGGCGCGGACCCGCTCCAGGCGGTTGCTCACGCGGAGCATGCGCTTCTGAAGGTTGTTCGCCTCGGGGTAGCGGGCGAGGAAGCCCCGCCAGAACCCGCCGCGGAGGAAAAGGGCCGCGTCCCTGGCGAGGGCGGGGTAGTCCTTCAGTTTGCCTCGCACGCGGGCGAGGGTGCGCTGCCGCTCCGGGGGGAGGGCCCACCCCATCATCTCGTCGTAGGAGGCGCAGGTCAGGTAGACGCGGCCCCGGGCGGGGTGGCGGTCCAGGTAGTCGGCGTAGGTGGTGGTCTCCAGCCAGTCCGCGTTGTCCGTGAGGGCCTGGAAGAAGCGCTCGAGCCAGCCCTCGGTGTAGACGCTGCCGTGGGTGCCGGGCCACACGCCGAACTTCTCGTAGTCGTCGTGGAGCACGGCGCAGAGTTCGCCGCCGCGGCGCGACAGGCCCCGGAGGTATTCCATGGTCTCCTCCACGCTGTGGAAGGGGACCAGGTAGCGGAGCCGCTCCTGGATGGGGAAGACGCGGACCGTGAGCCCCTCATCCTCGGTCATGTGGTAGCCGAAGAGGTCGTCCGGGGTCAGGCCGGAGCAGAGAAAATGGGTGTCGTCGAGGGCGGTGTACTCCACCCCGGCGCGCGCCATGATGGAGGCCATCTGGGGTTCCCAGACGCGCTCGGCGAGCCACATGCCCCGGGGCGCGCTCCCGAAGCGGGCGGCGCAGTAGTCGCGCATCCGCCGGATCTGGGCGGCGGCGTCCCGCGCGGGGATGGCGCACAGGAGGGGCTCGTAGTAGGCGCCGCCCATGATTTCCACCTGTCCGTCTTTGACCAGGACCCCGAGCCGGTCCAGGAAGGCGGGCTGGTGCTCCTCGAACCAGTCGAAGAGGGGGCCCGTGAAATGGAGGACGGCCCTGACGGCGGGGAAACGCTCCAGCACCTCCACGAAGGGGAGGTAGGACTTCTCGAAGGCCTCGGCGAAGACGAAGTCGAAGTTGCCCACCGGCTGGTGGGCGTGGCATCCGAATATGAGGCTGACCTTGTTCATCCAAAACTCCGTGCCGGGGGCTCCGGCCCGGAGTCGCGGGCCGCCGCCGGGGGGGCTTATCTGCGGTTGTTGCGCTGGATTTCCTCGTCCAGGTCGCGGGCCATGTGCACGCCCATCTCCTTGAGGCGCTGGTTCAGGGCCGCCACCTCGATGATGATGGCGATGTTGCGGCCCGGCCGCACGGGGATGCGGACCAGCGGCAGCTTCACGCCCATGATGTCCTCGTACTCGTCCTCGAGGCCGGTGCGGTCATAGATTGCGTCGGGGTCCCACTCCTCCAGCTGGACGATCATGCTCACGCGCTTGAAGTTGCGCACCTGGCCCACGCCGTAGATGGACCGGATGTCAATGAACCCCAGCCCGCGTATCTCCATGTGGTGGCGGAGCATCGGGTTGGTCTTCGCGTAGAGGTAGTCCGACCGCCGGCGCTTCAGGTCCACCCGGTCGTCCGCGACAAGGCGGTGGCCGCGCTCCACGAGTTCCAGGGCCGACTCGCTCTTGCCCACCCCGGGCGTCCCCACGATGAGGCAGCCGACGCCGTAGACGTCCACGACGGTGCCGTGCAGGGTGATTTCGGGGGCGAATTCCTGGGTCAGGAAGAGGATGATGCGGCTGATGACCTCGTCGGTGCTCAGCTGCGTCCGCAGCACGGGGATGCCGCTGCGGTTGCAGTAGTCCATGAGGATCGGCTGGGGGGTGAGCCCGCGCGAAAGGACAAACGCGGGGATTTCAAAGGAGAACATGCTCTGGAGGCGCGCGGCGAGCTCGGCGGGCCGCATGCGCTCCATGAAATGGATTTCCGTGTTCCCCAGCACCTGCATCCGGTCGTTCGCGAAATAGTCGAGGTAGCCGCTCAGGGCCAGTCCGGGGCGGTTGATGTCCCAGGAAAACACCGGGCGGTTCATGCCCTGGAACCCCGCAAGCAGCTCGAATTCCATGTCCCGCTCCATGCCGTTGAACACGTCAACGACAGGGACGCTCTGCCTGCGCTTGATGGGAAGCGCCTTGAGGTTCATGGGAGGGCCTCCTGGCGGGGCCGGGCTCAGGATTCCGGCTCAATCAGGCCGTACTGCATCTCGCCCCGGGAGTAGATCACGTTGAGCTGGAACGTGTCCGCGTTCATGAAGAGGAGGAACGGCTCCTCCACCAGCTCCAGCTGCATGATGGCCTCGTCCACCGACATGGGCTTCGGCATGATCTTCTCGCGGTGGACGACGTGGTGGTCGGGCCCGGTGGCGTCGCGGCCGCCGTTGCCGTTGCCCGAGTCCAGCGAAATGACCGACTGCTGGAGGATGCGCGTCTCCTTGGCCGAGCGGGGCTTGTGCTGGTTGATCCGGTCCTTGAATTTGCGGGTCTGCCGCTCCAGCTTGTCCAGGGCCGCGTCCACGGACGCGTACATGTCGGGGGAGGTCTCGCGGCAGTTGATGCGGACGCCGTTCGCGTACAGGTTGAATTCGGCGGTGTGCCGGTGCTTCTCCACATCCAGGACCACGTCCACGTCTATCACCCGGTCGAAATGGGCCTTCACCTTCCGGAGGCCGGTCTCTATGTACGACTTGAGGGCGTCCGACAACTCCATGTGGCGACCAGTGATCTTCACGTTCATGGCGGGTTTACTCCGTGGCAAAGCCAGTGTTTTCTAGGAGATACAGGGGGGGGATACTATCATTTTCTGCCTGGACCAGTCAACCGTTCCGCGGCAACTTCATGCGCGTCACCTCCTTGTCTGTGGCAACAATTTACCCGGCACGCCTATGCCCGGCCTATGCGTCGGGAAACTGCTCCGGACGCAGGCCGATATTGACAATACTGCACGCCAGCAGCGGATTCAAGCCCAGGGCGCGGGCCGCCGCCACCAGTTCGGGGCTTTCCGACCCGGGGTTTAGAAAGAACTCCGCCGGCCCCTTTGCCGCGATGTCCGGGAGCATGGCCAGGCCGGTTGGGGCGGGCACATACATGGACACCCGGTCCACGGGGCCCGGAATCTCCGCCACGGACCGGAACGCGGGAAGTCCCTCCACCTCCGCCGCCCCGGGATTCACGGGGTACACGGTCCAGCCGCCCTGCTTGAAGGCGCGCACGGCCTTGTTTCCGTATTTCCTGCGGTCCGTCGAGGCGCCGACAATGGCTATCGAGGGCATGTTCAGGTCTCCGTGGGGTTAACGCTGCGGAACCCCGTTCAGATAGACATCCAGCCCCTCCAGGCTTTCGTTGCGCCGGAAATGCAGCATGACACCCTTGGGACCGGCGGCGGAAATGTCCACCCGGCTTCCCTCGCGCCTCCAGGACGCCGACACCGGCCCCTTCGGGGTGGCAATGGCCCCCTTGGCCCACTCCAGGCCGCACAGGCGCGGGCTGACGCGGAAGACCGTCCCGCCGGGGGCCTCGGGGGTGACGCCGAGCACCACGCGGGGCAGGAAGCGCACGGGGGAGGAGGACCAGGCGTGGGTGTGGCTGCGCGTGGGGAAGCCGTCGCGGCCCGTGGTGCCCCGGGCGAAGGTTTCCCACACCGTCGTGGCGCCCTCGTCCAGCATGGGCTGGTAGTCGCGGTAGATGGCCTTCACGATCTCCTCGCCGCGCCCCTCCTTCTCCAGGGCGTCGAGGAAGTACATCATGGCAAAGGGCGAGCCGATGGGCGTCATGCCCTCGGGCGGGTTGAGGAGTTTTTCCAGAATTTCGCCGCGGCGCTCCTTCGGGCAGAGGTCGAACAGGAGGCTCAGGAACCCCGTGTGCATGCAGGTCTTCGGGCTGAGGGTGCCGTCGCCGCGCACCGCGTCGGCGTACCAGCCCCGCCCCGCGTCCCACAGCCCCTCGACCCCGGCGGCCTGGCGGTCGCGGTAGGCCGTCAGCCATTCCAGGTGCTCCGTGTCGCCCAGAATCTGGGCGCACTTGACGGCCGCGTCCGCCGCGCCCGCGGCGAACATGGCGTTGTGGGTGACGGTCCGGTGGCCGTCGTCAATGCCGGACCAGTCGAACATGTTCCAGAACGGCGCGCTGAAAAGGCCGCGGTCGTCGTTGTACTGGTCCGCGCCGCGCAGGTTCTTCACCACGTAGGGGTAGGCCCAGGCGAGGAAGTCGCGGTCGCCCGTCTCCAGATAGTGGTCCCACACCATGAGCACCCACTGGAAGCTCCAGGCGGGCAGGATGATGCCCCAGGTGGACGGCACCTGGCACTGGACCATCGGGTAGTCGTCCAGGGAGTAGGCCGCCAGCTTGATGCACCGGCGGGCGAGGTCCTCGGCGCCGAAGGTGGTGAAGGCGAAGAGGGCCTCGTTCCGCGCGTCGCCCACCCAGAGGGTCTGCTCGTAGAGCGGGCAGTCGGTGAAGGTGTCCTCCATGCAGAGTTTCAGCGTGAGCGCGGAGATGCCATAAATCTGCCCAAGGCGCGGGTCGCTGCATGTGAAGGCCTCGACGGGCTGCACGGGGTAGGTGGACTCCACCATCCGGAAAGCGTAGAGCGCGGCGGGCCGGGTCTGCTTCCGCAGCGTGACGAACAGAAAGCGCCCCGCGCGGCGTGAAAGGCTGGTGAAGGCGTTCCGGCCCCCGGCGCAGACGTGGCGCATGCTGTTGCGGTAGCGCTCCGTGTGCTGCACGCGGCCGTCCGGGGCGATGTACTCGACCCCGGCGATGTCCACCTCCAGCCCCGCCTCCGCCTCCAGGTCCAGCTCGAAAAAGCCGACATTCTGCGCGCCGAGGTCGAAAACCAGCTCCACGTCGCCCTCCGCCGCGGGAGGAACCGTCAGGGGCCCGGAGCCCGCCGCGTAGGCGTCCGCCCCCTCGAGGCGCGGCGCGGCGCCCTCCACGGGCTTCCGCTCCTGGAAGAGCCGGTGGACGGCTTCGGTCGTCTCGTTTGCGGCGACTTTGCGCGCCGCCGGGGCCAGGCGGGCCCTCCAGCCCTCCTCCGTGGCGCTGTTTTTCTGGTGGTCCCTGACCACCCCGTCAATGCGCGCCTCGATCTCGCCGCGCTTCTCGTCCCCGAGGAGCGACCACTCCATGTCGCTCATGACGAGCTTTGTCTCCGGGAAGGGCGTGAAGCACCACGGGGCGTCGGCGTCGTCGTCCAGCGGGTTGCGCAGGGTGAGCGGCGCGGAGGGGTAGAGCGCCAGCTCCGTGTCGTGCCGCCAGTGGCCGAAGCCCTCGGAGAGGATCACGACCGCGAAATGGCGGCCCTTCTCCAGGGAGAAGGTGTCGTCCTTGGCCCGCTTGCCGTCCACATGCACCGCGTTGCCGTCCGCGCCGAAGCGCACCGTTCCCGCCTCCGCCAGGTCGAGCACCGTGGCGAAGGCGCCGGAGACCTGCACATGGTTGTTCGACGGGACCGGCTGGTCATAAATCCAGACCACCGTGGGGAAGACGAAACTCATGCCGTCGAATTTGGCGACCACGCCGGACTTCAGCAGCGACGGCGTCACGGGGATGCGCGTGAGCGGCGGGCAGTCCCGCGGCTGGAGGTCCTTCCACGGACCCTCCGTGGCGGCGTGGCGCACCGTGGCGGGGACGAAGTCCCCCGTGCCCGCGCGCCGCGCGTCGTAAATCTCATAGAGCCCCATCTGCACCGACTGTTTCGGGGCGTACTGCGTCCATCCGGCGGCGGGGCGCACCTCCCAGGAGGCGTCGGACGCGACGGTCACCGCCGACCCGTCCTTCGCCCGCGCGTCCAGCTGCACCAGCAGCCCCGGCTCCTGCGGAATCCGGTGAAAGGTGCCGATGCCGAAGAACTTGGCGACCACCAGGAGTTCATTCTCCCCGGCGCGCAGCAGCGGCAGCACGTCCAGCACGTCATACTGGTAATGCTTCGGCCAGCTCCGTCCCGGGCCGTCCCCCGCCCACTGCCCGTTGACATAGAGGCGGTAGGTGGTGTCCGCCGTGATCCGCAGCGAGGCGGACGCCAGCTCGGGCAGGGCGAACGACTTCCGCGCCTCAATGGTCTCATTGTAGGCGGGGGTTGCGTCCGCCGCCGTCCAGATCCACGAGGCGCTCCAGGGCGCTGTCTCCATTGCACCATCCTCCACGGCGCCCGCGGCGCCCGAAATGAAAGTTCCCGCCAATGCCGCGGCCAGCAGGCCCGCCGCTCCCAACGCCCTTACCGTCTTGACCATGGTTCCATTCCTCTTCTGGTGGCGGGCCCGGCCGCGCACCGGCCGCCCGGCTGGCCAGCAGTGTACCCCAAACCCCGCCGCCGCGTCTAAGCGGCGGACATGCGCTCCCATGGCCCCGGGATTTCAACGCAAAGTCGCAGAGACGCGGGGGGGGCACCCGGGGTTCTTGCATGCGCCCAGGTTAGGCAGGCGTGGGGGTGCGGCTTGCCGCGCCCTCTTCGCCTTGGGGTGACGGGGGGGGCGGTTCCGGACACATTCCCCTTTTCCCCCGGTAATTGTGGTACAACATGACATGGATTTCACAGGGTCCGCCGGGCCCAAGGAGGTTGTTGTGAAGTGTTCCATGAGAGCGAATCTGCGCGGGTGGGGAATGCTTTTGGCCCTGGCGGTTGCGCCGCTGGCGTTGACGGGGTGTTTCAACACGCCCCCCACGGAGACCGAACTTTCCGCGGTGGAGAAGCAGGTTTTCGACGCGATCAACAGCATCCGCCAGGCAAACGGCCTGTACGCGCTGACGACGCAGGCGGGACTGGGCGGGGTGGCGCGGGCGCACAGTGAGGACATGCTGGCGCGGGACTATCTCAGCCACGTCAACCCCGAGGGGAAGAATCCGGGCGACCGGATCGCGGACACGGGGATCGCCGTGACCGCGTGGGGCGAGAACATCGCCATGGCGCAGGGGCTGGCGGACCCGGTGGACGCGATTGTGGAGGGGTGGATGAACAGCGAGGGGCACCGGGCCAACATCCTGCGCACGACGTTTACGCACACGGGGGTGGGGGTGGCGCAGTCGGGCGACACCTTCTACTTCACCCAGGTCTTCGCGACCCTGCCCGCCGCCAAGAGCGCCGCGGAGCCCGCCCTGGGCTGGCTGGACGTCCTGCGGTCGCTAATCTTGCCCGGCGGGTGAGGACCGGCCATTTCAGGAGGATGTCGCTCACCGGCACAGAGGTGACACGGGCTTCCAGCCCGTGGTGTGGGTCATGGATGCGGCCCAAGAATCACGGGCTGGAAGCCCGTGTCACCCCGGCGCGCGTTCCCGGAATCTCTCTTCAAGTATGAATTCCCATCCGTGATTTCCATCAGTCTATGCGGAGCACGAGGCACTTGAGGTAGGCCGTCTCCGGCATGGCCAGGAGCACGGGGTGGTCGGGCGACGCGCCGCGCAGCTCCAGCAGGCGGGCGGAGCGCCCGGCGCTGACAATGGCGCGCTTCACCGTCTCCAGGAACATGGACTCGTCCACGAAGTGGGAGCAGGACGAGGTCACGAGGAATCCGCCCTCCGGGGCGATGCGGGCCACGGCGGCGGCGTTCAGGGCCTGGTAGCGGCCGAGGGCCTTGGCCGCCTGGGCGCGCGTCTTGGCGAAGGCCGGGGGGTCCAGGATGACCACGTCGTAGGGGGCGCCGCCCGCCAGCGTCTTCTCCACGTCGCCGCACAGCACGGCGCACTTGTCCGCCACGCCGTTCAGTTCGAGGTTCCTTTGCGCCTGCTCCACGGCTGCGGCGGAGCTGTCCACGGCGGTGACGGCCGCCGCGCCGCCCAGGGCGGCATGGCAGGACCAGAAACCGTGGTAGCAGTGGCCGTCAAAGACGCGGGCGCCCCGGGCGAGCTCCCGCACCAGCGGCCAGTTGCGGCGCTGGTCCAGGAAGAGCCCGGTCTTTTGCGACGCGCCGAGGCGCAGCTCGGCGCGCACGCCGTCCACCTCCAGCTCCAGCGCCTCGGGCAGGTCGCCGAAACGGCGCACCACGCCGCCCAGCTCGAAATGCACGGCGGTGACGCCCTCCCCGGCCATCAGGCAGTCCGCGATGAGCTGGGACCGGTCGAAATAGAACTGAGACGAGGCGCGGGCCACCGCCACGCTGCCGTAGCGGTCCACCACCAGCCCGGGCAGGCCGTCGCTGTCGCCGTAGACCCACCGGAAGACGTCCGACCCGGCGAAGAGCCGCCGGCGCAGTTCCAGGGCCGCCGCCAGCCGCCGGGAGAAGAAGGCCGTGTCCGGATCGTCGGCGTGGCGGCTGAAGACGCGCACGGCGATGCCGCCGTCGGCCTGGTAGAAGCCGCGCCCGACGAAGCGGCCGTTGTGCGCGAGCACGTCCACCACCTGGCCGTCGGCCAGTCCGTCGGGGACCGCGGCGAACTCATTGCGGTAGGCCCAGCAGTGGCCGCGGAGGATGCGGCGCTCCTCGCGGGGATTCAGGGTTGCGGCGGGGGTGTCGTTCGGCATTGTCGGGTCTCCATGAAAAGGCGCGGGGCGGTCCGCCAACTGCGGATCCGCCGCCGCGCGGGGATGTTCGTGTCGGTGCGGGGTCAGCCGCGCTTGGAAAGGACCTTGGCCTCGTAGCTCAGGATGTCGGCCATCCAGGCGCCGCCCGCGGGCACGCCCTGGCGGACGCAGTACTGGTCCCACACGGCGCCGGAGGGCAGGGCCTTCAGCTCCTCCAGCAGGGCGAGGCGCTCGCCGTAGCGGCCCTCGGCCTCCAGCTGTTTGAGGGAGTCCGCGGGCTCCAGCAGCGCGATGAGCAGGGCCCGGACCATCACGCGGGTGCCCGTGACCCACGCCGCGAGACGGTTGATGCTCGCGTCGAAGTAGTCCAGCCCGATGTGCACGCGGGACTCGAAGTTGTTGCGGACGATCTCCTCGGCGATGGCGCGGATCTCATCGCTCAGGACGATGACATGGTCGCTGTCCCAGCGGACGCCGCGGCTGACGTGGAGCAGCACCTCGTCGAGGTAGAGCAGCACGGAGCTGAGCTTGTCCGAGATGACCTCCGTCGGGTGGAAGTGCCCCGCGTCGAGGCAGAGGAGCAGGTTGTTGCGCAGGGCGTAGCCGAGGTAGAACTCGTGGGAGCCGATGACGCAGCTTTCGGAGCCGATGCCGAAGAGCTTCGACTCGACGGCGTCCAGGTTGTGCGCCCGGTCCAGGGGGGCGGCGAAGACGGCGTCCAGCGCCTCGCGCAGGATTTCGCGCGAGCGGTAACGGTTCACGGGGATGTCCTTGAACCCGTCCGGGATCCAGAGGTTCGTGACGCACGGCGTGCCCAGGGCCTTGCCGATGGCCGCGCCGATGACCCGGCTGGCGGCGCAGTGGTCAATCCAGAACTTCCGCACGGCGGGGTCGTAGTGCGCCAGGGTGAACCCGTCGTCGGCCAGCGGGTGGCCGAAACACGAGGGGTTGAAGTCCATGCCGAGGCCCAGGGACTTCGCCCAGTCAATCCAGCCCTGGAAATGCTCCGGCAGGAGGGCGTCGCGGTCCACCTTCTTGCCGCCCGTCTCGGCGTACATGGCGTGGACGTTGAACCGGTGCTTTCCGGGGATCAGGCCGAGGGCCTTCTCCGCGTCCGCGCGGAGCTCCTCCGGCGTGCGCGCCTTGCCGGGGTAGTTCCCCGTGGCCTGGATGCCCCCGCCGGACGCGGCGGACAGGTTCTCGAACCCGCCCACGTCGTCCCCCTGCCAGCAGTGCAGGGAAATGGGGATTTTTGCGAGGCGGGCCATGGCCGCCTCCGTGTCCACGCCGAGGGCGGCATACCGTTCGCGGGCGAGGTCATACGCGCCCTGAATCTGCTTTTCGCTGGGGGAGACAAACATGGCTGACCCTTTCCTTGGTGATGCGTCCCGCTCTCGCGGGGGCCGCGGATGCCTAGAAGCCTATTGTATGTGCCGGAGGCGGGCCGAGGCAATTTCCCCCTGAACCGGCGGGGGAGGGGGAGTATGAACACCGATGGACAGGATAAATAGGATTTGTTCTTATCCTGCCCATCCTGTCCATCCATGTTGAACCTCTTTCCATTTCCTTATTCTTTTGTTCTTCTCTGTGCGTTCCATCATGCCGCCGGTGTGACGTAAGGCCC
>Ga0123328_1003557_pt1 | contig 13230 bp, 9 predicted proteins | sample BioC12SIPDNA_2_FD_89702 | JGI IMG/M metagenome (GOLD analysis project Ga0123328, IMG submission 89702) | Anaerobic biogas reactor microbial communites from Washington, USA - Biogas_R1_A C12 SIP DNA | ecosystem: Engineered > Bioreactor > Anaerobic > Unclassified | place: Washington, USA...
CCGGCCGGGCCAGCTGGTTCCCGGCAACATGTACTTTACCACCACCCGCCAGCACCAAGAGTTGGCCGGCGGCACCTTTGTGGATGTCATCATCCCCGAGGCCCACGACGCCGCCTGCCAGCACCCCTTCAAGGGCAATGTCGACCTGGCCAAGCTAGAAGCCCTCATCGCCGAGCACGGCGCCGAGCAGATCGCCTACATCAGCCTGGCCGGCACCGTCAACATGGCCGGCGGCCAGCCCGTCTCCATGGCCAACGTCCGCGCGCTCCGCGAACTCTGCCAGGCCCACGGCATTGCCATCTACCTGGATGCCACCCGCATGGTCGAGAACGCCTACTTTATCCAGCAGCGCGAGGAGGGCTATGCCGAGCGCTCGATCGCCGAGATCCTGCTCGAGTTCTGCTCCTACACCGACGGCTGCTGGATGAGCGGCAAAAAGGACAGCCTGGTGAATATCGGAGGCTGGCTGGCCCTGAATGACCAGGCGCTGCACGACAAGGCCCGCAACATGGTGGTGATCTATGAGGGGCTGCACACCTATGGTGGGCTGGCTGGCCGCGACCTCGAGGCCATGGCTCGCGGCATCGCCGAGTCCGTCCAAGACGACCACGTCCGCGCCCGCGTGGGCCAGGTGCTCTACCTGGGCGAGCTCTTGCTCGAGTGGGGCATCCCCATCGTTGAGCCTATCGGCGGCCATGCCGTCTTTTTGGATGCCCGTCGCTTTTACCCGGACATGCCGCAGGACCAGTTCCCCGCCCAGACCCTGGCCGCGGAGCTGTACCTGGATTCGGGCATCCGCTCTATGGAGCGCGGCATCGTCAGCGCCGGTCGCGACCCCGGCACCGGCGATCACCGCCGCCCCAAGCTGGAACTGGTGCGCCTGACCATCCCGCGGCGGGTCTATACCCAGGCCCACATGGACGTCACCGCCGAGTCGGTTCTCAGCGTTTATGAGGGGCGCCAGGCCGTCCGTGGCTTGCGGATGGTCTACGAGCCCGAGTACCTGCGCTTTTTCCAGGCCCGTTTTGAGCGGCTGTGACCTACGGCGCGGTAGCACGCAGCACGGGGCTCTCCGGCATGGAGAGCCCCGTGTGATCGCAAGACTGGCGTAGCCCGGCTCGTCTAGTCGTCGCTCGGCTCGAACCGCAGCGCCACCGAGTTGATGCAGTAGCGCAGGCCGGTCGGCTCGGGGCCATCGTCAAAGAGGTGGCCCAAGTGCGCGTCACACCGGCGGCACAGCACCTCGGTCCGCTGCATGCCCAGGGTGAAGTCGCCCTCGGTCTTGACGGCATCGTCGGCGGCTACATCCCAAAAGCTGGGCCAGCCGGAGCCCGAGTCAAACTTTTCGTCCGAGCGGAACAGACGGTTACCGCAGCACACGCAATGATAGGATCCTTCCTCGTGATGATCCCAATAGGCGCCGGTAAAGGCCCGCTCGGTCCCTTTGAGCCGCGTCACCCGGAACTGCTCCTCGGTTAGGATCTCCCGCCACTCGTCCAACGTCTTGACCACCTTGTCCACGTCGGCCTCCTCTGGCTCGGCGGTTGGGTCTGGCGCAAGCGGCGCAGGGGCGCAGCCGCCCCACAGGGCCGTCGCCAACGCTCCCCACAGGAACGCACGTCGTCTCATGCCACCTCCCCCACCCAACCATACCCGATGCCATATAGTATACTAACTAGACTTGTATTATATAGATTGTGCGCCCGGTGTCAACTGCTCGCTGTCTCCCCCGCCGCTTTCGCCCTGGCCGGCGGCGGGTATAATGGACGAGCTGTTGCGACCTCGAGGCGAGAGGAGGCTGCCCGTGCGCGTTTCCGAGATCCAACCACGGACGCTGATGGGCCCCGGCCCGTCGGACGTCCATCCCCGCGTGCTCCAAGCCATGGCCCGCCCCACCATCGGCCACCTAGATCCCCAGTGCATCCAGCTGCTGGACGAGATCCGCGCCATGCTCCAGCAGGTCTTTTGCACGTCCAACCAACTTACCCTGGCCGTGAGTGGCACCGGCTCGGCCGGCATGGAGACCTGCGTCGTCAACCTGATCGAGCCCGGCGACCGGATGCTGGTCTGCTCGGCCGGCGTCTTTGGTGAGCGCATGCGCGACGTAGCCAGCCGCGCCGGCGCCGAGGTGGTGGCGCTAGAGGTTCCCTGGGGCCAGGTCTTTGAGGCCGACGCCGTGCGGCAGGCCCTGCGCAACCAGGGCCCGTTCAAGGTGGTCGGCATCGTCCACGCCGAGACGTCCACCGGTGCCGCCCAACCGCTCGACGAGCTCGGCGCCATCGTCCATGAGGCTGGCGCCCTCTTGCTGGTCGATGCTGTCACCAGCCTCGGGGGCATGCCCGTTCTGGTGGACCGATGGGATATCGATGCCTGCTACAGCGGCACCCAAAAGTGCCTCTCCTGCCCTCCAGGGTTGGCCCCCGTCACCTTTGGTGCGCGCGCGGTCGAGGCCATATCCACACGCCGCACCCCGGTGCAGAGCTGGTATCTTGACATGAACATGGTTCGCCGCTATTGGGGCTCGGAGCGGCTCTACCACCACACCGCCCCCATCAACATGCTCTATGCTCTGCACGAGGCGCTGGTGCTGGTGCTGGAAGAGGGCATGGAAGCCCGCTGGGAGCGCCACGCCCGCGAGCACCGTCGCCTCAAGGCCGGCCTGGAGGCGCTGGGCCTGCGCTACCTGGCCGACTCCGCCCACCAACTGCCCATGCTCAACGCCGTCGCCACCCCCGAGGGCTGCGACGAGGGCGCCCTGCGTCGCCGCCTCCTGGAGGAGCACGCCATTGAGATCGGCGGAGGCCTGGGTGCTTTCAAGGGCAAGGCCTGGCGCATCGGCTTGATGGGCGAAAGCGCCACGGAGAGCCACGTCACGAGGTTACTGAGCGCACTCGGGACGCTGATGTCCAGTAGCCCTGCCCTCGGCACCTAGTCACAGGAGGATGGCACCATGGAAAAGACCCAGTATACCGCTGCCCAACTAGGAATGCTGGCAGGTATCGTTCTCGGCGCCGGTATCGGCATAGTCCTGTTCGCCATCTCGGGCAACGCCGTCTACATCGCCCTCGCTGGCGCCGGTGCCGGCATCGGGCTGGCCTTGGGCGCCGGCATAGACAGCCACCGAAAGGACCAGGGCGAGCGCCAAGGTCGCTAGCTCCCAGGGCCGCGGTCTCTCAAACCCACGGCCGGTTGGCCATGGCAGCGAATCTTGGCGCCAGCTGCTGATCCCACACCGCGAGAGCGTAACCTTTCCGATGCCACGACGTCTCACCTGTGAGGCAACCATTGGTCACAGAACGGGAACTCTTGCGCGGCGTCAGACGGCTCTCTGACGAGGCGCTGGCTGAGGCATACGATCGCTACAGCACCGAGCTGTACGCCTATGCCATGCGGCAACTGGCCAATGCCGGACTGGCGGAGGACTGTGTTGCCGAGACCTACCGTCGCCTCCTGGACGCAGTACAGCGAGGCAAGGGTCCACGTCGACATCTGCGCGCTTATCTGTATCGCACGGCGCACAACTGGATAACCGACAACTACCGCCGGCCATCTACCGAGGCGCTCGATGAGACCAACCCGGCCGAGGATGAATCGGCACCAGCGCCAGAGGCCCGCTTGGCCTCCCAGGCGGAACGAGCAGCGTTGGAGCAGGCCATGGCTGAGCTGACGGCCGACCAGCGTCAGGTGCTGATGCTACGCTTTGTGGAGGACTGGTCCTTGGCCGATACCGCCCAGGCCATGCAGCGTTCGGTTGGGGCCGTCAAGGCTCTCCAGTTCCGCGCTATCCAGGCCCTGGGGCGAGCTTTGGAGCTCCGAGAGGATCCATCGTGAGCACGCATCAGGTCGAAGAAGAAGATCAGGTGGCCCAACGCCTGCAGGCGCTGCGGCCGGTACCTCCCCGCGACCCCGAGATCGCAGCCCGGCGGCGGGCAGCGTTCCTGCAGTCCTGCCAGCGCGTCAGGCTGGCACGAGAAAGCGTCCCCTATCGCCGTCCGCAGCTTCGCGTGGCCGCGATGCTCGTGGGCCTCGTTCTGGTGCTCATCTCCAGCACTGGGTTGATGGTGTCGGCATCACAGGTGGCGCTGCCGGGCGATTCGCTCTACCCCGTCAAGCTGGCCGCCGAGGGAGTCGCCATCGCCCTCTCTTTCGGCCCCGCCGCTCGCGCCCGACAGGCGGCCGACCGGGCGCTGCGACGCGCACAAGAGATCGAGATCCTGGCCCTGACGGCGCCGGAACGGATCCAGGAAGAGGATCTCGCGCGGTTCCAGCGGCACTCGGCCGCCGCCCAAGCGCACGCCGACTCGTTGGCCCCGGAGCTGGCGCCGCTGACTGAGGCGTTGCGCCAGCGGCTACAGGAAGCGACAGCCGTGCAAGAGGGGGCCTTGCGCCGCGTCCGCGGCCAGAAAGCGCCGTTCGGTCCGCAGCAGCCGGGCGCGGGCCCGTCCGACGAGCGTCAGGCCGCGGATCGCGTCCCAGCCACGGAGTCCACACCCAACGCTCCGCAGCCAGAACGCCGCGGCCCCTCTGGCGCCGCTCCCACAGCCGCGCCAGGCGGCCCGGCACAGGAACCCGCCAGCGAGAACACGGCGCCGCACACGCCAGGTGGGGCAAGCCCGTCGCTCCAGCCAACGTCGGCACCGCCGCAGAGCGCAACGCAGCCGTCGCCATCGTCCAGCCCTCCCGGGCCAGACGTGACAGTCTCCGCTGGCACCCCACCGGCCCGTGGCCCCGGCGACCAAGGGCCGGGCAGCGACGGCGTCCAGGGAGCTGCCGGCGGTGGCGCTGGCGGCGGCGGTAGCTAGGGCAAACGCTGTATCACCGGTTCGGTTCGGTTCAGCTCGCGCCCCACCAGATCGGCTAGTAGTTGCGCGAGTGCGCCATTGTCAGGCAGGCGCCCCGCCGATTTCATGGCACGGTCGAGCCATTCGGCCGCCTCGGCAACCCGACCCTGGCCAACCATCACAGCCGCCAGATTCACCATCGCCTCCGCGTCCTCACCGTCGGCTTCCAGCCGCACCCGGGCCTGCCGCTCCTCCTCCTCCGTCGCTTGCAGAGGCTCTAGCACCACCGGTCCTCCCAGGATGTGGCGGGGATCATAGCGGCTGGCGCGGTGGCGGATGGCCGAGACGGTTCGAGGCACGACCATGTCAAAGCGCAGCACGATTTGCAGCGTCAGCTCGACCGCGCCTGGCTCGCCGGCGATGGGGCAGCACACCTGCCGACCCGCGTCCACCAGAGCGTTCACCCGTCTCAAGCTGCCATCGACACGGATCTTGCTTAGCAGCAGTGGGCGTTCGCCCAGATTCTGCACCATCACTTGGCCCGGCTCCAGCCGGACGCACACATCTCGCTCCAGGGCCTCTCTGGCCGAAGCGAGCTCGGCACTATTACGATCGGCGCACGCAGCGGCGGTCGCCTCGTCGGGGGTGACGCGCATCACCAGGGGCTGCGGCACATAGACGTCCATCAGCTCGATGAACTCGGTGGTATAGCCCTTGAGCACGCCCATGTACTCAATCTCCTGATCGCCGCGCAACAGGTGCACCACAACGTGTTCGCCGATCAGTCGCTCCAGCAGGGGGTCGTACTTTGTGCCGACGGTGCTAAAGAGCTCGCGCGCCAGCCCCTTGACCTCGGTCTGTCCCGGCGCCAGCACCCTGGCCTGCACCACCCGCGACCCGCTGATCATGAGACCGAGCGCCTGGGTCAGCGAATCGGTGGCCGTGTTGGTAAAGTTGGTCACCCAGCGCATAGCCTTGGTCAAGGGGTGAGGGTGAAAGGCGCGCTGATAGACCCGGTCTCGCCTTTGCCGGTTGTCTGGCCGTAGATCATCTACATTCCGGTAGATGGCCTGAACGCTGCCATAGTCAGCCCGGTAGACCAGGTAAGACTGCTCCAGGTGCATCTGGTCATCCAGCACCTCGTCGCGATACAGCAGCTCGAATCCGGTGGACACCAGACACATCAGGCCATAGACGGGCGGCTTGTCCTTGCGCTCAACTGTCACGTGAAAGCCGTTCAGATCCCCCAGGCAACGATCCTTTCTCAGAGCCGAGAGCGCCGAGACCAGCAGGGTGCTCAGAAAGATGATGCCGACGGTGATGAGCAAGGATGTATCCACACCAGCCCCCCATTCAAACTGCCTCGGCGCAACGGGCCGATTATGGCGACGAGGTGCGATCCGAGCAAGCGGCTGAGGCGCCCAGCCACAGGCCCACCCCTCAGCATGGTTCGTCTTGCCAAGCCATGCCCGCTATGCTAGAATCGCTCAGCAATCGAAAGCCTGGGCTGCGTCAGCGCACAGTCCCCACCAAGCCTCCCATACGACGCTCTACCATCTAGGGAGTTCGCTGCGCAACCAGTCAACCAGCCCAGGACTCGCAACTCCGTACCGACCCGGAGCCATGCTGTAGGCGTCAAAGGAGCCAAACCGACTCATGTCAGAAGCCAAACCTACACGTCGTCTTTCCTCCTTTCTCCAGAGCAAGCGCACCGAGCGCGTGGTGGAGCTGATAGTCGTACCGATTCTTCTCATCATCTCGCTGCTGCTACCCCCCGCATCCGTGGGGACCAGGCTACTGAATCTCGACCTGCCCTCGATCAAACCGAACGAGCCCTCCGAGATCCTGGGCCCGTCCGGAGCGCGTCTGAACGTCCCCGAGGGCGCCGTGGCCAAGCGCGTGAAGGTTCGGTTCGATAGCGTGGGTGCTACCGAGCTAGGCGCCATGTCCGCCGACAGCCCGGAGATGGTCGCCGCGCAACAGGTGCCCATGGACCTCTTGGCCTTTGAGCCATTCTACCGGTTCGAGGTCAAGGGTGATGGCCCCTCCGAGGGCGGTCTTACGCTACCGATCCCATACGAGCTGGCCGCCTTGGATCTGGCCGATCTCTACGCCTGGGACGGATCGAGCTGGAAATGGATCCCGTCGCAGGTTTCGAACGACGGCCTAGACGTGGTTGCTGAGCTGGACGGCCTGAATAGCCTCTATCTGATCGCCCAGACACAGCCCCAAACGCCGCGTGTCGGCTTTGTGGCCGACCCCGAGCAGGCGGCTGACGTGCCGCCCAGTGCGGCCGTGATCTCGTTGCAGGGAGCCACCCTGGCCGGCGACGGAACGATTGCCAACCTTTCTCAGCCCGCTGGCGACATTGCCGACGCTGACGTCCTCATGCAGGTCAGCAACGTGGTCGATGGGGTGTTGCGCTCCGATTGGCTGGACAACCTGATCATCGATCCCGCTCTTGTGGAACAGCACGTGGCCACCTTGAGCGGGCAAGCCGCGTTCGACGGCGTCGAGCTGGACTATCGGGGAGCGGATCCCGCCCTCAAGGCCGAGTTCACGACGCTGGTGCGGGCGTTGGGCGATGCCCTCCATGCCCAGGGCAAGACGCTTGCCGTGGTCCTGGATCCTCCGGCCGCGGGCAGCCGCGACACAGGCGCCTATGACTGGCGGGCCCTGGGAGCCGTTGCCGATCTCGTACGCATCCGCGCCTATGGCGATCCCCAAGCCTGGGCGGCCGACGGCCCCATGGATGACCTGCTCAAGTTCGCGACCAGCCAGATCGACCGACACAAGATCGACCTCGCCCTGAGCGCCGATAGCCTGGTTCGCGCCGGCGATCAGACGCGGCCGATCTCCTATCAGCAGGCGTTGACCCTACTGGCCTCTGAGCTGGACGTAGACGATTCGGACGGGCTGTTGCTGCCGGGCGAGTCAATCACGGTCAAGCTGGCTGGATTGCAGGATGCTAACGTGGATTTTGATCCCGAGGCGCAGGTCTACTCGTTCCGCGCCGCTGCCGAGGATGGAGCCGAACAGACCGTGTTCCTCACCAATGCCGCTAGCATCGCGCGACGCACCCAGTATGTGAACCGGTATGCGTTGGGTGGAGCCTCCATTGAGGGCGCGTTGGCTCCGGAGGCGGACCGGGCCATCGCCACCCTGCTCGATGACCTCCCCCATACCGTCGTGCCACCATCGCCGCGTTTTGCCTATGTGTATACGGTGTGGAGCGCCGACGGCGACGCCATCGGCAGCCAGGTCGTGCCGGTGGACGATCCTAGCATGACCTGGACGGCGCCCAACAACCCCGGTCGCTACATCATCCGTGCCGAGATCTCGGACGATGGCGGTGAGACCACCCTCGGAACCGTGGGCTCGGTGGATGTCTCGGTTCCCACGCCGACCTTTACGCCGACGCCGACCAACACGCCCACGCCCACGCCCACCAACACGCCGACGCCGACCAACACGCCACGGCCGACAGCGGCGCCTCAGGCCCAGGCGGCCGCGCAACCAGCGGCGCCGGCAGTCGGCCTGGGTGGCGGCTCGGTTGGTGGCTACTTTGGCTATGGCATCCAGGCCCACATGCTGGACATTGGCGACCTGGGCAACGTAATCGGCCATATCAATGGCATGGGCTTTAACTGGGTCAAGCAGCAGGTCGAATGGTGGCGGTTTAACCCCGCCCCCGGCCAGTACAACTGGGGCTCGCTGGATCAGGTGGTGGACGCCGCCAGCAACAACGGCATCAACGTGCTGCTCTCGGTGGTAGCGGCCCCGGCCTGGGCGCGCCCCGGCGGTGACGACCGCAGCGTGGCCGGCCCACCCGCTGACCCGGCGACCTATGCCACGTTCATGCGCGAGTTGGCCAGCCGCTACAAGGGCCGCGTCAAGGCCTATGAGATCTGGAACGAGCAGAACCTCTGGTACGAGTGGGGCGGGCGCGGCAATCGGCTCTCGGCCGCCGCCTATGTCAACCTGTTGCACCATGCCTATAACGCCGTCAAGTCGGTTGATCCCGGCGCGGTGGTGATTAGCGGCGCCCTGACGCCTACAGGATGGAACGATGGCGACACCGCCATCGACGACCGCACCTACCTGGAGCAGATGTACCAGGCTGGGGTGGCCCGCTATTGCGACGCCATCGGCGCGCACCCCAGTGGCTATAACAACCCGCCGGACGCCGATTGGCAGACCTATAACGATCCCGCCAAGCCCGGCTGCAAGGGACACCCCAGCTGGTTCTTCCGCGGCACCATGGAGAGTTATCGCAACATCATGGTCAAGTACGGTGATGGCGGCAAGCGCATCTGGCCGACCGAGTTCGGCTGGGCCACTACCGAAGGCCTTGGTGTCGGCCCGAACGCGGGCTATGAGTACGCAGGGACCAACTCGGAGGCGGAGCAGGCTGCCTACTTGGTGCGCGCCTTCCAAATGGGCCGAAACTGGGGCTGGGTCGGACCGATGTTCGTCTGGAACCTGAACTTTGCCCCGGTCAGCGGTGTCCAGGATGAAAAGGCCAAGTTCGGTGTCGTCCGTGCCGATTGGAGCCCACGACCGGCCTACTCTGCCCTCCGGGATATGGGCAAGTAGCACAAGCGAGCACACCAAAAGCGACGTAGGTCCTCTTGAGGGATCCTACGTCGCTTTCTGTGGAACCGGCCGCCATGGCGCGATGTCTGCGAGAAGAGGTCGCTGGAGGAGAATAGACGGTGCAGCATAGAGTCTACACCAAACGATGGATCATTCTTGCGCTGGTTGCAGCGTTGCTGTTGGTATCCTGCGGCCCAGCTGCCACGCCGGACCCATCCATGGCCACGGACACCCCAGCCAGAACCCCCAAGCCGACCTTTACGCCCCAACCGGGGGAGCCCGCCACACCCGCCGATGCGGGGACACCCACCGACGAAGGCGTCTCGGCGGCAGAGGCTACCCTAGCCCCCACCATGACGGTCGCTGCGGCGGGCCCGGCATCCACGGACGAACCGACTGCAGTTCCTGCCACAGCCACACCGAGCCCGGTCAAGAGCCTTCGCATGGATTCGCCCGAATACGGCATGCAGATCTTTCCTTGGTGGCGACCAGAGGTGGGCAGCCGCGATTTCCAGGTGGTGGCCGAGGCCGGCTTCTCCTGGGCCAAGGTCAACTTTGGCTGGCGCGAGATTGAGGGCGCCGGCAAGGGCGTCTTTGATTGGTCTCGTACCGACGAGATCGTCCGCATGGCCGCGGAGAACGACATCGACCTGGTGATCCGCGTCGATCACCAGCCCGCATGGGCGGGAGGCGGCTTTCCTGTCAACGGCCCGCCGGACGACTATCAGGATCTGGCTGACTTTTTCACGGCCATGGCCACCCGGTACCGAGGGCGCGTCCGCGCCTACCAGGTTTGGAACGAGCCCAACCTCGCGCGGGAATGGGGCGGACGGCTGCCCGATCCGGGCCAGTATGCCAAACTGCTTCGCGTCTGCTATCAGGCGATCAAGGCCGCCGATCCGAACGCGATGGTGATCAGCGCGGGCCTCTCCCCCACGGGGACGTGGAACGAACAAGCTCGCCCGGACGACTGGTACCTGGAAAGCATGTACATCGCCATGAACGAGGCCCTGGGCAGCAGCGACGGCTACTTTGACGTGCTGGGCGCCCATGCCCCAGGCTTCAAGAGCCCGCCCGAGCGCGATCCCGCCCAGGTGGCGGCCGACCCAGACCTAGGTGGCCAGCGGGCCTTTGCCTTCCGTCGCGTTGAGGATCTGCGGGCCATCATGGTCAAGTACGGCGATGCCAACAAGCAGGTCGCCATCCTCGAATTCGGCTGGACCAGCGACCCGCGGCCCGATTCGCCCTACAACTGGCATGCCGTCAGTGAGCAGGTCAAGGCCGACTATCTGGTGCGCGCCTACCAGTACGCGCGAGACAACTGGTCGCCGTGGATCGGCCTCATGAGCCTGATCTATATCTGCGATCACGACTGGACGCCCGAGGACGAGCAATACTGGTGGTCGATCTCCGATCCCGGCTGGCCCGAATTCAAGCCCCGTCCCGCTTATACGGCGCTCAAGCAGATGGCCAAGTGAGGATCTCGAAGGCACATAGCTTTGACACACGGCCGAGTGCCGATGTAAGATACCTTGTCGGGGCGGGGAAATGCCACGATGATTTACAGCAAGAGTGTGACGCGGCACGCCGCGGCCGTTGTTGGCTGCGGGCGAACTAGTTAGGACAATAGCATGCCGGTATTGATCGAGGGAAAGCGGCGCTTGCAGGGCGAGGTGCTGGTGGACGGCGCCAAGAACGCCGCCTTGCCCATCATCGCGGCCACGCTGCTCACGTCCGATGACTGCCTCATTGAGAATGTCCCGTTCATCGAGGACATTCGCAACATGATCAAGGTTCTTCACCATCACGGCGTGGCCGCTCGCTTTGAGGGCCACAACACCCTTCGGATCAAGGCCACCCGCATCGCCACCAGCAAGCTCCCGGCTGACCTGGCGCAAGCCATGCGAGCGAGCTTTTTGATCGCTGGTCCTCTCCTGGCCCGCTTTGGCCAGGTTGAGGCACCCCACCCCGGCGGCTGCGCCATTGGCAAGCGGCCTGTCACGGTAGACCTCAAGGGCTTTGAGGCCATGGGCGCCGAGATCCGCTGCACGGACGACGGATATATCGTCCAGTCACCACGACTGCGCGGCACCCATCTCGTCCTCGATTACCCCAGCCATACCGGCACCGAGAACCTGATGATGGCCGCGGTCCTGGCAGAGGGCGTCACGACCATTGAGAACGCCTCAATCGAGCCCGAGGTGCTGGACCTGGCCGAGTTCCTGTGCGCCATGGGCGCTCGAGTCCGCGGAGCCGGCACGAGCACCATCGAGATCGAGGGCACCCGCCGGCTGCATGGGGCCGCTTTTCGCGTCATGCCAGACCGCATGGTGGCCGGCACGTATGCCCTGGCCGCCGTCATAACCGGCGGCTCCATCACGATCCCCGGCAACGTGGGTCGCTACCTGGGCGCCTTTACCACCAAGCTGCGTGAGGCCGGGGCCAACGTCGAGGCCCGCGCGGATAGCTATTGCGTCGGCGCCGACCAACCGCTCCGAGCGGTCGATGTTCAGACCTACCCTTACCCCGGTTTCCCCACCGATCTGCAAGCCCCCTTTACTACGCTGCTAACCCAGGCCGACGGCAAGAGCACGGTCTACGAGACCATGTTCGATGGTCGCTTGCGTTATGTCGAGCAGTTGCGGCGCATGGGCGCCGAGATCGACGTCTCGGGTTCGGGACGCGTTGCCATGGTCCACGGCGCCACCGTGTTACGCGGAGCCTCTGTGGAGGCGCTGGACATTCGCTCCGGTGCGGCCATGGTCTTGGCAGGGCTCGCAGCCGAGGGCGAGACAGAGATCCACAACGTTACCTATATCGATCGCGGCTACCAGGATATCGACTCGCGCCTACGTCAGCTAGGCGCTGGCGTCAGCCGCGTGGAGGAGCTAGAGCACCGCCTCCCCACCCAGAGTGCGCCCGACCCTCTCGAGTGGGTGCCCCTGTCGTCGAGCTGAGCGGTGAAGTCCGCGTACCTGCATTCGCGCCACACACTGCAGTAGGAGGGCCGATGTTCGGCAAACAGATTGGCATCGACCTGGGCACCGTCAATGTCATCGTCGTTGTACGAGGCAAGGGCGTCGTCCTCAACGAGCCTTCGGTCGTTGCCATCTCTCTGAACGATAGCCGCATTCTCGCGGTCGGCAATGAGGCCCGCGCCATGCTCGGGCGCACCCCCGAGACTATCGAGGTCGCTCGTCCCATGCGCGATGGCGTCATCGCTGACTATGTGGTGACCGAGGCCATGTTGCGCTATTTCTTTAGCAAGATCTGCAGCCGCCTGGAACGGCGTCCCGAGGTGATGATCAGCGTGCCTGTAGGCGTCACCAGCGTCGAGGGACGGGCTGTGCGCGATGCGGCCATTCAGGCTGGCGCGCGTGTAGCGCATCTGATCCCCGAGCCGCTGGCCGCTGCGCTAGGCGCCGACATGCCGATCGGCACGCCCACGGGCAACATGATTGTCGACATCGGTGGCGGGGCCAGCGAGGCAGCCGTCATCTCCATGCACGGCATCGTCGTGTCCGATTCGGTCCGCGTGGCTGGCGAAAAGATGGACGAAGCCATCACGGCCTATGTGCGCCGCAAGTACAACCTCATGATCGGCGAGCAGACCGCCGAGCAGATCAAGATCGCTATCGGCAGCGCCTTGCCGCTGGAAGAGGATATCACCATGGATGTGCGCGGCCGTGACCAGGTGCAAGGCCTTCCGCGCACCGTCACCATCGCGTCTTCAGAGATCACCGACGCCTTGGCAGAGCCGTTGGCTACCATCGCCACCACCGTGCGTTCGGTTCTGGAGCGCACACCACCCGAGCTAGCCTCGGACATCATCGACCGCGGCATGGTTCTGGCA